>Ga0307408_100002601_pt1 | contig 12566 bp, 13 predicted proteins | sample 322Cmetagenome_FD_202116 | JGI IMG/M metagenome (GOLD analysis project Ga0307408, IMG submission 202116) | Maize rhizosphere microbial communities from greenhouse at UC Davis, California, United States - 322HYB-C-3 | ecosystem: Host-associated > Plants > Roots > Rhizosphere > Soil | place... | reverse complement strand
CCTTGGTACTGCCCTGATACTGCTCAAAACTATCTTACTACATGTTCTGGTGGGCGGTGAGGAATTCGAATCCCCGACCCCTTGGATGTCGACCAAGTATTCTAACCAGCTGAACTAACCGCCCGCTTTACTGCGACTGCTTTTTACCGCTACTGCAAAAATCTGGTGGGCGGTGCAGAATTCGAATCTGCGACCCCCTGGATGTCGACCAGGTATTCTAACCAGCTGAACTAACCGCCCGAGAGCCAGCATTATAGTGAGCGAAACCCGGGTCGACAAGGGCAGATTGCAAAAACATTGCTTAAACGTCGTATGTTATAGTCAGGAGCTATTCTCATAGAACAACATGATGAAATACCTGATCCCCTTTTTCACCGCCCTGCTACTGACGTTTTCCGCCCGCGCGGCCGAACACGGCACGGCGGAAGAAGCGGTTGCGCTGATCAACAAGACCGCCGCCTACCTGATCGACGAGGGTCCGGAAAAGACCTTCTTTGAAGTCAGCAACCCCAAAGGCCGCTTCATATACCGCGACCTGTATATCGTCATCTACGACATGCAAGGCAGAATCATGGCGCATGGCATGACGCCGCGCCTGGTCGGCCTGACCGCGCTGGACCACCGCGACGACGATGACAAGCAGTTCGTGCGCGACATCATCGAGCGCGCCGCCAAGGGCCAGTACGGGCCGGTCGACTATAAATGGGTCCACCCGCAATCGCAGCGGCTGCACGCCAAATCGGCCTACTTCCGCCAGGTGGGCTTGTATGTGATCACGTCCGGCATCTACAAGTAATTTACAAGTAAAAACCCGGCATGCCCAGCGCACCCGACTCCACCCACCTGCACGCCCACCTCGACGGCGACGCGCACTACCAGCACCAGTCGCGCCGGCGCGGCCTGGCCACGCTGGCATGGGCGCTGGCGCTGACCCTGGGGTTTGCCGGCGTCGAGGCGGTGTCCGGTTTCTTGTCCGGTTCGCTGGCGCTGGTTTCCGATGCCGGCCACATGGTGACCGACGCCGCCTCGCTGGCGCTGGCCCTGCTGGCGCAATGGATGACGCGGCGCCCGCCGTCCGAACGCTATTCCTTTGGCTATGGCCGGGCGGAAGCGCTGGCCGCGTTCGTCAACGGACTGGCCATGCTGCTGGTGGTGGCCTGGATCCTGTACGAGGCGGTGCACCGCCTGATGGCGCCGCACGCGGTCCAGGGTGCCGCCGTGATGGGCGTGGCCGCCGTCGGCATGCTGGTCAACGTGGCGGTGGCCTGGATCCTGTCGCGCGACCAGGGCAGCATGAATACCCGCGCCGCGCTGGTGCACGTGCTGGGCGATTTACTGGGCTCGGTCGCCGCGCTGGCCGCCGGCGCGATCATATACTTTACCGGCTGGATGCGGGCCGACCCGCTGCTGTCGATGCTGGTGGCGCTGCTGATTCTAAAATCCACGTTCGCCATCCTGCGCGAGTCCTACCACCACCTGATGGAAGGCGTGCCGGACCAGCTCGATTATGCGGCGGTGGGCGCCGACCTGGAAATGATCAACGGCGTGGCCTCGGTACACGATTTGCACGTCTGGTCCATGTCGCCCGGGCAGCCGGCGCTGATCGGCCATGTGCGCATTTGCGACATGGCGGCCTGGCCGCGCATCCTCGAGGAAGTCCGCGCCATGCTGCGGGACAAGCACGGCATCGACCACGTGACCTTGCAGCCGGAACCCGCCTGACCAGCCTCCCCTTTGAGATTGGTAATACTTGCCAATTGATAGGAAGTGTATTATTTGCAACTAATTGCCGCTACGAGTATATTTCTCCCGGTAAATTATTTTCGGGAGAACTGATGAAAAAGAAACTGCTAGTTGTTGCCTTGCTCGGCGCCTGCGCCAGCGCCCACGCCGCCTGGGTCACCACCGATCTCGGCAGCCTCGGCGAATACGGCTCCACCCGGGCGCTGGGCATCGGCGGCCACGTGGCGGGCGAAAGCATCCCTGTCAGCGGCGGTCCGATGTTTGCGTTTCGTACCGGGCCGGACGGCATGCAACTACTGAGCGGCATTCCGGGCAGCGTCTACACGTCCGGCGCCGCCGTCAACGGCGCCGGCGACGTTGTCGGCCAGACTGCGAAGCCTGACTTGACCTACAGCGGCTTCGTGTACAGCCACGGGGTGATGACGGAGTTGACGCTGGGCGGATCGAACGCCGAGGCCAACCATATCAACCATATCGGGCAAGTGATCGGCAGCTCCGCAACCCCGGGCGATGCGGCCCAACAGGGCTTTCTGTACAGCCGTGGCGTGATGACCCCGCTGAGCATGGGCGGCGCACTCACCATTCCTTCCGGCATCAACGCCAGCGGCCAAGTGGCGGGATATGGCATTGTCGGCAACGATTACGAGCAGACCCGCGCCTTCCTGTACAGCAAGGGGGTCATGACCGACCTGGGAACGCTGCCCGGGGGCACGATCGCAGCCTCCAGTGCGATCAACGACGCCGGCCAAATTGCGGGATACGCTTCCGTGAGCGCCACCCCCACCTACCATGCATTCCGCTACGACAACGGCGTCATGACCGACCTGGGCACACTGGGCGGACCAAACAGTTTCGCGGTCTCGATCAACGGCGCGGGCCTGGTGATCGGCTACAGTGATACCGCCAACGGCGGCGGATACAATAAATACCATGCGTTCGTCAGCGACGGCCAGCAAATGACCGACCTCGGCACGCTGGGCGGCGCCTGGAGCTTTGCCTCCGGCATCAATGGCGCCGGCCAGATTGTCGGCTCCACCGCCCTGGCCAATGGCAAGGAAGTGCCGTTCCTGTATGAAAATGGCGCCATGCACAATGTGGCCGAACTGGTCACCGGCTTCGACCAGGTTTCCAGCTATATCCAGCTCAATGAACTGGGCCAGATTGCCGGCACCGGCCTGCTCGATGGCAAGCCCCACGCATTCCTGCTGACCTGGGTCCCCGACGGCGGCAGCCAGGGTGGTACGCCGGCAACCGCCAGCATGACACTGACAACAGCCAGCAAGACCGAGACCGCGGCCGGCAACACGCGGCAGCCTGTAACGACCGGGAAATCGGGCAAGCTGACGGCACTGGAAGCCATGATGGCCAAGCGCGGGTTGCAATGCCCGCCCCCCTATTGCACCGCGCCAGCCAGGAAAAAATGAGCCATGGGCCGGGCATTGCGCCGCCCGGCAAGAAGTAATAACCAATCCGGGACCGGGGCCCCGCCCCGGTGCCTGCCTTGCTCTCAGCCGCGACGCGCCTCCTGCACGCCCGGCACTTCGGCAATCGCCGACAAGGCTTTCTGCAATTGCGCGGTGGAGCCGATCTCCGCGGTAAACGTCATGCGCGCCTGCCCCTTGGCGCTTTGCGTGTTGACGCCGATGACATTGAGCTTTTCTCGCGAAAAAACTTCCGAGATATCGCGCAGCAGCCCCTGGCGGTCGCCCGCCAGCACGAAGATGCCGACCGGGTACACGGTCTCGGTCACGCGCCGGCCCCACTCAGTGACGATCACCCGTTCCGGCGCCTTGCTGCGCATTTCCGCAAAATTCTTGCAGCTGGCGCGATGGATCGACACGCCCTTGCCGCGCGTGACAAACCCGACGATCGGGTCCGGCGGCGCCGGCATGCAGCACTTGGCCAGCTGCGTCATCAGACCATCGGTGCCCACCACCAGCACGCCCGATTTCGCGCCCTGGTCCACGCTGGAGGCGCGACTCTTGCCAACGAAGACTTCATCGACCGGTTCGGCCGGTTCGCCGCTGTCGTGCAGCGCCTGCTCCACATGGCGCAGGCTAAATTCCTCCTTGCCGACCGACAGGAACAATTCATCGACCTTGGCAAAGCCCAGCTTGGCGGCCAGCGCTTCCAGGTTGACGGCGGTCTTCCCCTCGCGCTGCAGACTCTTTTCCACCAGCGCGCGGCCGTGCGTCAGGGTTTCCTGCATGTCGATCGCATGGAACCAGGCGCGCACCTTGGAGCGGGTGCGGTTGCTGGCCGTATAGCCGGGGCTGAGCCAGTCGCGCGACGGCCCGGCCGTGCCGGGCGCGCCCTTGGCCGTGATGATTTCCACGGTCTGGCCGGTCTTCAGCTGGGTATTCAGGGGCACCATGACGCCATCGACCTTGGCGCCGCGGCAACGGTGGCCGACGTCGCTGTGCAAGTGGTAGGCGAAATCGATCGGGGTGGCGCCGACCGGCAATTCCAGCACGCGCGCCTGCGGCGTCAGCACGTAGATGCGGTCGTCGAGCGATGCGGACTTGAGCTTTTCCACCCATTCGCGCTGCACTTCCTCCTTCTCCACCACGTGTTCGGCGACGTCGGATTTCCACGCCAGCAACTGGCGCAGCCAGGCGATCTTTTCATCGTATTTCTGGCCCTGGAAATTCGAGCCGCCGGCTTCCTTGTAGCGCCAGTGCGCGGCCACGCCATATTCGGCGAACTGGTGCATTTCCTGGGTGCGGATCTGCACTTCCAGCGGCCGGCCATCATCGGCCGTCACCACCGTGTGCAGCGAGCGGTAGCCGTTTTGCTTGGGCCGCGAAATGTAATCGTCGAATTCTTTCGGGATCGGGGTCCAGATATTGTGGACCACCCCGAGCACCGTATAGCAGGTCTTGATGTCCGGTACGATCACGCGGAAGGCGCGCACGTCATACAGCTCAGTGAAATCGAGCTCCTTGCCGCGCATCTTGCTCCAGATGGAGTAAATGTGCTTCGGGCGGCCAAACACTTCGGCCGGGATCCCGGCCGCGGCCAGCTCCGATTGCAGGCGCTCGATCGAGGCCGACACGAAGCTTTCGCGCAGCATGCGCTTTTCCTCGAGCATCTTGGCGATGCGTTTATAGGTGTCCGGCTCGATGAAACGGAACGCCAGGTCTTCCAGCTCCCATTTCAGTTGCCAGATGCCGAGGCGGTTCGCCAGCGGCGCATAGTAATCGAGGGTTTCGCGGCCATAGGCGCGCGTGACGTCATCGAAGCGCTTGATGTCGGCAAAGTAGCGCAGCGACGTCAGGCACGACGCCAGCCGCACCAGCACCACGCGCATGTCGGTGGCCATGGCCAGCAGCATCTTGCGCAAGGTTTCCACCTGCGCCACCGCCTGCTGGGCCGCGTTCTTGCCGCGCCCGATGCCGCCCGAAGGCTGGGCTTGCGTCAGTTCGCGCATGCGCAGCAATTGCCGCACGCTGTTGACCAGCTCCGCCACGGGTTCGCCGAACATCGTCTCGATGCGCGGCGCCATGACCGGTTCGAGCAGGGTCAGTTCGAACATCATGCCGGCGATGCGGGAATCGGCGTCCGTATTCAGGAACGCCAGCGTACTGGCGACGCCGACCGCGAAATCAACCGCGGGCTGGCCGCTGGCGCACACCTTGTCGCCATACAACTCGCTGGCCTGGTCGAGCGCCGCCAGCACACGCGCCCCCTCGTCGGCGGACAAGCCTTGCACCAGCTGATCCGACGTTGCGCTGTTCAGCGCGGCGATAGAAACCATGAAACCTCTTGCTTACTGTGTTGCGGTGGCCGTTACGTTGGGTAGCGGGCCATTGCGGGCGCCTGCGGGCCGCATGCCATGGCGGCTTCCACGGTCGTGGAAACCGCCCTGCGGGTTTTATGCCTGGGCGGCGACCACCACCATTTCGACCAGCCACTTTGGATCGGCCAGCTTGGCTTCCACGGTGGCGCGCGGCGGCGTGGCGCCCTGCACCACCCACTCTTCCCACACGGCGTTCAGCGCCGGGAACAGCGCCAGGTCGGTGATGTAAATCTGCGTCATCAGGATACGCGACTTGTCGCTGCCGGCTTCGGCCAGCAGTTTATCGATACTGGCCAGCACTTCGCGGGTCTGGCCCGTGATGTCGGCGTCCGGGTTGCCTGCTGCAACCTGGCCGGCCAGGTACACGGTGCCGTTGTGGATGGCGGCTTCGGACAGGCGCTTGCCTACGTGCAGTCGTTGAATTTCCATTGCGATCTTTCTTTATTAATTACGTTGCGTTTATGAATTGAGTAAAAACTTCCGTGCAATCGCGATCTGGTCGTCATGCAGGAAGGTCGGAGCATGACCGACGTCCGGTATCTCCACCAGCGTGGCTTGTGGCCCGCGCTGCGTCATGTTTTCCGCGGTCGCGCGCGACAGCAGGTCGGATTGGGCGCCGCGCACCAGCAAGGTGGGGCAGCGGATCGCGTCATAGGCGGCCCACAGCGCGGCCTGGTCGGCTTGCGCGCTTTCCACCGTGGTCGAGCGGAATGGCTGCGCCAGGCCCAGATCGTAGTGGCGGGTCCACTGGCCGTCGGCATCCTGAACCAGCACATCGGCCGCCAGCTTGTGCCATTCGGCATCGGTATGGGGCCCGAAGGTCTGTGAAATGTCGCGCACGAATTTGGCCGCCATGTCAAAGGTCGGGAAGCGCACGTCCTGGCCGATGTAATCGCCGATGCGCTGCAGCGCCGCGCCATCGAGGGTGGGGCCGATATCGTTGAGCACCAGGCGGCTGATCGGGCTGCCCGGCAGCGACGCCAGGCCCATGCCGATCAACCCGCCCATCGAGGTGCCGAACCAGTGCACATCCTTGCCGCCGGTGTGGCCCGCGGTGTGTCCTGTCACGGCGGCGATCAGCGTCACCATGTCCGAGACATATTGCGGCAAGCGGTACAGCTGCGGATTCAGCAGGCGGCCGGAACGGCCACGCCCCACCACGTCCGGGCACACCACGCGGTACCGGTCCACCAGCGCGCGCGCCAGGTTGTCGAAATCGTCGGAGACACGCGTCACGCCATGCACGCAAATGAGCACGGCGGGATTGTCGGCATCGCCCCATTCCTTGTACGCCATCTGGTGCAAGCCGCTTGGGGAGATGCATTGCACAGACTTTAATTTCGCTTCAAGCATGCCCATTCCTTTTTTTCAATGCGACATTTTACAGGGTTACACGTAAAATCCTATCGCAGTGTAGCTCAGGCCTTTCCCTACAGACAATATAAGGATATCCATGACTTCTTCGTTCCTCAAAGGCAAGACCGCACTGGTCACCGGCTCCACCTCCGGCATCGGACTGGGCATGGCGCGCTCGCTGGCCGCCGAAGGGGCCAACATCATTTTCAACGGCTTTGGCGACACCCATGAAATCGCCCAGCTGCAGACCGCCACGGCCAAGGAATTCGGCGTGCAAACCGCATACCACAACGCCGACATGGCCAAGCCGCAGGAAATCGAATCGCTGTTCGCGTTTGCCGCCGACCGCTTTGGCGGCATCGACATCCTGGTCAATAACGCCGGCATCCAGCACGTGGCCAATGTCGAGGATTTCCCGGTCGATAAATGGGATTCGATCATTGCCATCAATTTAACGTCGGCCTTCCACACCTCGCGCCTGGCGCTGCCGCACATGCGCAAGAAAAACTGGGGCCGCATCATCAACCTGGCGTCGGCGCACGGCCTGGTCGGGTCGGCCGGCAAGTCCGCCTATGTTGCGGCCAAGCACGGCCTGGTGGGCCTGACCAAGGTCACCGCGCTGGAAACCGCGCAGACCGGCGTGACGTGCAACGCGATTTGCCCCGGCTTCGTGCTGACGCCGCTGGTGCAAAAACAGGTCGATGCCCGCGCGCTGAAGGAAGGCTTGACCAACGAGGAAGCCAAGCAGGCCTTGCTGGCGGACAAGCAGCCGTCCGGCGAATTCGTCACGCCCGAAGAACTGGGCGCGCTGGCAGTGTTCCTGTGCAGCGATGCCGCCAAGCAGGTGCGGGGTGTCGCCTGGAACATGGACGGGGGCTGGGTTGCCCAGTAAAGGACCTTAAGTAGTATCCCTAATGTGGCTATCACTGATGGTGATAGCCACAATAGCTGGCCTGGCCGCTTTGGCGGAAGATCGCTCCCATCAAATCTAACCAGGGGGACGCGATCATGACAACCAAAAAACCGTTTTACAAAGTCCTGTACGTACAGGTGCTGTTCGCCATTTTGGCGGGCGTGCTCATGGGCATGTACCTGCCCACCGACGCCGTGGCCATGAAGCCGCTCGGCGACGGCTTCATCAAGCTGATCAAGATGATCATCGCGCCGGTGATCTTCTGCACCGTGGTGGCCGGTATCGCCGGCATGCAGGACATCAAGAAAATCGGCCGCGTCGGCGGCAAGGCCCTGCTGTACTTCGAAGTGGTGTCCACCGTGGCCCTGGTGATCGGCCTGATCGTCGCCAACGTGCTGCGTCCGGGCGACGGCTTCAACGCCGATCCAGCCACGCTCGATACCAAGGCCATCGCGCAGTACACGGAAAAAGCCAAGGCCCAGACCACCACGGACTTCGTGATGAACATCATCCCGAACACCTTCGTCGATGCGTTTGCCAAGGGCGACATCCTGCAGGTGCTCCTGATTGCCATCATCTTCGGCTTTGCCTTGTCGATGATGGGCGAGCGTGGCCGTCCAGTCACCAAGTTCATCGATGACATTGCCCACGTGATCTTCGGCATGGTCAACATCGTCATGAAAGTCGCCCCGATCGGCGCGTTCGGCGCCATGGCCTTCACCATCGGCAAATACGGCATCGCCTCGCTGAAACCGCTGGCTGCCCTGATGGGTTCGTTCTACCTGACCTGCTTCCTGTTCGTGTTCATCGTGCTGGGCGGCATCGCCAAGATGACCGGCTTCTCGATCACCCGCTTCATCTCGTACATCAAGGAAGAATTGCTGATCGTACTGGGCACCAGCTCGTCGGAAAGCGCCCTGCCTTCGCTGATGCGCAAACTGGAAAAACTGGGCTGCTCCAAGCCAGTGGTCGGCCTGGTGGTCCCAACCGGCTACTCGTTCAACCTGGACGGCACCAACATCTACATGACGATGGCCGCGCTGTTCGTGGCACAGGCCACCAACACCGAACTGACGCTGGCGCAGGAACTGACCATCCTGGGCGTGGCGATGCTCACTTCCAAAGGCGCTTCCGGCATCACCGGCGCCGGCTTCATCACCCTGGCCGCCACCCTGGCCGTGGTGCCGACGATTCCAGTGGCCGGCATGGCGCTGATCCTGGGCATCGACCGCTTCATGAGCGAATGCCGCGCCCTGACCAACTTCGTCGGCAACGGCGTGGCGGCGGTGGTGGTGTCGAAGTGGGAAAAAGAACTGGATGTCGCAACCATGCAGCGCGAACTGGCCAATCCATCCCCGGCCGGTCAAGTTGCGGAAGCGGCGCCGGTGGTCAAAGCAGCTTAATCGAGCAGCCTGAACTCCATCCTTGCAGTTCTTGACGGCACGCCACGGCGTGCCGTTTTTTATGGGGCGTGGCTATAATGGTACGGTGTACGCCGCGCATAAAGTTGACGTAGAGAAATATCTCCCCTAGAATGAACTGACACGCCAATTCCTGGACGCACTGATGAAACTTTCCAGCCACCGCGGCTTCACGCTCATCGAACTCCTGGTGACGGTCGCCATCATCGGCATCCTGGCCGCGGTCGCCATTCCCGCTTATTCCCGCTACGTGGTGAGCGGCAACCGTGCGGCGGCCCAGCAGCACCTGCTCGACATCGCCCAGCGCGAACAGCAATTCCTGGCCGACGCCCGCACCTATAAGGACAGCGTCAGCGGCCTGGGCATGGAAACGCCGGCCTCCGTTTCAAAATACTACGACATCACCATCAATGCCGAAGACGGCCCGCCGCCCGCCTTCACTGTCACCGCCACGCCGAAAACCGGCGGCGCCCAGGCATCCGATGTCACGCTCAGCATCAACAGCACGGGTGTCAAGTTACCCGCTGACAAGTGGTAGCAACCATCATGGCGCCGCAACGCGGATTCGGTCTGGTCGAAGTCATGGTCACCCTGAGCATCATCGTGATCCTCGCCAGCGCCGGCATGCCCGCCATGCAAGACTTCCTCACCAACCAGCGCCTGAAGGGCGCCGCCAGCGATTTGTACACCGACTTGCTGCGCACCCGCAGCGAAGCCATCAAGCGCAACACCACCGTCACGCTGACGTCGAACGGCAACTGGGCCGATGGCTGGACCCTGCCCAGCCCGGTGGAGGACGCGCCCGCCCTGCTGTCCCATGCGGCGCTGACCAATGTCACGGTGACCGGGCCCGCCACCGTGGCGTACACCGGCGCCGGCCGGGTCCAGGGCGCCAGCGCCCCCAGGTTCAACCTGTCCGTTTCCAATGGCAAGGCGCGCTGTATCGCCATTGACCTGTCGGGCCGCCCCAACCTGCAGGCGGCATCATGCTGATGCCCGCCCCGCGGCGCCAGCAGGGCGTCACACTGATCGAAGTGCTGGTCACGATCGTGATCCTCGCTTTCGGCCTGCTGGGCATCGCGGTGTTCCAGTCCAAGGCCACCGTGGGCGCGCTGGAATCATACCAGCGCGCCCAGGCCGTGGTTTTGCTGGCAGATATGAGCGCCCGCCTGCAAGGCAATCCCGCCCAGGCCGACGCGTATCTCACCGACAGCGCCGGCACCGGCGACGGCCAGAGCGCCGACTGCGCCACGCTGGCCGTCGGTGCGCCACGCGACCTGTGCGAATGGAGCAGCGCCCTCAAGGGCGCCGCGGAAACCGCATCCGGCAGGACCAATGTCGGCGCCATGATCGGGGCCCGCGGCTGTGTCGAGCAGGTGCAGGCCGCCAACCCCGCCGCAGGCATCTGCACACCGGCCATCTACCGGGTGACCGTGGCCTGGCAGGGCTTGCATCCCACCATCGCCCCTTCGCTGACCTGCGGCAAGGATTTGTATGGCGAAGATACCGGCCGCCGCGTGATCGCGATCCAGGTGGTGGCGCCGCTGCTCGATTGCAGTTGAGGTCACCATCCATGCGCACATCCCGCCAACAAGGCTTTACACTGGTCGAATTGATGGTTGCCGTCACCATCAGCCTGCTCTTGCTGGCAGGCCTGTCGACTTTATTTGTGAGTAACAATCATGCGCAAATGGAAATAGAACGGGGCAACCGCCAGGTGGAAAATGGCCGCTATGCCATGCAATTGCTGACGGGCGACTTGCGCAATGCCGGCTATTATGGCGAATTCGACGCGTCCGCGCTGACCATGCCGGCCGCGGCGCCCGATCCCTGCGACACCGATATCAGCGTGATCAGCGGCGCCATCGCCTTGCACGTGCAAGGCTATGACGGCGCCAATCCGCTCGATTGCCTTGCCGACGTGCGCGACGGCACCGATATCGTCGTGGTGCGCCACACCGCCACCTGTGCCGTGGGCGATGCCGATTGCGACACCGCGGCGGCCGGCGGCCCCTTCCTGCAGGCGTCGGCGTGCGACAACACGTTCGAACTGGGCTCCGGCAATGTCGCCAATTATTTCCAGGTCAGCGCGATCGACACCGACCTGGCGCTGCACAAGCGCGACTGCGACGCCACGGCGGGCAGCGGCACCGCCGCGCCGATCCGGCGCCTGCTGACCCATATTTATTTTGTCGCCAATAACAGCGATGGCAGCGATGGCGTCCCCACCTTGAAGCGGGCCGAGGTCATCAGCAAAAACGGAACGGTCAGCGTGGACATCGTGCCGCTGGCTGACGGTATTGAAAACCTGCAAGTGGAATACGGCCTCGACACCGACAACAATGGCGTGGCCGACGTGTATACGACCGTGCCGGCCAGCGCCAATGGTTGCGGCGCCGCGGCGTGCGGCGTGACCAACTGGAACAGCGTCGTCGCCGTCAAGGTCCACCTGCTGGCGCGCACGCCGACTGAATCGGCCGGCTACCAGGACACCAAATCCTATACGCTGGGACTGACGGCCGCCGGCCAGGCCCATACCCTGCAAGCGACCAATGACAAGTACAAGCGCCATGTGTTTTCCGCCCTGGTCGGCTTGCCCAATCCCGCCGGCAGGAAAACCTCATGACACGCCCGCCGCCCCGCCGCAAGCGCATGGCGCGCCGCCCCGGCCGGCGCCAGCAAGGCATTACGCTGGTGGTGGTCATGGTCATGCTGGTGCTGTTCACCATGCTGGCGCTCAGTACCTTCAACCTGGGCAAATCGAGCATCCAGGTGGTGGGCAATATGCAAAGCCGCGACCAGGGCATCGCCGCCAGCCGCCAGGTCATCGATGAGACGCTGTCGAGCACGCGGTTTTTCAACACGCCCACCGATGCGCTGGCGTCGCCATGCGACACCAGCAATACGCGCTGCATCGATGTCAATGGCGATGGCAAGACCGACGTGCAAACCGTTCTGACCCCGGCGCCCGCCTGCGTCAAGGCGCGCAGCATCAAGAGCAGTGAACTCGACTTCAGCAATACCGAGGACAAGGGCTGCATCCTGGGCGGAGGCCAGAGCTTCGGCGTGGCCGGCACCGTGACGGGCGACTCGCTGTGCGCGGACAGCACCTGGGAAGTCAGCGCCGTCAGTACCGACATGGTCACGGAATCGAACGTGCAAGTGGTCCAGGGCGTTGCCGTGCGCGTCGCCAAGGATGACATCGAGGCCAGTTGCCCATGAACACCACCTTTTCTTGATTGACGGAGGCCAGCCATGCCAAAGAAGTCACACAGCGCCCTGGCGGCGGGCCTGGGCGCGCTCGCCATCCTGGCCGCGGCGCCCGTCGGCGCCG
>Ga0307408_100002600_pt1 | contig 12569 bp, 12 predicted proteins | sample 322Cmetagenome_FD_202116 | JGI IMG/M metagenome (GOLD analysis project Ga0307408, IMG submission 202116) | Maize rhizosphere microbial communities from greenhouse at UC Davis, California, United States - 322HYB-C-3 | ecosystem: Host-associated > Plants > Roots > Rhizosphere > Soil | place... | reverse complement strand
CCCAGCCCTATCCCGAGGGAGAGGGAGCCGATTTTGGGTGGCTGTGAAATTTTGGTACGACTCGGTAGTGCATATTGGCGCATCTCTCACATCCACCGCAGTCAGTTCCCTCTCCCTCCGGGAGAGGGCTAGGGTGAGGGGCTTTTGATCTTCAGCGTCGCCATCAAGATCAAAAGCAGGCGAGCTGACACTCGGCCTATTGAGTGGTGAGAAGCGGTTGTTCGGCTTTGGATTTGCGGTGGATTCGCCCCTCATCGGAACGCCGCCCGCCCAGCCCTCTCCCGAGGGAGAGGGAGCCGATTTTGGCTGGCTTTGAAGTTTGGGTACGACTCGGTAGTGCATGTTGGCGCATCTCTCACATCCACCGCGATCAGTCCCCTCTCCCTCCGGGAGAGGGCTAGGGTGAGGGGCTTTTGATCTTCAGCGTCGCCATCGAGATCAAAAGCAGGCGAGCTGACACTCGGCCTCATGGTTGTGCTCGGCCCCTGTGGGAGTTTGCCTGCAAGCGATTGGGCCCGCACGCCAACGCGCTCATCGGTCCAAAAAGGTGATTTTCTTCAATACCCGCCCATCAGTGCTGGCTAAGGTGTGCACCTTGTTCCTTGTTTTGAAACAGGTGTGCGATGAGTCTGATTGTTTCGATGGCGGCGTTTGCGTTGGCGGCTTCCATCACGCCGGGGCCGGTGAATATCGTGGCGTTGAGTTCGGGGGCGAGGTATGGGTTTCGTGCCAGTCAGCGGCATGTCGCCGGGGCGACGTTGGGGTTTGTGTTGCTGCTGGTGTTGATGGGCCTGGGTCTGCATGAAGTTTTGCAGCGCTGGCCGTTCATGACCCGTTTGGTGCAATGGGCCGGTGTTGCGTTTTTGCTGTTCATGGCGTGGAAACTCGCCAGTGATGACGGCCAGCTTAATGCGACCGACTCGGGTCGGGCGCCGTCGATGCTCTACGGTGCGGTCATGCAATGGCTCAACCCCAAAGCCTGGCTGGCGTGTGTGGCGGGTATGGGGGCGTTTGTTGCCGATGGTGAGGCGCGGTTGGTCTGGCAGTTTGCGGCGGTGTATCTGGTGATCTGTTATCTGTCGGTCGGCTGCTGGGCGTATGCCGGGACGTTTTTGCGCGGGTATCTGAACAATGCCAAGGGGATGCGCTGGTTCAATCGGACCATGGCCGGGTTGTTGGCGTTGAGCGCAATCTATCTGCTGCTACCGTAACCCATGTAGGAGTGAGCCTGCTCGCGATAGCGGTTACTCAGACAACAAATACGTCGACCGAATAACCGCCATCGCGAGCAGGCTCGCTCCTACAGGGATTGGTGTTCAATCTCACATGAACGGCAACTCAAACGCCGCCCCTTCCATGTGATACACCGTCGGCTCTTCGGAAAAATATTCCTCCAGCCCCAGCATGAACAATCGATGATCCTCGCTCGCTTCAAAGCCCGGCGTGTGATCCTCAAGCGACTGCCAGCGCACGATCAGGTTGAAGCGCTCGGGCGTTTCGATCCCTTGCGCGAGCATGTGCCCGCCATAACCCCTGGCGCGGCAGAGCAGGGGAGCGACCTCGGCGAAGGCCTGTTTGAACCGCTCAACGTGTTGTTGATGCACGGGTAGCACAGCAATCTCGTAAACCATGACGTTCCCCTTAACGTGAGTGCTGCGTGATGGATGGCGCATCGCTGAGTGCAGATGGATCGACGGCAATCGCGATCTTGCCCAGCAGCCCGTTGTTACGGCTTTCCAGCCGGGCGTGGGCGAGTCCGAGGTCGGCCAGTGCATAGACCGCGCCGACATGCGGGCGCAGTTGGCCGCGTTCGACCAGTGCGCTCAATTCATCGAGCTTGCCGCGGTTCTGGCGGGTGAATACGAAGTGGAAACTGGCATTTTTGCCCCAGGCCTGGATCACGTTCTGTGGCTGGGCGATATCGACGATGGTCACCACCCGGCCCAGTTGCGCGAGTGCGTCGGGGCTGCGCGCCAGCGTGTCGCCGCCGATGGTGTCAAACACCACATCAACGCCATGCCCGCCGGTTTCGCGCAGGATGGCGTCGATGTAGTCCTCCTTCTCATAATCGATCAGGACATCGGCACCCATGCGTTGCGCGAACTCGAAGTTGGCTTCGCGCACGGTGGTGAAAACCTTCGCGCCCATGGCTTTGGCCAACTGGATCGCGACATGCCCGACGCCACCCGCGCCGCCATGAATCAGCACGCTTTCGCCAACCCTGAGCGACGCTCGCACCACCAGCGCTTCCCACGCCGTGCCGCCGACCAGGCTGAGGCTGGCCGCTTCAAGATGGCTCAGCGCTTTCGGCTTCTTGGCCACGATAGTCTGCGCGGCAACGTGGTACTCGGCGTAACTGCCAGACCCGGCGAAGATCTGCGGGGTGTACCAGACCTCGTCGCCCGGCACGAAAGCCGTCACGCCCGGCCCGATTGCCTCGACCACGCCGGAGACGTCGTGACCGCTGATTGCCGGCAGCGGCACAAGGTCGGGGTAGTCGCCGCGGCGAACCTGATAATCCAGAGGGTTGATGGAGGTGGCGTGTACTCGCACCAGCACTTCGCCAGCGTTGGGTGCGGGCTTGGGAACGTCGCGCAGTTCGAACGATTCCGGGCCGCCAAATGATTCAAGCATCATCGCTTTCATTGCATTTTCCTCGATTCGGTAAAAAGGGATATCGGGAATTCTCGATATAGTGGGGCAAAAAATTACAGCTCGCTGCCGATGATCTCGGCCAGCTCACGGATCGCCGCTTCATTGCGCTTGTAGTACGTCCATTGGCCGATGCGTCTGACTTCGACCAGACCTGCTCGTTGCAGCGTCGCCAGATAATCGGACACCGTCGACTGCGACAGCCCGACGCCTTCCTGAATACTGCTGACGCAAACACCCACCGTATGCACGTCGCCTTCATCCTGAGGAGGAAAGCTGTTGGCCGGGTCCTTCAAGCCTTTGAGAATCTCGAGGCGAGTACGGTTGGAGAGTGCTTTGAAGATATCGAGTAGGTCCATGCCGCGAAGATATCGGATTTTACCGATATGTCAACGACTGATTTCGATGAGTCATCAACCGCGGTATTGCCCCGGCGTCGCCGCCAGATGCTGTTTGAAGGCGCGTTGAAAATGCGCCTGATCGGCAAACCCGGCGGCGAGCGCGACGTCGGCAATCAACTGGCCGCTGCGCAGGCGCTCGCGGGCGAACTGGATGCGCTGGTTGATCACAAACGCATGCGGCGTCATGCCGTAATGCTGTTTGAACGCGCGGATCAGGTAGGACGGCGATAGCTGCGCCGCCGTGCAAATCTCGTCGAGGCTCAGCGCATCGGTGCAATGCTCGCGAATGAAATCGGCGGCGCGTTCGAGCTTGTCGTTCGCCTCACGTAACGGCGCGCTGGCGGGGTTCAGGCGCAGGTGCAGATCGCTGAAAAACTCCACCGCTGCGCTGTGTTTGCGCAGCAGGTCGTGTTGATCGTCGACGAGGATTTCGTACAGCGTGCGCAAATCGTCAAACAGCGCCGCGTCATTGAGATGGGTCACAGCAAAGCGACAAAACCCCTGTGCACCGAACCCCAACTGTTGTTGCAGATCGCGCAGCCACGGCGTCTCGACGTACAGCATCACATACGACCACGGCTGATCGTCGATCGGATTGCACGCGTGCACATCGCCGGGATTCATCAGCACCACCGTGCCTGCGGCCACCTCGAACTCTGATTGCTCATGCACATACGTGCTGCGTCCGGCGGTGATCGCGCCGATGGAGAAGTGCGCGTGGGAGTGCCGCGCATAACACACCTCACGGCCATCGGCGATGGCTCGCGCCTCAATGAAGGGCAGGGCATCGTCGCGCCAGAAGCGCGGGGCTTTATCAGGGTTCTTGGCGGCAGCGTGTTTCATGGTGGTTATCCCGGCAGGCCAGTACGCCAGTGTAGGGGCTACGGACGCCAAAGGCTCGTCCAAGTTCGACAGGATTGGCTTTTCCAGGCCCAACGGCACATACAGATCGGCAAGTGGTGCGCTCATCAAACCGGTTGAACTCCGCGCCAGACTCCTCCGTCACTTTCTATGAGGGGACGCAGGGCAATGTTGTCAGGTCGCCCCACTTAACGTTTTCACTCAGAAGGCGAGGGACCACATGAACACTTCAGATAACAGGGCAGGAACCACCGCAGACGAACCGTCCAAGGGCCAGGCCGGGCAGGCCTTCGAGCATTTGAAAGACGACGTCAGCGAAACGCTCGGCGGTGCTCGACAGCAAGCCGATGCGCAATTCGGTCAGTATCGTGACACGGCCGCCGAGCAGATCGAAGCGCTGGCGCAAGGCGCGAAAAGCTTCGTCTCGGAACTGGAGGACAAGGACACGCTGGGCATGTCCGACTACCTCTCCGACATGGCCGAATCGATGACCGGGCTGGCGCAGAATCTGCGCGGCAAGAGTGCCGAACAGCTGTTGCACGACGCCGCCGAACTGGCGCGCAGCAACCCCGCGCTGTTCATTGCCGGCAGTGTGGCGATCGGTTTCGGCCTGTCGCGGTTTCTCAAGGCAGGGACTTCTGCGGCGGCCGAAGTGACAGCCGATCACCAGTCGCCAGCCGCAAGCTCGACGCCACCCGTCGGCGGTTTCGGCGCGCAGCGACCTTATGAAACCTCCACTGCAACCAGCACTGATCCCAGTCCTGGCCTGGCGACCGGTATCACCCCGACATCGGCCGATGAGCACGATCACCCGAGTGATTTTGCCGGGACTTCCATCCCCACCTCGCCAACCAAAGGAGACCTGTCATGAACCGAGACGATGCAGATCTGCAAGGCGCCCGACCCACAGCCAACCACGACGACGCTTCGGTGACGGGACTGCTGCGGCAGTTGTCGCGCGAAGTGCCCGCGCTGTTTACCAAGGAACTGGCGCTGGCCAAGGCCGAGTTCCAATCCAGCCTCAACACGCTCAAGGCCGGTATCGGTGCGGTTGCCGGCGGGGCGATCGTGCTGCTGGCGGGGCTGATCATTTTGCTGATGTCGGCGGTGTACGGCTTGAGCATGTTCATGGCGCCGTGGCTGGCGGCGCTGATCGTCGGCGTGGTGGTGATGATCATCGGCTTTGTCATGGTGCAGTCGGGCAAAAAACAGTTCGAACCGTCCCACTTCAAACCTGACCGGACGCTGGACGCCTTGAACAAAGACCAGGAAGCGCTGCGGAGGAAAGCCTCATGAAGACTGAATTGGATATCGAATCGCAAAAAAGCCCTGAGCAGATCGAGCGCGAGATCGATGCGCAACGCGCCAGCATCGGCAATATCGTCGACCAACTGGAAAGCAAGTTCACTCCCGGCCAGATGATCGATCAGGCGTGGGGCATGCTGCAGAACAACGGCTCGCAGTTCGTGAACAACCTGGGCACCAGTGTGCGCAACAATCCGGTGCCGGCGGTGCTGACCTCGGTCGGCCTGCTCTGGCTGATGATGGGCCAGAACCGCCCGCCAGTGCCGCAGCCGACTTACCGCAGCGGCCCGGATCAGGACCGCGCTGGCGAGTGGGCGGACGGTTTGGCCGATAGCCTTGGCAGTGCGCGCGAGCATATGTATCAGACCAGCGATTCGTTGAAGCACGGCTATCAATCGCTCAAGGGCAAGGCTGCGCACATGGGCGAAAACGTCGGTGCTGCGAAGGAGAATTTGCGTCACTCGATGCACGATGCCAGCGACCGACTGACCCAGAGCAGCCAGGCCATGGGCCAGCAATTCAGTCAGTTGCTCAAGGAGCAACCGCTGATGATTGCCGCCGCTGGTATTGCGATCGGCGCGATGCTCGGTGCCGCGTTGCCGAAGACTGCCACTGAGCAGCGCTATCTGGGCCGGACCAGCGCGGGCATGGTCGACAAGGTGAAAAAACAGGCGCGGGAGGGCTATGAAACGGTCCGCGATACGGTGACCAAGACGACTGAGCAGGCGACGGGGCAGGGAGCTCAGCCTACGCACGCGACGACGTCTGATGAATCGGCTGATCTGTCCAAGGGACTGGGGACGTCTTGATGATGGTGGATAAGGGAGGCCTGGAATGGCCTCCTTTTTTTTGCCGATCGTTTAGCCTATTTGGTAGTGCGGCGTTCGGGCTATTGGGGTGTGTCATTTTCCCCTCACCCCAGCCCTCTCCCAATGGGAGAGGGAGCCGACCGAGGTGTCTTGCGGGATGCATCGACCTGAATATCCCCCAATCAGTCCCCTCTCCCTCCGGGAGAGGGCTAGGGTGAGGGCTGTCCCTGAAGAAACCGTCCATCACGATCCAAAAAAGGACCCCACCATGCAAACCCTGACCGGCGGCTGCCTCTGCGGCGATGTCCGCCTCGAAGCCTCGGGCCAACCCTACCGAGTTGGCCTCTGCCACTGCCTCGACTGCCGCAAAGTCCACGGCGCGCTGTTCCACGCCTCGGCCATCTTCCCCGCCAGCGCCGTCACTCTCAGCGGGGAAACCCGCGAATATGCCGGCCGACATTTCTGCCCGCGTTGCGGATCCTCGGTGTTCAACCGCAGTGACGACGAAATCGAGGTCAACCTCGGCACTCTCGATAGCCCCGATCAACTGCAACCGACCTACGAAAGCTGGACCCTGCGCCGTGAGTCCTGGCTGCCGGCGTTTGCGCTGAAGCACCATTACCCGCGTGATCGCGAGGGCCCAGGCCGCTCGGAAGATTAGCCAGAGCTCAGCCTTGCGGCGGCTCGATCAACCGCGAATAAACGCCAGCAGATCGGCATTGATCGTCTCGGCTTCCGTCGTCGGCATGCCGTGCGGGAAACCCGGGTACGACTTCAGCGTGCCGTTGGGTAGCAACTTCGCCGACAGCGGTCCCGAGTTGGCATACGGCACGATCTGATCGTCCTCGCCATGCATCACCAGCACCGGCACGCTGACTTTCTTCAAGTCCTCAGTGAAGTCGGTCTGCGAGAACGCGACGATGCCGTCGTAATGCGCTTTGGCGGAGCCCATCATGCCTTGGCGCCACCAGTTGGCGATCACGCCTTCCGAAGCCTCGGCACCGGGGCGGTTGTATCCATAAAACGGCCCGCTCGGCACGTCCTGATAGAACTGCGCGCGATTGGCCGCCACCTGCGCCTGAAAGCCATCGAACACCGATTTCGGCAAGCCGCCGGGATTGCTCGCGGTCTGCACCATCAGCGGCGGTACGGCGGCGATCAACGCCGCTTTGGCGACGTTGTCCTGGCCGTGGCGGGCGATGTAGTGGATGACCTCGCCGCCGCCGGTGGAGTGGCCGACATGCACGACATTTTTCGTGCCCAAATGTTTGACCACCGCCAGGGCATCATCGGCGTAGTGGTCCATGTCGTGGCCGTCCCAGACCTGAGCAGAGCGCCCGTGCCCGCGTCGATCGTGGGCAACCACGCGAAAGCCCTGGCCAAGGAAGAACAGCATCTGCGCATCCCAATCGTCCGAACTGAGCGGCCAGCCATGGTGGAAATGGATCACCGGCGCATCGCGCGGGCCCCAGTCCTTGTAGAAGATTTCAACGCCGTCTGTGGTGGTGACAAATCCCATGTTCGCGACTCCTGACCGATGTGGAGGGCAACCCGCGCGACACGCGCGGACCGATTTGGCTGATACACGTGATGTGCAAGCAAAGTGCGAGCCGTTATCAACTGTAGGAGCCATGTTGATGTGTGCATGACCGGTGGTCGCAACGTCTCGTTTGAAAGTGCAAATCAGGTTTCGCTGAAAGGAACAAACCCAGGCGCGGCAGTGCCTGCGGTATTTATGTCGAACAGTTCAAACTGTGAGCCGATCCGGGTGGGCCGGGCCCGGTGGCGGGAATATGATGTAAGCCCTTCTTGAATCAGGGCTAAGCTGAAGAGCATTACAGCCTGTGGAGTGTGTGATGCTGGTGCCCGGAAAACCCGAAAATGAAGCGGCGCGCGTACAAGTGCTGCAGGGTCTGAACCTGCTCGACTCGGCGCCCGAAGAGCGCTTCGATCGCCTGACGCGGCTGGCCAAGCGCCTGTTCAATGTGCCGATTGCGCTGGTGACGCTGGTGGACAAGGACCGCCAGTGGTTCAAGTCCTGCGTCGGCCTCGACGCTACCGAAACACCGCGCGACGTGTCGTTCTGCGGTCACGCGATCCTGCAGAATGAACTGCTGCTGGTGCCGGATGCCCGCGAAGACCTGCGCTTTCATGACAACCCGCTGGTGACCGGGGCGCCGAATATTCGCTTCTACGCCGGTTATCCGCTGACCGTTCCCCACGGCAACAAGCTGGGTACGCTGTGCCTGATCGATACCAAGCCCCGCGAACTCGACGATGAAGAACGCGCACTGCTGCGCGATCTGGCAGAAATGGCCGAGCAGGAACTCACCGCGGTGCAGATGGCGAGCATGGATGAACTGACGTTGCTGTCCAACCGGCGGGGCTTCAAGCAGTTGGCCCAGCATGCACTCGATGCCTGTTCGCGGCTGAATCGCCCGGCAACCTTGCTGTTTTTCGACCTCAACGACTTCAAGCAGATCAACGACCTCTACGGGCATGCCGAGGGCGACAGTGCGCTGAAGACCTTTGCCGATGTGCTGCGCATCGCCTTTCGCGAAAGCGACGTGGTCGGGCGCCTGGGTGGCGATGAGTTCGTCGCGCTGCTGACCGGCTCCAGCCATGTCGAAACCACGGCGATCATGGCGCGCATGAAAGAAATCCTTGAGGAGCGCAACGCCACGCTGCACCGCGGCTACGCCATTCGGTTCAGCGTCGGCCAGATCGAATACGACTCCAAGCGCCACGACAGCGTCGACCGCTTGCTGGCCGATGCGGACGGCGCAATGTATGCGCACAAGCAGGCCTTGAAGCGCTGCTGACCAAGGCCTCATCGCCAGCAGGCTGGCTCCCACATTGGTTATCGGTGTACACAAAGCCCATTTCCACACCGAACCCTGTGTGAGCCAGCCTGATGGCGATAGCGTCCGTCCAATCTACATTTTCATCAACTGACCCACCGCATCCTCAGCTGGCAGGCTTCAGCTTTGCAGTGGACTCAAGGCCCGATAAAAGCCCAGCCATTTCTCCTGATTGGTTTGCACATCCTCAAGCGCAGGCGCGGTGAGCGCTTCTTGCAGCGCTTTGCTCTCGTGCGCTTCGAACAGGTGCCGCACAGCCGTACTGGCGATGGCGTTGACCTTGTTGGAAGCAAACGTATCGGGGACGTCGCTGCGCGTCTGTGCCGCCAACGGCGCGCCCTCGATGTCGAGGCGGATGATCAGCGCTTCGCATGTGCTGTTGGCGAGGGGCAGGGTTCCGTGTCGATATGCCTCAGCGTCAAAAGGCAGTGATTGTGCCTTGGCAGACGGGGTCAGCAGCGCAAGAGCAATATCCCTGCGCAACGTGACAAGGGCTCGGCGGGTAAAAACTTCGTACACCCTCGTCGTTGATCCGCGCAGCAAGGCAATGATGGCAAACGGCGCGGCCTCTGCGTTTGGCTTCGTGGTCTTGGTAGGGCTTGCCGATGGCGGCAGTTGCACGGCGAACAACTCCAGGCTGTTGTCTTCGATATCCTGCCGTTGCGCCAACGGCAACTGGCAAAAGGCATCCTTGATCAAAGCTATATGGGCGTCTTTCATCTGTCGCAGACGTGCGCTCAGTGCTGCACGAAACAAACTCGACACCGTGCCGAGCCGGGCCAACGACCCTTTCATCGATGGCAGCTGCAGTTGCGCATCGTTCGATTGCCAGCCCTGCAAATCGCCGGTCAACTTTTCAGCCATATGCAACTCGCTCAGCGAGAAGTGTTTGTCACCCGACCCCGGGTTGAACAGCGCCTGTTCCTCCAGGTGCGGATTGTCGACAAACACCTTGCGCAAATCGGCCAGCGCGACGGTCGCTGGTGTGGGGAATTTCCCCAGAAAAGCCCGCTGGTAGAGACTGCGCATCCTCCGATAATGGTCACGGAAAATACTGTCGGCACGCTTCAGCGTGGCGCCATGGTTGGCCGGATTTTCCAGGTCTCGCTGGACCACACCCCGGGCCACCGCCCAATCGAGAACGACCGCCGTGCAAACGTCACTGCGCAGGAAACGATAGAAGTCCGACGGCGCCGGACCATGGGTCAGACTGATCAGTTGCGCGAAGGGCATCAGGCGTGCCACACCGGGCATGCGATCTTCGATGTACAGCACCACTTGCTTGAACCGGACCCAGCGCACGCTGCTCATGTACGCAAATGAAGCAGGGATATCGCGCGTCAAAAACTCAGGGGCGATGCCGGACAGCAACAAATGGGTCGCCAGCGATTTGTTGTTTATCCGCCCGAGATCGAACTGGCGGTCAATGAAGCGCCGAACCTCGTCATTCCGTTCACCCCAGTAAAAACTGTCGTTCACCGCTTGGCCGAGGATCCGCTCAGACTGTTCGCCGACTTTCGGGTCGAGGCTGAGTATCAGCGCTGCAAGCAACAAGCGATCGCGATTGGTGGCCAGCAGCTCTTTGGGCTGGGTGGGGCGCGCGATTGTTTCCAGCAACCGATTGCCCAACGCCTGGGCGCGTTGGCTGATGAGGATGCGGCCGATCAGGTAATCAGCCTTGGCATTGAGACTGGCCGCAGGCAAGTCGGTATCGACACCTTCGCTCAGGTAATCGATCAGCGGCGCTGCATCCTTGGGCAGAAATCCCTGTGTGGTGTCGATGATTTGCTGGCGTTGTTCAGCGGTAAAACGCTCGGTCTGTTTGCCGGGCTGGCCGAGCAGATACCAGTGATTCATGTAGCCTGGGCGCATGTGCAGGTTGATTTTGTCCCATTTCACAAAATTGAGTGCCTGCTCGACGGTCTTCGGCACGGGCAGATCATAGAAACGCAGCATTTGCCCGAGCGTGACCTTGCCGCTGGCGCGAAAAGCTCCGCCGGCTTTACGGGCCTTGGCCTTGAGGCGGTCGCGATAGACTTTCAGGTCGGCGTGTTTTTCCACCTCCGCGGTCAAGGTTATCCAGCCGTGGTCGCTGGCCGTACCGACGTGACCGGTTGCGCTGAGCAACAACGGGCTGTCAGCGGGCAGACCATGTTTTTTCAGAATGGCCTGAAAGGCCGGACGGGCGCCGAATGTGCGCAGTTCCTGCTGACCCAATGCCATCCAGTCTGCGAGCGCCGAATCCGGGTGGGGTTCGCTGAACTCCTCAAGGTCGATTTTCGCCAACGGTGACTTGTTCCAGCACAGCGCTTGCAGTCGACGCAGGATATACCGGCCATCCTCGACATCGGCGAAACCATGTCGATAGCTGAGGATCGGGCTGCCCGTCTGCACGTATTCGCTGACATACGGCAGCGCCGGCCAACGGTGGCCGCGCAGGCGTTGTACCAGCGCCTTGGCTTGTTCCGAGTCCTCCGGAATGGGCAGGGCGTAGCGTTCAAGCAACGGGCCAAGCTTGAAACGCGGACCACCCCGACTGGCCGACACCGACGCGGAGGTCAGTGACACCGGTGTGTCCTCCATGCCGCGCTGTTCGAAGGGATCGTGGGTTTTCAAGACTGTTTCGAGGGTATCGGCGATGGCCTGGAAGTCCGCCAGTTGCGCATCGCGCTCCTTGACCACGGCCGAGGTGGTGTGACCGTTTTCATCTATCGCAGCGAGGCCGCTGGCCTTTAATTCAGTGACGATTATCTTCGTCTGAGCTACGTTTTGTGGCTCGGGATAACCATAGAAAGCCAGCGCGATCTGACGTGGAAAGCGATACAGCGGATTGGCCGATTTACCACCGATATACGGCAGGCCCAGTTCGCCGGGGTCAATACGCTGGGCAATCCACAACAGCACCGGTGCGACCTGCCACCAGCCGGTATCATCGTCCAGCGCGAAGGTGCGTACACTCGCGGTGCCATTGGTTTGCGTTCGCGCCTCCAGGGTGGCGCCCTTGATGCGCAACGTCTCCAGATCAATGTGAAAGCGACTCGCCCAATCGAGAAACTCCGGGCGCTCCAGAGCCGCCCAGTACAGCTCCATCCATTCGCGCAACAGACAGCCGCGCGGAATTTCCAGCGTACGTTCAGGTTCCGCGGGTTTGGCGACCGGGACGGCGATCAACTCATCGATCAGGTTTTGCAGCAAAGTCTGTTGCGGTGACGCGGGTTGCACTGTGTCGTTCATTTGCGCTCTCCATGGCGGCTGACAGGCATCAAGCGCCGATTGTCGAGCGGTGGAGGGCGGGGCGGGTGGTAGTTATGTAATGCGCGAGTGCTTTAAGCTGATTATTTTTGGGTCGATGTTTCCAGGCGCGTTCATGCGCTCTGATCGGACTGATGTATTGGATTGACTCGCACCAAAGGGCTGAGAAAGTCGATATGATAGCCGGAGGCACCGTCACCAATAGCCAAATGAACGCCACTAATACCTTCGTTCATTTGAGAATTTACGGCGTAGTCAATGTTCGAAGCGATATTTTCATTCACGCCGATTGCGAACTCTGTCAGTTTCAAGCCGCGGCTTCCAGCCGCGAGGTCAAGGAGTTTTAGCTGTTCTTCTTCATTTATTTTGAAAGAGGTAACAATGTTGTCCGTTATCGACAGTGTTGCGCCTTCTTTGGCGACTCGACT
>Ga0307408_100002598_pt1 | contig 12579 bp, 10 predicted proteins | sample 322Cmetagenome_FD_202116 | JGI IMG/M metagenome (GOLD analysis project Ga0307408, IMG submission 202116) | Maize rhizosphere microbial communities from greenhouse at UC Davis, California, United States - 322HYB-C-3 | ecosystem: Host-associated > Plants > Roots > Rhizosphere > Soil | place... | reverse complement strand
TCGTGTCCATCCGGAAGGACACCATTGAGCGGGTGCAGGTGATGGACCTGGCCGGGCTGGGCACGCCGGCGCAGCAGGCCCCGGTGGAGCCGGCGTTCGACGAGGAGCTCTACACCGCCGGCGTCAGCGGGTCAGATTACGACGCCCCCGTCATCCGGCTGGGATACACCTCCTACTTCACGCCGTCGCGCGTCTACGACTTTGTGCTGCCCACCCCGGAGCGGCCCGCCGGCGAGCTGCTGCTGCGGAAGGAAAGCCCGGTGCTGGGCGGCTACGACGGCAGCGACTACGTGGCCACCCGGGAATGGGCGACGGCGGCGGACGGCACCCGGATCCCGCTCTCGGTGCTGCGGCACAAGAGCATCAAGCAGGATGCGACGGCGGCGGGCCTGGTGTACGGGTACGGATCCTACGAGCTGAGCATGGATCCGGGCTTCGGCATCGCGCGCCTTTCGCTGCTGGACCGCGGCGTGGTGTTCGTGATCGCGCACATCCGCGGCGGCGGGGAGCTCGGCCGGCACTGGTACGAGGACGGGAAGAAGCTCACCAAGAAGAACACCTTCACCGACTTCATCGCCGCGACCGACTGGCTGGCCGGCTCGGGCTGGGTGGACCCGGCGCGGATCGCGGCCCTCGGCGGCTCGGCCGGCGGCCTGCTGATGGGCGCGGTGGCGAACATGGCGCCGGAAAAGTACGCCGCCATCGTGGCGCAGGTGCCGTTCGTGGACCCGCTCACCAGCATCCTGGACCCGGACCTGCCGCTGTCCGCCCTCGAGTGGGAGGAATGGGGCAACCCGATCACGGACCCGCAGGCGTACGAGTACATGAAGTCCTACTCCCCCTACGAGAATGTCCGCGATGTGGCCTACCCGAAGATCGCCGCGGTGACGTCCTTCAACGACACCCGGGTGCTGTACGTGGAGCCGGCCAAGTGGGTGCAGGAGCTGCGGAACCGGACCACCGGATCCGAGCCCATCGTCATGAAGATCGAGATGGACGGCGGACACGGCGGCGCCTCCGGCCGGTATGTGCAGTGGCGCGAGCGGGCGTGGGACTACGCGTTCATCGCCGATTCCCTCGGCGCCACCGAGCTGCTGCCCGGGGCGGGCCTGAAGTAGCATCGACTGCTCCGTAACTGCCGTTTGGGAGACCCAAAAGGGCAGTTACGGAGCACTCGAGGGTGCCTGACCGTGCGGGCGCCAGGTGCCGGCGCCTGGTGCCGGCAGGAAGGCAGGCACAGCGACACCTTGGCCCCGCCCCCCGCTCCTGTCAATGCGTCTGACATGCGGTAACACAGGCCTCGCAACACCACGAGAAAGCTAATCATGCTTACTATTGGTTGGCGCAGGGCTGCCCGCTGGGGGCAGGCCGACCCGCGCGAACTGGAGGTTGCAGAGACATGGATCATGAAATGCGTCCCCTTACTGACGACGAACTGCTCGCAGAGCAGGCCACCGCTTTGCCGGACAAGGAGGTTGCCTCGGTCCTGGACCTGAACGCGGACCTCGACCTGGGCATCGACGCGGCGGCACCCATTGACCTGGCCGTCGCTGCGAACGCAAACGTGGCAGCACCGATCGACGCCGCCGCCTCGGCCAACATCCTCTCCTACGGCTCGGACGCCCAAGCCCTTGCTGACCAGGGCGTAGTCATCGAACAGGGCATCACTGCCGACGCAAACGCCGCATCCACCCAGGACAGCACCATCGACCAAAGCAACGACACCATCGATGGCGGCACCCCCGATTCAGAGGCCACCGAGACCGTCGACGGCGGCACGGTCCTTCCCGACGGCAGCCTGCCGGACGTGGGCGCCCTGCCCACCGACCCCACAGCTGCCCTGGATGGAGACCTGCTCAACGTCAACGTGGACCTCGCCGCCGACGCGGACATCGCCGCGCCCATCAACGGCGCTGTCGCAGCCAATGCCAACGTGGCCGCCCCGATCGATGCCGCCGTCGCAGCGAACATCGGCTCCATCGACAGCCAGGCCTACGCGGTGGCCGAGCAGGACGCCATCATCTCGCAGAATATCGACGGCGAAGCCAACGCCTCTGCCGACCAGCAGTCCGACCTGCAGCAGTAAGTCCAGATGAGCAACGCCACCGGCGGGCCGGGCTTCCAGGCCGGCCCGCCGTCGTCTCCTGCCTCCCTCGCCGAGTACCCGCAGAAGTTCCCTGCCCGGGCCGGTGGTATCCAGCTGCTCGGCCAGTCTGAAGGGTCCGGCTACCGCGAAGCACCCTCGCTGGTGCGCCGCGCGGACGGCCAGACACTACAGCTGACCCGCCTGCTCTATCTGGTGTTAGAGGCGGCGGACGGGACGCGCGGCTTGGAGGACATTGCCCGGCAAGTGAGCCAAGGCTCGGGCAGGCAGGTCAGCGCCGCCAACGTGCGCACACTGATGGACTCCCAGCTGCTGCCATTGGGCCTGCTGCGCCTGGCCGACGGGTCAGAGCCCGAAGTCCGCAAAGCCGACCCCCTGCTGGGTATGCGTTTCCGCTACACCGTGACGGACCCGGAACGCACCCGCAGGATTACTGCCCCGTTCACGGTGCTTTTCAACCCGTTGATCGTCATCGCCGTCACCGCCGCGTTCCTTGCAGCCTGCTGGTGGGTGTTGCTGGTCAAAGGCCTGGGCTCCGCCACGCACGAAGCCTTCGAGAACCCGGCTCTGCTCCTCATGATTTTTGCCATCACCATCCTCTCGGCAGGATTCCACGAATTCGGCCATGCCGCCGCGGCGCGCAAGGGCGGTGCAACGCCGGGGGCGATGGGCGCCGGGCTCTATCTGGTCTGGCCAGCCTTCTTCACCGACGTCACGGATTCCTACCGCCTGGGCCGCGGCGGCCGGCTCCGCACGGACCTGGGCGGACTCTACTTCAACGCGATCGTGGCCGTCGCCATCATGGGCCTCTGGTGGGCCACCGGGTTCGATGCCCTGCTGCTGGTGGTGGTCACGCAGATCCTGCAGATGGTCCGGCAACTCCTCCCCCTGGTCCGGTTTGACGGGTACCACATCCTGGCGGACACCACCGGCGTCCCGGACCTGTTCCAGCGGATCAAGCCCACTCTCCTGGGCATGCTCCCGTGGCATTGGGGAAAGCCTGAAAACCGTGTCCTCAAGCCATGGGCCCGTGCTGTAGTGACGGTCTGGGTCCTGGTTACGGTGCCGCTGCTCCTCTTCAGCCTGGCCATGATGGTGGTCGCCCTGCCCAGGCTGCTGGCGACCGCATGGGACAGCATGGCCAAGCAGCAGCAGATGCTGGCCGCGGGCCTGTCTCAGGGCGAGCTGGCGGACGCCGCCGTGCGGGTCCTCGCGATCGCCGCTGTCGCGCTGCCGATGCTCGGCATGCTGTACATCCTGGTCCGGCTGCTGCGCCAGCTGGCCACCGGCCTCTGGCGGAAGACCCGCGGGAAGGCCCTGCAGCGGTCGGCCGCCATGGCCGTCATCGCCGCTTTGCTTGCGGGGCTCGCGTGGGCGTGGTGGCCCGACGGCGGGAGGTACCGTCCGGTGCAGCCTTACGAACGCGGCACCCTGGCTGACGCCACCACCACGTTCCTCCCCGAAGCCAGTACCACGTCACTACGCGAGGGTGGCAGCGGACGCACGGTGGCGTTGTGGCCTGAAGGCGCGGCCAAGCCAACGCGCGACCATCCCCAGCTGGCCATGGTGCTGGTGCCGGCGGACGCAGCCGCAACACCCGGCACCGCGGGCGACCCAGCCATGGCTGCCCCCTCCTGGGTCTTCCCGTTCGACCGGCCCGCCGCCCCGGAGAAGGACGGCAACCAGGCCCTGGCCGTGAATACCACCGACGGATCGGTGACCTACAGCGTGGCGTTCGCCCTGGTGTGGGCCGAGGACGGCGAGCCGGTGGATACCCGGAACGAAGCTTACGCGTTCGCCAGCTGCAGTGGCTGCGCTGCGGTAGCGGTGGGATTCCAGGTGGTCCTCATCGTGGGCCAGACCGACGTCATCGTTCCGGAAAACCTTTCCGCCGTCGCCAACTACAACTGTATCGATTGCCTTGCCTACGCACTGGCCAGCCAGCTGGTCCTCACCCTTGACGGGCCGTTGGGCGGGGACAGCCTGGCGCAGCTCAACGCCCTGTGGGCCGAAATCGCCGAGTACGGACGGAACCTCCAGAACCTTCCGCTCTCGGAAATTCAGGCCCGGCTCGCTGCGTATAAAAAGCAGATCACCGCCATCGTCACGGCTGATCCGGCCGCTCCCGGAACCACGGGCGGCTCCACCACGTCCTCCCCGACGCCCGCACCCGGCGGAAGCACGGCGCTTCCCTCCTCGCCGGCACCGGGCGGAATGACACCCGCTCCTGCAACGCAGCCTGCGACAGGTGATTCGCCGCCGTCGTACGCACCCGTTGAGACACCGCTGCCAACGGCGGATACTGGGGGCACGGCCCCCGCCGTGGAGCCCCAACCCACCGCAAACCCCAGCTAGGAGTACACATGTCGTTGAGCAAGGGAACATCCGTGGAGTGGAACACGTCGCAGGGGAAGACGCACGGCAAGATCATCGAGAAGAAAACCAGCGACTTCGAGCTGGACGGCCACACGCACCGCGCCAGTGAGGACGAGCCGCAGTACGTGGTGGAATCGGCCAAGACAGGTGCCCGGGCTGCACACAAGGCCTCCGCCCTGACGGAGAAGAAGTAGCGCCGTGGCCGGGCAGCACGAGGTAGTGATCATCGGCGGCGGCAACGCCGGCGTGTCCCTGGCGGCGCGCCTGGAGCGCTACGGCGTCAAGGACGTGGCACTCATCGAGCCGAAGGACCACCACCTTTACCAGCCGCTGTTCTCGCACATCGCCGGTGGCCGGGCCTCGGCCAAGGAGGCGGTCCGCACCCAGGAGTCCGTGACCCCGAACGGTGTCACCTGGATCCGGGACAGCGCCGTGGACGTGGACGCCAATGCCAACACCGTCACGCTGGCGAACGGGTCCACCGTGGCCTACGGGCAGCTTGTGGTGTGCCCGGGCCTGCAGTACGACTGGGACGCGGTGCCCGGACTGGCCGAGGCCGTTCACTCCCCGCACGGCGCCTCGCACTACGAGTTCGAACTGGCGCCCAAGGCCTGGACACTCCTCAGCGGGCTGACCTCCGGCACCGCGGTATTCACCATGCCGGCGGGGCCCATCAAGTGCGGCGGTGCCAGCCAGAAGCCCATGTACCTGGCCTGCGACTACTGGCAGGAGCAGGGCGTCCTGGACAAGATCCGCGTGGTGATGGTCCAGCCCTACCCCACCGTCTTCGGCGTGCCGGAGGTGGACCGGGAGCTGGACCGCAAGATCGCCGAGTACGGGATCGAGCTGTGGACCAACAGCGAGCTGGTGTCGGTGGACGCCGCCGGCCAGACGGCCAACATCCGCAGTGTGGAGACCGGTGAGCAGGAGTCCCTGCACTACGACGTCCTCAACGCCGTTCCGCCGCAGTCGGCGCCTGACTGGCTGAAAGCCACCGACCTGCCGGCGGCCGGGGACAAGGGCGGTTTCGTGGAGGTGGACCGGCAGACGCTGCGGCACCTCCGGTACCCGAACGTATGGTCGCTGGGCGACGCCGCCGGCACCACCAACTCCAAGTCCGGAGGTTCGCTGCGCAAGCAGACCAAGGTGCTGGCGAAGAACCTGGTGGCGGCGCGGAAGGGGAAGCCGCTGCCCCGGAAGTACAACGGCTACTCCGTGTGCCCGTTCACCGTCTCACGCGACACTGTAGTGTTCGCCGAGTTCGACGACCGGTACCGGCCCATGCCCACCATCCCCCGTGTACCCACGTGGAACGAGAGCAAGCTGTCCTGGGTGGTGGACCGGGACATCTTCCCGCAGATCTATTGGAACCTGATCCTCAAGGGCCGGGCCTAACAGCAGCCGGTGGTTGAGCGTGTCGAAACCCGTACAGGATTTCGACAGGCTCAATCACCGGGGGCCGACGACGGCGGCCGTCGCCTCCGCGATGGCGCGCTCCTCGTCCGTGGGAACCACCAGGACGGGGATGGCCGACTCCGGCGTGGAAATCACGCGCGATTCCTTGGACCGCTCGGCGTTCAGGCCGCCGTCGAGCTCCACCCCCAGTGCGCCCAGCCTGTCCGCCACCAGCGCGCGGAACTGGTGGGAGTTCTCGCCGATCCCCGCCGTGAACACCAGGGCCTTGGCTCCACCCACTGCCACGTGGTAGCCGCCGATGTACTTGGCCAGCCGGTAGGAGGTGACAGCCAGCGCCGTCGTAGCCCTCGCGTCACCGTCTTCCGAGGCCTCCACCACGGAGCGCATGTCGTTGTTGCCGGCCAGGCCCTTGAGCCCGGATTCGCGGTTCAGCATGGTGTCGATGTCCTCCGGGGTCCAGCCGGCCCGGCCCAGGAACACCAGGATGGAGGGGTCCAGGTCGCCGGAGCGGGTGCCCATCACCAGGCCCTCCAGCGGGGTGAAGCCCATGGACGTATCCACGGACCGGCCGCCCTGGATGGCCGTGACGGAGGCGCCGTTGCCCAGGTGGGCGATGACGCCGTCGAACTCCTCCACCGGGATGTCCAGCAGCGCGGCGGCGCGGCGCGTCACGTACTCGTGGGAGGTGCCGTGGAAGCCGTAGCGCCGTATGCCGTGGTTGGTGTAGAGCTCGTCCGGGACAGCGTACCGCCAGGCGTGCTCGGGGAGGGTGCGGTGGAAGGCGGTATCGAACACGGCCACCTGCGGCATGTCCGGCCACTTCTTGGTGATGGCCCGGATCCCCAGGACATTCGCGGGGTTGTGCAGCGGCGCCAGCGGGTTGAGCCGCTCGATGGCGCGGGTGATCTCGTTGTCGATCAGCACCGGCTCGGCGAACCGCTCGCCGCCATGGACCACCCGGTGGCCCACCGCCCCCAGCTGCAGGTCGCCCAGTTCCTGGTGGATGGCGGCGTCCACCTGCTCCAGGGCTGCCGCATGGTCCCGCGGGCCTTCGATCTCGCCGTCGCCCTCTCCCCCGTTGCCCATCCCGATCTTTTCGATCAGGCCCTCCGTGAGGACGGTTCCGGCCGCGACGTCGCGCACCTGGTACTTGAGCGAGGACGAGCCGGAGTTGATGACGAGGACGAGCATGCGGGGCCTCCTGAGCCTTTGCGCCAGCAGTTCAGTCCCCACTATATGTGCGCCGGTTCCGGCAGCGGATTCCTTGCGGATCGGGCCGGGCTGTGCCTACAGTCGGCGGACAGGCTGGACCACGCCGAGAGGACATTCCAATGACGAACGAGCCCACTTCGATCGACGAGAACGACCCCACCAACACCGGATCCAGCAGCACCGCGCCGCTCAACACCGGCGCCGGTTCCGGCACCAAGGACCCCACCGGCGTCGAGGGCGCCAACCCCGCGCTGGACGATACCGGCAACCCCAAGGCCGGCGAGACGGGCGAGGCGCCGCAGCCGCCCGAGAACCCGGAGAGCCTGGACCTGACGCCGCAGGGCCTGTCGGATGAGCCCGCCAAAGAAGAGGACAAGGAAAGCCTGGCCAAGCCGGACAACAGCTGACCACAGCGGAAAGGACGACGCCGGCACCCACGGTGGGTGCCGGCGTCGTCCTTCGTTAATAAACGCCTAGGTCCGCTGGGGCTGCCGCTGTCCGGCCAGGTAGTCGAACAACTGGCGGAGGCCGAAGGACCATTCCGGCAGCTCCTCGCAGGCCCCCACCCGGTTGACCAGGGTGCCGAGGTGCCTGCTGCTGATGCTCACCAGGTCCCCGTGCTTGTGGGTGAAGCCCTGCCCGGGTTCGTCCCGGTCCTGCGTGGGTGCGAACAGGGTGCCGGTGAACAGTGCGAAGCCGTCCGGATACTGGTGGTGCCGCCCGTGGGTGGCTGACACCAGTTCCTCGAACGGGCGGCTGATCCGGGCGACACTGTTCCGGCCTTCAAGCTGGAAGCCGTCCGGGCCCTCCACGCGCAGCAGGATCTCCTCCGTGCGCAGCGTTTCCAGGGTGAATGTTCCGTCGAACAGCCGGATCAGCGGGCCGAGTGCGCTGGAGCCGTTGTTGTCCTTGGCTTTGCCCAGCAGCAGGGCGCTGCGGCCTTCCACGTCCCGGAGGTTGACGTCGTTGCCGAGCGTCGCCCCCACGACTTGGCCGCGGGAGGTGGCGATCAGCACCAGTTCGGGCTCGGGATTGTTCCAGGCTGAGAAGGCCGGGATGCCGATTCCGGCGCCGAGCCCCACGGATGAGAGGACCGGCGCCTTGGTGAAGACTTCCGGGTCCGGCCCGATGCCCACCTCCAGGTACTGGGACCACAGCCCTTCGGCCATCAGGATGCGTTTGGCCTCGGCCGCTTCCGGGGAGCCCGGCCGGATCCCGTGGATGCTTCCGCCGAGGGCCTTCCCCACCAGTTCCCGCATTCCGGCGGCACGGCTGGCATCACCCGCGCAGCGTTCCTCGATCACCCGCTCGATCATGCTGTCCACGAACGTCACGCCGCAGGCTTTGATGACCTGCAGGTCAACGGGTGCCAGCAGGTGCGGCCGGGCGGTGTCCCCGGTGAGGGAAGCGGCGACGACGTCGTCCGTCGACCAGCGCGGTTCGGCCAGGTCCGGGTCCGGCAGCGCAGCGCGGACGGCTGCGGCGGGATCCGGCAGTTCCAGCAGTTCCGAGACGGTGCCGGCCAGGCGGTGCAGGTCGAAGACCGTGCCGCCGCTGACGGCAACCGGGCGCGGGCCGCCGGTTTCAACGTCCCAGACCCGGCCGATCAGGAGTGCCTGCGCGGCGTCCTCCGGCAGAACGGAGGCGGCGGAAGTACTCACTGCAGGCCCTCCCCACTGGACGTGCGGGAACCGGACCCACCGGACGGGTGGCGCCAGACGCCGTCGACCCTTTGCGGGACGCGCCACGGATTGCCGTCCTGCAGCGGTTCGGGCAGCCGCGCCGCCGGGAAGGACTGGTACGCCACGGGCCGGAGGAAGCGGCGGATGGCCGCCGTCCCCACCGATGTGGTGGCGGACGTGGTGGCCGGGTACGGTCCGCCGTGGTGCTGGGCGTAGCTGACGGTGACGCCGGTGGGCCAGCCGTTCCAGAGGACCCGGCCGCTGATGTCCGCCAGCCGGGCAGCCAGCGCCGCGACGTCGTCGTCCTCCTCGGCCTGCAGCGTGGTGGTCAGCTGCCCTTCCAGCAGCCCCGCCAGTCCGGGAAGCTCCGCCTGGTCCTGGTACTCCACCACCAGGGAGGCCGGACCGAACATCTCCTGCCGGAGCAGGCCGGGATTCTTCCGGACCTCCGCGGCGGTGGTGAGCAGGACCGTGGGGGACGGCTCCTCGGCGAAGTCGCCCGCCAGGAGGACCTCAACCCCGGCACTGCCCCGAAGTCCGGCAACGGCGTCGGCATAGCCTGCGTGCAGCCGCTCGCTGAGCAGCCGTGCCGGCGTGAAGGCTGAGAGCTCCTGTTCCAGCTGGCCACGGATCTCCGCCGCGTGCCCGGCAGGAACGAACAGCAGCCCGGGCTTGGTGCAGAACTGGCCCATGCCCAGCGTGAAGGACGCGGCGTAGCCGGCAAGAATCTCCGTGCGCCGGCTGGCCCATGCCTTTGGCGTGGCAAAGACGGCGTTGATGCCCCCCAGCTCACCGAAGAACGGAATGGGCTCGGGCCGCGCGGCGATGCGGTTGAGCAGCGCCCGGCCGCCCGCGGTGGAACCGGTGAAGCCGACAGCCTTGACCAGCGGGTGGTCCACAAGTGCCTCCCCCGCCTGGCGGCCCGTCACCAGGGCGAACAGGCCCGCCGGCGCGCCGGCACCATCCAGCGCGTCGGTCACGGTCCGGGCGGTGCGCGCTGCCAGCTCCGCGTGGGCGTCATGCGCCTTGTGGACGACGGCGCAGCCGGCCGCCAGGGCCGAGGCGCTGTCGCCGCCCATGACGCTGAAGGCGAAGGGGAAGTTCGAGGCCCCAAACACGCCCACGACGCCGAGCGGCACGTTGTACCGCCGCAGGTCCGGCCGCGGTCCCATGCCCCAGTCAGGGTCGGCGTGGTCAATGGTGGCGTCAAAGTGCTCGCCGAGCCGGATTTCCGCTGCAAAGAGGCGCAGCTGGAAGACAGTGCGCTTCAGTTCACCCTCCAGCCGGGCAACAGCCAGGTGGGTTTCCCGGGCGGCGATCCCCACCAGAACGGCGCCGTCCTGCTCGAGGCCCGCGGCAATAGCTTCCAGCCAGCCGGCGCGCCGGTCCGGGTCCGCCTGCCGGCCCAGCTCAAAGGCGCGCTGGGCCGCCTCCACCGCCTCATTCAGCGCGGCCACGGCGGTTGCCGGCTGCAGGGTGCCGGCGGACAGTCCGGCGGCGCTCATCGCCCGGTTCCCGCAGCGGCCAGGGATCCGCCGGTGACGGCGGCGCGGTTGCCCACTTCCTGCCAGCCGGCCCCGTCCGGGAATTCCCAGCGGGCCCGGGAGGCAGTGAGCATTTCAGCTCCGGTGCCGGGCATGAGGGGGGCGGTGTAGCGGCCGCCGACGATCCGGACCGGTTCGGCGAAGTGCTCATGCAGGTGGTCCACGAATTCGATCATCCGGTTCTCCTGGCTGCGGCCCACCACGGCATAGTCGAAGAAGGAGAAGTGCTGGACCAGCTCGCACAGGCCAACACCGCCGGCGTGCGGGCACACGGGAACCCCGAACTTGGCAGCCAGCAGCAGGATGGCAATGTTCTCACTCACGCCACCCACGCGGGTTGAATCGAGCTGGAGCACATCGATGGCACCGGCCTGGAGCAGCTGCTTGAAGATAATCCGGCTGGCCACTGCCTCGCCCGTGGCCACCCGCACCGGGGCGACGCCCTTGCGGATGTCGGCGTGGCCGAGGATGTCGTCGGTGCTGGTGGGTTCCTCTATCCAGTACGGGTTGAACTCCGCCAGCTGGTTGACCCAGTCGATGGCTTCGGATACTTCCCAGCGCTGGTTGGCGTCGATGGCGATGGGCAGGTCTCCCACCGCTTCCCGGGCGAGCGCCATGCGCCTGCGGTCGTCGTTGATGTCCCCGCCCACCTTGAGCTTGATCATGGAGAAGCCGTCGGCCGCGGCCTCCTTGCTCAGCCGTACGAGCTTTTCGTCGCTGTAGCCGAGCCAGCCCGGCGACGTGGTGTAGGCGGGGAAGCCGTCGGCTTTGAGCGCCGCGATCCGTTCTGCCTTGCCCGCCTGGCCGGCGCGCAGGATGTCCAGCGCCTCCTCCGGGCTCAGGGCGTCCCGGATGTGGGTGAAGTCGACCACGCTGACCAGCTCTTCAGGCGTCATTTCGCTGAGCAGGAGCCACAGCGGCTTGTTCTCGCGGCGGGCACGGATGTCCCAGAGTGCACTGACCAGGGCGCCGCACGCCATCTGGGTGACGCCCTTCTCCGGGCCCAGCCAGCGGAGCTGGGAGTCGTGGATGAGCAGCTTGGAGGCGGCGCCAAGATCGTAGATGAGTTCGTCGATGTCGCGGCCCAGCAGCAGGCGGGCGTAGGCGTCGATGGCTGCGGTGAGGATTTCGTTGCCCCGGCCGCAGCTGAAGACGAAGCCGTGGCCCTCGTCGCCCGCATCGGTGCGGATGACCACATAGGCGGCAGAGTAGTCGGGGTCCACGTTGACCGCGTCGGACCCGTCAAGCTCCAGGGACGTGGGAAAACGGACGTCCTGGGTCTTGATGGAGGTGATGGAAGGCATGGATCTCAACTTTCATGGAAGTACTGGAGAGGGAAAGATTCGATTCCTATACGAATTATGAAAATCATATAGGACAAGTGATCCAGGTCAAGCCCTCCTCCTGCCCTGCCGGCTCCAGGAGGCACCAAAAAGCCCCGGCCGCTGCGGCCGGGGCGAAGGGTTGTGGACTTAAGTGATGATGCGTTTCCGGGGCGGGCCGCTGTCCTCGAGCGGCGCAAGCTCGCCCTCGAAAGCCTGGGCGAATCTGTCGAAGGAGTTGCGGATGTGGGTGGTCATGGCAGCCTCGGCCCGCTCCGGATCGCAGGCTTCGATTGCCTCGCGGACGGCCGTATGTTCGGCCACCGTAATGGCGCCGTCCACATCGGCGGGGTACAGGCGGAAGGTGTGCAGATGGCAGTGGGTCTGGGCGAAGGCATGCCGGACCACGGGATTTCCGGACGCGGCGAGGATGGTGTCGTGGAACCGGGTGTCATGGGCCACCAGGTCCTGGCGAAGGTCCCCGCTGGACTCCATGACGTCCCGGAAACCCTCAAGCTCCTTCTTCAGGGCAGGTGCCGGGTTGGCCAGCCTGTCCACGGCAGCAGCCCGGGCTGCCCAGGGCTCAACGAGGAGGCGGAACTCAAACAGCGAGCGCAATTCGGGCAGATCCAGCAGGGGTGTGGTGCTGTATCCCCGCCCGGGGTTGTAGACCACCAGGTTGTCGCCCTCCAGGCGCTGCAGGACCTCACGGACGGGCGTCTGGGACACCCCCAAACTGCGCGCCACGGCGTCGATATTGATGCGCGCCCCCGGGGCGAGGTCGCCTTCCAGGATTGAGGCCCGCATGGCCGAGTAGACGTCGGAGACGGCAGCCTTGCCGCGGGGCATGTCGGACGCTGGACGTGGGGGCACGCAATTACCTCTTGAATTCGCTTGGGCTTGGCACTCGGACGGGCGGGAGC
>Ga0307408_100002597_pt1 | contig 12581 bp, 9 predicted proteins | sample 322Cmetagenome_FD_202116 | JGI IMG/M metagenome (GOLD analysis project Ga0307408, IMG submission 202116) | Maize rhizosphere microbial communities from greenhouse at UC Davis, California, United States - 322HYB-C-3 | ecosystem: Host-associated > Plants > Roots > Rhizosphere > Soil | place: USA... | reverse complement strand
ACCCTCCAACTGGAAATGCGGACGCAGGGAAAACTTGGACGTGTAGTAGCCGGGGTTGCCCTCCACTTCCTCCACCACCACCTCGGCGGCTGCCAGCGGCTTGCGCGCCTTGGTGGATTCCGACGAATGGGCCGGATCGCCATCGACGTAATTCATGATCCAGTCCTGCAGCCAGCGCTGCATGTCTTCGCGCTCCTTGAAGGTGCCGATCTTGTCGCGCACGATGCACTTGAGGTAGTGCGCAAAACGGCAGCAGGCAAACAGGTAGGGCAAGCGCGCCGCCAGGTTGGCATTGGCAGTGGCGTCCGGGTCGTCGTATTCGAAAGGCTTCTGCAGCGATTGCGCGCCGATAAAGGCCGCAAAGTCCGAGTTCTTGCGATGGACCAGGGGCATGAAGCCGTTCTTGGCCAGCTCGGCCTCGCGGCGGTCGCTGATCGCAATTTCGGTGGGACACTTCATATCGACGCCGCCGTCGTCGGTCGGGAAGGTGTGCGCGGGCAGGCCTTCCACCGCACCGCCCGCTTCGATGCCGCGGATGCGGGAGCACCAGCCATACAGCTTGAATGAGCGATTGATATTGACCGCCATGGCGTAGGCCGCGTTGGTCCAGGTGTACTTGCTGTGGTCGGCGGCGCCGGTGTCTTCCTCGAAGTCGAATTCCTCCACCGGCGAGGTCTTCGCGCCATAAGGAAGGCGCGACAGGAAGCGCGGCATGGCCAGGCCGATATAGCGGGCATCTTCCGACTCGCGCAGCGAGCGCCAGGCCGCGTATTCGGGCGTCGTGAAGATCTTGGTGAGATCGCGGGGATTGGCCAGCTCCTGCCACGAATCCATCTGCATCACCGTCGGTGAAGCGCCCGCGATGAAGGGCGAATGCGCGGCGGCGGACACCTTGGCCATTTCGCCCAGCAGCTCGACATCCGGCGGGCTGTGGTCGAAGGCGAAGTCGCCGACCAGGCAGCCGAAAGGCTCGCCGCCGAACACCCCGTACTCTTCTTCGTAGACCTTCTTGAACAAGGGACTCTGGTCCCACTTGGTTCCCTTGAAGCGCTTCAGCGTCTTGCCGAACTCGGACTTGGAGATATTCATGACGCGGATCTTCAGCATCTCGTCCGTTTCCGTATTATTGATCAGGTAGTGCAGGCCGCGCCAGGTACCCTCCAGCTTCTGGAAGTCCGGGTGGTGCATGACCAGGTTGATCTGTTCGGTAAGCTTCTGGTCGAGCGCCGCCACAATGGCCTCGATCGATTTCAGGACATCGGTGCCGATCAGCGGCGTCTGCGCAAGCGCCTGTTCCGCCAGCGTGCGGACTGCTTGTTCGACAGCAGATTTGGCCTCATCGCTCTTCGGCTTGAACTCCCTTTGCAGCAGCGAAGCGAATTCGTTCTCCGCCAGCGCGACGCTTTCAGCCTTCTCGGCAAGCATTTCGGTATCAGACATTTCCATGGCTCCGGTAAATGATGGCGCGTTTGATGGGAGGTTCAGCTTGCCGTATCCGCAGCCGGCTTGGCGCTGGCCGCCAGGGACTTCAGCAAGGCCGGATCGTTCAGCACTTTGGCGATCAGGTCTTCGGCGCCCGATTTGCCGTCCATATAAGTCATCAGGTTCGACAGTTGCTGGCGCGCCTCCAGCAGCTTGTTGAGCGCCTCGTTCTTGCGCGCGACAGCACCGGGCGAAAAGTCGTCCATGTTCTCAAAGCTGATGTCGACACTGATATTGCCTTCGCCGGTCAGGGTGTTCGGCACCTGGAAGGCCACGCGCGGCTTGATCGCCTTCATGCGGCTATTGAAATTGTCGACGTCGATGTCGAGAAACTTGCGCTCATCGACCGGCGCCAGCGGGTCGACCGGCTTGCCCGACAGGTCCGCCAGCACCCCCATCACGAATGGCAGCTGGATCTTCTTCTCGGCGCCGTACAGCTCCACGTCGTATTCGATCTGGACGCGCGGCGCGCGATTGCGGGCGATGAACTTCTGACTGCTATCTTTTGCCATGACTTGCTCCTACAAGAAAAGCCAACACACCGAGCGTCCGCAAAAGAGAACCGCTCTCCCCTTGCCCAAACTGACCGTTGGCCACAATATGGCCGGTCAGGATTTCTTCACGCCTGCAATATCCTGGATCCGTCCCAGGCTATCGGGCGCCAGGTCCTGGATGATCTCTACAAAGCTCTTGTTCATCAGCCGCTGTGCACGCCGGATCAGCAGCGGTGCCGGGTTGCCGGGCTCCGTTCTTTCAAAAAACAGGCAGATCTTCTCGAGCTGGCGGATGGCATCTTCGCGATCGCGGATTTCCGCCGGCACGGGTGGCTCTCCTGCCAGAGCCTCCGGATTGCCAGGAGACGGGACGCCCATCGCATCGTCATAAGCCTGCACCACGGTCGCCAGCATTTCCTGCAAGCCACCGAGGTCGATCGACTGGCCCTGGCCAAGCTTCTCGGCCAGGAGCAAGCGGATCGCTTCGATGCGCTCCAGGCCGTTGCGCGCCGCTTCGAACGCGCTGGCGTCCTTTGAAGCCGCGACTGTAATTGCCGCCGATATCTGCGCCATGGGCGGTGTCGTCTCACCGGAGACGGGCTTGAACTTGCCCGCTGCGATCAGCAGCTCGCGCACGCTGACGCGCCCCATTGCGCCCGATGGCACGATCAGGGCATTGCGTGCGTCCGCCAGCAACCCGCCGCCATCTGCAAGGAAGGCCAGCGTGTTGAGGCGTACGGCAGGGTCGTGCTCCCCTTCGATTTCCAGGCGTGGATGCACGTCATCCCAGTACCGTTCCAGCATGCCGCGCACAAGGGACAGGCCCTCTGCCAGGCCGATGATGCCTTCGGTACGCACCAGGGCGCGCGTCAGCAAGGCCGCGACGCGCAGGTCCTTTGTACGTGTGAAGAGATTGAGTGACTTGTATTTGAGTTCCGACCAATCGGGAGGTTCGGCGGGTACCACCATGTCGCCAAGCCTTTGTTCCGCCTTGCCGCCTGCAATGCGCTCAAGCTCTTGGTACAAGGGATCGTATTCAAGATATGGTCCGCACGGAGGATGCTCGGATACCTCCGACAGCAACTCGTTCATATCAAGCACGCAGTCACCCTCCACGTTCGATTGATGCTTTTCAGCTTCCCTGTCACTTTCAATTGAGCCTGTAGGTAAGGCACTTTCATCGAAAGTCCGATGCGCAAAATGCGTGGCGTCTTCTGCAATTTTATCGACGAAATATCATTCAAATCTCTCGCTTTGTCACCGTGCGCGCAAATGAAATTTCCGCTCGAACACAGAATCGCCTGTTTCGCATACGGCCTGTCAAATCAGGCTTGCTGGCCGCGCGCAGCTGCAATTTTTCCTGCACTCGACGCGCGACTAATCGTTATACTTTGATATAAGGTGCATGAGCATTCCGACAGCATTCGATCTGCGTTCAGGTTTCCTTCCCATCCAGGATCAACATGACTGACCAGTCTTTCAGCGACAACGATCAGACCATCCTCAGGCCCGGCCGTGTATCGCCGCATGCGCTCGCTCCAGGCACCATGCTGGCGGAGTTTGAAATCAAGAGTGTGATTGGCCAGGGCGGCTTCGGCATCGTCTACCGGGCCTACGACCACTCGCTCGGGCGCGAAGTCGCAGTGAAGGAATACATGCCGGTCTCTTTCGCGGGCCGGCAGGACAACACCCATGTCACCATCCTGTCCGAACACTACGCCGAAGCATTCCGGGTCGGCCTGCAAAGCTTCGTCAAGGAGGCCCAGCTGCTTGCAAAGTTCGACCATCCTTCGCTGGTCAAGGTCTACCGCTTCTGGGAAGACAACGGCACCGGCTATATGGCGATGCCGTTCTATGACGCGCCCACGCTGAAGCAGCTGCTGAAACTGGAACGCGCCGCGTTCACCGAGGAGGCATGGCTGAAGAAATTTCTCAGCCAGATCCTCGATGCCCTGCAGGTCCTGCACGATAAGCGCTGCTACCACCGTGACATTGCTCCCGACAACATCCTGATGATCGACCGCCGTACGCCGCTGCTGCTCGACTTCGGTGCTGCACGCCACGTCATCGGCGATGTGACGCAAACCCTGACTGTGATATTGAAGCCGGGGTACGCCCCCATCGAGCAGTATGGGGACATGAACCATATCAGCCACGGCCCCTGGACCGACCTGTATGCCTTGGCTTCGGTCGTTTTCTACATCATCACCGAGTCGGTTCCGCCAGCGGCAATGTCGCGCTTGTTGTCCGATTCGATGGTGCCGCTGGCCGTCAGCGCCAGGGACCGCTATAGCCCACAGTTCCTGGAGGCGCTCGACGCGGCGCTGAAGCTGCGTCCCGAGCACCGCCCGCAAAGCGTCGCCGAGTTCCGCTGCATGCTGGGATTGGAAGTTCCGTCCGAACAGGGAGGCTTTTCAACGCCATTCGTCCGCCAGCCGGACGCTGAAGGAATAGCACCAACCGTGCGTACCGGCGGACGGATCACCCAATCCAGTTACGATGCGCCTGTCGCCGATCCTGAAGCGACCATCGTGCCGGTGGCGCGGCCGGCCACCATCGCCCCGCAATCCCCTCCGCAGCCCGATCCGGGCGCATCGGTTCAGGAGAAGCCGGCCTGGCGCCGCGCAGCAAAGATTGTCGGCGCCGTCACGGCCCTGGGACTTGTGGCGACCGCCCTGTTCTGGCCGTCGACCAAGCAGCGTCCGGCGCCGCCGGTTGCGGTGAAGGAAGTGCCGAAGGCCCCGCCAGCTGCAGCGCAGGAAACTGTCCCGCCACCCACACCGGCTTGCCCCTTGAAGTTCAACGACGGATCGCCTGCGTGCCCGGTCATGGTGGATCTCCCGGCAGCGAACTACCGCATGGGGGCGATGCCGGGCGATACGCGCGCCGCCGGGGAAGAATTCGGCGCCGTCGCCAGGGACATCGCTGCCTTCAGCATCGCGGCGCACGAGGTCACCATCGATCAATGGCAGCTTTGCGTAGCCGATGGCGCCTGCCCTGCGGTCAAATCACCGGCCAACGCACAGGGCAAGCTACCCGTCACGCAGGTAAGCTGGGATGCGAGCCAGCAGTTTGTCGGGTGGCTGTCGCAGAAAACCGGGATCAGCTACCGCCTGCCTACGGAAGCGGAATGGGAGTATGCAGCGCGGGCCGGCAGTACGACCGCCTATCCATGGGGCGACGCCATCGGCCAGGACAATGCTCACTGCGGCCAATGCGGCAGCCACCTTCCCATCACGGGGCCGGCTCCGGTTGGCAGCTTCAAGGACGAACGGGGCCTCTACGACATGGTAGGCAATGTTTATGAATGGGTCGACGACTGCTGGTACGGCAGCCATGCCGATGCCCCGACCAGGCGCGATCCCAAGGAGAGCTCGAGTTGCAGGAAGAAGGTGCAGAAGGGAGGCGCTTATGATTCAGTCGAAGCCGATGTCCGCCCTTCGGCACGCACCTGGGACGATCGCGCCAACTCGGATGCGCGGGTCGGCTTCCGGCTTGCTCGCTAAGCTTCGCTATCCGTCTCTGAAAGGGCTCGTATGAAACGCTTCAAGCATTTGCTGGCTATCTCGCTTGCCGGCACCCTGGCCGCGTGCTCGCATCTGCAGCCTGCGCCTTCTGCGCCGCCTGCCCAGGCACCCGCCGCTACCGAGCAGGCCCCGCCCGCTCCCGTTTCTCCGCAGGCCCCGCTCGACGCCAGGCCGGATGCGATGAATACGAAGGAGCTTGAAGAAGAGACGCAGCGCCTGCTTTCCATGCAGAAGAGCTATTTCAATGTCTTCAAGATCGATGAAGCCAATACCGGCTTGAAGCCCCGGCAGAACGCAATCGGTGTGTTCGAACTGCAGAGGCCCCCACGGGGAGAACGCGTTCGGCTGACGGTCTCACAGCAACCCAAACGGCCGGCGCGCCTGGCGCTAGGCACTTACACGGTGGTACTTGACACTGTCGTCGACTACATCGAAATCCAGGTTTGCCAATCGGCGGCCTGCGCCGGCAAGCGGCAACGAATCGTTCGCTCACTGCCGAAGCAGCTCCAGATCCAGATTTCGCCGCAGAACCAGTACTTCGGCAGCAAGGACTTCTCGTTGGGGGAACTGACGAACGCCGAGGGGAAGGACCGCAACTACAAAAGCATGTACCAGGACGTCGTCGTCACTGTAAAGCGCATCTCCGTACAACCGGTGCCTCCCGCATCCGCATAAACTTTTAGACTTGAGGTGATCCCATGTTCACAACCGCAGGGACGAAGTACACGCTGTCTGAGGTGGCCCGATCATGAAGTTGGCGGGCTACCGCATGAAGGAAAGCCCGCTTAGCAATGCTCAGTTGGAGCGAGCTCGCGGCACCCCACCCACGGAGAATGTCGCAATCTGCAAGGGAGCCATTCATCGCACCAGCGTAAAGTCCTTCGCGATCAGGTGGGGAAAGGCTCCCTGTCCTGATCGCGAATTGCCATCCACGGCCTTAAAGCTGCGCCGGACGCATATTGGACTGAACTTCAGGCATCTGCACTGGCATGGGCCTTTTCATGGCATTGGCATGGGTCGCTGGGAATCCTGGTGCCGGCCAGGACGCTGACATCGGTGACGGAGATGCCCGAGGCCTTGCCGACAACAAAGAAGACGGTCTGTCCGCATACGATCTCCAGTTCCGAAGGAGCAGCCTCGCCGTCGGCGATAGTCACGACCACACCTTCGCCGAGCATCTGCTGCCAGCGTTTGACGTCCGCCTCGGTTTTGCAGCAGGGGTCCTTGACGCGTACTTTTCCGCGAAGGCCGCTACCATGGGCATCGGCCCACTGGACTTCACCGGGCAACCCAAAGGCATGCGTATAGACGCTTTCGCTCGCCATGCGACTGCTGTTGAAGAATTCGTGATCGCTGACCAGGGAAAATGGTATCGCCCCGCCTTGGCTGGAATTCCACAACACGCTGTCGCCTGCAGCGATCGTCAATTCGGGTGTACGGACGCTGAACCGCCCCTGTCTTTCGCTCACCACCACTTCATGCTGGTCTGCCGCAGGCTTGCCTGCACTCTCCTTCACGATCACGCAGAACGGCCGTGTGGTCGAAAAGACGCTGCCGAAGGCGGGAACGACGTTGTATTCATACTTGCCGGGCTTGTTGAATCGCTGGCAATAGCAATCGGTGCGGTACAAGGCGCGGCTGTCTAATGTGTTGAACATTTTCCTGCTCCCTCACGTTTCAAGGCGAGACATCGGCGGACAGGACCAGCTCGTCCTCGCTTCCATTGTGGGCAATGGCGGCGGAAACCAGGTCCAGGCGCATACGTACCGCAGGATCTACGGCGCTTTCGGCGGGCAGGATTTCAAAATCCTGGGCCTGCTCGTAAAGCGGAATCTTCAGGCCGCTGATGAAGGGCGTGAGCAAAGGCCCCAGCAAGCCTGTCGCGCCCGCGGCGCCCAGGCCAGCCAGGAATATCGGCACGACAACGGCGGCCACAGGGCCGACGAATGGAACCAGTGCCAGCAACGGGGCGACCGCGAGCCCGATGGCCGTCAGCAGCACGGCCATGTTCACGCCCCACCGGAGGCTGTCGAGGCTTACCACCACGCCCTGCACTTTCCAGACGCCGCCGGCCAGCGCCACGTCGAGCTTGAAGTCGCCGGTGGTTTCGACGAAGCTGTCGAACGGAACCGAGACTGGAATGGTGGGCCAGTCCAGGCAGATGCGCGGTGTGCAGACGCGCCCGATAAACGGCAGGTTGACGCAGATGCGCGGCAGGCAGATGTCCGGGATCACGGCACTGATATCGATCAGCAGGTTCAGGTCAAGATGCCAGTTGAGCCGCAGGTCGATCAAGCGGATGATGTCGGGCGGGCGCAGGTCGACATCTCCATTGACCAGCGTTGCGGAGATGTTGTAGCCGGCGGTGAAAGGGCCAAGTGTCCCCGAGCCGCTGGTCCCGAACGGCGGCAACGTGCCGATCGCCGTATCCAGCAGTGTATTTGCGCCGCTTTCGTCGAGCGCAGCGATGATTTCAGCCATGATTTGCTCCCTGTTTCAAACGGTGCCGCGCACCTTGACCTGGTCGTCCTCGATCAGGGGGCCGACGGTCAGCGCAAGCGAGAAGGCGCCGGCCCGCAATGCCCTGATCGGAAGACGGATTTCAGCAAGCACCGCCTGCAGGATCATGAACATCAGGCATTCCAGGAAAGACTCCAGCTCGTCCGGCTGGATATCCTCGATTTCTACCGCATCAACTTCCAGCGCGATCGCGTCCTCCCCGGTGCTGACCAGCACGTGCTCGATATGACCGATAGCCGCTACCCGCAAGCGGAAGCAGGTCAATTCGCTGAGGGGGTGCGGCCGGTCCGGCGGCCGATGCGTGGTCTGCCCCCTCGGAGGGTTGCGGTCGATACGCAGCCGGCGGCATTCGATGCACAGCTGGGCATCCATGGTCGCGCTGAACTGGCCGGGCGCGAGCGCCAGCGGCGGTGGCAATGGGGATGACTGGCGGAACAGGTCAACCTTGGGCCTGCTTAAGCGCAAACGCCATTGGATGCCGCCTGGGACGCCCGGGAATGCGATCGCCGGCATGGTTGTTTCGGCGACCGTGGTCGCCGGTACAAAGGCCGGCGAACCGTAGGTGAGATAGCGCGGCCTTGCATTGCAGAATGCAGCGACCAGGTCGTTGATGGCGTTCTCGTGAACGCCAGCGAATACGGTTTCGGATTCAGTGAGACTCATGGTTCTTCCTCCACGCAAGGGGGGCGTTGCCCCCCATGCTTTCATCAAGCCGGCTCAGCAAGATCTTTCAGTCCATCCCTGATCTTGAGGCCCTTGGCCTTGTTGGACAGTTCCTTCGCCAGTTGCTTGCCCGGCGCCGTACCTGGGCCGGCATCCTTGACCCAGGCTGCGGCACGCTTCAGTTCCGCAGGACTCATGACGGTGCTGCTGTCGATCAGCCTGGCCGCTGCGCCAAAGTCCGCCTTGCGATCACGGAAGCGTGTCGCCATGCGCTTGGCTTCGACATAAGCGAAGTGTGGACGCAGGACGGGGTTGGCAAGCGCTGCGCCGATCGCTGCCATGCCTTCCTCCAGATGGTCGCCGCCGATCGCCAATGACAGCAGTGTGTCCGGCGTCGACAGCACTTTCAACGCGGCTTCGGCATGCGCCTGGTCGGCTGCGGAGGTCACCATCACCGTGTTCTCGCCGGTGCAGACGCATTCCAGGCCGCCGTTGTCCCAGCGCGCTTCCACAATGATGCGGTAGGCGCCTGGCATCGGGAACAGCGCGCCCTGGCCGCCGCGCAGCAGGGTCAGCGAGTGTTCCACCGTGTCCTGCGCATCCAATGGTTCGACCTGGTCGTCCTCCACGCAGATGACGATGGGAGAGAAGGTGCGGATGGTGCCGCATGGGTCGATGACCTTGCCGCGCACAATGCCGCTCTTCATGCTCAGCGTGTTCGGTGCGGCAATTGGTGCGCTGGTCTGGTTCTGCAGCGTGATGTTCACGCGCACCGGGGCGCCAATCGGCACCGCGCCGGCGACCGGCGTCACGAACATGCTCAGGCCGTCCATCTCCAGCTCCATGTCGGTCGGGCTGATCGGCGTGGAACCGTAGGAGGTGCCGAACGGCAGCCCGCCGGGACGCACGTAGATGTCCGGCATATGGCGCAGGCGCTTGGCGTCGCCGGGGTTGTAGGACCACTGGATATTGGCCGGGAATTGCAGGCTGCCAGGATTGAGCGAGCGCGATGCGATCACATCGGTGGTGCAAAGGTAGCCATTGTCCGCGGTGTTGTGGTACAGGCCCATTGCGTGGCCGATCTCGTGCACCGCAGTGCGGAAGTATGGGGCGGCCGCGGTGCCGAAACGCTGTCCTGCAACGGTGCCCCACTCCGCCGTGTTCGGCATCGTCCAGTGCGAGGAGATGGCACAGCCTTCGCGCGGGATGTTGTTGGAATCGGTGCCGCCGTTGTCGTACATGATGCCGCGTTCGGTTTCATCCAGGCGGCGGATGGCCAGTACATGGTAGCGCCATTCGACGTCCAGGTTGGACGCGTCGCGCTTCGCCAGCATGGCGGCATGGGCCTCGCCGTTGGACCAGGAAAAGCCGCTCGGTTCCACCACATTGTTGTTGCTTTGGATTGCGGTGATGTCCCAGTCGACGCTCTTTCCGACAGCCGCCCAGTCAACGCCGGCGCCGTTGCCGGTCACCGCTTCGGACTGGCTGACGCGGTCGACTTCGATGGTGGCCTTGCGCAGGTAGTCGGAGATCCAGCCCATCGTCAAACGCCCGACAACGGCATTGGCAGCGTTCTTCACGTCCCCTGCCAGGTAATGGCCCGGCGCAGGGAAGCCGGCCGGTGCGGGCTGCCAGGACATCAGTGCGCTCAGCTCTTCCTTGCTCCAGGTGCCGCCGGTATTCCATGCGCCGGGGTTCTTGGTGAAGCGCCACATTTCGAAGCCCAGCGTGAAGCTGCTACCGAAAGTGAAGTTCTCGAGGATCTTGGTCACCCGCAGGTAGTAGCGGTAACGGCTGCGCGACAGAATCGGGATGCCGCTTGCAGGGTTGGGACCTGCGAGCAGCAGTGGCCGCGCCAGGTCGGCCGGCAGCGCGCTTTTCAAGGGGAGGAACAGCACTGGACGCTGGTACAGGTCGCCACTCGCAGTGCGCCCGTCGGCATGCTTCTCGACGCGCATCGTGCCGTCGTAGGTCACCAGGGGGGAGCCGTTCGGCGTGTAGTTCAGCAGGTAGCAGCCCGGACGCACGCTTCGAATGCGCAGCAGTTCCGGATTCACCAGCTCGCCAGGTCCCGGGATGCTGGGGCGAATGTCGCCAGCGGACTGGGGCGAAGGCATGTCGAGCGCGTCGGGCATGGGGGGAAACATCTGGTTCGATTGCATGGCGGAAGCATTGATCTGGGCATCCATTTGCTAGGCTCCTTGTCTGGATTTAGGTGAGCGGGGAACATGCTGGCTGCGCGAGGTGGCGCGGCTGCATGTGCTGCACTTTAGGTGTGGAGCCCACAGTGCGAATTGGTACTGGCACCCAAATTTTGCGGCGGCCGCCTCCCATATTTCGTCGTTGGCCCCTTCTGTGCGCGGCCGGTCGCCACCCAGGCGGCAGGCAGCTTGATGCGTTGATGTGCTTGATCGCCAAGTTCCCCGATGCTACGATCGCGTCGAGCCAACTACCTTCCCAAGCCATGTCCGCATTGGCACTCCTTTTCAGCGGCATTACAGTGCAGGCAGCGTCCCTTCCCGGCAAACTGTTGCTCGAAGACGGCCGCCAGCAGGCATTCGAAACAAGCCTGGTTGAACTGTTCAGCGGCAAGACACAGCGCCTGCCGCGCAGCGATATCGCGAAATCCCGGACCAGCGCCGATACCTGGGCCGCAGGGCATCCCTCCGGCAACGGTACCTTGTTGCGAGCCGATCCACTTGGCAACCTCGCGTTCATGGACGCTCGCACAATGAAAGTGCTCGCCGCCATCGACCTGGTTGCACTGCGCGAACGTGGGCTCGACCCGCAATTTCGGTCCGCGATTCCCTCGCCGGATGGCAACTACCTGCTGGGATACTGGCAGCCAAACCAGGAAGGCAAGCCGCGGCTGTACGTCATCGGCCGTGAACTGAAACTGGTCGACGACGGTTCGCCGCTGCGCTACGCCACGCAGGGCGCGACGCATGCAATCGACTGGCTGCCTGACGGCCGCTACCTGTACCTTGCCGGCGATATCCTGGTCCTTGCCAAGCCAGGCGAAGGCATTGTCTCGCACACAAGGCTCGCTATACCCTCAGGCGTCAGCACGGATGGCGCGAGCCTGAAAGCCAGCCCGGACGGACGGCAGGTCCTGCTTACGCTGGAAACGCAGGCCAAAGTCCCGCTCGGTCTCCTCTACTCGGTCCGCATTGGCGATAGCAAGCTGCAATTGCAAACCCCACCAGACGCACGCATCGCAAACGGCAGCGTTCGCCTTTCCGTGCAAGGCGCAACCTGGTCGCCGGACGGACGCTGGATCGCTTTCGTCGTGCGCGGCATCAATCCAGGCACCCCCGGCTATTACCAGGCCTGTCAAGCCGTCCAGGTGATTCCCTTCAACGGGGCGCCACATGTCATTGGTGCCGTCGACGGCGAACAGCGTTACGCGATTCATCTGCCCGGCGACAAGAAACCGTTGGCGGCATGCGGCCCCATCAACTGGCTGCCCTGATGTAGCTGTCTTTCTGAAAGGTGACGCGCGGTACCAACGCCAACAACTATTTTTAGATGTTGCCCTGTGAAAACTAGTTAAGGCTGTGCAAGAACGTCATTGCCGTACAGAAATCAGCATCTTGCTGGTGACGCCCCACCTCCGCGCACCGCACCGCCGCCCAAGGCGGCCCCATCCCACAGCCCTGAATCCTGCTGTCCGAGTCTGGCACCGTTTAAAAAACGCAGTTGCCCGATCCGTCTCTTTTCAACGTTTGAGGGTAGCGTTATGAACAGGATTTTCCGAGTTGTGTGGAATGCCGGCCTGGGAACGTGATCGGCAAGACTTTCGACTTCGCCGGCCTAAGCGCCCTGGCCGACAAGGTTTCCGCTTACTACAGGGCTGCGGGCTACCCGTTTGCGCGGGCCTACCTGCCACAGCAGG
>Ga0307408_100002596_pt1 | contig 12587 bp, 7 predicted proteins | sample 322Cmetagenome_FD_202116 | JGI IMG/M metagenome (GOLD analysis project Ga0307408, IMG submission 202116) | Maize rhizosphere microbial communities from greenhouse at UC Davis, California, United States - 322HYB-C-3 | ecosystem: Host-associated > Plants > Roots > Rhizosphere > Soil | place: USA... | reverse complement strand
CGCTCGATGTTTCGCACATTCTTGAGTCGATGACTGCTACTCAGGCCCCGTGGTTCTCCGCCCTCTCACCGTACGTCGAGCGCGACGACCTCGTCGTGGAGCTCGCGAACCCGTTTCTCACCCCAACGGGTGAGCGGGTCGACTCGGTGCCGAGCGTCTTCATGCGATTCCCGATGTGGCGCGGCGAGCCGTTCGCCGATGACATGGGAAAGAAGACCGCGGCAATGATCGATCTGGATGGTGAGCACCTCTTCGCCGAGCTCGCGATTCTGCGCCTGCTCGAACGCGACGGCTGGGAGGGCCGCTGGATCCACACCACCAGCAAGGGCGAGATCTCGACCTACCTCACCGACTGGCGCAACGTGTCTCGGCAGGAGCAGAGGAGCCGGCCGATTCAGCACGACGGCGCACGTGCCCTCCTCTACGCGATCGCCGACAGATCAGGCAACCGATACAACGGATGCTGGAGTCTCTTCGCGTGGCGTGAGAACAGCTACGCGTTCTTCGAAGCGAAGCGACAGAACGCGAAGGAGAAGGAGAGTCTCAAGCCCGCGCAAGCGGCGTGGGTGCGCGCCGCACTTTCACTCAGGCAGCAGCTCATGACTGCGCGTGATTTCTGTTTGGTACAGTGGGAATACAAGACGGAGACTGGGGACTGAACAACGGGGACTGGGGACATCGGGACTGGGGACTCGGCCGGGAGGCTATTACTGCAGAGGAAGGCTGCTCGCCGCTAATAGCTTCCCGACCGAGTCCCCAGTCCCTAGTCCCGAGTCCCGGCTACTAACCGCTCATGCAGCAGACAGATGCTTCCCATCCACATCAACACCGAGTCGATCCGATTTCTCGCCGCCCCATCCATGCTCGGGATCGCGTCGAGCATCCGCACCACTTTCGCGCGATCGTAGATCCCGGGCCCGTCGAGGAGTGAGCTGCGCAGCGTGTCCTGCAGCATCGTGTAGAGCTTCCCGTCCTGCTGCACCGTCGCCGGCGGGGACATGAACGGGTGCTTTTGGCGCTTGTACACCGTGTCGGTGATTACCGGTCGCGCCGCCTCGCGCAACACCCACTTCTCCGTCATCCCGTTGATCTTCATCGACACCGGCATCTTCGCGACCGCCTCCACCACATGGTGGTCGAGGAACGGCAGCCGGCCCTCCACCGAGTGCGCCATCTCCATCCGGTCGCCGAGGTTGCTGAGGATGTAGTTCGGCAGCATGGTCTTGGACCAGACGTAGAGCGACTGGTTCACCACATCCCGTCCTGCCAACTGGTGCTCTACGTCCATGGCATTCATCAGCAGCCTGTACGTGTCGCGATCCGCGTACGAGCAGCGGAAATCGTCGCTCGTCACCGCAAGCAGACCGCTGCCGATCTGCGACCACGTCTCGAGCTGCGACGGCACGAAGCCCATCGCGCGCCTAACGCTTTCGATCGTCGAGCCAGGATCCGGCATCAGGAGGCCTGACGACACGCGGTTCGCCTGCTCGAGCTGGCTCAGGAGCTGCTGCCTCGTTTCCGGAGCGAGATTCCTGCCATAGAGCACCTCGTCGCGACGGAAGTGCGGATACCCCGCGAGGATCTCGTCGCTCCCTTCGCCCGTCATGACGACCTTGATGCCGTCGTCGCGCACGGCGCGGCTCAGCAGATACTTCGCCACCACGTGCGCGTTCGCGAAGGGACGCTCGGCGTGATAGAGCGCGTCGGAGAAATGGTCGGCCGTGTGCTCGGAGCGAATGTCGATGCGGCGGAACTCCGCGCCGGAAAGCTTCGACTGTGCTTCGGCGATCGCTCCCTCGTCGTAGTCCGCGTGATCGAACGAGAGCGTGTACGCGCGGAGCGGTTGCGGCGACAGCTTGCTCGCGACACCGAGCACGCTGCACGAATCGATGCCGCCGCTCAGGTAGCAGGCAACCTGCACGTCGGCGCGGAGACGCAGCTTCACAGCCTGCTCGAACTCGTGCGCGAAGCGCTCGACGTGCTCGCGTGGGTCGGTTCTCGATGCGATATCGTCCGAGCGCGGATAGTCCCAGTCCCAGTACTGCACGATCCGGATCTGCTCGCCATCGGTGATGAGGTAGCTGCCCGGCGGAACCTGGTAGATCCCTTTGAACAGCGAGCGATCCGGCGCGTGCGTGACGAAGTGAATGTCGTAGAGCGTGTCGCGATCCCATGCGAGCGGCACACCGAGATCGACGAATGCCTTCACCTCGGACGCGAGGTAGAAGTTGCCGTCGTGGATCGTGTAGTAGAGCGGCTTGATGCCGAAGCGATCGCGAGCGGCGAACAGGATCTGATCGCGGTCATCCCAGATCGCAAACGCGAATTCGCCGCGCAGCGCGTGCACCGAGCGAGCGCCCTGCTCCTCGAACAAGTGCAGCGCGATCTCACTGTCGGACCGCGTGCGGAATGTGTGCCCCCGCTTCTCCAGCTCGCAGCGGATCCGCTCGAAGTCGTAGAACTCGCCATTCGCGACGACGTGAAGCCGCCTGTCTTCGTTCGCGATGGGTTGATCACCGGTCGTCAGGTCGATGATGCTCAGTCGCGCGTGGCCGAGTCCGGCGCGGCCGCGCTGGTCGACCCAGACGCGCTGCGCGTCCGGTCCGCGATGCTGGAGCCGCCGGGCCGACCGCTCGAGCGCCTGGGCCGATACGCCACCTCTCCGCGACACGGCGGCTACGATACCGCACATATATGAATCCTCCCGTGGCCAGCGGCCGGTTGCGCGGCCAATTACGGGTTAGAAAAAATTGATGCAGGGAAGATCCAAATTCGACAAATTCTTACAACCCGACAGGGGGTGGGATCGTCCCCTATCGATGGTCAGGTCTTTCGAAGAACGGCAATTCATCGGCTGACCGGCCGTCGCCCGGTCGGCCATCGGTCCGACTTGCAGCTGTCGCAGGTGTTCTCTAGTGTCGCACCAACGCTGGTCCTTCCCCCACTCCAGGAGTCTCGCGTGACCGACGGCAACGGCGCCCGCGACTTTTTTGCGGCGACGCTGTACGAGGCTATCCCCCAGGCCTTCGTCGCGCTCGACGACGAGTCGCGGTTCAGCTACGTCAACGCCAAGGCGGGCGCGATCTTAGGCCGGGAACCAGCATCGCTCCTTGGCCGAACCGTCTGGGATGAGTTTCCGGACGCTCGTGAGCGTCCGTTTGCGAAGGCGTACGAACAGGTGAAGGCGACGAATCTGCCCGTCCTCGCCGACGGCTGCTTCGCGCCGTGGGAGTGTGAATGCACGAGCCGCCTGTACCCGTGCGACGGCGGCGGTGTGCTGGTGGTCTTCGCGGAGGGGGTGTCGGCCGACCAGCGGAAGACGCATGGCGTGGAGCTGTCGCGGTATCTGCGCGCGGTGCTCGACACAACGCCAGAATGCATCAAGGTCATCAGCCGCGACGGAACGCTGCTGGACATGAACGTCGCGGGTCTCACGCTGATCGGGGCGCCGTCGTTCGAGGCGATCGCGGGCATCTGCGTGTATCCAGTAGTCGTCGAGCGCGATCGCGATGCGATGCGGCGAGCCGTCGAGGCCGCGTGCGACGGCGAGCCTTCGCATCTCGAGTTCGAGATCGTGACCCTCGGCGGGAAGCGATGCCGGATGGAGTCTCGCATCGGGCCGCTGCGCGATGAGAGCGGCGTGATCATCGCTGCGCTCTGCATGACGCGCGACGTCACGCAGGTCCGCGCGAACGAGGAGCGACTCCGCGAGAGCGAAGCGCGCTTTCGCCGTCTCGTCGAGCGAGCGCCGCTCGGAAGCTTCCTCAACGACGCCGCCGGTAACACCGTGTACTGCAATCCGCGCCTCGCCGCGATCTTCGGCCGGCCCGCGGAAGAGATCGTCGCTGGCGCGTGGCGGGACAGCGTCCACCCTGCCGATCGAGATCGGCTCCTGGCCGCGTGCCTCGCATTCTGTGCCGGCGACGATGACGAGATGCGCTACGAATATCGCATCGTCCGCCCTGACGCCGCGATCCGCGACCTCGTGGTCGAACAGGTCCGGCTGCGGACGGGCGATGCGAGCACCGAGGGGTTCATCGGCATCATCGACGACGTGACCGAGCACCGGGCGCTCGAGGAGCAGCTGCGCCAGTCGCAGAAGCTCGAGGCGGTGGGCCGGCTGGCCGGGGGTGTCGCGCACGACTTCAACAACCTCCTCACCGTCATCGCCAACTATGGGCAGTTCCTGAAGCAGGAGCTGCAGCCCGGAACGCGCGGCGGGGCGGATCTCGAGGAGCTCCTCGGTGCTACGCGACGGGCGGCGTCGCTGACGCGCCAGCTGCTGACGTTCGGCCGAAAGCAGCCGTCGTCGCCGAAGCTGCTTGCGCCTAACGACGTCATCGCCGGCGTCGAGGACATGCTGCGCCGCCTCATCGGCGAGCACATCGCGCTGGTCACCGACCTCGAACCCGGGATCGGCCGTGTCCTCATTGACCCGGGGCAGCTGGAGCAGATCCTGGTCAACCTCGCCGTGAACGCGCGCGACGCGATGCCGTCCGGTGGGCTGCTGACGATCGAGACGGCGGCCGTGCACCTCACGCAGGGCGACATCCTGCAGCCGAGCGCTGGCGGGTCGATTCCCGCGCTCGTCGGGAGCCCCGGTGAACACGTGGTCATCCGCGTGACCGACACCGGACTCGGCATGGACGACGAGACGCAGCGCCGCGTGTTCGAGCCCTTCTTCACAACGAAACCGCTGGGGCATGGGACCGGACTCGGTCTCGCCACGATCTACGGGATCGTTGCCCAGGCGGGCGGGCGGCTGTGCCTGCGCAGCGCGCATGGCCAGGGCACTGTGGTGGAGGTCTATCTGCCCTACAGGTGCGCCGAGGTGGTGGAGCACGCGCTGCCGGATGCGCCTAACGCCGATGAAGTACGCCACGGCACCGAGACCGTGCTCGTCGCGGAGGATGAGTCGGCCGTTCGCGAGTCGGTGCGGCGCATCCTCGAGCGGGCGGGCTACAGGGTCATCGGGGCGCGCCACGGAGCCGACGCGCTGCTGCTGTGGCGCGAGCGGCGAGACGAGATCGCGCTGGTGCTCACCGACCTGGTGATGCCGGAGATGCGCGGCGCCGAGCTGGCGACGACGCTTCGCGAGATCGCGCCGGACACGAGGATCGTGTTCATGTCCGGTTACGCATCCGACTCGGCGCGCGCGACGATGTCGCCTGATGACGTACTGCTCACAAAACCGTTCGACGCGGAGACGCTGCTGCGCGTCGTGCGTGACGCGCTCGACGGAGTCGCGGAGCGCACTTAGCGGCTGCTCGCTGCTGGCTGCTGCTATTACCCCAACGAGCCCGACCCCGCCTGCGAGTCGCCAGTCGCCAGTCGCCCGGTAGATTCCGATCATGACCGATGGCCCGGTGCTCCTCTACGACGGCCTGTGTGGATTCTGCGATGGCACCGTCCAGTTCATCCTCAAGCATGATCATCGCGCGACGCTCCGGTTCGCGACCCTCCAGGGTGATTTCGCGCGCGATGTGATCGCGCGGCATCCGGAGGTCGCCGGCGTCGATTCGCTCGTGCTGGTCGAGCGCGATGGCGCCTCTGGTGGTGAGAGAGTGTATGTCCGCTCCGAAGGCGCGCTTCGTGTGGCGCGCTACCTGGGCGGTGCGTGGCACCTGACGCGCGCCGTCGCCATCGTGCCGCGCTTTCTTCGAGACTGGGCGTACGACGCCTTCGCTCGAATCCGTTATCGCGTCTTTGGGCGGTACGACAGCTGTCCGATACCGACTCCGGAACAGCGCGCGCGGTTCATCGACTAGGGTGAGCCCGGCGCGCACCAGGGGGGCGATTTCGTGATATGCGTGTGGATGAATCGATGATGCTCTTTCGCACGCAATCCGCGATCGAATGACGGAGAGATCCGACTGCGGAACGATTTTAACCGCGGAGGTCGCAGAGAACGCGGAGCAAGGAGTGAGACCATGGCGATCAACGACGTGACTGGAGCGGTAGTGGATGCGGCATTTAAGGTTCACTCGGTGCTCGGACCGGGCCTGCTGGAGAGCGCTTACCAAGCGTGCCTGGCGTATGAACTGAGAAAGCGCGGGCTCGAAGTCACCACGCAGTTCGAGCTTCCCGTTGTGTACGATGAGGTCAAGGTCGACTTGGGCTACCGAGTCGACTTGCTCGTTGAAAGATCCGTCGTCGTTGAGCTGAAAACGGTCTCCAAGCTTCTCCCGGTCCATGAAGCACAACTGCTATCGTACCTCAAGCTGGGTGATTTCCGGGCTGGGCTGCTCATCAACTTCCACGCGGCGCGTCTGAAGGACGGGATCAAACGCATGGTCAACTTGTTGCCAGAGCTGTCCCGAGACTTCTCCGTGACCTCTGCGACCTCCGCGGTTAAATAAGCGCCTCTATCGTTCAACGTGCCCGACCCGCGCGGTCAAGTCAGCAGATTCGCGTATATTCTCCCTCCCGACCACTTGTGAGATGACCATGGGCTTCGCCGAATCTCTGCTGCCCGAGTTCGACCAGGAGATGGCCGCCACGCGCAGGGCGATCGAGCGCGTACCCACCGACAAGGGCGCGTGGAAGCCCCATCCGAAATCATTCCCCCTCGGCCACCTCACCCAGCTCGTCGCAACCATGCCCGGGTGGATCACCAACATGGCGAGAACGACGGAGCTGAATCTCGCCGAATCGGCCGGCTACAGCCTGCAGAGCACCGAGTCGCTTTTGGCCACCTTCGACAAGCTCGTGGCCGAAGCTCGCTCCGCGATCGCCGGATTGAAGGATGCCGACGTCATCGTCCCGTGGTCACTCAAGCACGGCGACCGCGTGCTGTTCACGAGCCCGCGAGGCGAGACGATCCGGTCGACCGTCAATCATCTCATCCATCCTCGCGGCCAGCTCACCGTCTACCTGCGGCTCATCGACGTCCCGGTCCCGTCGATGTACGGCCCAACTGCCGACGAGCCGTGGGGGGCCTAACGAAAGCGGGAAGCGGGAGACGGGAGACGGGAAGCGGGTAGAAAGCGAGAACCCTCAGGATGCTCTTCTCTCCAGAAGAACATCCGCATGTTACCCGTCTCCCGTCTCCCGTCTCCGTCTTCCGTCTCCCGCTTCCCTATTCCCGACGCAGCGCCTCCAGCGGATTCACACCCGACGCTCGTCTCGCCGGCAGCCAGCTCGCCAACGCCGCCACCGCCGTGAGCAGGAGCGGAACCCCCGCAAACGTCATCGGGTCGATCACGCTCGGGCTGTACAGAATGCCTTGCAGCAGGCGACTTGCGGCGAGCGCGCCGCCAATGCCGATCGCGGCGCCGATGATCACCAGGCTGAGCCCCTGTTTCATGATCATCCCCACCACGTCTCCGCCCGCAGCGCCGATCGCCATGCGAATCCCGATCTCGCGTCGGCGCTGGCTCACCGTGTAGGCCATCACGCCGTACATCCCCACGCTCGCTAGCACGAGGCCGAGGAGCCCGAACACGCCTAGCGCCGCTCCCGCCAATCGCGCCGGCATGAGCGCGATCCCGAGATGCCTCGTCATCGTCCGGATGTCGCTGACCGGCAGCGTCTCGTCGAACGAAGACGCTGCCGAACGAAGCACTGGCGCGACCACCTGTGGATCACCGGTCGTCCGAATGACGATGGACATCGACTCGGACCAGTGCTGCGCCTGCGCCAGGTAATAGAACGGCGTCGGCGGCTCGCCAAGCCGCTGGTATTTGCCCGTCGGCACTACCCCCACGACCGTGTGTTCTTTGCCGCCGTACTTCACCGTCTTCCCGATCGGGCTCCCGCCCGCCCAGTACTTCTTCGCCATCTGCTCATTCACCACCATCACGCGCACCGATGCCGTGTCGTCCTGCTCGGTGAACCCGCGACCTTGTTTCAGCGGGATTCCCATCGCCTCGAAGTAGCCGGGCGTGACCCGCGTGGTCTGTAGTGACATGTTCTCGTTCTTCGCGGGGGTATAGCCAGGGATCTCCACGTATGAGTCGTTCTCGCTCAGGCCAAGTGGCACGTTGTCAATGAAGCCGACGGCCTTCACGTTCGGGTCGCTCGTGAGCTTCTCGCGCAGACGACGATAGAATTCCTCGCTGCGCGCGCGGCTGTACCCCTGAAGTCCCGGCGCGAGATCGGCGATCAGCAGATTCTCGGCGACGAATCCCTTGTCCACCGTCGTCACGTTCTGAAGGTCGCGCAGGAAAAGACCGGCGCTCACGAGCAGGACGATGGACAGCGCCATCTGCGCTACGACGAGTCCCTTGCTGGCGCGCGAGCGCGACTGGCCGGCAGGCGCCTCACCCTTGAGCGCCGGGATGAGCGACGGATTTGTTGCCTGGAGGGCTGGCGCGAGCCCGAACAAGAGCCCGGTGAGCAGCGAAACTCCGAACGCGAACCCGACCACGAGTGGGCTCAGATGGAGATCGGCGCTGAAGTCCACAGCCAACGGCAGTTGGATCCTGTTCGCGAGCTTGATCACCCACCACGCGAGCGCAACGCCGGCGAGTCCCGACAGGCCGGCGAATAGCAGGCTTTCGGTGAGCAGCTGCTGCACGAGTCGCGAGCGCTTGGCGCCAAGGCTGAGTCGGATCGCCATCTCACGGGCGCGGTCGCGCGCGCGAGCAAGAAAGAGATTGGCCACGTTCACGCAGGCGATGAGTAGCAGTACGCCGACGACGGCCATGACGACCGAAGAGAGCGCGACTTGCGCGCTCTTGAACGTGGGATGTATTCCCGCCTCCGACTGCAGCACGATGTTGATCTCACTCTGCTCGTAGTCCTCCGGATGCTCGGCACGAAGGCCCGCGATCAGGGCTTTCATATGCGCATTCGCCTGGGCGAGCGTCACTCCGGGCTTGAGGCGGGCGATGACGTTGAACGAGTTGTTGCCGCGACTCGTGTATCCATCACGCTGCCCGGGTCGGATGTCGTCGAACTGGCTCAACGGAACCCACAACGCCGGGATGACGAGCGGCAGTGCGCCGCGAAATTCCGGAGGGGCCACGCCGATGACACTGTAGCTGCGGCCGTTGAGAATGATCGACCGGCCGACGATCTGCGGGTCCCCTCCGAACGCACCCTTCCACGTCGACCAGCTCAGTACGGCGACGGGGTGCGCTCCACGACCCGTGTCCTCGGCCGGCACAAAGGTCCGGCCAAGCGCCGCATTGACCCCCAGCACCGAGAAGTGGTTCGCGCTGGCCATCACGCCGAGCACGCGCTCGTTGCGCCCGCCGGTCGCGAGATTCATGGTCTCGAAACCCCACAGCGTGACGCCGGAGAATGTGTTGCCCGACCGCTCGCGCACATCGAGGTAGTGCTGAACGGAGTTCGACCCGAACTGCTCCCCGCGGTAGGTGCGGTACAGCTGGACCAGCTCGTTGGGAGCGCGGGTGCCGGGCAACGGGCGAAGCAGAAGCCCGTCAATGACCGAAAAGACCGCCGTGTTGAGCCCGATCCCGAGCGCGAGCGTCAGGACCACGACGCCCGTGAACATGGGATTCTTGACCAACACGCGTAGGGCGTATCGGATGTCGTCCAGGATTGTGCGCATAGCCGCCTACGGTGGTGCAGGGCGTTTTCAGGAGAGCGGAAGTTCTCCTCCCTACTGCTCGGCGCACCTTCTGGTTTCTCCGGTCATCCCTCCCAGATCAAGGCCTACGGCACTACCCTCCTCGGGTCGATCCGCACGACCCAGAGGCCCGTGATCATGTCGTTCACGTAGGCGAGGCCGTTCTTCACCACCACGCCCCACGTCATCGTCCGGTTCGGGACGACGCCCGTCGTGTCGGCCGGCAGCATCTCGACGATCGTGCGCCCCTGCGCCCTCAGGTCCCCGCGCAGCTCACCGCTCACGTCGAAGGCGTGAAACCCGCCGTTATACGCGCCGAGGTAGAGCGTGTCCCCCGCCGCCCATACGTTGTGGACGCCGCCATACTCCGGTTCGTACCACGCCACCGACTTTGGGTGCTCGATGTCGCTCACGTCGATCACCTGAAGACGGCCGTACGCGCGGATCGACGAGACGTCCCACGTGCCGGTCGGGGCGAACGGCGGGAAGACCTCGTCGGAGATGAAAACGTAGTTCTTGTGACGCCACGCGGTGTGCGTCCCGCTGATGAAGCCGGGCCCGTAGTCCGCCGTCGCACCCGGGTAGAGCGACTCGGCGTTGTACTTGTAGTTGCTGATGAGCTTCGGGTCCGATGGCGTGCCGCCCTTCATGCCATTGCCGACGTCCAGAATCACGAGCCCGTCGCTCCAGTAGCTCACGTACGCGATGCCGTCCTTGACGTCGATGTCATGGAGTGCGCGTCCGGCTCGAGTCTCCTTCGTCTTCCACTCCGCGACGCGCTTCGGCTGCAGCGGGTCGTTGATATCTATGATGTTGAGCGAACCGGTCCCGCTGTTCGTCAGGTAGACGTGAGTGCCGTACTTCGGCTGCGTGTACACGAACGCCGAGTGCACACCCGCCGTCACGCCATCGGTGAACTCGGCCACCGCCTTGGGGTGCGCCGGGTCGGCGGTGGAGGCGATGACGATTCCGTTCTTCCGGTCTGCCGCCCCTTCGCGCGTGAACACCATCCACTTGCCGTCCTCCGTGGTCATGAGGTCGTTCATCGAGCGGGAGTTCGCCATGATCGAGTCGGTGACCACGGGGTTCGACGGGTTGCTGACATCGATGGCGTAGATGCGATCCCCGCCTAACGTGGTGCCGAGGTAGGCGTGTTTGCCGTCGGGGTGGACCCAGACCTCGCTGGAGTAGAACGCGCTCCTCGGCAACCGTCCCACGACCGTGGCGGTGCGGCGCGCGTCACGAGCGCCTAACGTCACAGTGGCGTCCACCGTCTGCGCGCCGAGCGAGGCGGTCACGATGTACGTGCCAGGGACATCACCGACGAACGCGCCGCCGTCGTCGATCGTGCCTTGACCGGGTGAGAAGCTCCACGACGGCGTCAGCCCGGTGATGGTCTGGCCGCGCGAGTCCTTGACGGTCACGGTGAAGCGAACGACGTCGCCCTGCCGGGCTTTCGCGCGGTTCGGGTCGATGGACGCCGTCACACCATTGGAAGAGATCACCTGCACGGTGGCCGTGCTCGTGACGTTGCCCGCCCGTGCGGTGATCGTCGTGGTGCCCGGCGAAAGCGCCGTCAGCACGCCATCGCTCACGCGTACGATGGCCGCGCTGGAGCTTGCCCACGTCACGGCGTCATCGCGTGTGTCGCCAGCCGTTGAGAGGACGGTCGCGCCGAGCCGGAGGCGCTGCCCGACGAGCATCTTCGAGACGGCGCGGGCGAAGGCGATTCGAGCAGCGGGCCCCGGCGTTATGCGCACTTCGACCTTCTCGACGATCGGCCTCCCGCCGGGCACGATGGCCGTCACCGCGATCGGTACGGTTCCGGGCGATCCGGCGCGCACCCAGCCTAACGAATCGACCGCGCCCTGAAAACGGCCGCCCTGTGCGTTGAACCGGACGATCGCGCCGGGCACCGCGGTGCCGCGCCCGTCGAGTGCCTGCACGTTCAACTGCAGCGAGTCCCCGACGGCGATCGTCCGGGCGGCCGGCGTGATCCGAAGCCGCTCGATCGCCGGTGCCTGGGCGGGCGCCGTGTCAGGCGCGCCGGCGACGGACGCGAGCGAGCCGCCAACAGCCACCGCCGCGACGCGAAGACACTGCCTCGGACGAATCATAGTGGTCGCCCTCCGTTGCGATTCCCGGTTCCCGATTCCCGATTCCCGATGCGGCGGCCGATCTCCACCGCCTTGAACCCCTGCTCGCCCCAGCCGATGACGAATACGCTGAAGCCCTGCTGCATGCGCGCCTCGATGTCGTTCGCCGTCGCCGGATAGCCGCACGGCACGTTGAACTCCTTACACGCCGCGAGCACCTGCTGAATCGCCGCTTCCCACCGCTTCTCGTCGAAGACGCGCTGCCCATTGGCGTCGGTCGTCGTAAATACCCCGCGTAGTGTGCCGGCGCCAGGGAACAGCACGCCGATGCCCTTCACCGCCGCGATCTCCCTGACGCGCACGAGCCCGGCCTTGCTCTCGACGATGGTGAAGTTCACCAGCTCGCCCTTCGGGTTGAGGGGCCAAAGGTCCGCCTTGTCCCGGTATTCCTTCTCGCTCATGCCCCAGAATGCCGGCGCGTTACCGACGCGGTCGGATCGCGTACCGCCATTTGCCTTGAACCGCATCGCGGCGAGGCCCGTCTTGACCTCTTCGGGGCTCTCGACGCCGACGAACACGACGCCGCTCACGCCGAGGTTGAGCTGATCACCGATGTGCTGCGTGGCCTTCGCGGAGTCCGGGGCGATCTCGTGGACCTTGACGATGAGCGGGTGGTGGAAGTGCGGCGCTCCGCGTCGCTCGATCATCCCGCCGCGTCCGTCGGCAATGCCCTTCGCGAACTCGGCGAAGGTGGGGAAGGCGCGATCGAAGTCGCCTTCCATGCTGCCGTCGAAGACGTAGTCGGCCGCCGTGTAGCCTAACGCGTCCTTCGCCAGCTCGGCGGGGGGCTTCTGCCGTGCCGTGTCGGCCGCGGGCGCGGCGCCGGGGCGAGCGCGTGGGTTGCGCGGCGCGTACACGCCGAATACGGGCTTGTGGGCGGCCAGAAGGTCAACGAC
>Ga0307408_100002594_pt1 | contig 12589 bp, 7 predicted proteins | sample 322Cmetagenome_FD_202116 | JGI IMG/M metagenome (GOLD analysis project Ga0307408, IMG submission 202116) | Maize rhizosphere microbial communities from greenhouse at UC Davis, California, United States - 322HYB-C-3 | ecosystem: Host-associated > Plants > Roots > Rhizosphere > Soil | place: USA... | reverse complement strand
TGCTCGCGCGTGAGATCGACCGGATACTCACACGGTCGACGTATCACTCGATAGCGATCTCCGGTCGGGACGCGCTCGGTAATCCGGAATTTCTCGCGACGGTGCTGGGTCAGGTGACTGGCAAAGCGCCGGTGATGGTGGATACCGACGGCGAGCGGCCCGAATCGATCGGCTTACTCAACCAGTGGCTCAAGCTCGTGCAGGTGACGATCGAGCTGTCCACGAATTCGCGGCCGGTGGATCGTCCGCTCGAGACGCTTCGCGAAGCGGCCGCCGCCGGGTGCGATCATGCGCTCGTGCTGGTGGCGCGTGACGACACGAGTGACGCCCAACTCATACGAATCGTCGAGCAGGCACACGGGGCAAGTGCCGGCACGATGATTGTGGTGCATCCTGGCCCGACTGGAGAGCGACCGACGCTCGACCGACGTTGGGCCACGCTGATCGAGCAGGCTATCACGATTCACGGCGATACTCGTCTGGCTCTGCGAATACCGGGGCCAGCCGCGCTGCGCTAGCGGAGTCAGCGGATTGGCGGGATGAGAAACAACGAGGGAACCGCGTCGGGCGTAGAGGGATAGCCCGAACGACCCGGAACAGACGGTTGTGGCGGACTGTATAGTTGTGATTCCTCGTTGAGCCGTATATTGCTGTAGCAGGCCCCGCATGTCCTACCAGATCACCGACGACACAGAGACTCCCCGGATCACGCCCGCCGTGCAGTGGCTGATCGCGATCAACGTCGCGATCTACTTCCTGCAGCTGACGGTAGTGCGTCCGCAGGACGTGCAGCAGACCCTCGGGTTCGAGGTACATGACCTCGGGCGGTCGTGGTGGACGATTGCGACGTACATGTTCGTGCATGGCGGGTTCTGGCATCTCGCCCTGAACATGTACACACTCTACTTATTCGGTCCGCGGATCGAGCGTACGTGGAGTGCCGGCGAGTTCGCGCGCTACTACATCCTCTGCGGGCTCGGTGGATGGTTTGCACACCTGCTCTTTGCGCGCAACGCCATTCTCTTCGGGGCATCGGCCGCCGTACTGGGAGTGATGCTCGCCTACGCGATGCGTTGGCCGGACGACGAGATCTATCTGTTCGGCGTGGTCCCGCTCAGGGTGAAGTGGACGGTTGCAATGATGGCCGCCGTGATTCTCATCGCGGGAATGGCCGGGACCGAAGTTGCCGGAACGGATCGCGTCACCGGGGTCGCGTACCTCGCGCATCTGGGAGGCTTGGCCGCTGGCTGGCTCTATCTCCGGACGTCATCGGCGACGAGTCTCGACCGGTTGAAGCAGCGGGTTTCCCAGATCCCGGATGTTCCGGATGAGACGCCACGCCCGATACCCCGGCTGCCTCGCTCGCGCGAGAAGGTGCAGGAGGTGGATGACATCGTGGCGAAGAGCAAGGCTGCGGTGGCGCGACGGCAGGCCAGCTCACCCCCGACGCCGAGTCCGAAGGTCGCTCCGAAGCGACCGGACGATCAGCTCAACGTGGTGCTCGACAAAATCTCCGAGCACGGGCTCGACAGCCTGACGAGTGATGAGCGTCGGATGCTCGAGGAGATGTCGAAGAAACTGAAAGACAGGGACTAGGCGAGGGGCGACGGGCGACGGGCGACGGGCGACGGGCGACGGGCGACGGGCGACGGGCGACGGGCGACGGGCGACGGGCGACGGGCGACGGCTAAGAGCGAGAACCCTCGGGATGTCACTCTCACCACGAGAGGCATCGCGAGGGTTTTGATTTTCCGCGTATCCCAAAAAAGAGCCCCCCGGACGTGCCGGGGGGCAGGTGCCGCCACGCCGTTCTCGCGGCGGCGTTGGCCGGCGCATAAGCACCGGCTCCTATTTGCTAACCTACGACGCGGTACAATGTGTGTCCATACTCGCGGTTATTAAGGACCCGTCATGATGTGCGACGCGTATCAGAGTCACAGCGTCACCACGGTCGAGCTCGCGACTTGGCGATTATGTAATCCGCGTATCGCATTTCGAGTGAAGCTGCGCACATGACGCTCCGGGTGTATGCGTTGCTCGCGACTCGCTAGCCGTGCATCCTTTCGGCAAATGCCTCAACCGGAACTGCTGGAGACCTTTCCGAATCCGTATCCCGGACGGGACTACGAGATCGACATGACGTGTCCCGAGTTCACGTCGCTCTGCCCACTCGGAGGAGTGGAGAGCGACGCGAAGGAGCTGGCGCTCCTCCAGGGCGGCGCACCGGATTTCGGCACGATCATCATCACCTACGTGCCGGGCGACGTGTGCATCGAGCTCAAGAGCCTCAAGCTCTATCTCTGGAGCTTTCGCAACGATGGCATCTTCTACGAGCGTGCTGTAAATCGGATCCTCGATGACCTCAGCGCGTGCGCGACGCCGCGATGGATGGAGGTCGTTGGCGACTTCAATGTTCGTGGGGGGATCAAGTCTGTTATTCGGGCGAGAGTTGGCAAGCGGGAGACGGGAGACGGGAGACGGCAGACGGGTAACGGCGCCTAACGACGACCAAACGACGACAATCGCAGCATGACTTACCCAATTGCGCACGTCATCAACCTCGTACCGCCGGATTCACAGCGCCTATGGAGCGTCAGCGACGTGGAGGCACAGCGGCGGCTGCTGGCTCTCGACGCCGATGGCGTGTGCGAGCTCGAAGGCTCCTTCGCGCTCATTGCACAGGAGGGCGAGCGAGTCGTCCTCGCGAGGAGCCTGGACCGCCCGCTGCGCTACTTTCTCGCGAAGGCGAGCGAAGGGCCTGTGCTGATCGTGGCCGAGCGAATCGATGCGATCGGCGAGGAGCTCGTGCGGCGGGGGTGGGCGGATCAATTTCATCCGAGTTATACGCGCATGGTGCCGGCGCATCACATCACGACACTCCGGCTCATCGGCTGTCCCGACCCGAATCCGGTGCATCAGCGCTTCTTCGACCCACCGCGCGGCGTGCTGCCGCCAGATCTCGACGTCATCGGGACACGTTACATCGAGGCGTTGTACAGCGAGCTACGAGGCTGGCTCGAGGCACAGGATCGCGACGAACCCATTGGCGTCGAGTTCTCGGGCGGAATCGACAGCGCGTCCGTTCTTCTGTGTCTCTACAAGCTGTTACTCAACGAAGGACAGTCGCCATCGCGCCTCAAGGCGTTCACGCTCACCGTCGACGGCGAGGGTGCCGACGCTCGTCAGGCTCGTGAATTCCTAACGCGGCTCGATCTGGAGATGCTTGGCGAGGTGATCGACGTTCCGTCCAGCGCGCTCGACCCGTTGCGCGCGGTTGCTGTCATCGAGGACTACAAGCCGCTCGACGTCGAATGCGCCGCGGTGAACCTGGCACTGCTCGCGGAGGTCAGGGAACGCTATCCCGACTGGCGCCTCATCGTGGACGGCGATGGCGGCGACGAAAACCTCAAGGATTATCCGATCGAGGCGAACAGCGAGCTGACGATCCGCAGCGTCGTGAACAACCGCATGCTTTACCAGGAAGGATGGGGGGTCGACTCGATCAAGCATTCGATCACGTACTCGGGCGGGTATAGCCGCGGGTGCGTGCGCAGCTATGCGTGCGCACGGGCGTATGAGTTCGTTGGCTTCAGCCCGTACACGAGGCCTAACGTGATCGAGGTCGCCGAGGCGATTCCATTCGCGCAGCTCACCGAGGGGTCGCACGAGCGGTTGTACGCGCTCAAGGGCGAGATCGTGAGGCGCGGCATACGGTCGGTGCTGGAGCTCGACATGCCGGTGTTCGAGAAGCGCCGGTTCCAGCACGGCTCAGTGGCCGAGTCGCAGATCAAGCGACTCTTCCCGCAGAACGAGGCTCGGTACCGACGCCACTTCGAGTCGCTGCACGCGGCAGCGGTGTGATCGGAACGACCGTCGACCAGCGAATCCGAAAGCTGCGAGCGCCCAAGCCGTGGGTAGATCCGTGGCGCGCGCACGGTTCGCTGGTGGAAGAGGAACGTAGGCCGGATGGCACAATCGAGCGTGCGCTGACGGTGTTTCTAGCCGGCGCGGAGTGTCCGTACACGTGCTCGTTCTGCGACCTGTGGCGGTGGACCATCGACGGGCCAACGCCGGCTGGAGCACTCGCCTGGCAGTTGAAGGAAGTGCTCGATGCCACGCCACCTCCGATTCCGGACCGGGTCAAGCTCTACAACGCCAGCAACTTCTTCGATCAGCGCGCGGTGCCTGTGCAGGACCTGCCGGCGATCGCGACTCTGGCAGGGCGGTTCGCTTCGGTCACCGTGGAATCGCATGCCCGTACAGTCGGCCCGCGGACCCTCGAGCTCGCGCGGATGTTGTCGGGCAACCTAGAGGTCGCGATCGGGCTCGAAACGACTCATCCGGTCGCGATGGAGCACCTCAACAAGCGGCTGAGCCTAACGCGGTTCGCTCAGGCGGCGGGGTTTTTGGCCGATCATGCCATCGCGCTTCGAGTCTTCGTGTTGCTCAACCCGCCCTATGTGCCTGCTCAGGAGACCGTGCAGTGGACGGTGCGGGCCGTCGAATACGCGGTGCGGTGTGGTGCTGCCGTGGTGGCGATCATTCCCGTGCGCAGCGGGAACGGTGAGATGGAGCGGCTGCAAGCGCTCGGGCACTTTACGCCGCCCACACTATCGGCGCTGGAGGACGCGTTGGACCGGTGCCTCAAGTTCGCGCCGGCCGTGGTAGCGGCAGACCTGTGGGATGCACAGCGTCTGGCAACGTGCCCCGAGTGCAGCTCGACGCGGATCGAGCGGCTCGCCCGCCTCAACCTAACGGGACGGGCCGAGCCGCGAATTGCATGCTCGGCATGCGGTGGGCAGTGACGCGCGAGCGCTACGACGTCGCCATTGTGGGCAGCGGGTTCGCGGGCGCGCTCATGGCACGAGTCCTCGCCGTCCTCGGTTACGACGTGGTGCTGCTGGAGCGCGGAGCACATCCGCGGTTCGCGATCGGCGAGTCGACGACACCGCTTGCTAACCTGTCGTTGGAGCGTCTCGCGCGACGATACGGTCTCGCGGACTGCTATCGTCTCGCGGCGCACGGCCGATGGCTCGAGCATTATCCGGACATTCGCCGCGGGCTCAAGCGTGGCTTTACGTTCTACCGGCACCATCCGGGAGAGACGTTCGCAGACCGCGGGTTCGACTCCGAGCGGTTACTCGTCGCGGCGAGCCCTAACGATGCCGTGTCGGACACGCATTGGGTGCGCGCCGACGTCGATCATCACTTCGTTCGGCAGGCGGTGGCCGCCGGGGTGGACTACCGGGATCGGACGGAGCTCGCCGCCGCCCGGTTCGAGTCCGATCGAGTGTACCTCTCGGGGAGTCGACATGGCGAGCCGATCGCGCTCGATGCAGGGTTCGTGATCGATGCATCGGGGCCCGGCGGGTTCCTCGCGCGACAGCTTGACCTATCATCCGGGCTGGATCGGACCGAGACACGTTCGGCGCTCGTGTTCAGCCATTTCACCGGCGTTGGGTCAGTGCGAGACGTCGCGCGTGGTCTCCCGGATGGTCCATACCCCGACGACTGGGCGGCCGTCCACCATCTGATCGATGAAGGCTGGATGTACAGCCTTCGATTCGATGACGGCGTTACGAGCGCCGGGTTCGCGCTCACGCCGCGTGGACTCGCCGCGATCGGGACCGGACGAAACGCCGATCAACTCTGGGCGCGGCTGCTCGCTCGGTATCCAACAATCGGCGCGGTGTTCGGTGACGCGACACCGGTCATGCCGATCCGGTTCGTGCCGGGCATCCAGCATCGGCTCATGATGGCATCCGGTGAGCGATGGGTGTTGCTCCCGCACGCGTACGGGTTCGTCGACCCGCTCTTCTCGACAGGCATCGCGTGGGGGCTGCGTGCGATCGAGCGTCTCGGGCTCATGTTCGAGCAGCACGCTACACATCGGGCAGTGCCGAACGGCAGGGCGCTAGGGCGCTACGCAGCAATCCTTGCCTTGGAAGCCGACCAGATCGACTGCATGGTAGCGGGCGCGTACGAGGCCATGGCGCACTTCGACCTTTTCGCAGCGCATGCCATGCTGTACTTCGCCACGGTGTCGTTCTCGGAGGTCAAACAGCGCATCACGGCCGACAATGACGTCGCATGGAGCGGCTTTCTGGGAGTGGGGGATGCGGTGCTCGAACCGCTACCCCGCGAGAGTCTACGGCGACTCAGAGCCATCACGCGCGCTCGGGGCGACGTGGGAAGTGAGGAGGATCGAGAGCGCTACGTGGAATGGGCGACTGCCGCGATCGTGCCTCGCAATGTCGCTGGTTTAGCCGACGCCAGACACCACAATCTCTACCCCGTCGACCTCGACGTGCTCATCGACCGGCACTCACTGCTGGGGATGACCCGCGAGCAGATAGTGGAAGCTCTGCCTGCGCTTCGCGGGATGGGACCGGAGCCGATTTTCGCGGACCAGCACGGCGCAGGTCGATCCACTTCGCGACCGGGCCAACAAGCCACAGGGCCACAAGTGCCGGCGCCGCGTTGAACGCGGTGGGAAGCGGCCAGCCCTGATCCGACGCAAACCGGATCATCGCTTCAACGAGGGCGATGATGATGGCAACGATCATCTGAGGGCGCCGGCCACGCACGACGGTGCGCGGGTCCGTGATCATGAAGAACACGAACAGCTGATACATTGGCCCCGTGATCGGCGCGATCTCGGGCAGGATCGGCTGACCGAGCACGAGGCTCCGCAGCGTGTTCAGCACGAAAAAGCTGGCGACGTACGTGAGCGTGATGTGGAGAACGCGCACCCGCGACGCGATCACCAGCCCGAACGTCCAGATCACCAGGTTCGTCGCGAGGTCATTGCCCCACTGGTGGCTCAATACCGAGATGCGCTCAGGTGCGACCAGCAGCAGCGTGACGATCGCGAAGTTCGTCGGGTTCCAGAGGTGATTGTCGCGGTAGCGGAGGACGTACTTGGAGGAGATCGCCAGCCAGCCGCCTAACGCGATCGGCCACAGTGCGGCGCCCTGGGGCTTCTCGAGGAGCGTGAGACTGAGCCCGCTGATGTACGCGCTCTGGAGGTTAACCACCTTGCCCCGGTCGAACCAGGAGAGCACCGCTTCGGTCACCGTGCATGCGAGCAACGCCACGGCGAGGCGCTCGTAGCCGCCGACGATGTGGTAGCGCAGCTGCGCGAGGACCAGCACCAGCGTGATGAGAAACGCGATGAGGTACCGCGGATCCATGCGCCGAGCGCGCTCTTTCCAGGTCAGGGACGCAGCGGAAGTGGCGGTGAGCTCGGTCATGTCAGCGCGCTGGCTCGGTGACGGTGACCAGGCGATCGATCATGGGATGCTGCAGCACCTGCTCGGTGCCGGACGGCCAATGAATCACGACGCGGTCGATCCACTCGCGTCGACCGAGTCCGAAGTGCAGCCGCCGATCGTTCTGGCTTGCGAAGCCCATTCCACCATCGACGAGCCGGCGCTGCCTGAGATCACCGGATTCAACGACCACCTCGGCGCCGATCGCACTGCGGTTGCTGTGCGTGCCAATGAGGTGAAAGCCTACCCAGTGGTTGGCGGAGTCGGGCGTCGTACGGTAGAGCGTCACGGGTTGGTTCTGGTTTGCGACTATTACGTCGATCGCGCCGCGGTTCCCGAGATCGGCGAACGCCACGGCGCGACCGTCGTACGTGTCAGTGGCTCCAACGCGTGCGGCCACGTCCGTCCAGCCGGCAACGCCGCGGTTGAGATAGACGCGTGACCGCTCGTAGCCGGAGAGGCTCGCGTTGCCGAACGCCGGCCACGTCGCTGCGTCTTCGAAGAGGCGGCCATTGGCGCCGGCGATCTTCGACATGGCGTACCAGTAGCTCGTGTTGCGATCGGCGGAGATGAAACCGTTCGCGACGAAGAGCTCGTTCATGGCGTCGTTGTTGAGGTCTCCGAACTGCGCGCCCCATGCCCAGCCGGCGTCGGCGACCGCACCCTCGGCCACGTTGACGAAGCGCTTCGAGTCCACGAGGCGGTTGAGGCGGAGATTGTTGTTCTGGAAGAGGTACCCACGCTCCGAGATGTTCGTGACGAAGGCATCGAGGCGTCCGCGGTTGAACGCGTCGCCTAACGCGACGGCCATCCCGCTCTTGGACTCGCTCGAAAGACCCGCCTTCACGGGCACGAAGCGTTGGCCGTGGTCGTTGAGGAACAGCTCCTCGGGGCCGTAATCGTTCGCGAGGTAGAGATCCGGCCAGCCGTCCTCGTCGAAGTCCGCGGACGCCGCCGCTAGCGTCCACCGCGTGCTGCCGACGCCGAGCTTGTCGGTTACGTCCGCGAACTTGCCGCCGCCGACGTTGTGGAAGAGGAGGTTTTTCCCCCCGTTGTCCGCGAACTCGAAGCTGTTGTGCATGATCCGTGTGGTCGAGAGGTGCCACAGGTCGATGTCGCTTCGGAAGTACGCGGTGACGTACAGGTCGAGCAGGCCGTCGCGGTCGTAGTCGAACCAGATTGCCCCGTTACTGTTCACCCAGCGACGCAGACCAGCGGCCTGTGTTACGTCCTCGAATCGCTTGCCGTCCACGTTCTTCAGCAGGGCGAGGTATCCGTAGCGGTAGATGAGGAGGTCCTCGCGGCCGTCGTTGTCAAAGTCCCCCCACACGCTGCCCATGGAGACGCCTTCGCCGGGTCGGTTCAAGTCAGCGACGCCGGCGCTCGCCGCCATGTCCTCGAACGTGCCATCGCCCTTGTTTCGATAAAGCGCGTTAGGCTCGCCGAAGCGGCTGTTCGTGAAGTAGAGATCCGGCCATCCGTCGCCGTCGAAGTCCGTGATGGAGACAGCAGCACCGAGCGCAGCGACGTGGGGCTCGACGTTCGCAATGCGGCGATCGAATGATGGACGCTTGTGGACGAACGTAATTCCGGCGGCTTTGGTCGCATCGGTGAGGACGAAGCCGGGGTTGGCGGCGTCGGCGGGTGCGCGAATCGGGCCGCTGTTCAGGCGGAAGGCGAGGCCGATCGCGGCGAAGAACGGGACCGCAATGATTGCACGCCTAACGTTCGGGCTTGGTCTACTGGACACAACCAGTGGTAATTGGTTACTGGAACTGGTAATTGGTTACTGGAACTGGTAATTGGTTACTGGAACTGGTTACTGGTTATTCAACTGCGCAACCGCTTAGGGGCGTTGCATAACCCGCGTGTTGTACTCGCGCGTGAAACGCTGGTGCGCCGAGTCTGTTGGGTAGAACTCGCCGGGGGCGTATGGGTACTCCTTCATACCATGAAATGGAAGCGGGGCGACCGTGGTGCCAAACGCCGTGTTCAAGTCAGAGTCCTTGATCCAGCCGTCCGTGTAAAGAAGGAAGTCTCGCGTCCACCCCTTCGGCAACGACTCGGCGGACCTCGCATCGAACTCGACGGTCGTCTCATCACCGGGTGCCATGATGATGTACATGTCGTCCGAACGGTCGAGCAGAGGGAGAACGTTACCAAAGCGCGTGAACGCGCCCTCGATTGTGCGCCACGGCGATTCCTTACTCACCTGCGAGTAGTCGAACCAGTGCGGACCATAGCGGCTGCCCTTTCGATACGTCCTCGAGAATCCGCGGAAGTGCAGGTCGGCAGAGAGCGGCGCAAGCGTGTCGAGCTTTGCCGCCACGGCTGGTGCTTCGCGCGCGACGATCGCCTGGTCCCAATAGATCTGCATGTTCGTCCGGATGCGGACGTGATGGTCGCTCGTGGGGAACTTGCCGGCGAGGTCGACGACGATCGTCTTGTTCTTGCCGGATGGGAATCCGAGATCCGGTGTCACAGGCGTCCATTGGCCGTTCGCCCCACGCACCTCGAGGACCGGCGACATGGGCTTCAAGATGGACTGCTGCGACACTGCGACGTTGATGCTCGCGTCGGTCGGGTAGATCCAGCCGCGCAGGATGAGCAGCGATCCCGGCCCACCAGCGTCAGGGCCCAGATCGAGCGTCAGGCCATGTGGCTCGACGAGCCCCTGGTAGCGGAGCGGCGTCAGGTTCGAGACGAACACGTCGTCGTGTTCACGCAACGCCGCGAGCACGTTGTTGCCGCGATCGTCGATGGCGGAAAGTGGTGAGTGCTGCCCGACCACCTGGTAGAGACGGAGCTTGACAGGCGCTGGCGGTACGAAGCGCTCGTCGACGAAGACGTCCACGGAGTCAGGGTGATCGACCGTGAGCAGCTTCATCTCATCGGTGTACGCGGTCTCCCAGAGCTCCTCGGTGAGCTGCATGACGTAGCGACCATTCCTCGGCTTCAGCGCAGCCCCGGGAATCCGCAGGAACTCTCGCGACGCACCCGCGGGTGCGTACATGGTCGCGCCATCCTCGTCGCTGCCCATGAGCCCCACGGGCATGCCTAACGCGCTCCGCCACATCACATCGGTCACGAAGCGGAAGCCCTGGCCATCCCACGTGTAGAGGAACGCGCAGGAACCCTTGAGCGTCTCGAGCTCGAGGACGTCCTGGTCGGAGCCCGGGAAGTAGATGGTCTGCGGGACGCCGTTCGGCCACTGGATACGGAGCACGTCCGCCTTGAGGTGCGAGCCCAGACCGAAGTGCGTGAGGCGGCTCGTGACGACGCGCGTCTGGTGCAGCTCGCCGGCGCGAAGGTCGAGGCGCGCGCCGATCCCGAAATCGTTGTTCTTTCCGCTCCCGGTGCGAAGTCCGGTCAGGGCAATCTGGGCGGAGAGGCGCGTGTTGCCTCCCTCGTTCGCGAGGAGATGGACGCCGCGCTCGTCGCCGACAACGAGATCCATGTCGCCGTCGTTGTCCACGTCGAGAGCCGCAATCGATGCGCCATCGCCTAACGTCACAGGCAGCAGATTCGATACATCCTTGAAAGTGCCCGCGCCGTCATTGTGCAGGAGGTAGCCGCTACGCCGTCCGGCATCACCCTTCCCGACCAGCACGATGTCCAGCCAGCCGTCGTTATTGACGTCCACGAACCTGGCATGCAGGTCGGCTACCGACGCCAGCGCACCCAATGCCTGACGCGACCGGTCATCGCGCCCGAACTTCCCGGTTCCATCGTTTCGCCACAGCTCAGGGGGGCCGCCGCGCCGAGTGACCAACAGGTCGAGCGTGCCATCGTTGTCGTAGTCGGCAATCGTGACCGTGCTCCAGGCGCCAGTCGTGGGAAGCCCGCTCGCTCCCGTCGCATCCTCGAAGCGACGAGGGGCAGTCGTGTTCCGGTACAGCGCGATTCCACTGTCCGTGGCCGTCACGACGTCGATGCGGCCGTCGTTGTCGAAATCCGCGAATGCCGCGTCGTGTACTCGTGCACGGCCGGCGAGTCCCATCGTCTCCCCAACCTCAGTGAACGTGCCGTCGAGATTGTTGCGGTAGACAAGATTGCGCGCGCCGCCGACGAGCAGGAGATCGAGGTCGCCGTCATGGTCGAGATCCACGAACATCGCTCTCCGAGAACCGCGAATGTCCGCGGTGCCGGACTTCGCCGACACATCCTCGAACACGGCGTTGCCCTTGTTACGAAGCAGGTGGCCGCGCGCGTCGGTACCGACGACGAACAGGTCGAGCCACCCGTCGTTGTCGAAGTCAGCGACTGCCGCGTCGACGGCGCCCCCAGTGAGTCCGAGCCCCGACTTGTCGGTGACGTCCTGAGAGCGCCACCGCTCGACGAGGTAGAGGCGTATCACGAACCGTCGCTCGGTCGGCGACCAGACGGAGGCGAAGAGATCATCGGCGCCGTCGCCGTTGAAATCTCCGGTCGCGACCGTGGTGGACGTACCTAACGAGTCAGGCGGCCCTTCACCGGCTGGTTTTCCGCCGACTTCCGGAAGGCCAGCGTCTCCCGTCGCATCGATGAAATGCGTCGAGTCATCGGTCAGCAGGATACCGGAGCTGCGAAGCTGGATCACTGACTGCGGGCCGAAGGTGAGCGTCGGCCGGCCGACAATGGGGTCGTCGAACCACTTCACCTCGGCGAGGGATGCCTGGTAGGGCGCGGTGAGCTCCATCATGTGCGCGAAGCGCTCGACCACCGGCCGAGCGTCCGAGACCTTGCCAGCGCGCAGGAGGTCGATCGACGTGGCCAGAAGTGACTTCACTTCCGCCGGAGGTTCGGGCGGCAGCCTGTGAATCTCCTCGAGCTGTCGCACGGCACTGTCGGATTCTCCGCGGCGGACGAACAGCTTCACCAACTGCACGCGGACGGCGATGTTCGCGGGCGCGAGCGCGAGTGTCTCTCTCAGTCGCGGTTCGGCTTTGATGCCGGATGTGTCGTCCTGCGCATCGAGCGTGGCGAGCGCGTACAGCACCTTCGCGTCGCGCGGCTGCGCGCGCTGAAGCTCCTCGAGGGTCTTGCGGGCGTCGGCGTCACGGTTCGTGAGCGTGTAGAGCTTCGCGATCATGCGACCCACGTCGGCATTCGTCGGGTCGAGGTCGTGCGCGCGCTTCAGCTGCTTTTCGGCGTCAGCGAAGCGACCAGCCTGGAGGTATGTGAGGCCGAGGTTCGCGTAGCCGAAGGGGTCCTTCGGCGCGAGTGCCACGAGCTTCTTGAATTGCTCCTCGGCTTCGGATAACCGATTGCGGTCGAGGTAACCGACGCCGAGAGAGCGGGCGGCGAGGACTTCCTCGGGGTTGGCTGGTTTCGACTTG
>Ga0307408_100002593_pt1 | contig 12590 bp, 7 predicted proteins | sample 322Cmetagenome_FD_202116 | JGI IMG/M metagenome (GOLD analysis project Ga0307408, IMG submission 202116) | Maize rhizosphere microbial communities from greenhouse at UC Davis, California, United States - 322HYB-C-3 | ecosystem: Host-associated > Plants > Roots > Rhizosphere > Soil | place: USA... | reverse complement strand
CTCGAAGTACCCCAGCAACTCCCGGTAGAACGCCCCCGACACGCCAGCGTCCGCGACATTCAACTGCACGTGATACACCGACGCCTTCACCGCGCTGTCGCTCCCCGTTTTGGTTCTGGTCTCGCAGCTGCGGCGAGGAGAGTGGTCCAGATGCTAGGCGCCGAGGCGCGCCGACTGAGGCGTGGCCCGGCCACGCCGCAGGGAGGAGCAAGGAGGCAACGACGCAGATGGGCCACTATCCTCGCCGCAGCGAGAAGATCTGAGCGGGGTCACGCGTGGGGTCGAGCTCCACAAACCCCCGTGGCCCGCGCCACTCGTACGACACATCACTGACGAGCTCGTGCATGCGGTACGGCTGGTCGGGGGCGATCCCGAGCTGGTCGATGGGCACGTCCACCATGGCCGCGTGGGTCCTGAACGGATCGAGGTTGGCGGCCACGAACAGCACGTCGCCGCGGTCCGGCGTCATCTTGCCGTACCAGAGGACGTTGGGATCGGCGGCGGGGTAGAAGACGAGGTTGCGATAGAGCTGCAGCGCCCGGTGCTCGCGGCGGATCCGGTTGATGCGCGTGATGAAGCCGACCAGGTTGCCGGGCGCGCGCCAGTCGCGGACCTTCAGCTCGTACTTCTCGGAGTGCAGGTACTCCTCGGAGCCCGGCGCGAACGGCACGTGCTCGGCGAGCTCGTAGCCGCTGTAGATGCCGTACACGGACGACAGCGTGGCCGCCAGCACCAGCCGCAGCTTGAACGCCGGCCGGCCCCCGCGCTGCAGCGTCTCGTGGAGGATGTCCGGCGTGTTCGGCCAGAGGTTGCCGCGGAAGTACTCGGCCACCGGCGGACCCGTGATCTCCGTCAGGTACTCCTGCAGCTCGGCCTTGGCCGTGCGCCAGGTGAAGTACGTGTAGGACTGCGTGAAGCCGCTCTTGGCCAGGACCTTCATCATCTTGGGCCGCGTGAAGGCCTCGGCCAGGAAGACCACGTCGGGGTGCGCGGTCTGCACCTCGCGGATCATCCACTCCCAGAACCGCACGGGCTTCGTGTGCGGGTTGTCCACCCGGAACGTCTTCACCCCGTGCCCGATCCAGAACTCGACGACCCGCCTCATCTCCTGCCAGAGCGGCGCCGGATCCTCGCCGTAGAAGTTGACCGGGTAGACGTCCTGGTACTTCTTGGGCGGGTTCTCCGCGTACTTGATGGTCCCGTCCGGCCGGTGGAAGAACCACTCGGGGTGCTCGCGCACCCACGGATGGTCGGGCGAGCACTGGATGGCGAAGTCGAGCGCGACCTCCAGGCCGAGCGACCCCGCGCGCGCCACGAAGCGGTCGAAGTCGGCGAGGGTGCCGAGGTCCGGGTGCACGGCGTCGTGGCCGCCCTCGACGCCGCCGATGGCCCACGGGCTCCCCGGCTCGCCGGGCTGCGCGGTCAGCACGTTGTTCGCGCCCTTGCGGTGCGCGCGGCCGATCGGGTGGATCGGCGGCAGGTACACGACGTCGAAGCCCATGGCCGCAGCGCGCTCGAGCTGGGCCTCCGCGTCGCGGAAGGTCGCGTGGCGCCCGGCGACGCCGGAGCGCGGGAAGAACTCGTACCAGGCCGCGAAGCGGGCGCGCTCGCGGTCCACGATCACCTCGTACTCGCGCTCGGCCCGGGTAGCGTCGGCGCGGTCGAGGTGGCGATCCATCAGCGACGCGAGCGCCTCGTCGCGCGCGGCGGCCACCGCCTCGGCCTGGCCGCCCGCCGGCTCGAGCCGACGGGCGTACCCGGTGAGGGCGGTCGCGTCCCGCCCGGTCGCCCGCCCGGCCGCGGCCCGCACGAGCGCCACGCCCTCGCGCAGCTCGCTCGCCACGTCCTGATCGGCGTCCACGCGCTTGCCGAGGTCGGCGAGCCAGGACCGGAAGGGATCGGCCAGGGCCTCGATCGTGTACCAGTACCGCGTGTTGTCCTTGACCGTGAAGGCGCCCGCCCAGCGGTCGTTGTCCACGAAGCGCATGGGCGCCTCGCGCCAGGCCGACTCGTCGGCGCGCCGGTAGAGCACGAAGGCCACCAGGACCTCGTGGCCCTCCTTGAACACGTCGGCCTCGACGTCCACCGTGCCGCCCACCTCGCGCTTGATGGGATAGCAGCCGCCGTCCACCACGGGGGCGACGTTCTCGATGACGACGGTGCGGCGGAGATCCTTGGGGTCGAGCATGGCGTCGATTCTGACCGACTTACCGCCAGTGTTCCACGAGATAGGGCTTCTGTCGCTCGAACGCCAGGGCCACCGCGTCGAGCTGGGCCTGACTGGCGGCGGCCCCCACCGCCCGGCTGGCCAGCACGAACGCCGCCGTGCGCCCGAGGTAGAGCGGCGCCAGCGAGCGCAGCAGGTGGTCGCGGTGCACCACGGAGTAGTGGTGGCCGAGCGCGAAGTCGTAGACGACGCGCGCCCACAGGTCGTCGGGGAAGCGCAGGCGGCCGCCGCCGTCCAGCGCCAGCACCTCGGACAGCGTGTCGGGCGCGAGGATGAGCTCCCAGATCGAGCTGAGGTCACGCGCGCCCTGCCGGAAGGCCTCCTGCATGCCGTCGACGTCCACCGCGACCGGCTCGATGCCGGGCGGCACGGGCTCGCCGACGGCCGGCAGCGGCTCGCTGCCGCGCACCTCCAGCCACAGGTCCTCGTGCCGCTGCATCACGGTGAAGCTGGCTCCGAGCGTCTGCGCCAGCATCGCCGGCAGGTCGGTGGTGCGAGTGTGCGAGCGCACGTCGTGGCGCCCGAGCCAGGCCTCCCACACCGCGAAGCCGTCGGCGATGGCGGTGCCGGTGATCCAGAGGTCGCTGACGTCGTGACCGGTCCACGTCCACTTCGGGTTGATCAGCAGGTGCTCGACGAGCCGCGCGGACAGCGCCTGCTGGCCGCCGAAGGGCTGCTGCAGCCGGCGGCCGTAGAGCGCGCTGATGAGCGGGGCCAGCACCAGCCGGGAGATCGTGCCCGCGTAGCGGTGGCGCGCGTAGGCCGGCGCCACGAAGTCGGCCTTGCCCTCGAGGACCGGGCCCGCCAGGCGCTCCACCCACGCCGGTGTTGCCGACACCACGTCCGGCTCCAGCAGCACGAGCCCGCGCGCCTGCAGCCGCTGGGCGGCGGCGAAGGCGGCCCGCAGCGCCGCCCCGCGGCCGGGCACGCCGTGAAACGGCACCGCCACGCGCTCCCCGGCCGGCGCCTCGTGCGGCACGACGACGGCCGGCAGCGGGCCCGCCGCCGCCCGGTCCGGCGTGCCGTCGGAGGATCCCGCGTCCGCGACGATCAGCGCGGCCCGGGTGCCGGTCAGGACGCCGAGCCCATCCGCGGCCGCCGTGACGACCGCGTCCACCGTCTCCGCGTTGTTGTAGGTGAGGAGGCCGACCGCGAGGTCCACCGGGCCCACCGCGTCGAGCGCCGCGAGTGCGGCCTGGGAGAGCTCCCCGCGCGTCATGCCACTCAGCGAGTCAGGTGGATGAGCAGGGCCATGTAGTCGGTGAGGTGCCGGGTGACGAGGAACGAGCGGCGGACGTGCTCGCGCCCGGCCGCGCCCATGCGGGCGATCAGCTCGGGGTTGTTGAGCAGGTGGCGCAGGCGGAACGCCGCGCCCTCCACCGAGTGCACGGTGTAGCCGGTCACGTCGTAGACGATCTGCTGGGTGAGTCCGCCCGCGAAGCCGCCCACCACCGGCTTGCCCTTCCACATGGCCTCGGCGGCCGCGAGTGAGAACCCCTCGTGCACTGACTTCTGCAGCACGATCGTCGCCGCCCGCTGCAGCGCGTTGATCTGGCCGTGGGCGTCGGGCGGCAGCTCCAGCACGGTGATGTCGGAGTCGTGCCGCGCCGCCTCCCGCAGCTCCCCCAGGACCTCGCGGCCCTCGCGCTCGCTGTCGCCGGTGCCAGCCAGCACCAGCCGCACGTTGTAGTGCTTGCGGACCAGGCGATAGGCGTTGACGACGCCGAGCGGGTCCTCGGCCGGCGTGAACGGCGCCACCTGCAGCAGGATCGGCTTGTCCTGGGCGACGCCGAGCCCGCGGAGGATGCCCGCCACCTCACGCGCCGTGAGGTCGCGGTTCTTCTCGGACAGCGGGTCGATCGAGGGCGCGATCACGTACTTGGGAATCGACATCCGCCGCCCGAACTTCGGCAGCGAGAAGACGGCGGCATCGTACTGGCTCAGCGCCGGGCGCAGGAACGCCCACGCCCGCCGCTGGGCGCGCGAGGAGTCGAAATGGCACCGCCACACCCAGCGACCGGACGAGCCGCGGTGCTGCACCAGCGTCAGTGGCTGCACGTCGTGGACGAGGACGAGGTCGGCCTCGAGCGACAGCTTCTTGGCGTTGATGCGGTTCATCTCGACGTAGTGGTCGAGTCCCTCGTCGGTGAGCACCCGCTCGGCGCCGTCGAGGGCGGCCCGCAGGCTGGCCGCCGTCGCATAGAACTTGGGGTCGCCCCCGGTGATCTCCCAGGCGGCATCCACGCCGAGGTCGGCCATCATCGGCACCAGCGTGTGGAGGATCTCGGCCGGGCCCCCGCCGAACCGCCCGCCGCTGAGGTGCAGCATCCGCCGGCCCCGCACGCGCTCGGCCAGGCGCAGGAGCATGTCCACGGCGCCGGGCGGCGCCACCCGCCGGTAGTCGTCGATGGCGATCACGCCGCCTCGCCCTCCAGTGCGTCGTCCACCAGCGCGAGCACCCGGGCGCGCACGCGCTCGAGGCTGGTCATGTAGGCGTCGATGCGCTCGATGCGCTCGGCGAGGGCCGGCATCGCCAGCGAGGAGCGGATCCACTCGGCGAAGTCGCCCGAGCGCCGCCCGAGCCTCGTGCGGGCCTCGACCATGTGGAAGTAGATCGCGCTGGCGTCCACCTCGGCCAGGCCGGCCCGGAACTCGGCCAGGGTGGCGGCGGCCGAGCCGAGCGGGACCTCCACGATGTGCGACTGCTGGAAGTGGAAGATCTCGCCGAACTCCACCCGCGGCACCGAGATCACGCGCAGGAGGTGATCGTGGATGACCGTGATCAGCTCCTCGCGCAGCTCCTCCAGGCTCGCCGCCTCGAAGGGGTTGATGACGGCCAGCCGCTCGGCCAGCACCTGGTCGCGCACGTGCACGGCCACCCAGGCGGCGAAGTCGTTGCCGTAGGCCGTCGTGATCGGCCGGTGGCGCAGGAAGTAGCCGTGCGTGTGGTAGAAGACCGAGCCGGGCGGCACGTCCTCCAGCCGGTCGAGCAGCTCCCGCTCGTCCCGCGCGCGGTGGTCGAGCGCCTGGCGCAGCTCGACGCAGCCGATGAACTGGAAGGGCGCGGGCGCCTCCGTCGTCATGCGGCCTCGCGCTGGAGCAGCGCGACCGGGAAGGACGTGAGCGTCGTGCCCATGGACAGGACGGGCCCCTCGCCCGTGTCCGTCGTCTCCACCCGCTCGCCGGTGAAGACGCTGGTGTAGCGGCCGGCCAGCGCCGCCGGCATCGCGAGCCGCGTGTCGGCCCAGTACTCGGGGCCGAGCGGCAGCGCGTCGACGCCCCGGCGCGCCAGCAGGCGCGGGAAGATCGTGACCGCCGCCGCCTCGCCGTCCACCCGGGCGAATGCGCAGACGTGCTCGGCCCACGCGCCCCGGGCCTCCAGCGGCTGGTAGGCGCCCGTCTCGAACAGCGCCCGGCGCGCACGCCGGACGCGCAGTCCCTCGTGGATCACGAAGAGTTTGACGCGGGCGTCCGTGCGGCTCTTCACCAGCTCGTGGGCCAGCGCGGCCCGATCGGGGGCGGTCGCCACCGCGGTCAGCAGCTCGTCGAGCAGCCGCGTCCGCTCGCCCCAGTCCACTGGCCGCCGGTTGTCGGGGTCGACGAGGTTGAGGTCCCACAGCTCGCTGCCCTGGTAGATGTCGGGCACGCCGGGCGCGGTGAGCTTCACGAGCGTCTGGCCGAGCGCGTTGAGGCTCCCGAAGTGCGCCACCCGCGCCTGGAACAGCGTGAAGTCCTCCAGGAAGGCGGCCGAGCGCTCGGGGTCGAGGATGGCCTCCGCGAACCGCGCGAGCGCCTCGTCGTAGCGCGGGTTCGGGTTGGTCCACGAGGTGTGCACCTTCGCCTCGCGCACGGCCTTCTGTAGATACGCGCGCAGCCGGTCGAGGCTCAGCGGCCAGGCGCCGACCAGCGTCTGGTACAGCAGATACTCGGTGTTGGCGCCGGGCACCGTCGCGCCCTCCACCATCGTCCGGTGCTTGCGGTTGAGGCGCTGCCAGGCCGCCACCCGCGCCCGCCACTCGGCCGGGATCTCGGACAGCACGTTGATGCGCGCGCGCACGTCCTCGCCGCGCTTGGTGTCGTGGGTCGCCGTCGCCGACAGCGCGTGCGGCGAGCGGCGTCGGCGCTCGGCGTTCTCGGTGTGGAACTCGGCCAGCGAGGTGCCGAACCGGCTGGGATCGCCGCCGACCTCGTTCAGCGAGACGAGGCGGTTGAACCGGTAGAGAACCGTGTCCTCGTAGCCCTTGGCGGTGACGGGGCCGGTGATCTGCTGGAAGCGCCGCACGAAGTCCAGCCGTTCCTCGCGGTCGGCCTCGGTCGCCCACGGCGGGAAGCGGAGCGTCAGCACCTCCTCGATCCAGTCGTAGACGGTGCTGCTCATGGCCGGCGTGTGCAGCCTGGCGCGCCCCACCGCGCGGGCGATGTATTCCCGGTCGCGCGGGCTGACGAGCGTGGAGTCGCCCACGGTCTGGCTCCGGAGCTCGGGCGGCGGCGTCCCGACCCCGGCGGCCCCCGCCTCCCCGACGTAGGTGCGGTACACGGGGAAGGCCGCGATGATCTCGCGCAGCGCGGTGGTCAGGCTGCCCAGGGTGAAGTCGCGCGAGGCCCGGTGCTTCTCGGAGATCAGGTTCAGCCGGTGGGCGAGCATGTTGATCTCGGCGGCCATGGACGTCGCCATCACCAGCCGCTTGCACTCGTCGACGATCTCGGAGAACGGCGGGCGCACCTTGATGAGCCGCGCGTAGACCTGCTCCATGGCGCGGGCCTGGGCGCGGTCCACGAAGACGCCGTTCACGAGATTCAGGAACTCGTAACCGGTCGTCCCCGCCGTGGCCCAGCCCTCGGGCAGGTGCTCGCCGGGCGCCAGGATCTTCTCGGCGACCACGTAGAAGTCGCCGGTGTCCGCGCGGCCGAGCGCGCGCGCGCACCCGCGCTGCAGCCGCGCGAAGTACTCGGCGGGCGCGTAGAGGCCGTCGGGGTGGTCCACCCGGAGCCCGGTGACGAGGCCCTCGCCCACCAGGCCGAAGACGAGGCGGTGCGTGTCGGCGAAGACCTCCGGCGCCTCCACTCGGAGGGCGGCCAGCTCGTTGATGTCGAAGAACCGCCGGTAGTTGATCTCCTCGCCCGCCACCCGCCAGTAGGCGAGGCGGTAGGCCTGGTCGGCCAGCAGCTCGTCGAGGGCGTCGAACGTGCGGGGATCGCCCGGCGTGCCGTTGAACGTGCGGATGTTGTCCTCGACGAACGCGCGCACCTCGTGCGAGGCGGCCAGCAGCGCCGCCAGCCGCGTGCGGCCGATCTCGACCTCGCGCCGGCGGGCGGCGATCCGGTCGGGGTCGGTCTCCGTGCGGGGCGGGATGGTCGTGATCCAGCTGATGAGCGACTTCAGCTCGACGAGGTCCGGGTGCTCGGCGCCGAGCCGGGCCTGCAGCTCGGCGAGCCCGTGGCCGAGGATGCGCCCCCACGAGCGCGGCGCCACCGGCATCACGTGCTCGTAATAGCGGACGCGGAAGCCGCCGTCCTCGAGCACGAGCTGGAGCTGGCCCGAGTCGAGCACGGCGCCGTACTGGTCGCCGAGGATCGGCAGCAGCACCTTGCCGGCCAGCTCGGCCTTGACCGGCGCCCAGTCGATGTCGAAGTAGATGGCCGAGGCCGCGGCCGGCCCGTGCTCCAGCACGTCGAGCCAGCGCGCGTTGCGGTTGTGCGCGATGCCCATGTGGTTGGGCACGAGGTCGATCAGCAGGCCCATCTCGCGGGCCTTTAGCGCTCCGGCGAAGCGCCGGAAGGCTGGCTCGCCGCCCAGCTCCTCGCGGAGGCGGTTGTGGTCGTTCACGTCGTAGCCGTGGCTGGCGGCCGAGGACGTCTCGAAGAAGGGCGACGTGTAGACGTCGCTGATGCCGAGCCGCTCGAGGTAGGGCAGCAGGGCGGCCGCGTCGTCGAAGGTGAGCGAAGGCCCGAGCTGCAGCCGGTACGTGGCCAGCGGCACCCGCATCAGGCCGGCTCCACGGAGAGGCTGAAGCCGAGCGCCTCGCCCAGGGGGGCGAGCGCCACCCGGGCCTCCGACCGCGCCCGCCAGATCTCGAAGAAGCGGTTCTGGGCACGCCAGAGGCCGAAGCGGAGGCCCAGGGCGCCGGCGTCCTCCACCAGGCGCTGGGCGTCGGCCACGCGCGCGGGCGTCGGCTCCACGGCCACGGCGTCGAGCGCGCCGTCCACCAGGGCCTGCAAGTACGGCTTGGTCGGCGCCAGGTCGAGCGTGAGGCCGAGCTCGGTCGCCTCCTCGATGGCCTCCCGCAGCCGCTCGGGCAGGGGACCGACGCCCCGCACGCGCGTCACCTCGGTCACCGTCTCCTGCTCGAGCACGTGGCGGGCGACGATCGCCAGCGCCTCCGGGATCGGCGCGTCCGACTGGCGGAGGTAGCGCACCAGCTTGCGGTTCTCCTCCCAGATCGCGCGGTACGTCTCCTCGTGGCGCTCCAGCACCGAGGCGATGACCCGCGTCAGCACGCGGCGGCGCTCCTCCAGGAACAGGTGGGGCAGCGCGAACGCCTCGCCCGGGAAGTGCTCGTCGAGGCCGCGCACCATGTCGGCCAGCGAGTAGCGGGCGTAGCGGCGCAGCAGGTCGTCCTTCATGCGGTCGTAGGCCGCCTGGCCCTCGAACGCCCGCAGCGCGCAGGTGAAGTCGTGGCCGCCGAAGTGGAGCAGCGCGTACATCGTCTCGCGCGTCTCGCCCGTCATCTCCGCCTGCACGCGCACGTGGGCGATGCGGAGCGTGGTGGCGCCCGAGGTCTCGCGCGCCTCGTCCAGGCGCTGCACGCGGTACGCGTAGACGACGGCGTCGTCCGGGTGCTCGTCGAAGAGGCCGCTGATCGCGTAGTGCGCCACCACGCGGCGGAGATCCACCACGGCCGGCGCGACCAGCCGCCGGTAGACCTCGCCGCCGTCGCCGAAGGCCGGCACGTTGCTGGGCGCCGCCGCCAGGCGCTTCTCGAGGTCCGGCTCGTGGCGGCCGGCGCCGAGCTCGCGGAGGTACTGGACGGCCATCGCCGCGTACCGGAGGATCTGCACCGGCTCGATCCCCGAGATCTCGTCGAAGAACCAGCCGCAGGACGTGAACATGAGCATCCGGTTGCGGGCGAGCTCGAGCAGCCGCCGCACCTCCAGGCGGGCGCCGTCGTCGAGCGGCCCCCGCGCGTGGACGGCCAGGAACGCCTCCAGCGTCTCCGGTTGGCGATCGAGCACCACGCGCACGTAGTCGTCGCGCGCGGCCCAGGGATCGCGCAGGTGGACGGCTGCCCGCGCCTCGTAGACGGGATCGACGACGTCGCGCAGCCAGTCGAGCGCTTCCCGCAGGGGCGCCCGCCAGCGCTGGTGCCAGTCGCCGCGCACGCGGCAGCCGCAGTCGGCGCGCCACCGCTCGACGCCGTGGGCGCACGACCAGGAGGTGTTCTGGTGGATCCGCGCCTCGTGCGTGGGCGGGTGCGCCGCCAGGAACGCGCCGTAGTTGGTGACCTCGATGGACGCGTCGGCGGCCAGGTGCTCCAGGGCCGAGGCCAGGGCCATCTCGCCGAAGCGGCTGTGGTGGCCGTAGGTCTCGCCGTCCGTGGCGCAGTGGACGAGCTGCGGCCAGTCGCGTGCCTCGGAGAACGCCGCCCGCAGCCGCGCCGCGAAGCGCTCGCCGCTCTCCAGCAGGTGCTCGAAGGCGAGCGCGCGCGAGATGGGGCCGTCGTAGAAGAACAGGGCCAGCGTGAGCCCGCGCGGGCCGCGCCAGAGAGGGCCGGCTCGGATCGACGGCGTGGTTGGTCTCGTCCCACTCGCCCCCGCCGAGCGGGCGTACTCGCCAGGCCTGGCCGGGGGCCAGGATCGTGAACTTCACGCCCGCCTCGGCCAGCACCTCCAGGCTCTCGTCGTCGGCGGCCGTCTCCGGCAGCCACATCCCTTCCGCCTCACGCCCGAAGCGCCGCCGGAAGTCCTCGAGCCCCCAGCGCACCTGCGTGACCTTGTCGCGCCGGGAGGCGAGCGGCATGATCTGGTGGTTGTAGACCTGCGCCAGCGCGTTGCCGTGGCCGCCGCGCGCCCGCACGCTGGCGCGGTCGGCCTCCACGATGGCTCGGGCCACCGCCGGCGCCCGCCGGTCCAGCCAGGCGAACAGCGTGGGCCCCACGTTGAACGAGATGCGCTCGAAGTTGTCGACGATGTCGAGGATGCGGTTGGCGGCATCCACGCGGCGGGCGGCGGTGTTGGGCGCGTAGCACTCCGCGGTGATCCGCTCGTTCCAGTCGTGGTACGGCGCGGCCGAGTCCTGCACCTCGACGGCCTCGAGCCAGGGGTTCTCGCGCGGGGGCTGGTAGAAGTGCCCGTGGATGACGATCGAGCGACGCACGGCCACGACGGCGGGGCTCCCTAGAATTCCTCCAGCCCGAGCAGGAACTCGCGACGCCCGCCCCGGGGGACCACGACGATCCCCGAGGGATCGACGTAGTGACGCCGCCGGTCGATCACCGGGTCCACGCCGATCTCACTGTCGGCCGGGATGATATTGAATCGATCGACGATCACGCGCCTGAGGTGCGCGCCCTTGCCGACCGTGGTGTGGTCCATGACGATCGAGTCCTCGACCACCGCGCCCTCGTTGACCCACACCGAGCGGCCGAGGATCGAGTTACGGATGGTGGCGCGCTTGATGAGCGAGGCCTCGCCGATGTGCGCGTTGTCGACGTCGCCGCCGATGAACCGGGCGGGTGGGCCCGGGTGCTGCCCGGTGCGGATCGGCCACCACCGGTTGTCGAGGTCGAAGAGCGGGGATTCGCCCAGCAGGTCCATGTGGGCGTCCCAGTACGCCTGGACGGTGCCCACGTCGCGCCAGTAGCCGTGCTCCTCATAGGGCTTGACGCCGGGCACCTCGTTGGACTGGAAGTCGTACGCGTAGACGCGCCCGCCGGCCACCAGCTCGGGGATGATCGAGCGACCGAAGTCGTGGTCGGTCGAGCGGCGCGCGTCGGCCAGCAGCGCGTCGGTCAGCGCCTGGCGCGAGAACAGGTAGTTCCCCATCGACACCAGCGCCCGCTCGGGGTCGCCCGGGATGCTCTTGGGACGCGCGGGCTTCTCGTCGAAGGTCACCACACGCCCGTCGCGCGCGACCTCCAGCACGCCGAACGCGCTCGCCTCGTGCACGGGCACGGGCCGCGCCGCCACCGTGACGTCGGCGCCCGACTCCTCGTGGAAGGCCAGCATCTGGTTGACGTCCATCCGGTAGATGTGGTCGGCGCCGAAGATCGCCACGACGTCCGGGTTGAAGTCGTCCACGACGTTGAGGTTCTGCAGCACGGCGTCGGCAGTGCCCCGGTACCAGGCGGGCCCGAACCGCATCTGCGGCGGCACCACGGTGATGAAGTAGTCGGGGAGGATCCCCGAGGTGCGCCAGGACATGCGCAGGTGCTCGATGAGCGACTGCGACTTGTACTGCACGAGCACGTAGAGGGCGGCCATCTCGGAGTTGACGAAGTTCGACAGCACGAAGTCGACGATGCGGTAGCGCCCGGCGAACGGCACCGCCGGCTTCGAGCGGTCGCGGGTGAGGGGGTGCAGGCGCTCGCCCTTGCCGCCTGCCATGATCATCCCGAGAACGCGCGCGCGCCTGCGCGTCATTATAGGAGCCGCTTGCCCGATAGGAGCCGCTTGCCCGGCTCGAGACGTGGGGGGGCTGTTCGAGGTGCGATCTGGCTCCGCTCCGCAGTCATCGCGCTCGGGACTGGTCCATGGTCATGTCGTCGGCGACTTGGCCCAGCTGGGGTCGAGGTTGGGGAAGACGAAGTCTTCGCGCTCGAGGCGGCGGAGGGTGTCGGCGGCCTCGATGGACAGCGGCTGGCCCTGGCGCAGCGTGTGCGCCATCTCCGACAGGCGCTTGAAGCCGGCGTAGTGCTCGGCCACGCGGCGCTCCGCGTAGTCGCGGGCAGCACCGGTCGTGATGAGGAACTGCCAATCGGAGGCCTGGAGCAGCATCAGCTCGCGCGAGGCCTGGCTGATCACGCGCTTGAGTTCGGCGTCACCGCCGTCGCCCGCCTTCAGATGGTCCACCCACTCGCGCTCGGCGGAGTACACGCGGTCCCACGTCCACTCCGTGTCGCGGTTGAGCCACACGCGATGGTCCCCGCCCTCGCCCCACGAGCCCTCCGGCAGCTGCAACGGCCCCTGGGGCGGCACCACCTGCAGCGCCTCGCCGAGCGTCATCGGGCGCACGCCGTTGCGGGACATCTCGCGCACCACGTGCTCGAGCCAGAGCGGGCCCTCGAACCACCAGTGGCCGAACAGCTCGGCATCGTAGGGCGAGCACACCATGCCGCCCTTGCCCTCGCGCGCCTGCTCGATCGTC
>Ga0307408_100002591_pt1 | contig 12596 bp, 10 predicted proteins | sample 322Cmetagenome_FD_202116 | JGI IMG/M metagenome (GOLD analysis project Ga0307408, IMG submission 202116) | Maize rhizosphere microbial communities from greenhouse at UC Davis, California, United States - 322HYB-C-3 | ecosystem: Host-associated > Plants > Roots > Rhizosphere > Soil | place... | reverse complement strand
TTAGGGCGATAGTCGCCGCTGATTAAAAAATTACGCCAGATTACAAACCATCTGCCGTAAACGTCTTCATTACATAATCCACCCGCTGTTCGGCGGTGCGGTGCATGCGTTCTTTGAGCGATTCAACATGGCGCAGGCGCGGCAATAAACCGCGGCCATTGGCAACTTGAATTGCAAGACCCGGGCGAGCGTTGAGTTCAAGCAGTTGCGCGCCGCGCACTTTGTCCAATACCAGATCGGTGCCGATATAGCCGAGACCGGTCATTTCGTAGCACTTGGAGGCGAGCAGTAGCCAGTTGCGCCAATCGGCAATCTGGATCTCGTTGAGTGCGCGCTTGGTATCCGGGTGATGGGTTACCGGTTTGGAGTGCTGCACGGCTTTGAGTGCGCGGCCAGTGGCGATATCCAAACCCACGCCCACCGCACCTTGGTGCAGGTTGGCTTTGCCGTCGGACTTGTGGGTCGCGAGGCGCAGCATGGCCATTACCGGGTAACCTCTGAAGATGATGATGCGGATGTCCGGCACACCTTCGTAGGAGTAATCCTTGAAGTAGTCATCGAACTGGATCAGGTCTTCAACGATCACCACATCCGGCTTGCCGCCCAATGAATAGAGGCCAGCAAGGGCATTGGTCATATGGCGGCGAATATCTTCGATGGTGATTTCCACACCCGACGATTTGATGAACTTGTCGCCACGGCGGCCAATGATGACCAAAATCCCCTTGCCGCCCGAACCCTTGGCGGGTTTCACCGCAAAAGCTTCCAACGCCATCAGTTTGTTTTCAATGGTGGCGATTTCATGCTGCGCATTGACCACAAAAAACAGCTGGGGAGTGGCGACTTCGTACTCTTCCGCGAGCAGTTTGGTTTTGAGTTTGTTATCCACCAAGGGAAACAGACTGCGCGGGTTGTAGGTAGCAATAAAGTCGTGGTTGCGGCAATTCATGCCGAGTATGCCCATGCGCTTTAAACGCCAAGGGCTAACCCAGGAGTTCCACCAACGCTTGATACCGTTAGGTGCTGCCGGTGCCAGTGGTGTAGTGCTGCTTGGTGCGGTGGGAGCCTGACTCATGCATCGGCTCCTTTGGCTGGGTCAGCGGCTTTGGTTGGCTCGTTTAATTTGCCTACCTCGGCGTTATCCACCATGGCGCGGAAACGACGCAATTCGGAAAGTTTGTAGCCGGTGTATTGACCCATCAACATAATCAGCGCGAGTGCCACCAAATTCAGTTCGGGGAAGTTGAAGGTCAGGTGCCCCACCAACGACAGCTGCATCAGTGCATAGGCCAAGACTGCTACCAGCAAGCTGCCACCGCCCTGCACCAATACTTCTTTGGGGCCCTCTTCTTCCCACAGGATCGACATACGCTCAATCGTCCAGGCGATGATGATCATTGGGAAGAAAGTGATGGTCATGCCGGTATTCAGGCCCATTTGATAGCCGACCAAACTGAGCACCGAGATGATAAAAATCACCAGCACTACCAGCGTCGCAATCCGCGAGATCAATAACAGGTTGAGCCGTGACAAGTAGGTGCGCAGCACCAGACCCATGGCCACCACCGTCACAAAACTGACCACCCCCAATACCAATGAAGTCTGTAAAAAGGCCATGGCGATCAGGATCGGCATAAAGGTGCCCGAGGTTTTAAGGCCGATAATGATGCGCATAAACACCACCACCAACGCGCCCATAGGCAAGAGCAGCAGCAGTTTAAACATGCTCTGCTCTTCAATCGGCAAGTGCTGGATGCTGAGCACACTGAAAGCGCTGTCCTTATTCTGTGCATTGACAAGATCCAGCGCCGGTACGGTCTGGTGGATCATGGAGAAGCTGACCCGCGAACGGTTGCCGCCGGCCACATCCAGAATCGATTCACTGCCGGTGTGCCACAACAGCAGGTTGTGGGGCACGCCTTGCTCCCCGGTATAGGGATTGAACAGCACCCAATGTTTATCATCGTAAACCTGCACCAGACGGGTCAGGTTCTGGTGGCGGCGTGCGTCTTCCAGATACAAACCCAGCGCCGGGCGCGCGGGAATGCCCGCTTGATTGAGCAGCTTTTCCAGCAGCTGGGACTTTTCACTCTGGGCAGCCAGCAACAGGGCGGCATTTTGATCCAGGGTTTCGCTATTGAGCAGTTTGATCAGTTCCCGTGCCAGGCTGCGCGGGCTGCTGGATTTTGCCCAAGCGGTATCCAATACCTGCTGGGCTGCGGTCTCCTGCGATGAACCGTCCCAATCAACCAATCGGCTCAGCGGCTCCTCCAGCACTTCATCGGCCTGGGCATCTTCCGCTTCCATAAATTGGGTTTTGTAGTAAATGGTCTGCGGGCCCACGGCTTCGCGCTTTGACCACTCCCCGCGACGCACACCATTTTCACTCACTACCGAATAGCCATAACCCGGTGCAGCCGCTTGCTCACTGAAGCTGCGATAGCCGGGTGGGCTGTCGGGCAGACCCAAGCGCGCCGTCACCGGTTCGCCAGTGGCGTCAAAGTCGATACGCGCCTCAATCAACCACACCGGTTTTTGCACACCCGGCACAAAGGGGATTTCCATTTGGCTATGGCGCATCCAGGCGGTTACCACACCGACCAGAACTAACAGGCCGATCACGGTGTAAAAGGGAGCACGGGAAGGTTTTTTCATTGGGGGATCCTTAACAGGCGGGTCTTGCACGGCCGGTGCGGTGCGCCGGCCTGGGATTAATCGGTATTAGTTTTTCCCGGCGTCATCGCTGCGCTGGAGTGGTGCGAGGTTATTGCCACTCACATCTACCAGCATCACATCGCGCAGCAGGTTGCGGCCAATCAGGATGGGAAACTCAGAGTCGCTGCGATCTGCCAGCACAAATTCACCGCGCTGGCTGAGCTTGCCAATGGTGAAACGGATCTCTACCACCGGACGGCGGTCAGGGTTAGCACTGGTGGCGGTTTGCACGGTTTGGAAACGCAGACGTTTGCGTTCCAGTACATGGGGCTCTTTGGTGTCGGGGTTGTAGATAGTAAAACGCACCCACTCTTCGCTGTTGCGCTCAAACATCTGGATGTTGCGCGCATCTATCACCGAGTGCGGCACATTGGTACTGATACGCGCCTGCATCACCACGTTCAGACCGGCGATGAGCGCTTGCTCGCGCAGACCGACAATTTGTTTATCGCTCAACGGCGGCTGGCTGCTGAGGAACTTTTCGGGCGGTGGTGGTGGCGGGCAATCGGTTTTGGGCTGCGCCGCCATTTGGATCACTTGTGGACGCTCTGCCAGCATAGTCTGCTGTACGTTGAGTTGGGTTTGTACTTTCTGCAGCTGTTCCATTAGCGTCGCCTGTTGCGACACCATCAACTGGCCCTGCTGTTCCTGTTTGACAAGGCACTCGCGCGCGCTGGTTAATTCAGTTTGGGTTTGCACCAGTTTTTGCTGGGTGCAAGCACTTAGGGATACCACCGCCATCGCGGCCAAGGTCAAGGTGCGCGCCGAGCGACCTGCCATCAACAGAGTTTTTTTATTCATCACCACAACCGGAAGTTTTTAGAAAAGCGTTATTGAGATTACAAGTGCGCTAATTGTAGCCGCTGGTGTTTGCTAAAACACCCTCGCCACAGGATTTATCCTTTAAATCTATAGTGTTTGGGGTACTCGGGCGGCAGGCGACGAAAGCGTTTGTATTCCCATTGATACTGGGCCGGAGCGCGCTGCACACAGGCCGCCACGCTGGCATTCAAACCAGCCACCGAGGTGAGCTGATCCTCGCTGTAAATCGCCGGGTCAGCTTCCATCACCACCATTTTGAACCCCCCGGCAACACGCTCGGCATAACATGAACACACCGCGCAGCCGGTACGCTGGATTAACCCGTGCACCAGCGTCATGGTCAGCGCAGGCTGCCCCATGAAAGGTGCCACTTCGCCGCCGGCATCAGCAGCGGGCACTTGATCGGGCAAAATACCCACAATAGTGCCGCCCTGCAGCGCCTTGAATAACATCATTACACCTTTGCGATTGGTGGGCGCCATAGAGATGTTTAACTTGCTGCGCCCCGCCAGAACCAGCGCATCCATTTTGGGATTTTCCACCGGTTGATACATGGCCGTAAGCCTCGCCACGCTCGCTAAATAGGGTGCCACCACTTCCCAATTGCCATGGTGCGGAGCGAGCACTAATACGCCCTTCCCCTCCGCCAATTTGCGGCGCAGCAAATCGTCGCCCTCTTTGGTGACAATTTTGCTATCCAGCCACTCCCAGGAGTTGCGCCAGATAGCGCCAGCTTCCATCGCTGTTTTGGCAGTTTCCTGCAAACTTTGTTTGGCCAGTAAACGCTGCTCGGCAGGCGATAATTGGGGGAAACACAAACGGATATTTTCAGTAGTGATTTTGGCAGCGCGACCATTCACCAGCCACCAGCAGCGCCCGAGTGTGGCGCCGATAACACGCAAAAATCCCAGCGGCAGCAGCGCAAATATTTTAATTAACAGTGGAGCTATGTTGTCTTTCATGGTGCAACTACCCGATCAACACAAAGTGCGCGCAGCTTACCGGAAAAACACCGCAGGTACATTATTCCGCCAGAAACGAGGCGCATAAAAAAACCGGCGCTGTCAGGCGCCGGTCAAGCGGTTGGAAGAAAAAACCGGTGGGGTTTATTGCACAATCCACTGATGTTGCTGATTGTTGTTGTTTGCCTCACCGCGGGTGGCGGTGCTTACCGTGAAGTAATAGCTGATCGCTGTGCCCGGAGCCACATTGGGGATAGTTACCTCAAAGCTATTGCCTTGTACCCGCGTCATGTTGTTCCAACCGGGGGTGAATACCCATGCCCAGTTGAGGTTTTCACTGGTAGTGAAGGTGATTTTCACCCCGCCGTTGCTGTAGTTCGCAGTAGTGGTGTAAGCCACTGGCGCGCCATTCGGCATTACCGCGTTCGCCGAGTAGCCGGTGGTGGCGGAGGACGAGGAGCTGGAACTGCTTGATGACAGCGATGAGCTGGAAACGCTGGAGGGTACCGATGAACTGGATACACTCGAAGGTGCCGACGAACTGGAGCTGGATATACTCGATGCCGAAGAAGCTCCCGCGTAGGTCATTGCCGTCCAACTATTTTCGATTGGCCCTGGGTAGAACAGCTGGCCGCTCGCTGGCGTGAAGGTATAAAAGCGCGCCTCGACCAAATCACCTGCCGTATAGACACCACTGCGGCTGGCTTGGTAGGTGTAGGTGCCATCGCCATTATTGATTTCACCACCAGCTTGCGCATGCAGGTCAATTCTCACAAAGTCCTGCGCACCATTGCGACGGGCAAATAAATGCACTTGTTGTTTACGCTCTGGCAGACGGATGCTGAATTGCATACCGCCGCCCGCCAACGCGGTCATTTGCACCACACCCGTTGTCACTGCCGATGAAGACGAACTGGAGACGGATGAAGTTGACGACATACTAGAGGCAGACGATTCGCTGGATGAGCTGCTCATTGAAGTGGCCGAACTGCTACTGACCGAAGACAAACTGCTCGCTGACGACAGGCTGCTCAGGGAAGACGCACTGCTTGGCGCTGAACTGCTGCTAGAAGATACAGGTACTACCACCCCGGTATAAACCTTCAACTCACCCGGGCTGACCAGCAGGCTGGTGCCATCGTTAAAAGTCACGTTTTTGGCATCGGTAGCACTGGCGTTGTAGGCCACGTAGGTGCGCTCATTGTCCTTGCGGAACACCGCAAAGGTGGCGTGATTGGTGGCAACTACCTCGTTGTCGATACGACCAAAGCGGTGGAAGGTTTTGATCCAGGCAAAGGTATTGGCCAGTGAGTTGCCTTCCTCGGTGTAAGACGCCGGGCCAGCAACCGAATTGCGCATCCGCCCTTCGTTGGCATTAAAGTTAGCCAGCGCAGTGATCGGGTCATACACCGCTTGATAGGCATAGAAAATCGCATCCCACATAGTAAACATGGTGCGGCCATTGGCCATGTAGTCAAAGTTCTTGCGCGCATACTCGGGGTATTGGCCCAGATAGAGCGAACCTGACTGGATTGGTAACAGAATAATGCCGTGCATGGCCTCTGCCAACGAGCTGAACCAGGTGGCGTAATCTGTTTTGCCGCCCCACACCAGCGACGCCATGGGGCGTTTGTAGGCGGGGTGGTAGTTCTCTTCATGCACGTTGTTCCAGTATTCCTGGATGGCAGTCATCTCGGTGGTATAAAGGAAGATACCGGCATCGCGCACAGCGGTATTACCAGTTTCTTCGCCCCAGAGGATCATCGCAGTCCAGGCGTTCATCGCTTCAGAGGATGACTCGTTGTTATTGCCCGCACCAAAACGCGCATGGCCTGAGGCCCAGGAATGGCCGGCATAAATGTCAAAGTTGCGCAGGAAGGGGAACATTTTGCCGGTAGTGCTGGTAGCCGGGTTGCGTGGGCGCTCCCAGTTGCCGTAGTCGCGCATCAGTAATTCAATCATGCCGCCAAACTGCTGGGGTTGGGCCCAGTTTTTGTCGTTGCGCGCCACTTCAGCCGCCGCCCGCACAAAGTAACCATAGTGGAAGTGGTGATCGTTCAGCTCTTTTAAACTGCCGAAGCTGCCATCAATACCAAGCAAAGTGCCCCAGTTACTGTTGTAGTAGAACAGGTTTTTGGCGAAGGGCGATGGCTCCAAATCATCGATCACATCCGCCTTTAACCAGCCTTCCAACCGCCACTTCAACTCATCTTTAAATTGGGTTTCGGCGGCGGTATTGCCCGCCTGTTGTGCCAGTGGGATAAGGGTTGCCACCTTGCCCAGGCGCTTACCGGTGTAATAGGTGTCGCGGTTGCTGAATACTTCCGAGCGCACATTGTTAACCAGACCAGATAAACGGGTTTTATCCGCCTGATCGGTCAGGGCTGGCAGCGAGGGAATCACCCCCTGGTAGGTAATGGCGGTAGTGAACGAAGCACCCTCGGCCAATTTCATATAACCGCGAGGAGTGAAATAGCTGTCGCCCGTCAGGCTGGCGCCACCGGCCAGTTTGCGCCACTGGTGCGGATACAGGCCCATCAGGGTGCCAGTGCCGGTTGATTCGGGGTAGTTGTTGGTTGTTACCGCATAGGTACTAAGCAACTTGCTGTTGCTCGCTTGATAGTTCCAACTCACTTGCGATCCGGTCACGTGGTTGTAGGCATATTTGCTCACCACAGGCAGAGCCGCACGACTGGGAAGCGCCGCCACCGAGAAGTATTTTTTACCTGCTGGCAGGTTGGCGGTGATTTTGGAGGTGCCAAGCCCGGACCAAGTGGTGCCGGCCGGGGCAAAAGCCGCGTAGTTGCGGCCCTGTACCGAGAAGCCGATAACCGCCGAACTGCTATTGCCCGACCAGATTTCCGGTGTGCTCGCGGCGACCGGGGCGGTGCTGTGGGTGGCAAAACTCAGAGTGGGATTACCGTTGCTATAGTTGGCAAACACGTAGGGCGAGCCATGACCAAAGGTCACATCCATCGCGGCCGTACCCGCCTCCATGCGGGTGGTGACATACCAGTCGCTGTAGTCGTGCACCTTGGCCGTAAAGTTGCCGCTGGCCGCGCTGTTACCCAGCACAAAATCGAGTTCTTTAAAGTAAACCGTGTCGTGCATAGGCTGTTCTACACCGTTTACCCACTGGGTGGCCGGTGCCGGCATGGTGCCCACAAATGCGTAATCGATAGCCCAAAAATCCTCCAAGCGTGGCGAATAGAGACGAATACCGTTGATTTCCGGCTTAATCGCAAAGGGGTGGGCGTAACTCACATTGTGTGAGCCACGGGTGCCCCAATCCTGCCAGGGGGAGTTGGTGCCTTCCCACAGAATCGAGCTCCACCAGGAATTGGTGGGCATGGGTTGGTTGGCCAGGTTGCTGGTGATGTGTTTGGTGGTTTGCACATCGCGGTTATCGGGAATCGCCAAATCGATGCGGCCATCCCAATTGGTCAAATAGCTACCGCTTCCCACCGCTACCGGGTTAATGGTCGGGGTAGTGCTGGGTGGTGGGTTGGGTACTTGCGCTGTTAATTGTGTTGCCGTCAGCAAAAGCGCTGCAGCCGAAATGATTGCTTTCATGTTCACCTCATCAGTGACAGGGAGTCGTTATCTATTATTTGAATACACCGTAAGGGGTTATCGCGCCCTGTGAGCCTGTCGCAGTGGCTGCTGCGACCTGTTGTTATGGGTGGAATGACTCACGAATCAATAACCCTGTGTTAGCAGAATCTACCTCTGCCGCACCAGCGTCGTCCCAGTTTTGAACTGCACCCCAAGGTGGCATTGGCAAGCTGCAGAAATGGAAAAATAGACAATAAAATCAAAAAGATAGGCTAGTTACCGGGGGTAACAGCCGGTAGCAATATGGCATCGGTCTCAACCCACGCCAGAGGCGCTTACCGCCTTTAGGACGAGTGCTGCACAAGTTGGGACAAAAAAAGAGCGCCTTGCGGCGCCCGTAAAGGAGTATGCGAACCGAGGGAAGTAAAATGCGGGGGTTTAGTGCGCTTTGACGGCGGAGAAAATATCCATAAAGGTGAGTTCTTTTTCGATCTCCACCGGTACATGCAAACGGCTGGCGATGTCGCGCGCCGCAACTATGCCGCGAATATGGTGCGCCTCTTTGTCCACCACCAGCAGGTATTCCTGATGGGATTTTTTAAGGGTAGAAACCACATCGCCCACAGTGCATTTTTTGAATTGGTCAAAATCGATGGCACGAATCTCGCCGCGGGGGTGCATTAAATCGCGAACCAGCAGCTCATCGTGTTTCAATTGCAGCGCCATTTGTTTCAGCAGCATTTTGTGATGTGACAGGTCATCCACACTGATCACCCCCACAAACTCTTTATGGTCATCTACCACCAGCTTGATCCGGACATCCTCCGCACGCATCAGCTCCAACGCCTCAGCGGCTTCCAGATGGCTATCCACCATATGCGGTTTGTGGCTGCGAAAGTCAGTCAAAATAGCCAGTGCCGGCGTGGCCGGTTTAATGTCTTCAAACTCTTCTGGTTGAACCAGGTGATCGTTAAACGCCAATGCAAACACAGATAAATTTTTCATGATAAGTCCCGAAGTTCCAAGGGCGCGCCTGTTGTTTGGCGCCGTAATACCAACATAGGCGCTCATCACCCCAATTAAAACCCGCCCAACCCGGCTTTTACGCGCCCTTTACTCGCACTTTACGAGGCGTTTACTGTGTTTACGCGGCTGTTACTCGCTGTTTACGCGCGCTTTACTCCTCCAGACTTTAACCCACCCATTTCTCGTTTAACGCCCGAGCATTCGCAGCAAGGTGCGATCCTTATCAAACAGATGATGCTTGAGCGCGCCCGCAATATGCAGTACGACCGCCACCACCAATAAATAGCCCAACCATTCATGGGTAAAGGCGCCCAACTGCGCTAGACCGGCGTGGATGGGTTCGGTCTGGCCGGTAGCGGGATTTTTGTTGCCTGCCGCCATCACCCAGCCAAACACTTTGATGCCGTATCCCCCCAAACCGGAATACATCATGCCCGAGATCGGCATCAATACTGTGCCCACAATCAGCACCCAATGGGTCGCCCGCGCCAGCCGATGTTCCAGCGCCGGATAAGCACGCACCGGCACCGGCCAACCGTTTCTCATCCGCCACCAAACCCGCAGCAATATCACCGCAAAAATCACTACGCCGATGGATTTATGCCAGTCGTACAGCGGGTAATACTCGTTGATCGACATATAAAAACCGATGCCAAGCATGGCGATTATGGTTAACGCAATCACCCAATGCAGGGCGATGGTAAGGGGGCTTAGGGTTTGTTGGGTATCCATAATTGTTACTCAATGACAGGTAAGGATGCGGACCAAAGGCCCGCAGCAGAAAATAGAAACGCCTAACGGACATCCCAAATAGCTAACAGCCGGGATTCATCAAAAATGGCGAAACCGCCAACTAATATTCCATCAATAATCTGTGCCTCTACTAGAACTTGTGCGTTTTTATCAGTCACCAGTAACAGCGGAACTCCATCTACAAGTTCCGTTTTTCCAGCGAGAGCTTCCTGTAGGCGCGACAATGTTGCTGGCGGGTTTTGCAGGTCAATAGCTCCCGTTGCAAGTGGATAGATCACTAAACCAGTGCCTTTTTGCTCGATTAACCCGGGGAATAACCATGGAAAATCCAATGGGGTTTGCCCATCAATATCAATGGTCAGATCTTGCTTTATATCCCTTGCCGTAAACGTTTCAATCAGAGAGTCACCGCGCGCGCCCAAATTACCGGATGCAAACCCTCGATAAATTCTCAGCTCCGCTGGAGCAAAGAGTTCTACAAATTTTTCCCGTTCTTTATTTGCAAGCACATCACTAAATAGCCTGATAACTGTCACATCTGCTTTTTGCAGGGTTACCGGCTCTTTTTGCCCCCCTTGTTGCTGTGAAAAACAGCCCGTTGAAGCTAGTGCTAAGGTGACATACAAAAATAGTCCTAATATTTTTTTCATCATTTTAAATTCCACTTGTTCATTATCGTGATTAATTTATCTGCATACTTTGGATCAGTCGCATAGCCAGATGATTGCAACCCCTTAGCCCATGCTTCAGGATCAGTAGACGTGAATAATGACTTATATCTCTTATTCTGCTCAAGAAATGCAGTACGCCCGGTAATAGATTCAGAGAAGTTATGGTATGCCTTAAACTTGTCTATAATTTTTTGTTTTTTACCATTGTAGAATTCATGGGTATAAACGGAAACAAAACCTGCGGGACCTATACCCTTAATCCCAAACAGATTAAAGCTATATTTCCCAGTATTGATATCTATAGGTACTGCCTTACCGTAACCAGTTTCTAAAATTGCTTGAGCCGTGGTAATTGCGGCAGGAACATTCGATGTTTTTTGTTCAAGTTTTGCAGCTTCATAAAGCTTGCTAACAAAGATTTCCTTCGTTGAATTGCGCAAATCCATAGCATTTCCAGGCGGAAATGAAGGATCAGTAAAATGCGATAAGTTAAATGCTGGTGATGCATTCACACTGAACCCAAGAAAAATCTCTATAGGGCTTTTTTGAAGTGGATTGAACAATGGTTTAACAGACGAACTTTGTTTTGACACTGAGATTTTTTGATTATTTTTTACAACTAAATTTTTCAGCGTTCTACCATTAGGGTCAATTCTGCCATCGGGAGCGGACATACCTACCACGCGTCTTTGATATTCTCGAATCGCATGTTTCGTTTTCTTTCCTGCCACACCATCAACATTCAAGGCATCGAGCGGTCTTAATTCGTTTGCCTCAATAACCCTGTTGATGAGCGACTGCACTATCCTTACATCAAACGCCTCATTTTTAGCGTGTTCTCCAACCGAATACTTTATTGAGAAATTTTCCATTTTATTCATCCTGGATTGATCAAATACCTATGACAATCGGCCGCCAGTATTTGTAATAAATGCGGCCATCCTGACTACCCCGCTCTAAAGTTCTGCCAGATGGCTAGTATTTATAGCCTTGGAAACCAAAACGGAGTCAGCATTAAACCTTCGTTTTTGACCATGCACAACCCCTTCTAATACCGCTATAATCGCCGCCATTTTCCAATTTCTTCGATCACTTTTCTTAACTGAGTCTGCCATGTCTGACAAACGCTATGACGTAAGCACCTTCCAGGGTTTGATCCTCGCCCTGCAAGATTATTGGGCGCGCCAGGGTTGCGTGATTTTGCAACCGCTCGACCTCGAAGTCGGCGCCGGTACTTTCCACCCTGCCACTTTCCTGCGTGCCATCGGCCCGGAAACCTGGAATACCGCTTACGTGCAGCCCTGCCGCCGCCCGAAAGATGGCCGCTACGGTGAAAACCCCAATCGCTTGCAACACTACTATCAATTCCAGGTGGCGATGAAACCCTCGCCCGCCGATATTCAGGATTTGTATTTAGGCTCACTGCGCGAAATGGGTATCGACACCAACGTGCATGACATCCGTTTTGTGGAAGACAACTGGGAATCGCCCACCCTCGGCGCCTGGGGTCTGGGTTGGGAAGTTTGGTTGAACGGGATGGAAGTCACGCAGTTCACTTACTTCCAACAAGTTGGCGGCTTGGAGTGTTTCCCGGTCACCGGCGAAATCACCTACGGTATTGAGCGTATCGCCATGTACCTGCAAGGTGTGGATTCAATTTTTGATTTGGTGTGGACGATCAACCCCAACGGCGACAAAGTTACTTACGGCGATGTGTTCCATCAAAACGAAGTGGAACAATCCACTTACAACTTTGAAGAGGCCGACACCACATTCTTGTTCAATAATTTCGATTTCTACGAAAAAGAAAGCCAGCGCCTGATGGAAAAAAATCTGCCGCTGCCGGCTTACGAAATGGTGATGAAAGCCTCCCACGCATTTAATTTGCTGGATGCACGCCACGCGATTTCCGTGACCGAGCGCCAGCGTTTTATTTTGCGCGTGCGCACACTATCCCGCGCTGTTGCCCAAGCCTATTACGATAGCCGCAAAGCCCTCGGCTTCCCACTTGCGCCTGAAGCCTTACGAGCAGAAATGCTTTCTGCCATTGCGGAGGAAAAATAATGTCTGCTGATTTTTTAGTTGAACTGGG
>Ga0307408_100002590_pt1 | contig 12597 bp, 10 predicted proteins | sample 322Cmetagenome_FD_202116 | JGI IMG/M metagenome (GOLD analysis project Ga0307408, IMG submission 202116) | Maize rhizosphere microbial communities from greenhouse at UC Davis, California, United States - 322HYB-C-3 | ecosystem: Host-associated > Plants > Roots > Rhizosphere > Soil | place... | reverse complement strand
GGCGGTGGACCGCAGCGGCGCGCGGCCGCCCACCCGGTAGGCCACTTCCGTAGCCTCCTTGGAGGACAGCCGCTCGATCAGGACGGCCTCGTTCCCGTCGCGCACTGCCAGCAGTACGTGGTGGCGCGTCACTTCGAAGAGGTCCTCGAGGTAGGGCAGGGCGATTTCCCGCACGCCGTGGCCGCGGGGCGACAGGGACGCGACCTCCCAGAGGCGAACCCCCACCACGTACCGGCCGTCGTCGAGCCTTTCCAGGGCACCCCAGGCCACGAGCCGGGCGATCAGCCTCAGCGCAGTTGGAGCCGGCATTTCCGCGTACCTGGCCATCTCGGAAAGCGTCAGGGCCCGGCGCCGGTCGGTGAAGACTGCAAGAAGGCTCAAGGCACGGTCGATGACGGGTTCGCCCTGTTTGGGCCTCTTGCCGCGGATCGCCGCGGGCGTGCCGGGTCCGGCGCTGTCCGGATCCCTTTCCGGGGCTGCTGTCATTTCACACCGTTCCTTCTTCGTCGCCAGTGACGTCCACCACCCTAGTGTTCCACCCAATGAAAACCCATAGCTGGCCAGGCTGGCTCATGAACAACCTGGCTGTTTTTTGTGCCCGTTGATACAGGTTCATCTTGCACGTCCGGGCCCGCTCAGGCAGCACAATGCCGGGCACGTAGCGTTGTCCGCGAGACGTGCCCGGCATTGAAAGGCAATCTGCTAGGAAGCGGCCTCCTGCGCCTGGAGGCTGTCCATTTCGTCGGCCAGGACGGTCAACTCGACGCTGCCCGGCCGATCCACCGTGCTGTTGATGCGTACCGCCGAGCCGCTGTGGGCTGATTCGAGCACCGATTCCATGACTTCAAGGACGTGGTAGGCCAGGGTCCCGCCCGCCCGGGGTTCGGCTCCGTCAGGGGTGGAAGCGAGGTCCGCGATGCCAAAACCACGCCCGGCATCGACGTACCCGGCCGACACCGGGAGGGGTACCCAGGTGTCGGCGCCCAGGGAAAACAGCTGGACCTCGCCGTCAAAGTGGTTGGGGTCCGGCACAGCCAGCGACCCGCGTTCCCCATGGATCTCGATGTTCGGCGACTTGGACTTTACGGCATCGAAGCTCATGAACAGTGTGGACAGCGCGCCTGAGGCGTGGACCAGGACGCCGGTGACGTGGGAGTCGATGTCTACGGGGACAGTTTCGCCCTGGCGGGCCCCGGAGCCGATGGTGCGTTCATTGCGCGTGTGGCTCGCGGCGCCCACCACTGAGACGACAGGGCCCAGCAGGGTTACGAGGGCGGTCACGTAGTAGGGTCCCATGTCGAGGAGCGGACCGCCGCCGGGCTGGTAGTAGAAGTCCGGGTTCGGGTGCCACCGCTCGTGGCCGGGTGTCACCATGGTGGCGGAGGCCGAGATGGGTGCGCCGATCAGTCCGTCATCGATCGCTTTGCGGGCGGTCTGGATGCCGGTGCCGAGGACGGTGTCGGGCGCGCATCCGACCGCCACGCCTGCCTCGCGCGCTGCGTCCAGCACCTGGCGTGCCTCCGCAGTCGTGGCGGCAAGCGGCTTCTCGCCGTACACGCTTTTGCCCGCTGCGATGGCCTTCAGCGCCACTTGGGAGTGCGCGGCCGGGATGGTCAGGTTCAGGACAAGTTCGACGTCGTCCGCCGCGAGGAGCTCGTCAACGGATACGGCACGAACACTCTCATACTGCTCTGCTACCGCTTGGGCGCGCGCCGGATCCAGGTCGGCAACGGCCACCAGCTCAATGTCCTTGAGCTTGCGGAAATTAGTGAGGTACTGCGCGATGATGGCGCCGCAGCCGACGATTCCTACTTTCAACGGCTTGCCCACAGCAGGCCCCTTTCGATGATGGTACGGACGTTGTCGTCCTGGAGGATTTCGACACGGTGGCCCGGGGTGGCGACGAAGATGCGGCCCTTGCCCCATTGCCGCGTCCAAATGGCCGGAGAGGTGACTTCGCGGTTCCACGGGTCCCACTCGCGGACTTTCTGGGTGGTTGTGGCGAGCACGTCGATGTAGTCGTCCGAGAGCACCCAGTATTGTTCGGTGACGAGGTCGAAGTCCTTAATGCCCCGGGTGATGGAGTGCTCGGCGGCTGCTGGAAGCATGTTGACCGTGTAGGGCACGTAGTTGTCCGACTGCTCGCCGATGCACTCGTCAGGGTGCTTGCCGGGGTGGCAGGCGAACTGGCCGCCGATCAGGTGGAGGTAGTCGGAGTTGTTCCGGTAGGAATCGGCGATCCCGCCGTGCCAGCCGGCCAGGCCCGTGCCGTTTTCGATGGCGGTGCGCAGCCCGGCGAACTCGTCCTTTTCGATGGTGGTCATGGTCATGCATTGCATGATCAGGTCCACGCCTGCCATGTGCCCGGCGTCGGCGTAGACCTTTGGCGATTCCTCCACACGGACGTCATAACCGTGGTCTTTGAGGTACGGGATGAAGAGCTCGGTGGCCTCATAGGGCTGGTGTCCGTCCCAGCCGCCGCGGACCACCAGGGCATTTTTGCGTTCTGTCATGTCGGGGTTTCCTTTGTTCAGCTAACGGGCCGGGGCAGGCCCGCTCAGACTTTCTGCCATTGGCTGGAGTTGGCCGCACTGGACTCCACGGCTGCCAGGACCCGCTGGACCTGCAACGCGTCCGCGAACGAGGGTTCCGGCTGGCGGTCTTCGCCGATCGCGGTGACGAGGTCCACTACCTGGTGCGTGAAGCCGTGCTCGTAGCCCAGTCCGTGGCCGGTGGGCCACCAGTTCCCGACGTACGGGTGCTCCGGCTCAGTGACAAAGATCCGACGGAATCCGGCGTCGGGGGATTCGGCTGCGTCGTAAAACGACAGGACGTTCATCTCCTCGAAGTCGAAGGCAAGTGAGCCCCGGGTTCCGTTGAGTTCCAGGCGCATGGCGTTCTTCCTTCCCAGCGCGTAACGGGTGGCCTCGAAGACACCGACCGCGCCGGTGGAAGTAGCTCCGCCGTCGAACCGGGCGCTGAAGATGGCCGCGTCGTCGACCGTCACGTTCCCGCGGGGCGCGTCGCTGCTGAGGTCGCCGTGCCCGCCCAGGCCGACAAGCTCCCCGGCAAGGGGGCGTTCCGGGACGAATGTTTCCAGCAGTGCCGAGACGCCGGTGATGTTCTGTCCGGTGACCCACTGGGCGGCGTCAATGCTGTGCGCCCCGATGTCTCCGAGGGAGCCGGATCCGGACTTGCTCTTGTCCAGCCGCCAGGTCATGGGGGCATTCTCGTCGGAGAGCCAGTCCTGCAGGTACTGGGCGCGGATGTGCCGTAGGTCGCCGAGCCTGCCCTGTTCGACGAACCGTTTCGCTAGGGCCAGGGCGGGAGTGCGGCGGTAGCTGAAGCCGCACATCGACAGGATGCCCTGCTTGGCAGCAGTCTCCGCCGCGAGAGTCATCCTTTCTGCTTCCTCAACGGAATTCGCAAGCGGCTTCTCGCACAGCACATGCTTTCCGGCCTCAAGGGCGGCGATCGCAATCTCGGCATGCGTGTCGCCGGGCGTGCAGATGTCGATCAGGTCTATGTCGTCGCGCTCGATCAGGCGCCGCCAGTCGGTCTCAACAGATTCCCAGCCAAGCTTGCCTGCTGCGGCCCGCACGCCGTCGGCATTCCGGCCGGCAACGGCGGTGAGCCGGGGCTGCAGCGGGAGGTCGAAGAACCGGGGCGCAGTGCGCCAGGCGTGGGAGTGGGCTGCGCCCATGAACGCGTAGCCCACCATGCCCACCCGCAGGGGTTTGGGATTGGTCATCGGTGTTCCTTTCTACTTGCTGAAGCCGGCGGTGAGGCCGCTGAGCAACTGGCGGCGGGCGACGACGTAAATCACCAGGAGGGGGAGGGTCGCCAGCACGACGGAAGCCAGAATGGCGGGGATGTTCACGCTGAATTCTCCCTGGAACGTCCAGAGTGAGAGCGGCAGGACCCTGGTTGCGGGGCTCTGGGTCAGGATGAGCGGGAACAGGAAGCCGTTCCAGACGTGCAGGGCGTTGTAGATGCCTACGGTGATGACAGCCGGCTTGGTCATGGGAAGGGCAAGCCGCCACATCATGGCCCAGTCTGAGCAGCCGTCCAGCCGCATCGATTCGAACAGTTCGTTTGGCACATCCCGCATGAAATTGGACAGGATGAGGACGCTGACCGGGATGGCAAAAGCCACAGACGGCAGGATCAGCGCCAGCAGTGTGTCATACAGGTGAGCCCTGGTGATCATCCAGTAGATCGGGATGATGGTGGCGTGGAGCGGGATGGCGAGGCCAAGGAGGAACAAGTTGTTCGTCAGGCTCAGGAACCGGCTCCTGCCCCGGACGATGGCGTACGCAGCCATGAAGGACACCAGCAGGGCAGGGAGCACCGTACCGAGGGTGACGATGAGGCTGTTGGTGAAGTACATGACGAAGTTGTTGTCCAGCACCAGCTTGTAATTGTCCAGGGTTGGCTCCGTTGCCGGGAGCATCGGATTGGATGTAAAGAATCCGGCCTGGTTCTTGAAGCTGGTAATTACCACGTAGTAGATCGGGACGATGATGATTGCCAGCCAGAGCCACCCGCCCAGGCCGCCCAAAAGGTTTGGCCGCAGCCGTCCCGGGCCCTTGGTGCGGGTGACAGGTTTTTCAGCGACACTGCTCGTGGCCGAGGAAGGAGGAATCGGGAGTTGAGTCGTGGACGCCATCAGGCACCTTCCAGTTGGCTAGCGTTGCGGTTCTTGCCGCCGAGGCGCTGCAACAGAAGCGCAAGTCCCAGACCGATGACGATGAGCATGACACCCAGTGCGCTGGCGGCTCCCATGTCGTTGGCTTTGAATCCCGTCAGGTACATATGCAGCGGGAGGAGCCGGGTGCTGTAGCCCGGTCCGCCGCCGGTGAGCACGAAGATGAGGTCGAAGTATGCCAGGCTTCCCACCACCATCAAGGTGGAGGAAGTGATGACGGTGTACTTCAGCTGGGGCAGGGTGATGTTCCAGAACTGGCGGAAGCGTCCTGCACCATCAATTTCCGCTGCCTCGTACAGCGACGTGGGAATCTGGCGGACGCCGCCTTGGTAGATCAATGTGTGGAAGGGGACAAACTGCCACGCGATCACGAAGACCACCACGAAGAGCACCAGATCGGAATTCCCGAGCCAGTCCTGGGCAAGGATAGGCAGATTAAATCCGGGACCCAGGCCGAAGTTGGGGTCGAGCAGTGCTTTGAAGGCAATCGCAACCGCTGCGGATGACAGCAGCAGCGGCAGGAAGTAGAGGACGGCCAGGGCGGCACGGTATTTCTGGCCGCCCGCGGTAAAAACGCCCAGCAGCAGGCTGACCGGTGCCTGGACAATAAATGAGAAGAACATGACCTTGGCGGTCACCACCAAGGCGTTGCCCGTCACCGGATCCGTCAGGACCGTGGTCCAGCTGGACAGGCCTTCCAGCTTGATGTCGCCCAGCCCGTTCCAGCTGGTGAAGCTGAGGAAGACGACGCCGATCAGCGGGACGACCGCAAATGCGAGGAAGAAGAACAGTGCCGGGGCCGCGAGCCACCCCGAGGGGCCCGCGTCGCGGACCCCCCGGTGAGCAGAATCAAGAGATGTCACCGTCTCTTACTTCCCGATCGTGGCGTTCATGGTGGTGATGAACTGGTCCGGGCTGATCTTCTTCAGGAAGATCTGGTCCAGGTTCGACAGCATCGCATCGCCCTGTGCCGGGCTGAGGGCCTGGTCCCAGGAGAGAGTGAAGTTGGGTGCGTTTTTGGCCATGCCGTAGACGAAGGTCAGGAAGTCCTTGTCCGGGGAGGCTTCGAGTTTGCTTTCAATGCCTGTGACCACCGGGACGGCTCCCGAGTTGATCAATGCATCGGTGTTCACATCCGTGAACATGCCGTCCTTGACGTAGTCCAGGGCGGCCTTCTTCTGCGCATCAGTGGCTTTAGCGGAGATGGACCAGAAGTTGGACGGGTTGCCTACGACGTTGGCCGGGTCCCCCTTGCCGCCGGAAACGGTGGGGAAGGTGGTGTAGCCGAGCTTGCCGCTCTTGACGAAGTCGGCGGCGTCCTTCTTCATGCCCTGGTAGATCCAGCCGCCCTGGAGGATCATGGCTGCCTTGCCGGTGTACATCAGTGCCTGGTCGGCGTTGCTGTCAGCGGCAACGGACGAGAAGCCGTTAATGAACCCGCCGGCGTCCACCAGTTCCTGGATTTTGGCCAGCGCCTCTTTCACGGCAGGATCGGACCAGGCTCCGGGCTTGTCGGCTGCGATGTTTGCGAAGACGTCGGGGCCGCCGATGCGCTCAACGAGGTACTCAAGCCACATCAGATCCGGCCACTTCGACTGTCCGCCGAGCGAAAACGGCGCGACGCCGGCTTCCTTGAACTTCGGCACGAGGGCCATCAGTTCGTCCCAGGTCTTGGGCGGCTGCGCACCGACCTTGTCGAATACTTCCTTGTTGAAGTAGAGGACTACCGGCTGGACGTTGTTGTTCGGCAGGGCGTAGGTCTTGCCATCCACTTCGCCGTTCTTGAGCACGGACGGAAGGTAGCGGTCCTTGACCTCCGGGTTGTCCTTGACGAAGTTGGACAGGTCCTCCACCTGACCGGCATCCACATAGGACTTCAACACTCCGCCGCCCCAGCCATAGATGAACGTGGGGCCTTCGCCGGCGCCGACGGCGGTTCGAACCTTGGTTTTGTAAGCATCGTTGGCGAAGAAGTCCAGTTTGATCGACTTGTCCGGATTCGCCTGGTTCCAGTCGTCCACCGACTTCTGCAGTACCGGCTGGTTACCGCCGGTAAGGCCCCACATGCTGGCCGAGCCACTGCTGACGTTTGACCCGGCAGGACCAGAAGAACCGCAAGCGGCGAGGCTTAGTGCCACTCCGGCGGCGGAAACTGCCAAGGCTACCGAGCGCAACTTTCGAATTTTCATTTCGTTTCCGTTCATCGTCCGGGCTCAACGCTGGGTCCCGGTAACGTGTGACGAGGGCCAGCCGTTCTCTGCTTCGAGGCGGAGTGCCCTGATCAATTGGTCCGTGGCCGCACTGGCAATCGTCGAAACATTTCGAAACCTTGCGGCCGGTGAAGCAAATCTAACGGTGGCGCGGATCACGGTCAAGGAATTTCTTGCTCGGTTTGTGACTTATCCACCCTACCTGGTTGACGATGCTCGGATCGGAAGCCAAGATAAGAGCAAGCGAAATGTTTCGAAAAGACGGGATTATCCCTTGGTCATGAACGCACGCGCGGAAAAGACGACCCTGGCAGCTGTCGCCTTGCAGGTCGGGGTCTCAACCCCCACGGTCTCCAAGGTGGTAAACGGCCGTGAGGACGTGGCGCCGGAAACGCGTGCCCGCGTTCTTGCCGCCCTGGAGCAGGCGGGGTACCAGTCGCCCCTTCAGCGCCGCTCCGCCACTAAGGCCGCCACGGTGGTTGAGGTGGTTGTCGACGTGCTCACCGCGGCCTACACGGTGGAGGTCCTGAACGGGATACTGCAGTTCGCCGCTGGAGCCGATGTTGAAATCCTGGTGAGCGCCACCGGTCCGGCAACCTCAAGGGAGAACAACCCGGAGCGCCGCGCCCAGCGAATCATAGACGAGGGCAGGGCGGGAATGATTGTGGTGACATCAGCCTTCAGCGAGGCTCAACTGCACGCGTTCCGGCGCCGCCAGGTTCCCGTCGTCGTGATCGACCCGCTCAATCCGCCCCCGGCGGACGTGGTCAGCGTAGGAGCGACGAACTGGGCGGGCGGCAAGGCGGCAACGGAGCACCTGTTGGAGTTGGGGCACCGGCGGATCGCCTACATTGGCGGCATAGAGCGGGCCGAGTGCAACCAGGCGAGGCTGCACGGCTACATGGCCGCGCTGACGGCTCACGGCGTGCCGGTCGATCCCCGGTACGTCATTTCCGGCGGTAGGTTCCGGCGTGACAGCGGAACGGCCGGGCTGAAGGCACTGCTTAAACTTGATGAACGGCCCACAGCCATCTTTGCCGCAAGCGACAGCATCGCACTGGGTGTTTTGAGTGAAGCAGCCCGTCAGGGCATCAGGATTCCGGAAGACATGAGCCTCATTGGCTTCGACGGGACAACCCAAGGTGAGGAGTCCGTCCCGGCACTAACCTCCGTGGCCCAGCCGCTGGAGGAAATGGGGCGGGCTGCATTGCGGGCATTGCTCCGCCAGGCCCGCGGGGAGGTTCTCGACTCCCGCCGCGTCGAATTGGCCACGCAGGTGATTGTCCGTGACTCTACGGCCCCGCCTGCGGCCTGAGCGCATCTTCTCGAAACGGAAAAACCGCGGAGCGGACCCCTGGCCGTCACCCGAAATAGCGTCGGACCAAGGGCCGCCGAAGGTGGCTCAGGTCAGGCCGGCTGCGCTGCCTCGCTGGCCAGCGTCACCTCACGCTGTGCCGCGTGCGCCTGCCGGCCAAGCCACCGTGCGCTCTCCTTGGGGGTCCGTTCCTGGGTGGTCCGGTCCACCGCGATCAGGCCGAACTTCGGACCGTAGCCAAAGACCCACTCGAAGTTGTCGAAGGCCGTCCAGGCGATGTATCCCCGGACGTCGATGCCGTCGGCCAGGCAGGACGCCACACCGGCAACGGCCACCCGGAGGTAGGCCACGCGCTGCGAGTCGTCGTCCGTCGCCAGCCCGTTCTCCGTGACGATGACAGGGATGCCGGCCACGAGGGCCGCCTCGCGGATCGTCGCCTCGAGGGCCTGGGGGTAGATTTCCTCGCCCATTTGGTTTGTCGGCACGCCTTCCGGGGCGGAGGCGAGGCCGTCTGGCCCGAACACAGTCCGGCCGTACGTCTGGATCCCCACGAAGTCGTCTCCGCGGGATGCCTCAAGGAAGCGCTCATTGACGGTGCGGCGCACGCGGTCGGCACGCTCCTGGCCGCCTTCCGCCGCCTGAATGTCGGTGTTGGCGAGCGTCCACCCCACCATCAGCTCGGGGCGCCGGGCCTTGATGGCCGCGCGGCCTGCCCGATGGGCCGCAAGCATCACATCGAAGCCGGCCTCCGAGGCCGTGAACTGGAACGGAGCTATGCGCCGGGCTTCGACGCCGAGGCGCTCCGCCGCTGCGGCCCACAGGGGCACTTCCGACCTTGATTCCGCGGGTTCACCGCCGATGCCGAGCTCCCGCAGCAGCCACGGCAGGTTCGGTTCGTTCAACGTGCAGGCCACGCCGATGAGATCGCCGAGGTGCTCTGTCACCCGGTCGCAATACCGGGCGAACCGCGCCGGCGTCTCCGGGTCCTCCCAGCCGCCCACCTCGAGGAGCCACCTGGGCGACGTGAAGTGATGGTAGGTGACTACCGGGGTGAGTCCGTGCTCGTGGCAGGCTTCCAGCATGCGCCGGTAATGGTTGAGTTCCGCGATCGAGAACTGGCCTTCCACGGGCTCGATGCGCGCCCATTCCACCGAGAAGCGGTAGGTGGTGAAGCCGAGTTCAGCGATCAGGGCGATGTCCTCGCGGTAGCGGTGGTAGTGGTCCACGGCATCCCCGGACGGTTCAGCAAAAATCGTTCCGGGGAGGTGCTCCAGGAACCAGGTGTCGCTGTTGACATTGTTCCCCTCGACTTGATGGCCGGCGCTTGCGACGCCCCAGAGGAAATCCGGGGGGAAGGGGGAGGAGGTAGTCATGTGGTTCCTTTCCATGCGCCCAGGCGGCTGTGCATGGGCTGACTGTCCATCGTCCGCGCTCAAGGCCGGGCGGGGATGGCTGTTTTCATTGGGTGACAAACTCATCGCCGGAGCGTTTGGTCCACGAGGCGCCTCCGCCGTGACGGCCACCACATAAGTATTTCAACCAATGAAATCCTCGTGTCTCCGGCAAACAGCCGCCACTGATGCTTGAGGGGAGCCGGCCACACGCCTGGCCCCCATAACTGTTTCCCTCCGTTGTCACATCAGAATGCAAAGGCGCACTACATGAAACTTCTGAACTCCACGGCACGTGCGAGCTCCGCCGTACTGGCCGGAGCGCTCCTCCTGGGATCGTTGACCGCCTGCGGCGGCTCCAGCCAGGCGACTGCCAAGGCGGACACCAGCAACCTGACCCTCGCCATCGATAGCGACTCTGCGTCGTTCGGGTTTGATCCGCTGCGTGTTGCCGACGCCCAGCGGCAGTTCTTCGAAGGCCTTTACGAAAACCTCATGACCCTCCAGCCGGACGGCTCCGCCGGTCCAGGCCTGGCCAAGGAGTTCAGCTACAACGCGGACAACACCGTCCTGACGCTGACCCTCAAAGAGGGAGTCACCTTCACGGACGGTTCCACCCTGGACGCGGCCCTGGTCAAGGCCAACTTTGACCGCCGCACGGATCCGGCGCTAAGTGCCTACTCGGCGGTCGCCAAGGGCGGCGCCCAGGAGATCACCTCGGTTGACGTCGTCAGTCCCACCCAGGTCTCCCTCACGTTTGCGAAGCCCCAGCCGGGCTTTGAAAAGAACCTCACTGCCACCATGGGCATGATTGTCGGCAAGACCGGCGTCGCGGATACCGCAAGCCTCGCCGCAACCCCGGACGGCTCCGGACCGTACACCCTGGATCCCTCCACGGTGAAGGGCAACAAGTACGTGCTGGTCAAGAACGACAAGAACCCGGACGCTTCAAAATACGCCTTCAGCAAGGTCACCTTCAGCGTCATCCAGGATCCCCAGGCGCGTGCCAACGCCCTCGTCTCCGGCCAGGCCGACGTCGCCATGCTCACCTCCCCCACGGTGGACTTCGCAAAGTCCAAGGGCCTCGGCGTGTCCCAGATCGGTGGAACCCTGCACACTATGGTTTCCTTCGACAAGACCGGAAAGACCGCCCCCGCCTTCGCCAGCGAGAAAGTCCGCCAGGCGTTCCAGTACGCCATCAACCGCCAGTCACTGGTGGACGCACTGCACAAGGGAGATATCCCGGCCTGGAATGCACTTCCCAAGGATTCCGCAGGCTTCACCGAAGAGCTGAACACCAGGTTCGCCTATGACCCGGCGAAGGCCAAGAGCCTCCTGGCTGAGGCCGGCTACGCTGACGGCTTCGAGTTCACCATTGTCGGCAGCGCTGAAACCCAGACGGACCTGCAGGCCGTCCAGAAGGACCTGGCCGCCGTCGGGATCAAAATGAACATCAAGATGGCCGCCTCAACCGATGAAGCCTTCGCGGCAGTCGCCACCACACCTCTCGGCTACGCCGCCCTCGGCTGGGACAATCCGGTGGGCCTGATGTACGGCGTGGTCCTGAACGGTTTCACCAATGTGCAGAAAGCCACCGACGAGCAGCTGACGGCCGCTACCGGCGAGGCCGCAGCCGCCAAGGACGACGCCGCCAGGAAGACCGCCCTCACCAAGCTCAACACCCGCCTGGTGGAATCCGGCTGGATGATCCCGCTCTACGAGTCACTCACCAACCAGGGCTACAACACCAAGAAGATCAAGCAGGTGGAGTTCGCCGGTACCAATGCCTACCCGCTGCTCTCGTCCTACAAGCCGGCCAGCTAATACCCGGCCAGCTACTCACCGGCTCTGCCGGGGCTGCCCTCCGCGCAACGGAGGGCAGCCCGGCAGGTCCTGACCGATGGAGGTCACCATGGCACTATTCATTTCCAAGCGCCTGTTGATGGCGCTCACCACCGTGCTGGTGGTTGCAGTGTTGGCATTCCTGCTGGTGCACGCAATGCCCGGCAGCCCCGGAGCTGTTTCGCTCGGAGCCGGCGCGTCCCAGGAAGCCATCGACGACGTAAACCAGCGGCTTGGCTGGTCCGATCCCCTTCTGGTCCAGTTCTTCCGCTGGCTAGGTGACGCGGTCCAGGGCAATCTCGGGGTCTCCCTCATCGACGGCCGTTCCGTGTCCGCTGACCTGGCGAACCGGCTCCCGGTGACCGCGTCGCTCGCGGCCGGCGCGACTGTGCTGAGCGCCGTCCTGGGCATTGCCCTGGGCGTGACCGCAGCCGTACGCGGCGGCCTCGCGGACCGCATCGTCGGCGGGATCTGCGGCCTGGCCGTGGCACTGCCCGCCTTCTGGATCGGCATCATCTTTGTGTACCTCTTCGCCGTCCAGTCCTCGGTCTTTCCGGCCACCGGCTACGTTCCCTTCGACGTCTCGCCGCAGGACTGGGCCATGTCCCTGGCACTGCCGGTGATCACCCTGGCCGTGGGCGGAGCGGCGTTCGTCGCCCGCCAGACCCGGGCTTCCATGCTTGAGGCGCTGCAGCAGGAACACATTCGAACCCTCCGGGCCACGGCCACTCCCACCTGGAAGATCCTCTACGTCCACGCCCTCCGCTACGCCAGCCTTCCCATCGTGGCCGGCATCGCCCTGCAGTTCATCGGATTGTTCGGCGGCTCGGTCATCGCGGAGCAGCTGTTCGCCATGCCGGGCCTGGGCCAGGCAGTCCAAAACTCCGTCAGCACCCACGATGCCCCGTCCGTGCAGGGTGTGGTGGTCATCGCCACCGTTGTGGTGGTGGCTGTGAACCTGGTGCTGGAACTCGCCACCAAGTTCCTCGACCCGAAGTTGCGTGCCTCATGATGCCCTCCATCGCTCCCGCCCCGCTCCAGCGCAAGAACGCGCTCGCCCGGTTCTCCGCCCACCGCCTCTTCGCCTCTCCGGGCGGCGCGGCGGGCGTCATCTGGCTGGCCGCCCTGGTG
>Ga0307408_100002589_pt1 | contig 12603 bp, 13 predicted proteins | sample 322Cmetagenome_FD_202116 | JGI IMG/M metagenome (GOLD analysis project Ga0307408, IMG submission 202116) | Maize rhizosphere microbial communities from greenhouse at UC Davis, California, United States - 322HYB-C-3 | ecosystem: Host-associated > Plants > Roots > Rhizosphere > Soil | place... | reverse complement strand
TACAGCCCATAGCAAATAAATAGGGCTGAGACCAATGCCGGTATTAGCGCATACATTGAGTTTCCTCAGCTGAAAAACGGATTGTTAACAGCTTATTGTCAAGAAATTGGACAAGTATTGAGGAATATCAATAGTTCGGCACGCCAATCGGAAAAAGTAAGGGCTGGCATTAAGCCGTTTTACTTTTATGGAGAAATAGTCCTATGTACATGCACGTCCCAGCCCCCGACGCCCCTGCCGCAGCCGAAATGACTTTCCACCACCAGATTTCCATTTTCCTCAAAGATTCCAATGCCTACGGCAATACTTACTTCGCGCGGTATTTCGAATGGCAAGGCATTTGCCGGGAAAAGTGGTTTTATGAATGCATTTCCCGCGACATGCTGCAGGAGGAGGGAGTATTTATTACGAAGCACGCCCAGAATGACTACCTGCAAGAGACCTTTCCATTCCAGGAAGTTTCTTGCGAAGTTAATGCCTACGATGTACGAAAGTGCTCGTTCTGGCTCGAATTCCGCTTCTACGCTGATGGACACCCGGTATCGGTAGGCCGGCAGCAGATCGTGTTCGCCAACCACGAGAAACAGATCAGCGCGCTGCCGGAGCTGGTGCTCAAGCGCATCAAGCGCTATGCCTTGAAAAAATAGACTACTCGTAGACGGTGCCGATGCCCAGCAATCCTGGCAGCGGTACCGCCTGTGCCTGCGCCGGCCAGTCGGCCAGGCGCACGGTGACGACCTGGTAGGGACCCATGGTGCGGTTTTCAAACGGCAGGCCGGGCTGGGCTGGGATGCGTCGGCTGCCATCGGCGCCACGCAGCTCCACCGCCGCAGCGGTATCGCCGGGAGCGTAAATGAATTTGATGCCCTTGCATTCCTTACCCAACAGGCGCAGGCGATAGCCGGAAGCGCGCTGGGCGGAAATCAGCTGTTCGCACGCTTCGCGCAGCATGGCCAGCGGATAGATGCCATCCTCGCGGCTGCGGATCGAGTACCGGCCGCTGAACTGGTAGTAGCCCTTGCGCCGGTTCAGCCGCAGCACAGCATCTTCGTCGAAAGCCTGTTTCAGCATGGGCAGGGTGGCGCGGCCCAGCGCGTCGACGGCGATGTCCATCCTGGTGGTTTCCCCCACCAGCTCAAGGCGCAGGCCGTCCATGGGGGTATCCGGCGCGAGGGGGCGGATCTGCAAATGCGCCTGGATCAAAGGGCGCTTGGCGACATACGGTGCGAAAAAGCTGGCTGCCTTGTAGGCATGGCGATAGCTGTGCCACTCGGCATCGGCCGGCGCCACCACCTGCACCACGGGCATGGCGTCGCCGGCGCGCACGGCGCCTGCGGCCAGCAAGGTGACGGCGATCAGCAGGGTTGGACCATTCATGGGGCGCCATTGTAGTGCAAGCCGCGCAAGGCCCCCCTGCCGAAAGTCATGCCGATGACGCCTGGCACTGCCGTTGGCATATCGGTGGAGGTTAGAATTGCGGCGCCATTCATCTTTTGTCAGCCATGTCCGCTATTCTCCCGTTCCGGCTGCGCCCAGGCAGTGCTGCCGGCATTATCCTGCTGGCCAGCCTGGCCGGCGCCGCCATTGAAATCCTGGTGCCCTGGTATCTCGGACCGGGCAGCGCCGACCTGTTCAGCCCGGCCGGCGTCCTGGCGCGCAACCTCGCCGGCCGCTTCGCGCCGCCTCCGTCGCTGGTGCGGGCAGGTTCGGACCATGCGGTGCTGGCCCTGCACCTCTTCCTCGGGCTGGTTGCCCTGCTGTGCGCAGCGTTCGTCGCCGCCACAGCGCTGCTTCTGCAGCCTCGCCGGCGGCTGGCGCCAGCGGCGAGCCGCGCCTTGCTTGCGCTGCAGTTGGCAAGCGCCTGTGCGATCCATTCGGTGGTGTTGTCGATGGTGCTGGCCGCGATGTTGGCCAGCCGCCTGCCGCCGCACCGTGCGCTGGCAGCGCTGGCCGCCATGCTGGGGCTAAATACCATGTCGATCGGCGTGCTGGCGGCGCTGGCGCTGCAAGGCGGCATCACCGCCAGCGACCGCAACGCCACAGCGACGGTCCTGTACGTGATGCTGGAGCAACTGGTGGTCCTGCTCACATTTGCGCTGGGCTGGCTGGCTTCGCGCGAACGGCGCAGCCGCCAGGCGCTGGCGGCAAAACATGCCGAGCTGTTGGCCACGCAGGTGCTGCTGGCCGACACCATCCGCGAATCGGAACGTTTGCGCATCGCGCGCGACCTGCACGATTCGACCGGCCACCACCTGACGGCGCTGAAGCTGCACCTGGACCTGGCGCGGCGCAAGGCGGGAGAGCAGGCCGACGCCTCGCTGCTGACCGCGCACGAGCTGTCGCGCGAACTGCTGGCGCAGGTGCGGGCGGTGGTTGCCGCCGAGAGGGCGGAGGTGGGTGTCGATTTGCGCCTGGCGCTGGAGCGTTTGTGCGCCGGTATCCCACAACCCGCCATCACGCTGCGCATGGCTGCCGGCATGCCGGCGCCGGCGCCGGCGGTGGCGCATGCCCTGTTCTGCTGCGTGCAGGAAGCCCTCAGCAATGCCGTGCGCCATGCGGATGCGGCCAGCCTGGTGATCGATATCGCCATGCGCGACGGGCAATTGCGCGCCGCGATCGAGGACGACGGCGCCGGCCGCGGCGCGGCGCAAGACGGCAACGGCTTGCGCGGGATGCGCGAGCGCCTGGCCTTGCTGGGCGGTGAGCTGGAAGCTGCCGACCTGCCGCTGCGCGGATTTGGCCTGCGCATCACCTTGCCCAATGCGGGAGCGCAGCCATGATCCGCGTCGTGCTGGTGGACGACCAGATGCTGGTGCGCAGCGGTATCCGCGGACTGCTCGATATGACTCCCGATATCCGCGTGGTCGCGGAGGCGGCGGACGGCGCGCAAGCGGCAGCGCTGCTGGCGCGCACCGAAGCCGACGTCCTGTTGCTGGATGTGCGCATGCCGCATTGTTCCGGCATTGACCTGCTGCGCAGCGGGCAGGCGCTGCCGCCCGCGATCCTGCTCACGACCTTCGACGACGAACAGGTGCTGTTGGACGGCATGCGCGCCGGTGCCCGCGGTTTCCTGCTGAAAGACATATCGCTGGAACGGCTGGCGGACGGGATCCGCAGCGTCGCGCAGGGCGCAACGCTGTTCCGGCCCGCGCTGACCGAGCGCACGCGCGCCGCCTTCGAAAGCGCGCGCGGAACGCCTGGCGTGGCCGACACCCTGAGCGTTCGCGAAACCGAGGTGCTGGCGCTGATGGCCGCCGGCTTGAGCAACGCGGAGATCGCGGCGGCATTTGCCCTGAGCGAAGGCACGGTCAAGAACCATGTGTCGAGCATCCTGGCCAAGCTGGGCGTACGCGACCGGGTGCGCGCGGTGCTGCACGGCCTGGAAGCGGGACTGATCTGATGCGCGCAGCCGTTCTGTTGCTGCTGGCAGTGTCCTGCCAGGCCGCCGCCCAGTCGCCTGTTACCCTGATGCCGGAGGGAAGCCGTGAAGGCAGCGTGGGCTTGATTTACGGTGAGGCGTGGGCGCGGCGCGGCAGCAATGCGCGCCAGGCTGTCGTCTATCCCTGGATCTCCATGCAGTGGAGTAGCGGCGCCTTTGTGGAAGGCTTGTCCGCCGGTTGGAAGCTGTCGGAAGAGCCGCATTTCCAGTACGGCCCCATCGTCGGTTTCAGCAGCCGGGCGCAAGGCGCGGGCGGAACGCAGCTTACGCCCGGCGGGTTTGTGCTGTGGCGCGTGCTGCATGACGTGGAAGTGTTCGCGCAGTCCGGGATCGGGGCCAGGGATGGCAGCATGAAGGCCGAACTGGCGGTCAACTGGATCAATCCGCTGGATGCCGATCACAGCGTGGTATTCCAGGCCGCCGCTGCCAAGGATGACGGATGGAGCAACCGCCTCGGCGCGCGCTGGCATTGGCGATTGGGGCGCCGCCATACGCTGGTGAGCGCCGTCACCGGCATCCGCCTGGCGGGCAGCAGCGCCCATGCGCCCGGCGTCGAGCGGCGCAGCAGCGTCGCCTGGAGCACTGCACTGCTGTACAGCTTTTAGAAGCTGTATTTCAGCCCGGCGGAATAGCCGCCGCGGCCGAAATGCCGCCCCTTGTTGCTGACGTCGATGCGGCCGAAGTGCTCGGCTTCCAGCGTCAGCGTGATCTTGTCCGTCAGCTTGTAGCCCAATCCCAGGCCGATCAGCGGCGAGAAACCGCTCTTGCTGTTCCCGGCATCGGCCAGGCCGTCCATGCGGTAGCGCTGCGCCGAAATGCCGGCACGGCCGAACAGCTCGAAGGAGTCGCCCAGGCGCCAGGTGGCGCGCGCGGCGACGTACACGGTATCGCTCGAGATGCCGACGCTGGCTCCGGACACGGTAAAGCGGTCCTTGCCAAAGTGCGCATAGCCGGCTTCCAGTGCGAAGTTGTCGCTGACGGCCATGCCGCCATACAGCTTGAAGCGCAGCGGGTCGTTATTGCTCTTGATGCGGCCGGCCTGGGTATCGAGGTTGGTGTTGCCGGGGGCGATGATGGCGGCGCCGGCGAAGTAGTCCTGCGCGCTTGCGCTGCCGGCGCAGCACAAGGCAAAGATGGAGATGATGCGTTTCATTGAAACCCTTTCAGTGATGGCACGGCTTGTGTGCCGTGCCATCACTGTAGGGAAGGCAGGGCGAGCGCGCACCTGCCGAAAGTCATGTTGCCTTATTTGGCGCCGGCGATCCAGGCGTCGACCTTCGATTCCAGCAGGGCCAGCGGCACGGTGCCGTCGCCCAGCACGATGGCGTGGAACTTGGCCAGGGTGAACTTGCTGCCCAGGGCTTTCTCCGCCCTGGCGCGCAGTTCCTGGATCTTCAGGGCGCCGGTCTTGTACGCCAGCGCTTGCGCCGGCCACACCATGTAGCGTTCGGTCTGGTTGCGCGCCACGCTTTCGTCGCCCAGGGTTTCGGTCATGTACTTGATCGACTGCTCGCGGGTCCAGCCTTTGGCGTGCATGCCGGTGTCGACCACCAGGCGCACCGCGCGCAGCATCTCGTCGTTCAGGTGGCCGAAGTACTGGGCCGGGTCTTCGAACAGTCCCATCTCCTTGCCCAGGGTCTCAGCATACAGGGCCCAGCCTTCCGTGAAGGCGGTATTGCCGCCGAATTTACGGAACTTCGGCATGTCCAGTTCCTGCATCAGGGCGATGTGGAAGTGGTGGCCCGGCTTGCCTTCGTGCAGGAACAGGGTATTCATGCCGGTGCTGCCGTACTTGGCCGGGTCGGTCACCACGGACCAGAACACGCCGGGGCGCGAGCCGTCCAGCGCAGGCGCGGTGTAATGGTCGGAGGCGGTGTCGCGGCTCAGCTCAGGCTCCAGGCGCAGGTCCAGCTTGGCCTTCGGGATCAGGGTGAACATCGACGGCAGCTTGGTGTCCAGCAGGTCGTTCAGCTTGTGGTACACGGCCTGCACTTCGTCCTCGGTCTTGAACGGGAAGAACTTCGGCTGCTGCGCCACCCAGGTCGGCAGGCCGGCGGCCGGGCCGTTGTAGCCCAGTTTCGGACCCAGCTTGGCATATTCGGCCTGGATGCGCGCTACTTCGCGCAGGCCGGTCTGGTGGATTTCTTCGGCGCTCTTGCTGGTGGTGGTGGAATCGGCGATGCGCACCTTGTACCAGGCATCGCCGTGCGGCAGGGCATTCCAGCCGGTGCTGGTGCGGCAGGCCGGAATGTAGTCCTGCTCCACGAAGGCGGACAGCCTGGCCAGCGCAGGATTCAGCTTGTCGGCCACAGTGGCGCGGAAGGCCGCGGCCAGTCGCTGCTTGTCGGCGTCGCTGAAGCTGGCCGGAAATTTGGCCACCGGCGTAAAGTAGATATTCTTTTCAGGCGTTTCGCTGACCAGTTTCTGGAACTGCGGCAGCGCGGCAACCATGATGGCTTTCGGCTGGGTGATGCCCTTGGCCATGCCTTCCTTCATATTGGCGATGGCCTGGTCGATCCAGGCTGGAAGCTGGTTCAGGCGGCTCAGGTAAGCCTCGTATTCCTTGACCGTGGTCAGTGGCTGCGATGCGTCGCCGCTGGAGAAGTTGGCCAGCGTGACCGGCATGCTGTCCATATGGCTGATCGGCAGCAGGTGTTCGGGGTAAGGCTCGTACGCCAGGTAAGTCTTCAGCTCGAAGGCCATCACGTCGTAGCTGATGCGGTCGCCCCGATTGAGCTGCGCGCGCGGGATTGCCTGCAGGCGCTTGCCGAAAGCGCGGTACAGGTCGAACTGCTTGCTGCGCGAGGCCGGCCAGATGGCGGTGCCAAGCTGGTCGTCGAAGCGGTTGTCGCCGTTCTGCGTCGCACCTACCGGATCGAACCTGGCGATGGCATCGTAGTACTCGTCGGCCAGTGCCCAGAACTGCTTCTTTGCCGCCTCATTGCTCTTGGCCGGAGCTTTTTCCACTGCCGCCGGCTTGGCTGCGGCAGCATTGGCGTGGACAGGGGCATAAGCCAGCAAAACGGCGGCCGCCAGCGCGCCGAGGGTAATACGATGTTTCATTTGTCTTGATCCGGGTAAATGAAGGAGCGATAAGCATACGCGAAGGGTCACGGCCATTCAATACGGCCTTGCTTCGCGGGCCGTGAGATGCGCGACGCCTGCCGCTGCTAGAATGTGATTAATTGATAAGAAGAAGGGCTGTACATGCCAACGCTGGAAGAGCGGTATCGAGGGTGCCTGGCCGGACTGGCGTGCGGTGACGCAGTCGGCACGGCGGTGGAGTTCATGCCGCGCGGTTCGTTTCAGCCGGTGGCCGATATGCGTGGCGGCGGGCCGTTTGGCCTGGCGCCCGGCCAGTGGACAGACGATACCTCGATGGCGTTATGCCTGGCCGAGAGCTTGTTGACGAAAGGCGGCTTCGATGCGCACGACCAGATGGCGCGCTACCTGAACTGGTGGCAGTGGGGCTACCTGAGCTCCACTGGCGAGTGCTTTGACATCGGCATCACGGTGCGGCAAGCATTAATCAAATTCCAGGCGACAGGTGAGCCGTTTGCCGGTTCGACCGATCCGCAAACCGCTGGCAACGGGTCGCTCATGCGGCTGGCGCCGGTCGTGCTGTTCTTCCACCCTTCTGTGGAAAAAGTCCTTGCATTCAGTGCGCTAAGTTCCCGCACAACCCATGCTGCACTAGAAGCGGTTGAGTGCTGCCGCTTGCTCGGCGCCTTGATTTCTCGCGCCTTGAGTGGCATGGCGAAACATGAACTGCTCGATGTCGGAACGGCGCTATTCAGCGGAACCAAGGTAGCCTCGCTTGCAGCGCGCGGCTATGCCGGGAAGAAGCAGGATGAAGTTGTCGGCTCCGGATACTCCGTCGCATCGCTGGAAGCGGCACTGTGGTGTTTTGCGAACAACAGCGACTTCGAATCCACCATCCTGGCAGCTGCGAACCTGGGCAACGATGCCGACACCACGGCCGCGATCGCGGGCCAGCTGGCTGGTGCATACTATGGTGTCGGACAAATTCCCGCTGGCTGGATGGCGCGCCTCCATATGCGGGACGAGATCGAATCGATGGCCAGCGCCCTGTTGCGGGCAGCAGAAAGGCATTGAATGAGCGAGCAATACAAGCATATCGTGAAGCGCCAACAGGCCGAAGAAGCGGAAGGCACGTTCTCGCATCCCTGGAATCCAGACTCGGAAATCAGCGGCTCACAGCTGTCGCGCATGGCGGGATTGAAGCGCACGGGCGTCAGCATCGGCCGCATCAAGCCGGGCAAGGAATCGTTCGCCTACCACCTGCACCACAACGAAGAGGAGTGGGTCTATATCCTCTCAGGGCACGGCATCGCGCATATCGATGGCGAGGACTATGAGCTGGCGCCGGGCGACTTCGTCGGCTTTCCGGCGCCGTCCAAGGCGCACCAGATGATCAACCGCGGCAGCGAGGACCTGGTCTACCTGATGGGCGGCGAGAACCTCGAAAGCGAGGTGGCGGATTTCCCTGCGCTTGATCGCCGCATGGTGCGCACCGGGGACAAGATCAAGGTCTATAAACTCTCGGAAGGGAAGGACTTCGGCCCGCTATGACCCTCGAATCTGAGTTCGCGTCGGCACGCAGCCACATGGCGGCAGGCGAATTCGATGCTGCCATGGCGCGCCTGGAACGCGCCCATGTGATCGGCCAGCAGCAGGTGTTGCCCCATGTGCTGTCGCACTGGCTGATGCTGAAAACCGAACTGCGGCGTGGCCGCATCGTGGCGGCATTTGGCCAGTTGCTGCGCATCGTGCTGGGAGCGGCAGGGTCCGCGGTCGGTGTGTTCCCGGCCGGGAATACCGGCGGCAGCGATGTCAGCATGTTCAAGCGCATGCCCATCTCCGCCGAGCTGCAGGCAGCCATTGACGCGCAACCGCGCAAACTACCTGCCGTGGCGGCGTTCACCGCCTGGGTTGCTGCGGCGCTTCGCGGAAGGAAGAAAAAATGAAGAAGCTTCTCGCAATGACGATTGCGGCGGCAGCGTTGGCCGGATGCGCAGCGCCGCCGGCGCAACGTGGCTGCGTGGATGAGAAATTCGACAGCTTCCTGCCGCGCTACATGAGCGATCGCCAGTTCGCCACCGAGCGCACGGTGTTCCCGCTGCAATCGGTGGCGACGGCGGAAGAAAAGAACACTGCGGTATCGCGCGAGGAGTTTGCGGCGTCGGCCCTGCTGGCAGAGATCATCAAATCCGACCAACTGTCGACCAGGCAGCTCGCAACGCCGGGCGGGATGGAATTGAACGTGTTCCGCCCCGATTCCGATTCGCTGGTCTACTTCTACCGCTTTCGCCAGCAGGACGGCTGCTGGTACCTGTGGCAATTCGAGGATGCTTCACTTTAAGCGGCATCCAGCGATTCCGCTCCGGTCATCAGCGATTCCACCGCCCGCTCGAACAGCGGCGAGTACTCCATCGGCCGCAGGCTGCCATCGCGCATGGCCGCCAGCAGTGCCGCACGCGAATACACCAGTGGCGTGGATTGTTCCGGCGCCGTGAACATGAAACCGGCATTGCGCGGCGCGACTGCTCCAAGCCGCAGCGGCACATAGCTGTCGCCGGACAGCAGCTCGAAGCCATTGCCGGCCTGCGCCCATTGCAGCCATTCTTCTTCATAGTTCGATACCGGTGCCAGTGCCGGGTCGGGCTGCACGGTGGCCAGGATGCCATGCAGCGCAAACTCGGCGCTGAACTGGGCCTGCCCCGGCAGCGCGTCGGCATGCGATGCCGCCACCAATGCCGGCTGCCCGGCATCGATGGCGGCAAAGCGCTCACGCAAGCCCGCGATGTTCATGCGCGGCGTGGTGGGCATCGGCATATTGTTGGACAGGACGTCCATGTGCAGCGACACCAGCTGGTCGAGCGCCGCCTGGGTGGCGGCTTCGTTCATGCCGATGGCTGCCAGGCCGGCGCGCAGCTCGCGGCCCAGCGCCGGCAGCATTTTCATCAGCACCGAGCGTTCTTCCGGCAGGATTTTTTCCTGCGCACTCCACACCAGCTCCGGCAGCAGCCTGCCGTAGTCCGGCTCGCGGCCGTAGGTATGCACCATCACCTGCGCCCAGTTGCCGGTGATGAAGTCCATCATGCGGCGGTCAACGTTGACCGATTCGAGCTGGCCGCGCAAGGTGTCGGCCAGGGCTGCCACGAACGGCGCCACTTTGACCGCGCGTTCGAAGGCCGGCATCGCACGGCGCACCACGGGATCGCACTCGCGCAGCAGGCCGGCCACGAATCCGTCCAGCTCCAGGCCGGCGTCGGCGAACACCGAGGGATCGTGTTCGTATTGCTGCAGCACCTGGTTGACCAGCCTTTCCACCTCGCTTAGCAGCGGCTGCTGCAGCGGCGAATCGGCGCCGATGCCGATAGCGGCGCCGCCAATGCGGTCCAGCAGGTGGCGCGCCGGCAGGTGGGCGCCCTGCAGCACCGCCAGGTCCTTCAGCGCCGCACGCAGGAAGGGCGCATGCAGGCGGCTCAGCTGTTCGCGGATGCCTTTCGGCAGCGACTCGTCGTTCAGGATGAACTCGAACAGCAGGCCGACCAGCTCCACCACGATGCGTTCCGAGCCGTGCGGCAGGTTGGCCATGCGGTCGAGCAGGGCCAGCGGCGGTTGCGGGCCGTTCCCGGCATGTTCGCGCTGGAGCTGGCGCAAGGCGTTATCGAGTTGCACGCGCAGCGTGTTCTGTGGCTGCGGGGCGCTGCGGCGGACGCCCGACGGATTGAACATGCTGAAAACCAGCTCTTGCAATTCCGGCTTGTGCTGGATGTTTTGTTGCCCCTGCAGGATGCTCGGGGACGAGTCTTGCTGGATTTCCTGTCGTACGGCGCCCAGGCGCGCCACGCGCTGGCGCATGGAGACATCGACATCGGCTTGCCCGGTCGCGGCGCGTTGCCATGCCAGTCGTTCCTGTTCCAGCCGGTTCAGCGCCGAGGGGCGCGCCACCAGGCGCGAACGGATGCCGCGCGATTCGAACACTTCGCGCAGGCGGGTGTAGAAGTCGCCCAGCTCCGCCGTCATGGCTTGCGACAGGGTGTCGAACAGCAGCTTGCTTTGCGCTTCGTCAGCCACCATCGCGCGCAGCGCATCGTACAGGGAGCGCGCCAGCAGGTAAGGACGGAACGGGTTTTCACGCTCGCGCACTTCGCTGTCGCCGTGCATCTGGGCGATGATCAGGTTCAGGTGGCCGAGACTGAGTTCGTCGGCGTCGCGCAGCTTGAGCAGCAGGCGCTCGACTTCGATCTGGCGCGTCACGACGTCATCGTCGATCAGGGTCAGGGTGTCGGCGCTGAAATTGTGCAGGCCGGTGCGCAGGTCGGTGTGCATGGTCTGCATGGCGCGCGCCAGCAGCCCGGAATAGGTGCGCTCCATGCGCGCGCGCATGGCGGCTCCCTGCTCGCGCAGGAAGACGCGGCATGCTCCGGCCAGGCGCTGCTCCGCCGGCGGCGCAGTACGCAGGGCTTCGCCCAATACCGCGTCGGCCTGGTCGGTCATCCGTTTGCACAATGTCGCAAAACCGGTTTGCGCTTCTTCGAGGGCGAGTGCAAGCACCCTTTTCAACGTTTGCATATGCCTAGATTCTATCGAAATGTTGCACCCAAGAGTCAACAATTTAACGGTCGAAAATGTGTCAAAATGCAATTTTGACCGGAGTTTCCTGCAATGCGTATCGCGCTAGTTGCTGCTTTAATGTTAACCGCAGTGTCGGCCCAGGCGGATGTAAGCTTGGTGGGCACCCTCAAAGAGCGGGCCCTGTTGTCGGTCAACGGCGGTGCGCCACGCACATTCCCGGTTGGCGCCACGCTGCCTGATGGTAGCAGACTGGTTGGTGTCTCGTCTGGCGAGGCCACCATTGAGGAAGGCGGCAAGCGCTATACCATCCGCCTTGGCGAATATGCGGCGTCCAGGTCGAATGGTGGCGGCAATTCCATGGTGCTGTCGCCCGATTCGAACGGCCACTACTCGGTGGCCGGCGAGATCAACGGCGTCGCGGTGAGGATGATGCTTGATACCGGCGCCACCCTGGTGTCGATTCCAGCCTCGATGGCGGACAGGATGGGCATCGACTACCGGAACAAAGGCCGCCGCGCCGTCACCAACACGGCGGCTGGAACTGCGCCGGTGTGGATCGTGAAGCTGGACAAGGTGAAGGTCGGCGACATGGAGTTTTCGAGCGTCGACGGCTCCATCAACGAAGCCGGCCTGAACGTGATCCTGCTCGGCAACTCCGTCCTCAAGCGGCTTGATATGAAGACGGAGTCGGGGACCCTGACCCTGACAAAGCGTTTCTAGCATACAGCGCCGCCACCACGTCCGATTGCGTCACGATGCCGGCAAAGCGGTCCTCGTGATCGAGCACCGGAATGTGGTGGAAGCCGGAATCGGCCATCAGCGGCACCAGCTCGGTGATCGGCGTGTCGATGCTGGCAGTGCGCGGATGCTTTACCATGATCTGGCCGACCACCTCGGGTTTCTCCGAATGCGTGGTGCCGGACGGGCGCAGGAATTCCAGCAACTGGCGGCGCATGCCATGGTAATCATTGAGCCCGCCGTGCGCCATGAAATCGCTGGTGGTGACGATGCCGATCACCCGCCGCACGCGGTTCAGCACCGGCACCGCGGCAATGCGGTGCTGGCGCATTTCGCGCCAGGCATCGGCCAGTGGGGTCGCGAATTCCGCGGTCACCACGTCCTTCGACATGATGTCGCCGCAGGTAATGATGCCGAAGCGGCGCTGGTAGGCGCGCATCTCGGTTTTCAGGAACAGCTCTTCCAGGTCGTCGCGGCTGATATCCAACTCCTGGTTGTACTGGCGCAGCACCGCGTCCAGGTCTTCCGGCTGGAAGCCGAATCGCATTGTCGGCACTTCATCTTTCGTCGCATGCGGGTTAGGGTGCGCGAGCTGCTGGCTGTGCGGATAGCGGCGGCCGGTCAGGTTGTTATATGCGATTGCCGCAAGCACGATCAGCACACAGTCCACCAGCACCGGTCCCAAAGGAAGGCGGTAGCCCATGGCGTGCACCGCCGGCCCGCCGATTACCATCATCAGCGCCGTGGCGCCGCCGGGCGGGTGCAGGCAGCGCAGTGCGAACATGGCGGCGATCGCCAGCGGCGTGGCCAAAGCCGCCGCC
>Ga0307408_100002588_pt1 | contig 12612 bp, 9 predicted proteins | sample 322Cmetagenome_FD_202116 | JGI IMG/M metagenome (GOLD analysis project Ga0307408, IMG submission 202116) | Maize rhizosphere microbial communities from greenhouse at UC Davis, California, United States - 322HYB-C-3 | ecosystem: Host-associated > Plants > Roots > Rhizosphere > Soil | place: USA... | reverse complement strand
GTTTCTTCTGAATTGTACCTACAGCCAAAATTGCCACCTGCGGTTGATTAATCATCGGCGTACCCATAATATTTCCAAACGGACCAATGTTGGTAATTGTGAACGTGCCATCTTTCACCTCATCGGGCTGCAATTTATTTGCTCGGGCTCTTTTCGCCAGGTCATTAACAGACTTGGTTAAGCCAACCAGATTCAATTGATCTGCGTTCTTTATTACCGGAACAATTAAATTTCCGGAAGGAAGAGCCGCCGCCATTCCGATATTAATATCTCTTTTTTTGATAATCTGGGTTCCGTTAACCGAAACGTTTATCATCGGAAAATCTTTAATCGCCTTTGCCACAGCTTGAACAAACACCGGAGTGAAGGTAATTTTCTCTCCTTCTCTCTTCTCAAATGACGTTTTTATCTTATCCCGCCATTTAACCAGATTAGTCACATCGGCCTCAACAAAGGAAGTTACATGAACAGAAACCTCTTTGCTCATTACCATGTGTTCGGCAATAAGCTTACGCATTCTGTCCATTTCTATAATTTCATCACCAGGGCCAATAGTCACTGCTGTTTGATGATCTTTATTTAGGCTAGATTGTATTGGGTATTTATACTCCTGAACAGGAATTTGTTCAGTAATACTCTCAGCCTTGGGAGCTATTGTTACCGTAGCAGCCTGCTGAGCATCGGTCTGGTTTCCCGATTTCCTTTTGCTAACGTAATCTAGTACATCCTGCTTGGTTACTCTGCCCTCAGCTCCAGTTCCTGCAATTGCATCAAGTTCCTGTTGTGATAATCCCTCCTCCGTTGCAATACTTCTAACAAGTGGCGAATAAAACCGAAGACCAGGTTTTGCAGAAATTGTAGGCTCAACTACTCTGGCTGGCTCCGTGTTATTTAAAACATCTAATCCAGGTACATCCTTAGTTAAAACTGCTTCTTCCTTTTTAGGCTCAGGACTAACAGTTTCTTCTCCTTCTGTTTTGATGATCGCTATAACTGAGTTAATCTGGGCAACCTCATCAACCTGAATCAACTGACTTACCAAGATACCGGTCACAGGTGATGGCACCTCAGAATCAACTTTATCAGTAGCTATTTCAACAACGGCTTCGTCCTCCTTAATGAAATCACCAGGCTGTTTTAACCATTTAACGATCGTAGCTTCAGCCACGCTTTCGCCCATTTTTGGAAGCAATAATTCGAATTGAGGCATTTTGGGATTAAGTATAGCTGCAAAAATAAACCTTTTTAGCACTTAAGCGTGCTCTTCGCGCAGTAATTTGAATAGCATTATCTGTGCATTCACTGCTGCCCGTTCAATATTCTGCTGACGCCGGTTGCCAAACTGGAACTTCTTGGCAATGGTTTTATTGCCGCCAGCAACAGAGACCCAGACAGTTCCAACAGGCTTTTCTGCTGTGCCACCTCCCGGTCCTGCAATGCCGGAAATGGCTATGCTATAGTCGGGCATAAAGTTATTCAAGGCTCCTTCGGCCATTTCTCTCACGGTTTCCTCGCTCACGGCACCAAACTGATCAAGAGTCGCAACACTCACACCTAAAATACTTTGTTTTAATGCGTTTGAGTAAGTAACCGCTCCTCCAAGAAAAACATCACTTGAGCCTGCATGCTGTGTAAATTGCTGCGATAAATACCCTCCGGTACAGCTTTCAGCTACGGCCAGCGTTAGTTTTTTAGCTCTCATAAATTCCATAATAACAACCTCGAGAGCTTTATCTTCAGAACAAACCACATACTCATCGATAACGGCCGTTATAGCATCGGCGTATTTTAACACCTCTTGTCTTAAAGCAACTTCATCCTCGCCGTAAGCGCTCAGCCTAAGCTTTACCTGCCCCAATTTGGGTAGGTAAGCAAGCTTTATGTAAGATGGCAACGAATCTTCTACTGTAGCAATAGCTTCTGCCAGAAAAGATTCGCCTATGCCAGCTGTAAGTATATTGTGATGAACAATTGCTTCCAGCTTAAAATGCTGTTTAATTCGGGGTAAAACCTCCTCCTCTAGCAGATACATCATTTCGAAGGGAACACCAGGCATAGAAACAAACACCTTTCCTTCATGCTCAAACCACATTCCCGGGGCCGTTCCACTCTTATTTAATAGTACGGTACAATTTTCGGGTACATCAGCTTGCTTATTATTTATCTCCAACATTGGCCTGTTGCCACGCCTAAAGATTTCTTCGATCACCTTTAAAGACGCCTCATCCCGCTTAAAGCCAACATTAAAGTATTCAGCTAATGTCTTCTTCGTAATATCATCTTTTGTAGGTCCGAGACCACCCGTTATAATGATAATATCGGCACGATTTGCAGCTGAATTTAATGAGTCGAGTATATGCTGACGATCGTCAGAAGCCGAAGTAATCTGCTTTACGCGAACTCCAATATTGTTAAGTTGCTGGGCGATCCAGGCTGAATTTGAGTCAATGATCTGACCGATTAATATCTCATCGCCAATTGTAATAATTTCTGCAAGCATTCTTTTTATAAGCCAACCGGGTTGTACGAACTTCTTCTCGCTAATTTTAAATCCTGTAATAATGAAGCTCTAACCCTCAGATCAAAGCTGTAGCTTTTATAGGTTCCGAAAGGTACCCAGGTGAAAGACATATCCCAGCAATGAAGATCCCGGAATATCGAGAAAGATGTCATAGTAAAATTCTTTGCCTCAAAATCCCATCCCGAAGTATAACTAACCTTCCATTTGGGCGTTACACTAAAATCTCCGTTGAAATTCAATGAGTTTACCACATTGCCTTTTAAAGCTTCTTTAGAATAGGTAAAACTGTAATTAAAGTTAAACGACCATGGAACAGAAAAATCTACAAACTGATTAGGGTTATTTAAGATTGTTGATAGGTCCTGCTTTTGCTGCGGAGTTGCGTTAGGATTCTCCTGAGCCCTTTCCAAACCTTCCTGGCGTTTTTTAAATGCTGCCGAATTAAAATTATAGCCTGTACCGAAGGTAAAGGAAGTTAATCGTGCAAATTTGCCGTCCCTGAAAGTATAACGATCAACAGGTCTGCCCACCGAATCCAGCTGATAGGGATTGAAGTTTCCACTAAAGTTTACACCTAACTTCTGATCGAAAAAAGCAGTTCTTCCACTAAAGGAAATAGTTGACAATTTGTAAGATGGAGCTAAGAAATTATATGATCCCGCAAAGTTTAATCCTTGCAAAATCGGCACTTTTTTAAAGGCATTAGCTGTATCTCCTTTCGTCTTAACTTTTGCTTCAATGGTATTATCTAATGAAAAGGACATGCTGGCGCTTCTGCCCATCCCCGGAGCCGAGACTCCCGTTCCATCAAAAATAGAGTACCGGCGAACAAAATTCCCGTCCTTATCATACAAATTCCTATAATATCCTAACTTATCTGAGCTAAAGTCGGGCGTGTAGTTGAAGGATGTAGAGGGCGTTACCACATGCCGGAGTGCTACTAAATTTCCTCTCTTAAAGTTCTTCATCCCGAAAAATTTGGTAGAAAGACTTCCATTTAAACCGTAATCAAAATTCCTGGCAAACCCTCTCACAACGGTTGTGTCATAATTGTTTTTATCCTGGTTATATGAATATCTAAACGTTTTAAATGCCCATCTTTCATTATAAGTTGTTCCGGTGCTAAACTGGAAGTATTTCAACACGTTAAAGGTCATACTGATTGGCACTGCATGGGTAGCATAATTTTGTGCATTACGCAAGCCACTATCCAAAAGGTCATACTCTTTCGCATTAATCCGGTTACTTCCCTGCATGCTGTAACCCAGCGAAATCTTTTCGTACCATTTAGGATTTCCAGTACGATTTTTATTTTCAAAAGGGTTAATCGTAGTCATACTTAAACTGAAGGTTGGAAGATTTAAATCTACCATCTGCGTACTAAAGTCCTGGCTACTGCTTGCACTTGCATTAAAATTAAACAGGTTATTAGCAAAGGTCCTTCCATAGTTTATACTCGAACGTGATGTGGAATTTGCAATCTGATTAAGATCATAGGTCGAATTTGCCCGGCTTTCCCGGTAATAGCTACTTGTAGAAACGGATACACTCGCTCCAAAATTGACACCTGGGTGGGCGGCTTGATTTTGCTGATGCGACCACTGCAAATTGAAGTTTTTAGATGGCTTGTATGAAGGAGTTCCCTCTACTGCACGAGTCGGCAACAATGAGTTATAAGCAAAATTCAGATTACCGTTATATTTATAATTTTTACGATAACGAACCGCAAGATTGGAATTATAAGAACCTTTACTATAGATAGTTCCAAGCACGTCTGCATCCCAATAATCGTTAATCCCAAAGTACCAGCCCACATTCCTTAAATAGAAACCAAGAGTCGCATCTTCACCCACTGATGGAAATCTAAAACCCGAAGCTCTCTTATTTGTCTTGGGAAAGAAGCCAAATGGCAGCACGGCCGGAAAAGGAATATCTTCAATCTCCAGATAAGCGGGGCCACTTATAATCTTCTTTTCTGTTATAAGTCCTTTGGCTATATGAATACCGAAATGCGGATGAGGCAGATTACAGGTACTATAAATACCGTTCTTAAAAGACACCTCGTTATATGGATTCTTCTTTGAAATTTTCGCAGAAACAAATCCCCCCTCAACCTCAGTAAATGAACTAAAAGTAAGTCCTTTCTTACTCTCCATATTATAAACAAGCGAGTCTGTACTTACAGGCGGCTCGTTTCCCTGCTTAAAAATTGGTCGACCGCGATACTTACCGTACTTATCATTCTTACCGCTGGCAAACATTGCTTTATTTTTCTGATCCAGGCGGATGTAGCTTGCTGAAAGTTCCATACCTTCATATGCAACCCTTGCGTTTCCGTATAAATATATCACAGACCCCTCAATACTGAACTTGACGGAATCATCAGCACTATATTCAATAATAGAATTTAATCCAGAATTAGACTTTTTTTGCAAAGTATCCGTTAAATTTGCGTTAACAGAATCCTTTTTCGCTGTTGTGAGTTTAGAAGCGTTACGTTGCCCTTGTGTCTGCTGTGCATCAAGTTTTATACTTAGTGCAACCATGCAAACTAAAAAAACGTATCTCGAAATTGAATATTTGATAGATTTCAAGTGTGATGTCGTATATAAATTTTGTAATTAAAAATTACAGCCCAAATTTAATGAAATTAATACCATTAAAAAGTTTGATTCTTGGCTTTACCATGATTGCATTCATTCTGCCATTGTTTTCATTCACTACTAACTCCAAAATCCCTCCCTATCGTATAAAAACAATTGTAATTGATCCGGGACATGGAGGAGAAGACGGCGCCACTCGTGGCGCCATAGCTAAAGAGAAAGAATTGGCTCTACAGGTTGCATTGCGTTTAGGAAAAGCTATAGAAGACTCAATGCCAGATGTTAAAGTTGTCTACACCAGAACTACTGATGTATTTGTTCCCTTATACGAACGTATAGGACTTGCCAATAGCGTAAAAGCTGATCTTTTCATTTCCATTCATTGCAATGATATGCCAAAAAACTTCCGGGGGCGCCCTGGAACCAAAGGAGTTGAAACTTTTGTTTCAGGTTTTCATCGCCTGGATGAACAAAACAAAGCGATAAAAGACGTTGCAACCCGCGAGAACGAGTCAATCCTGCTTGAGAAAAACTATAAAGACAATTATGACGGATACGACCCTAATGATCCGGAAAGCGTTATCATCTTCTCATTGATGAAAAATGCCTTTCGTGAGCAGAGCATCAAGCTTGCAGCTTTAATGCAGGATGAATATATTAAAGTGGGAAGGATTGATCGTGGCGTAAAAGAAAAAGGATTGGCAGTGTTAGCCAGAGCCGGAATGCCTGCTGTATTAACCGAGATAGGTTTTGTGTGCAATCGGGAAGAAGAAGAGTATATGGTGTCAGATTATGGTCAAAACGAAATTGTAAGTTGTTTGTTGAAAGCAATTCAGGGCTATAAGAAGCAAGTAGAGCTTTAAAAAGCTGAAACGTATACTATATTTGAGGAAAATATTTGCGCTTTGAAAATAACAAACGAAACTAAAGTAGGAATATTAGCAGCGGTCGCTATCACAATTTTAATTTTAGGATATAGCTTTTTAAAGGGCAACGATGTATTCTCACGGGAACATGAATATTATGCCATATATGAAAACGTGGAAGGCGTAACAATCTCTAAGCCCGTTCTGGTAAATGGTTTCCAGATTGGCCGGATTTCAAACTTAACACTTCAACCCAACGGAACAATACTTGCTCAATTTAAGATCAAGCCAGAGTACGAAATCCCTAAAAGTACTATAGCCCGTATTGAAAGCGCAGACTTATTGGGAAGCAAAATAATCGTTTTTGATCTTGGGGCTGGTGGAGAATACGCAGACGATGGCGACACCCTGAAAGCTAATGCGGCTAAAGATTTGATGGATCAGGTTCAACCTGTTCAAAAGAAGGCAGAGCAGATTATATCTCGTTTAGATTCCATTTTAACATCTGTAGACAATACGATCAGTCCAGAATTTCAGCGCAACTTTAACAGTAGCTTTGCAAGTATAGCCCGTTCGCTAAAAACACTCGAATCAACTACCAGAAGAGTAGATGAAATGGTTGGCACTGAAAGCAGCCGCCTTCATGCTATATTTTCAAATCTGGAATCTATCTCTACAAACTTTGCTCAAAACAACAAAAAGATCACTTCTATAATGTCCAATATCGAAACTGTATCAGATCAGTTTGCTAAAGCTAATTTTGAAAACACGATTAAAAACGCCGATAGAGCAGTTGCGGATCTTCAACTTGCCATCGATAAAGTAAACACCGGTCAAGGATCTTTGGGGCAGTTAATTAACGATAAACAGCTGTACAATAATTTAAACAATTCTGCAGAGAATCTAAATAAGTTGATGATTGATCTTAAAGCCAACCCAAAACGCTATGTAAGCTTTTCTGTGTTTGGAGGAAGAAAGGATTAAAAGATTTTTTAAGATATTAAGGAAGCGGGATTCAGCAATGATTTCCGCTTTTTTGTTATAGTAGAAAACGCATCACCATATTACCCGAAATGTGGTTATAAATAACCGCTACAGTTATAGATCAAAGGTTGTGCCTTCTGTAGCAAGCTTTGAATTTGGGAATAACGTCTGGGCTTCCAGCAACAATGGCTCAAGCTCTCTGTAACGAGCCGAGAAGTGTCCCAAAAGCAACTGCCCTACTTTAGCCTTTACAGCAATCTCGGCAGCTTGTAATGAGGTTGTGTGATACGTTTCCAATGCCCGGTCTAACATATCATTCATAAACGTCGATTCGTGATAAAGGGTATTAACTCCTTCTATCGAATCCATATATTTCCAGTTGCAAATTGTATCCGAGCAATAGGCATACGCTCTTGGTTCATCTGCATCGGTAGTAAAGTCCTGGTAGTGATAAACTTTACCATCCATACCCGTAAAATCAAATCCTCTTTTGAATAGGTGGATTGCAGGTAACGGCAAACCAAACTCTTCAACTTTTTCCTTCATAAGTTTCCTTAAACGCCTTTTCTGCGTAAACTTAAAACCAGTGGTAGGAATACGATGCTCGAGAATGATAGTTTCAACAACAATATCCTGATTCTCAAATATAACTTCAGGTTTGTCGGAATTGGTAAAATAATACTCAATAGGGTATCTGATATCGGTTTGGGAATACTTAAACTGAATTTCGAGAATTTCCTTTAATTCGGGCGGGCCGTAAATAAAAACAGGCTTCTTTCTTCCATTCAAATGCATGGAAGAAAGTAAGCCTACAAGACCTAAATAGTGATCACCATGAAGGTGACTAATAAAAATATGCTCTATTCGTTGCGCCTTGAAACCATTGCGCAATAACTGAAGCTGAGTGCCTTCACCACAGTCTATTAAAAAATATCGTTCATTGATATTTAAAAGCTGGGCACTTGGATATCTGTTAAATATTGGTGTTGCCGAACTGCTTCCTAAAATCGTTACATCAAACCTCATGAAGCCGATGAAGCAATTATCTCGCCTCTTTTTTCAATTCCCTCTCGATCTCTTCCATAAAGATAAGATCAATAGCCTCTTCAACAGTTGGCACTATTGTAAGAACGCTTTCAAGTTGGGAAATGGTGATAAGGCGATCAATGTTTTCGTTTACACCGGTAATGATAAAGCTACCATCAGCGTTTTTACATAAACGATGACCTACCAATAAACTACTCAAACCAGAAGAATCTGAGTATTTTACCCCTGAAAGGTCTAAAACGATATTGCGAATCCCCTCGGTATTAATTAAAATCAATTCTGATTTAAGCTGAGGCGAAATTAAACTGTTAAGTTTCGCTTCGTTAAGCTTTATTAATACGTATTTTTCGTGTTTATCTACAGTAAATTTCATAGTTACCTATTGCAATATGCTTTTACAATATTAAAAAATTATTTCCATCAGAACAATTGTTTTATTTACGAACAAGGGTTCTGAACCCATTTTGTTAACAATATTACAATGCTGGAATGTACCGACTCAAAGTCGCTATTTTAAGCGATTAAGGCTTTCCAAAACATTGGTTTCTACTCTGTTCAGCACCTGAGAAGCTTCGCCTTTATGAAACTTGTCTCCGGTTATGTGCTCATAAAGTTCAATATAACGATCTGAAATAGAATTTACAAGTTCAGGTGTCATTTCAGGTACATTTTGTCCATCTTTTCCCTGAAACCCGTTTTCGATCAACCATTTTCTCACAAATTCTTTTGATAATTGTCGTTGAGGTTCACCTTTTGCCTGCAATTCTTCGTATCCTTCCTTATAAAAATATCTGGAAGAATCAGGAGTATGAATTTCATCTATCAAATAAATCTTTCCATCCGCTTTTCCGAACTCGTACTTGGTATCAACCAAAATTAAGCCTCGTTCTGCTGCAATTTCGGAACCTCTCATATACAATTGTCTGGTATATTCCTCCAGCTTTGTATAGTCTTGTTCAGATACTATTCCCCTGCTTAAAATTTCTTCTCTTGAAATATCTTCATCATGCCCAACAGAAGCTTTAGTTGTAGGAGTGATTATTGGTTCCGGAAGCTTGTCGTTTTCCTTTAAACCTTCTGGCAAACTAACCCCGCAAACTTGTCTTCTTCCTGCAGAATACTCTCTCCAGGCATGGCCGGCCAGATATCCTCTAATAACCATTTCTACCTTAAAAGGTTCGCAGATTTTTCCGATTGTAACTGATGGATCAGGAACATCAATTACCCAGTTGGATACAATATCTTGTGTTGCATTTAAAAATTTAGCTGCTATCTGATTTAAAACCTGTCCTTTATAGGGAATTGGTTCTGGCAAAATAACATCAAAAGCCGAAATACGGTCGCTAACAACCATTACAAGAAATTTATCAGAGATAGTATAGACATCTCTAACCTTTCCTTTGTAAAAACTTGTTTGACCCGGGAACTTGAAGTTAGTTTCTTTTATTGCAGACATATTGAAGAATAATGATTGATCGATTATTTGAATAAAAAATGAGCAATTGGCACTGATGAGGCAATTCTGGCGCAAAAATAATTTTTTTGACTAGCAATACTAGCGATAAGTTGAAATTAAAAAGTCAAAATTAAAGGCTCGAACACCCTATAATCAAAGCAGTAATTGAATTTATACAGACATTATACGATTAACCTGGAACTAATTATCACGCCATTTTTCCTCAAAACATTGAAAGACTCTTTATTGAATATCGCCGTACGCTTTCAATATCTGTTTCACCAACTTGTGGCGTACAACATCTTCCCCACTCAAGTAAATAATGTCAATCCCTTTAATGTTGTCTAAAATACGCAGTGCTGTATGTAAGCCTGATTGTTGTTTCTTAGGCAAGTCGATCTGGGTAATATCGCCTGTCACTATAAATTTAGCAGAGGGTCCCATCCGGGTAAGAAACATCTTCAACTGCATATCAGTAGTATTTTGCGCCTCATCCAAAATTACAAAGCAGTTATCCAGGGTTCTTCCGCGCATAAATGCTAGAGGAGCAACTTCGATTGTGCGATTTTCCAGATAAACTTTGAGTTTTTCAGGCGGAATCATATCGTCCAAAGCATCATACAAAGGGCGCAAATATGGATCGATCTTTTCCTTTAAATCACCAGGAAGGAAACCCAGGTTCTCCCCCGCTTCTACCGCTGGACGAGTTAGGATTATTCGTTTAATTTCTTTGTTTTTTAAAGCACGCACAGCCAAAGCAACTGCTGTGTAGGTTTTTCCTGTACCAGCTGGGCCTATTGCAAATAAAATATCGCTTTTATTGATGCTTTCTACCATTCTGCGCTGATTAGCAGTACGGGCTTTTACCACAATACCATTAGGGCCGAATACGATTGCTTCTCCTCCGCCTCCCTGGCTTTTCTCTGCGCCTTCAGCATCCGAAGGAACAGAAACCTTTGCGCCAAGAAATCCTTCCAGGTCATTGCTGTTTAAGCTATTATAACGCTCAATATGTTTTATTATCTCTTTAAATCGCTGGTTAAATCCAGTGAGTTCAGCTTCATCTCCCAACACCTTCACTTCCGTACCCCGCGCTACAATTTTTATTTTAGGAAATTGTCTTTTAATTACTTCGAAATACTCATTGTTCGGGCCCCAAAGCACTACGGGGTTAACACTCTCAAGATCAATCTTTAATTCGTTCAAGTTATGCTTTTTTTAGTTTTTGACTTATTTATGCAATTAAAATTCAATATTTGCAGGTGCAATCTGTAGAGCAAGATTAATAATTAATATTCACATTTTAATGGCAATAATTACTTTAACAACCGACCTCGGTTACAAAGATTTTTACCAGGCTGCACTCAAAGGAAGCATTCTAGGCCTACTTCCTACCGTGAATATTATTGACATTACCCACTCCATTGCTGCATTCAATATCCCGCAGGCTGCTTTCGTTTTAAAGAACGCTTTTCACTATTTCCCGGCCGGAACAGTTCATCTTATTGGTATTGACTCTGTGTACAACGAAAACACCCGTTACCTGGCTGTAAAATACAAAGAACATTTTTTTGTTGGATCAGATAATGGAATATTTTCTTTAATGTTTGGTGAAGAAAAGCCAGAAGAGATTGTTGAACTAAATATTATGCAGGATCTGAAATTTCTGCATTTCCCTCTGACTGACATTTTCACTAAGGCATCATGTCATATTGCAGCTGGTGGTAAACTGAGCGAAATAGGCATCCCGGTATTGGGATTAGAAGAAAAAATGAACCTGCATCCGGTTATTGAAAGAGATACCATCCGCGGAAGCGTAATTTATATTGACTCCTTCCAAAATGTGATCACCAACATTACTAAGGAGCTGTTTAACAAGATGCAGCAGAACCGGGCATTTACGCTATTTTTCCGTAAGAGCGAATCCATTTCGCAGCTTAGCTGGCATTATAATGAAGTTCCTGAGGGCGAAAAACTCTGTCTTTTCGGAATCAGCAACCATCTGGAAATTGCCATCAACAAAGGCAATGCAAGCGGCCTTCTGGGGCTCCATTTAGGCGACATAGTACGCGTTGAATTCAGATAATATTACGATGTTCTGATTGAAGCAACCCGCTTATCTGCCAAATAAAAACTACTTTTGTCCGCGCTGAAAAGCGTTTTTATTTTAGGAGAAGAATGGCCCGTAACAGGTTTAACAGCGGAACGACACCAGAAGAAGAGCTTCCAAAAGCAAAACTAAACAAAGAGAGTATAAAGAAAGCGGAAGGTCTTTTGATCTATCTAAGGCCTTATCGCTGGAAATTCTATATCGGATTATTTGCTTTATTTGTATCTAGCTTAACAGGCTTGGCTTTCCCTTCTTTGTTGGGTGCAATGATGGACGCTGCTCAAGGAAAACAAAAATACAGTTTTCTTTCTCCTGGAATCAATTCGTTAGGTTACGCTGCGTTTGCAATTTTATTCATTCAATCCGTTGTTTCATATTTTCGTGTTAGACTTTTCGTAGAAGTTGCGGAAAAAACCATTGCTGACGTTCGCCGGGATACTTATTTCAAGTTAATCACCTTACCGATGGACTTTTTTGCGAACAGACGTGTGGGCGAGTTAAATAGCAGATTATCATCAGACTTATCACAAATTCAAGATACTTTAACCACCACATTAGCGGAGATGATCCGTCAGATTGTGCTACTGGTTGGGGGAATAGTTTTTCTCGTTCTTGTTTCGCATAAATTAACGCTATTCAATCTTGCAATACTGCCTATTCTTGTTATTTCTGCAATCTTTTTTGGAAAAAAAATCCGTAAAATATCACGACAGGCCCAGGATAAACTGGCAGATGCCAGCACTGTTGTACATGAAACGCTCTTAGGAATTTCGAATGTTAAAGCCTTTGCAAATGAGGCTTATGAAGCAAAAAGATACGACAGCAACCTTCGCGAGGTGGTAAACATTGCATTACGAGGAGCTACTCTACGTGGAGGCTTTGCATCGTTCATTATATTTTGTCTGTTTGGAGCAATTGTTGGAGTTATCTGGTATGGTTCGATACTGGTATTACATAATGATATTACAGTTGGCGACCTAACTACTTATATTTTATACTCCATGTTTGTTGGGGCTGCAATGGGA
>Ga0307408_100002587_pt1 | contig 12614 bp, 7 predicted proteins | sample 322Cmetagenome_FD_202116 | JGI IMG/M metagenome (GOLD analysis project Ga0307408, IMG submission 202116) | Maize rhizosphere microbial communities from greenhouse at UC Davis, California, United States - 322HYB-C-3 | ecosystem: Host-associated > Plants > Roots > Rhizosphere > Soil | place: USA... | reverse complement strand
AAAAACACGAGGCAAGGCACGATCTCTGGGAGTACGCACCGCCATACCACATATTTGTTTCGCACGGTTACGAGGTGGACTTTGCTTCTCCGCTGGGTGGTGCCGTGCCGTTTATGAGGGAACCGTTAGGAATTAGCAGCTATACCATCAAATATGAGGGGTTCTTGAGTAAAGCCAACAACTCCTTAGCGCCTAAGCAGGTGAATCCAGGTGAGTACGTTGCCGTGTTTATCGGCGGCGGTTACGGGAATCTCTTTGATGTGGCTTCTAATAAAGACTTGCTCGGCATCATCGTGAAAATCCACGAGAATGGCGGAGTCATTGGAAGCTCTGGCCATGGTGCTGGTGCCTTTGCGAACGCAACGCTTTCCAATGGTCAGCCCCTTGTAAAGGGTAGGCGCATCGCAGGTTTTCCCAGCTCAACAGAAAAAGAAAAGGATTGGGCAAAACAAGGGAGCCTACTGCCTTTTCTAGTAGAAGATAGACTTAAAGAACAAGGCGCGATCACAGTGAACAAAGACAATATTCCAGACAAGCATGATGTCATTATTGATGATCGTATTGTCTCGACGATGTTCTTGCCGTCTGCTGCGTTGGTAGCGAAAGAAATACTTATCTTGCTCGATAAAAACGGAAAACCTGACAAATCCAAATAAGCCGCGGCAAAAAGCTTAACAAGCAGCACCTCGTAGAATGGTTGGGCTGTCATGCTCAACCATTCTACTTTCGGACTCACTCCTGCACCGATTTACACGCAAATCACTAATCCCGTTTCATCGCAGGCAATAAAATCGTGATGATTCCCAGTAATGGCAAAAAAGCGCAGTAGTCAAACATGTTTTCAATAGAGGTCGCATCCGCCAATGCACCCAATCCCGCCGCCGCTATACCGCTAATACCAAACATCAATCCAAAAAACACACCTGAAATCATACCGATTTTACTGGGTACCAATTCCTGTGCGAGCACCACAATCGCCGAAAATGCCGACGATAAAACCAAACCAATCACGACTGACAATATCGCCGTCCAAAATAAATTGCAGTAGGGAAATAACAAGGTGAAGGGCGCGGCGCCGAGAATGGAAATCCAGATCACTGCTTTGCGCCCCACCTTATCGCCAATTGGCCCACCCGCAAATGTCCCCACGGCAACGGCAGCTAAAAACAAAAATAAAAACAATTGCGCATTGGCGACAGAGGTTGAAAATTTTTCGATCAAATAAAAGGTGTAGTAATTGGTAAAGGCGGCCATGTAAATGTATTTGGAGAATACCAGCAGCGCTAATACCAGGAGTGCGCCTATGACTTGCTTGCGAGTTAAGTGTGCAAAGTGCGGATGTTTTTTGACGCTTTTAAGTGATGCGCGTGAACGTATCGTCCAGCGGCTTACGCCAAATAAAACAGAGAAGCCGAGAATCGCAAAGAGTGTGAACCAACCAATCGCACCTTGCCCTTGCGGTAGGATAATCGCCGCTGCTAACAGCGGGCCGAAAGCAGAACCCGCATTGCCACCGACTTGGAAAACGGACTGCGCAAAACCAAAGCGTCCGCCCGATGCCATGCGCGCAACGCGCGATGCTTCCGGGTGGAATGTTGATGAACCCAAACCAATCATGGCCGATGCAATCAGCAGCCAGGTAAAACTATCGGCCAGCGCCAGCATCACCAAACCGCATAAGGTAAATAGCATTCCCGTCGGCAATAAATAGGGTTTTGGATGTTTGTCGGTATAGAGCCCAATGCCCGGTTGCAACAGCGATGCGGTCATTTGGAAGGCGAGGGTGATCATGCCGATCTGGGTAAAACTCAACTCGTAGTTGGTTTTCAGCATGGGGTAAATCGAGGGCAAAATCGCCTGGATTAAATCGTTCAGCAAGTGCACAAAACTCACCGCGCCCACGACCGGCAAAATCGTTTTGGTGGGATCAAATTCGGTAGGCGTGAGAGTTTGGTTTGGAATGGGTTCCATCTTGCTCATGGTAGTGGGTATCTCCGGGGCGGGGCGTAAACAGTCAGTGCAGTCGCGCAGTATAAAATGACGAAAAAAGCAGATATGACATAAACTGTCGAATAAGTGACAAGTTAGTCAACACTTATTTGGAGCCGTTATGAGTAATCTTCTGCCGCGCAGCCCGGAAGAGTTGCAACATGTACCGCGCCCGATTGTGGCTTGGGGCGGGCATTACAAGAATGGCGATGAAATTCCCCCGCACACCCATCCCCGTGCGCAGTTGCTCTATGCCGTTGAAGGGGTAATGCGGGTGCTAACGCCGAACAGTGTGTGGACAATTCCATCGCACCGCGCGCTTTGGGTGCCGCCTAACGTTGAGCATCATTCATTTATGATGAGCGATCTGCAAATGCGTACGCTTTATGTGAGCGCCGATGTTCCGCTGTCACTCGGCACAGAATGCCGCGCAATTTCAGTCTCAGGTCTATTGCGCGAATTGATTTTAGGGTTGCTGCAGGAACCGGCGGAATATCCCATTCCGGGGCGCGGTGAACATCTGGTAGCGTTAATTTTGATGGAGATTAATCGCGCTGCAACCCAAGCGGTGGAAATTCCCTGGCCGCAAGATCGCCGCTTACAAACCGTTTGCCAATTTGTGATGAACTCACCCGGCATTAGCCACACTATCGATGATCTCGCAGCTATGGCGGGCGCAAGTGCACGCACACTGATTCGTTTATTTCCCAAAGAAACCGGTTTGAAATATCACCAGTGGGTGCAGCAAGTTCAACTTGCCGAAGCGCTCTGCCGTTTAGGGCGCGGCGAGAGCATTGCGCGCATCGCCAGTTTTCTTGGTTACGCCAGCCCCAGCGCATTTTCGGCGATGTTCAAACGCAATTTTGGTGTTGCGCCGAATCAATATTTTCAGCGCGCAAGCACTAACTAAGTGATCGACATTGACTGTTGTGATGTGAGGAAGCTATCTCGCCAAAAAACAGTCTTCCGTTATTGTAGCGAGTGATTGAAACGAGGGGCGCGCAAAATAATATCCCTGGAATAATTCGATGCCCATGTCTTGCAATGCGGCAAATTCTTCGTAGGTTTCTATGCCTTCTGCTACAACCGTCATTCCCAGTTCGTTACACACTTGAATGATGCCGCGCACGATAATTTGGCTTGAGCGGCGTTTGTCGATATCGCGCAGCAACGCCATATCCAATTTCATAATATCGGTTTGAATTTCAGCGAGCAGATTCAAACCCGCATAGCCCGCACCAAAATCATCGATCGCTGTTTTAAAACCGGTTTGGCGATAGTAATCAACAATTTCGCGTACGTGCGCAAGGTCATCGACTTTTTCACTCTCCGTGATTTCAAAAATAATTTGCTCGATAGGAAAGCCGTATTTTTCAGCCGCAGCAAGCGTGGTGCGAATACACAATTCAGGGCGATAAACTGCATTGGGCATAAAGTTAATACTGAGCAGTGATTGCATACCTAATTCAGCGGCTAGCTTGATGGCCGTAGTTCGGCAGGCCTGATCAAAGCGATAGCGATTGCCGTCATTCACGTGCTCGAAAATCTTTCCGGCACCTTCATTATTTAATCCACGCACGAGTGCTTCATGCGCGTATACGGTGCGCGTACGGGCATTGACTATGGGTTGGAATGCCATGGTGAATTCAAAATCCAGGCCCTCACCATTGGTGCATTCTTCACAGCCTGTGGGGCGGCATTGTTTTTGGTCTGTCATTGTAAGGATCTTTTTTGAAAGGATTTGTAAGCGTAAAGAGGGGGCATTTGTTGTTGCCCTCAACCCCGTAAGGGCATGAGGGGATATCAACTACCAGTTTTGATGATAGACCGAATGCCGGAATTTGCCATTCGTGAAGGAAGTTTTGTTGCTATAGATTGGCTGTCAGGTTAGCGGCTGCCAGATAGACCACCGGTCCATTTTTTAAATGCGCGGCGCAAATTGGCAACGTCGTAGAAGTGCAGTGCCTGAGCCACTTGGTCTTTACTCCAGCCTGCTTGATGCAACCAATAGAGCGCAAGGTCTTTGCGCACCAGATCGTATTGTTCCTGAAAATGGCTATGGTGTTTTTTCAGTTTGCGTTTGAAGCTGGCGCTGCTCATGCCAAAGGCGGCAGCGGTTTTATCGAGGCTCGGATTGTGGTGGATGTTGTGATGCAGGTAATTATATAGCTCGCTTAAAAATCCGCGATGAAAGGACATTGATTGTAGGTGCGGATGGGTAACGGGTAATGCACCAGTTGGTGTAGCTGCGCAATTATTTTTCCAGGGGATGTATAAATAGTCGCGCGCAATCGACATCGCATTCGCGTGGCTGGAGAATTGCACTTTGTTGTGTAGATGAACCTCGTATTGTTCAATATAAGCAGGTTTGCTGTGGGTAACATAAAACTGCCAAGGGATATTTTCATCACAATGCCAACGCGTGAGTGAGCTGAGTGCGGTAGATATCATTTCCACCAGAAAAATCAGCGTAGTTTCTGCACCACAGGCGTCTTGCCAGTAAATCACCAAGTGTTCCTGTTCATAACAGGTGCGGAACTGTAGCAGCGGCATCAGCTGTGATTGTTGATCAATGAGAATATCAATTGCCGCCTGCAAATTGGTGGCCTTATTCAAAGCCTTGGTTGCAGTAGTTTCCAGTGAGGAAAAAAGACTGTGTCCCAATAAAAACCCCAGCTCCTGATGGTGATGCTGTTTTTGGATATTGTGGATTAATTGGAAACACTGTTGCGGTGATAGCTGCAGATTTCTTCTCGAAATATCTTCGCGAAAAATGCCGGTGTTACGCAGTAATTTATGTTCTTCTACACCACGGCTGAGCGCCATATCGATTAGCATGAGTGGCCATTCATGCGCCGGAATAAACGGCGTATCTATTTCAAAGTAGGGCGTAGGTTGATAGCAACTACTCGCCTCTGCATTACATTCATCAGCGGTATTATTCATGCTGTTCATCAAGCCGCGCGCTGCAAAGTGGCATGATGTTTTTCTTTGGCATGTAGCAGCGCCAGATTAGCGCGCTCAATCAAGGCTTCTGCCGAGTCGCGTGTTGTAGTGTCGGTACTGGTAAGTGCAATGCCTATGCTAACTGAATGAAACAGGCTTTCATCCTGGTTCTGGGGTTTGTAGGCAAAATGTTGCACTGCAGCAGAAATTTCGCCTGCGATATTTTCAGCGCCTGCACGCCCTGTGTTGGATAATATCAATGCAAAGCGGTCGCCCGCATAACGGCACAGTACATCACTGCGGCGAATATTTAATAAGATCAATTCACTCAGTGACTGCAATAAGTGGTCGCCCTGCTGATGGCCGTAGCGGCGATTGATTTCACGAAAGTTATCGACATCAATAAATAATAATGCGAGTGATTGTTCGGCGTTGCGATGCTCTGGTAGCGCTTGCAGTAATTGCTTGCGCAAATAATCGGCACCGCTCAAATTGGTAGTGAAATCCAGACTGCGATGTTCGCGAAACAATCGCTCCCGTTTGCGCAATTGTTCATTAATGCTGAGTTGCTCTTTATGCCAGTGGTAAATGCCAAGCGTAAGTAATACCAAACCTATCGGCATACAGCCTGATTCTATCCAATGATCCCAGCGCGCCGTTTCGGGGAAACGAATAAATTCATCGAGCAAATCCTGGAATCCCGCTAAAAAAATCCCGCTTAAACCCAAGCTTAAATATTGCGTTACGCGCCCGGCCGGGCGGCTGTGCAAAATTAATCCTAACCATACCAAGGCGAGTGCTGCAGCGCCGCCTTCGCTGAGTACATCCAACCAATTTATCTCGGCTAATACTTTTAAGTCAGAAACTGCAAGGCTGGCGATGAGCGCCAGATTTGCACCCATACCGACAAAAAACAGTTTCCATTTATGGTGTTTCAACATAAGGGCTCGCAGGCGATGGTGATAAAAGTGCTGCACCGATAGCAGATCAATGTGACAGCTTTATGAATTTTTGTTCCGGCCGACAAAATCACCCGTTTAGTTTCAGGGAGGCAAATCAGCTCAGCCTATTTGTTGGCAGCAATACCCGCTCGTCACAGAAGTGTCATTTATTCCCCCTAGTTTGGCGTCGTCTAAAGTCTTTTAGCTTTTTTACCTTTTAGTCTTTTAAAAGAATCGGGGAACACACTGTGAAAAAAATGATATCGGTATCCAAAAATAGAAATTTTGTGAAGACTGCGATGGCAGTCGTCGTTGCCGGTCTTGCCGGCAGCGCGTTGGCCGACGGTCGTATTGAAGGGCAAATTAAAGCGACTGAAAAAGGTATTGCATTGCAGGGCGCAAAAATTCGCATTGCGGAATTAAATCGTGAAGCGGTGAGCCAGCGCGATGGTCGTTTTGTATTTTTGGATGTGAAACCAGGCAACTACACCTTGGTGACAAGTTATATCGGCGCGGATGATATTAAACGGTCGGTAGTTGTGCGGGATCAAAAAACCACACGGGAAAATTTTCAATTGGTGGGTGTATCCGGTTTGGTTGAAAATGTCATTGTGATCGGACAAGCGGCCGGTATTAACAAAGCGCTTAACAAACAGCGCAGCGCCGATAATATTCTCACCGCGGTATCGGCGGATGCAATTGGCCAATTTCCGGATACTAACGTTTCTGAATCGCTGCAGCGTTTACCGGGTTTGTCAATTGAACGCGACCAAGGCGAAGGCCGCTATGTGCGCGTGCGCGGCATGGGGCCGGATTACAATGCGGTGACGATTAATGGTGTGGGTGTACCCGGCCCAGATGCGGATCGCCGTGCAGTTGCATTAGATGTAATTCCTTCTGATTTATTAGAAAATTTAACTGTTACTAAAAGTTTAACGCCGGATATGGATGCCAATTCACTCGGCGGCAGCATTGATGTGCAAAGCCTCTCCGCATTTGATCGCGATGGTTTCTTTTATCAACTCACTGCTGAAGGCAGCTACGATGAAAATACCGAAGAGACCAGCCCAAAAGTAGCAGCGACTGCGAGCAATCAATTTAGCCTCGGTGGTGATGACAATAATCTGGGCATTGCATTTGGTGTGAGTTCGTTCAAACGTGAATTCGGTTCTGACAATGTTGAAACCGGTGGTGCTTGGGATTTTGAAGATGGCGAAGCACGCCTGGAAGAAATAGAGCAGCGCGATTATCGCATTACCCGTGAACGCTCCGGTGTAACCTTGAATCTGGATTACAAGCCAAGTGATGACACGGATTTATATTGGCGCAATCTTTACAGCGAATATACCGATTCCGAAATTCGTTTGGCGAATGTGATTGAGTTTGAGGACGCACTAGCCGAAGGCGAAGTTGGCACTGCGGAGGTGCAGCGCGAACTAAAAGACCGCACCGAAACACAAAAAATTCTCTCGACCTCTTTGGGTGGTCAGACGCGTTTGGATAAATGGACACTGGATTATCGTGTTGCTTACAGCAAGTCCAGCGAAGATGAACCACAAAATGTTGCCGGTGCAGTATTTAAAATTGACGATGATGTTATCGCTGACGAAGCATTTGATCTTTCTTATACCAATACCGGCAAGATAGTGATTGCGGCTCCGGCTGGATATTATCAATCAGCCAGTTATAAATTGGATGAAGTGGAGTTAGGTAGCACCAATACCAATGATGGAAGTACGGCAGTGAATCTGGATTTCACCCGTGATCTGGAGTTGGATGGCAATGCGGCGCAATTAAAGTTCGGTGTAAAACACACCGAGCGCTCAAAAGATAATAATGTCGATATCTGGTTTGCGGAAGATTTTGTTGGCGATACCTCACTCACAGAATTTTCGGGCAGCGAAGTGGATTACCAATTTGGGCAATTTGGCAGCACGATTAATTCAGCACAGGTGAAATCAGCAATCGAGGCTGCGGAAGAAGATGAAGTCGAAAGCAGCATTGGCGACTACGATATTACCGAAGATACCAGTGCCGCTTATGTGATGGGGCGCGTGGATATTAATGACTGGCGTATCCTGACTGGCGTGCGTTATGAAAATACCGATTTCACCGCGCAGGGTAATTCTTATGATGGTGATGCTGACGAATTAAATGCACAATCCTTTGAAAATTCCGATGACTATTTTTTACCAGCATTGCATATCCGCTATAGCATTAGCGATAAAACTCAAGTGCGTGCAGCCTGGACTAATTCAGTGGTGCGCCCCGGTTTTGCACAGCTATCACCTGGTCGTTTAATTGAAGAAGACGATGGCGATATTGAAGCGGAATTCGGTAATCCGGATTTAAAATCACTGGAATCCAGCAATATCGATTTTGGTATTGAACATTACCCTGGTGTAGCCAGCGTTATTTCTGCGTTTGCGTTTTACAAAGCTATCGATAATTTTGTTTATCAAACCGATTTGGGCGGCACGGCGGGCTACGAAGATTTTGATAAAGCGGTAACCTTTGTCAATGGCGATAAAGCGGATATTTTGGGGCTTGAGTTGGCTGCATCCAAACAATTCACCAGTTTGCCATCGCCTTGGGATGGTTTGCTGATTGGCGGTAACGCCACCTTCGTAGATTCCACTGCAGAAATTGGCGGTTATGATGATGGTGAATTTATCTCGCGCGATATTCCTATGCCCAGCCAATCCGATACCTCAGCTAACTTTATGATCGGTTATGAGTCGGACAAAATCAGCATGCGTTTGTCAGCTAATTATAAATCCAATTATTTGTTGGAAGTGTTAGAGCCGATGGAAGCGGAGTACGATGCATATGTTGATGATCAAATGCAATTGGATTTTTCTATACGCTACTACCTTACTGAATCTATCAAGTTGCATTTTGAAGCGCTTAACTTGACCGACGAGGTGTATTATTCCTACGTTAAAGACTCAAAATACAATTCACAATACGAAAGCTACGGTGCGACTTACAAACTCGGCATTACCTTTATGCAGTTTTAAGTTTTGATTAAGAGTGCTTTTGTAGTCTGGATGGCTCTTGCTGGAGCCATCTTATAAAAAAGGTTTTGATTATGATCAGTTTGCGTAAATCCTTGTTCGCCTGTTTGTTTGCAGGCTTTTGTTCGTCTGTTATTGCAGATACCAATCTGCCGCCGTCATTAAAAGACGGATTGATTGCGCCTCTGCCTGACTTGCTGCAGCACCAATCTACTTTTCTGGCGCTGGGCGATAACATTCACTGGCGTGATGCCAGCGGTAAATCTCTCGCGCAACTCAAACTGCCGGCAGAACTTTTGGATTGGCGCTATCCAGTGCAATTACAAACTGGAAAAACATTATCATCTGAATTAGTCGCGGCAACGGTATTTTTGCCGGAACAACAACCGGGGCTGGTTGCGCTTGATCCTGAATCGGGAAAGTTGCGCGAATTGCTACGCCTGCCCACGCCGGAATTTAAAATCGAGAACTTGTGTTTGAGTCGCGCAGGCGGTAATCATCTTTCGCTGTATTTATTGGATGAGCGCGGTACGGCGGAGCACTGGTTGGTGGTTGATGCTAATGGCAAAGCAGATGCAAAACTGCTGCGTCGTTTACCCATCGCACCCAACAGCAAATCCTGCGCGGTCGATGATGAACAGGATTTATTGTTTATCGCCGAAGAAGGTATTGGAATTTGGGCGCAGGGTGCATCAGAAGAATCGACTCCCGGCCGTGTCGCGGTCGATTTACAAAAACCTTTCGGCGCCTTGTCCGGCACTGTTGAATCATTGGCGGTAATTTCACAAGGTTTGGTTGCTGCGATTGCGGAGGAAAAACAACTGGCGTTCTATAGCACCCGTGCAAGCCAATTCAAACAGCAGCAGTTGCGTGATATTCCTAATACGGATGAGCCGGAAATTGTAAAAGCTGTTGCCGCAGCAGATTCTGTAACAGGCAAGATTTCACTCTCACTGGTGGTCGGTGATGAAAAAACCGGAAATCAGCTGTTGTCGTTGTCGTGGCAAACTGAAACGCAAAAAAAACCAGTACACAGTATTGTGAGCGTTACGCCGGATGTGCAGACCCAGGTTATGGCAAGATTTGGTGATGCGGCTGATGATCCTGCGATTTGGGTCAATAAAAAACGCCCACAAAAAAGTCTGGTGATTGGCACTAACAAACAGCAAGGATTATTTGTATACGACATGCAAGGGGGTGAAGTACAGCATTTCAATACGGGTAAATTAAATAATGTGGATGTCCGTTATGGAGTGCGATTGGGTAAAGAAGTTGTCGATATTGCCGTCGCTACCAATCGCGATGACAACAGTTTAGCGATTTATACAATTGATCCTAAAAATGGAAAATTACGTTTCTCTGGCAGTGTTGCTACGGATCTTGAAGAAATTTATGGATTTTGTTTGTATCAAAACGCCAGTGGAGTTACTTATGCAATACCCAATGCAAAAAGTGGCGAGTTCCAGCAGATTGAATTAACTGCAGTAGCAGATCAAAAAAATAAAAATATCCACATCTGGCAAGGCAAAAAAGTACGCAGTTTTTTTGTAAAGAGCCAGCCGGAAGGTTGTGTGGCTGACGATAAAAACCAGCGCTTATTCGTCGGTGAAGAAGATGAAGCTGTCTGGACGATTGGCGCTGAGCCAAACGCAGATACGCAGGTTGAATTGGTGTTGCGCGCCAGTGATGTATTGGTTGCCGATGTGGAAGGCATGGGTATCTATCAGGGCAAGCATAAAAACTATCTTGTGGTATCCAGTCAGGGTAATAACAGTTACGTCATACTTGATGCAACAGCGCCCTATAAAACACGTGGTGTGATTAGAGTAGATCTGGATGCCGGGCGTGGCATTGATGGTGTTTCGGAAACCGACGGCCTTGAAGTCACCCATGCCAATCTCGGTGGAGCCTTTAGTGAAGGTATGTTAGTCGTGCAGGACGGTCATAAAGTGATGCCGGAAGCGCCGCAGAATTTTAAATATGTCAGCTGGGAAAAAATCCGCACAGCATTAGTACTCGAATAATGGTGATCGCCAATGAATAACAACAATGAACTACCGGTTGTGGATATCGACGATATTCCGGTCAATCCATCGGCTAATCCTTGGTTGTTAGAGGTTATCGCCAATCGCCGCAATTTATTAAAAGGTGGATTGGGATTGGCAATAGGCGGATTTTTAGGTGGCAGTTTATCGGGTTGCGCTAAGACCAATGAGACAATTCATGAAACAATATCACCACTCGTCCCGCTAAAAAATACATCGCCAAAAATTGGATTCACGTCTGTTGCTATGCAGCATGCAGTAGATTTTGATCGTGTAGTTGTTGCTGAAGGCTATACAGCGAGCGCCTTTTTTTCCTGGGGGGATGAAGTGGTGACTGGTGCTGTGCCCTGGAAGGTCGATGCAAGTAATAGCTGGCAAGAACAGCAATTGCAAGCGGGACAAAACCATGATGGTATGGCCTATTTTCCATTTCCCGATGCACCGAATGATCACGGATTACTCGTGATCAATCATGAATACACCAATCCGACTTTGCATCCCAATGGCCCCACAGAAACGCGCGATGCGCAAGGTGTTATTCATCGCCCCGAGCATGAGGTGTTAAAAGAACAGGCAGCGCACGGCGTGAGCGTAATTGAAATTAAACGCGACCAAGAAAATCGTTGGCAACGAGTTAAAAATTCTTCGTTCAATCGCCGGTTGACAGCCAATACGCCAATGGGAATTACTGGTCCGGCGGCGGGGTCGGAACATTTAAAAACTGCGCAAGATCCAACCGGTACACGTGTACTCGGGACTTTGAATAATTGTTCTATGGGAAAAACGCCTTGGGGAACTTATTTAGTTTGCGAAGAGAATTGGAATAGTTATTTTGTGAATCGCAACACTGCTGATTGGCAGCAGCGCGTATCCCATAAACGTTATGGCATTTCCAACGGGTTAAATAGCAGTAAATATTATTGGGAGACGGTTGATCCGCGTTTTGATGCAACACCTACCGAAAAACAATATTTTAACGGTTTTGTGAACGAGCCGAACCGTTTTGGTTGGGTGGTTGAGTTTGATCCTTTTAATCCTGATTCATTGCCACAAAAGCGTACTGCGTTAGGCCGCTTTGCACGCGAATGCGCAACGGTGGTGATTGGCGATGACGGTGAGGTGGCGATTTATTCGGGTGACGATACGCGCGGCGAATATATTTATAAATTTGTTGCGCAAGAACGTTTTGATAAAACCAATCCCAAAGCAAAACCCGATTTATTGGATAAAGGGATTTTGTATGTTGCGCTATTTCACGCTGATGGTCGCGGTGAGTGGTTGCCGTTGTTGTGGGGTGAGCGAGGTTTAACGGCGCGCAATGGTTTTATGAGTCAGACAGACGTATTGATCAATGCGCGCGCTGCTGCGGATATCCTCGGCGCAACACCGATGGATAGACCCGAGTGGGTCGCCGTTGATCCGCACACGCGCGAGCTTTATGTGACGCTCACTAACAATGTTGAGCGCGGCATCAAACTGGATCAGCCTGTCGATAAAGCAAATCCGCGCAAAGAAAATCATCACGGCCAAATCCTGCGCTGGGTTGAAAAAAATTCCAATCCTGCAGCGACCGAATTTAACTGGGAGATTTTTTTACTCGCGGGTAATTCAGCGCAATCTTCTGTACCTGAAGGCCAACAGGGCAATATTCGTGGCGATGTATTTTCCAGCCCGGA
>Ga0307408_100002586_pt1 | contig 12616 bp, 13 predicted proteins | sample 322Cmetagenome_FD_202116 | JGI IMG/M metagenome (GOLD analysis project Ga0307408, IMG submission 202116) | Maize rhizosphere microbial communities from greenhouse at UC Davis, California, United States - 322HYB-C-3 | ecosystem: Host-associated > Plants > Roots > Rhizosphere > Soil | place... | reverse complement strand
CTGTATGATATAGGTTTCAATACGGGATATCAGAATAACTGGTTTATACATTCAGCTTACCAAGCTCCTGGTAAACCCGATGAGTTGGCAAGCCTACAACATTAGAGTAAGAGCCATTTATTCTTTCAATACCAGCCAAACCAATCCATTCCTGAATACCATAAGCGCCGGCTTTATCAAATGGCATATAGTTTTGGATATAGTGGTTTATTTCGCTCTCTGTTAATGGCAACATGTAGACCTCTGTTACTTCCGCAAAGGATGTAAGCTGATGATTTTGTAAAAAGGCAACTCCAGTAACAACCTCATGTTTTCTCCCGGCCAGTAACGAAAGCATTTCAAAGGCTTCTGAAGCATCTGCAGGTTTTCCCAGTATCTTACCATCAATACAAACAATAGTATCTGCAGTCAATACGATCTCATTTTCTTGCAAAGTCTCATCAAAAGCATGGGCTTTCTTTTCGGCGATATAAACAGCAACTTCGGCAGGTTGCAATCCATCAGGAAAAGATTCATCCACTTCTTTAAGAACCACTCGGAAATCTATTCCGGTCATTTTGAGAAGTTCTTGTCTGCGAGGGGATTTAGATGCTAAGATAATTGGTGGCAAAGTATTCATGAGGGGATTTTTAGAACTTTTGTAAAACAAAAAAGCCCTGCTATATTACTAACAGGGCCTTAAATGATTTCGTAATTCTTATTCTGCTACTACAGGAAGAACTGAAACGTATGATTTGTTATCTGCTTTCTTTTTGAAAACTACTTTTCCATCTACTAATGCAAATAATGTATGATCTCTACCAATACCTACATTTTTGTCAGCATGATGTCTAGTACCACGTTGACGTACGATGATGTTTCCTGCAATTGCATCCTGACCACCGAAAATTTTAATACCTAAACGTTTGCTATGCGATTCGCGACCGTTTTTCGAACTACCAGCTCCTTTTTTGTGTGCCATTTTCTTTTATATTTTTAACTGAAGTATCAGTTAATAATGTTCAACAATTAATTATAAGAAGGCTCCTGCCTCTCTTTTCTCAAATTAGATAGCGATATCTGTGATTTGAATTTTAGTGAAAGACTGACGGTGTCCGTTTTTCTTTTTGTAACCTTTACGACGTTTTTTCTTAAAAACGATCACTTTGTCACCTTTTAGGTGAGACAAGATTTTAGCTGAAACTTTAGCTCCTGAAAGTGCTGGTACACCAACTTTAACATCGCTACCATTAGCAGCTAACAATACATTGTCAAATTCAACACTAGCGCCCTCTTCTCCTTGTAGTCTGTGTACAAAGATCTGCTGGTCTTTTGCAACTTTGAACTGTTGTCCGGCTATATTTACTATTGCGTACATTGTTAGAAAATTTTATGAGCCGCAAAGATAGAGATAAAACTTATTAATGGAAATAAATTACTAAAAATTCTTCCCTTTTAACGGTGTCAACAAATACTCCAATCCATTCAGCTTTATCTCATATATGGTGTGAAGCAACATACCCAGCTTGCCTTCAGGAAAACCTTTGGAATGATACCAAACCAAATACGGCTCGGGTAAATTGCAAAGAATAACGCCCTTATATTTTCCGAACGGCATTCGTGTTGTAACGAGCTCTTGCAATGATTGTGCATTCATAATGTAAAGAAAGGGCTATTTTAAGATAAACTGCAAGTAATGTGTATAAAAAGCCCAATCCTAAATCAAAACCTTATCGGGTACTATAAGTGGCCGATTTGTTCGCCAGTTCATTGGTATTACCCTCCGAAACTATATTGCTTACCGTATTCGTAATTACACCTAGCCAGCTAAATCCGGTTTTGAATTGATTGCGGTACACGTAAACATTCTTGCTGCCAGCCAATGCCTGCACCCTTATACAATGAGCATTTGTGTATATAGTATTAGCTTCAATGGTAATATCTGAAACAGCTCTGGTTACATTATAGGTACCTAAGACAATAGCTGATGAATTTCCGGACGAGGCTCTCGTATCAATTGTGTTGCCCGAGATCTTAATCTTATTGAGATTAAACTTACCACCACCCAGTTGCACGCCTCCCACGTTAGCCCCTTTGGTTTTCACTATATTATTTGAAATAAGCACGCCTGTACCATCCTCTGTAAAACCCGGGGAAATGGCAATACTACCGGCATTTACTGTATTGTTAATTATGGAATTATTTGAGCCAAAAACTTCGAAGCCGCTTCGATGTGTGCCATTACCCCCGGTCATAACATTGCTACTAAAAACGGTATTTCTGTAATACCCGGATATACCATTGCCGCCTAAACCAGGAGCATCATTTAATTTATTATCGCTGATTTTTGAATTAGTTACATAAGCTGCGGCACATTCAATTGCGAATTGTTTGCCATGTGTATTATTAAAGGTATTTCCGGAAATTCGAACGTTTATATTTTCCTGACTCTGCAATTGAAGCGCTGGAGAAGCCGCCGTTACCAATGCCCAACGGGTAAAATTATTGTTAGCGATGAGCGCATCCCGGGTACCACGTAATTCAAGCAAAGTGCGCCCACCCTCTGTAAATCTGCAATTGGATACACTGAAATTGCTAACCGGATAAGCATCTAAACCTTTAACCTGCACCACACCACCATTACGGCCTCCACTAAAAACAACATTTTCGCAGCTGATATTTTTTGTATTGTCAGCAACGTAAAACGTAACGAGATTAGCTCCCGTATTTCCGGCAAAATTGGCATTAAGTTTCAAGTTCTTTATTTTTATGCCATTCGTGCGGGTTGGCACCCGAAATACCTTTCTATTGGAACCACTATTATTTGAAAGGAATATTTCGGTTACATCGCCCAAGCCTTCTATTGTTAAATTAGATGGAAGCACAATTTCATTGGAAATAAGAAACTTTCCGGCCGGCAGAATTAGTGCCTGCTTTCTTGCGGCAAAGCTATTTACCAGATTTTGAAGTACGTCACGATTATCAATAAGTCCATTGCCATTTAAACCAATTGCGTTGGCTGTAGCATTTTGTGCCGGCACCTGAGGGGTAGTCGCCGGTAAGGGCGCTGTTGGAACAGCAGGAGTAGCTTCAGGAGCTGAAATAGTTACAGGAATTATATTATCAGAAAAGACATTGGGAGTAAGGATATTTTTGGAACCTTTTATATTTAAGCCTCCACGCTGTAGCCCTTTACTTCCGCCGAACCGGTTATTAGTAATTGAGCTCGATTCAAATACTCCGCCTATCCCATTGCCGCCAATATTCTTGCCATCGTTAAAAACGTTATTTTCAATCCGGGCCTGTTTCGTAGTTGATGCCGTGGATTCAACAGCATACTGGGAGCCATAGCTATTACTGAATATATTATTAAACAGGCTGGTTTGAGTATTATCCTGGCTCTGCAATTGCAAGGCCGGACTGTTGCTCACATAGTTAGCCCAATTTTGAAATACACAGTTTGTGATTGTGGCATTTTGAGTTCCCCTGAGCTCCAAAAGGGTACTTCCGGCTTCTAAAAAGTTACAATTGTTAAACTTTATATCTTTAACAGGATAGTCATTTAAGCCTTTTACCTGCACAGAACCACTTTGGCGCCCTCCGGCAAAAAACACATTATCAAATACAATATTGCTCGAATTATCGGTAACGTATAGGGCAACTAAACGAGCACCAGAATTTTGACTCTGATTAGCATTCACCTTTAAATTTTTGAGTGTTACGTTTTCAGTTTGCGTAGGAATGCGGAGCACATTCCTCCCTGCCGCATTTCCGGCAGAAAGGTAAATCTCAGTCTGCTGCCCCTGCCCTAACACACTTGCATTATCAGGAAGTATAATTTCATTTGACACCAGAAATTTACCAGCCGGTAAAACTAAAGTACTTTTTTTAGCAGCTGCGGAATTTATCAACCGTTGAAGAGTAGCAGCATTGTCGGCTTTACCATCGCCAACCAGGCCTGCTGCTGTTAAAATGTTATTGGTTTCGGAAACAACAGCTGATGTTAGTTTGTCCTTTAAGCTAACAGTTTGATCAGCAAGAACTTCTTCTACCTGATCCTCCTCGCACGAACACGTGCAAAACAGAACAGCAAGCATGGCTGTCCAATAAATTTGTCTCATAGGGTATTTACACTGTTTTCTGCGTGGAGCAGAAGGATTAAACACTTATTTTCATAAACACAATCGATGGGTTATTGAAAACAATGCCAGAAAATCGATTGAAAGTATTTTTACCTATAAATAGATGACACTAATTTTAATTTTCGGAAGTGTTTCTATAGAAAAATTCAACACATTGTGGATTTGTGGCAAAAAAACAGTCGCAAATTTGAAATAATCCGGCAGAGCAAAGGGTCGAACACCCATATTTAGCTTCGATTTTACTTTTATTTGCAATTGCCAAATTCTTTTACCTAAGTTTGCAGCGTACTTTAGGGGTGTCCGAACCGGACTGAGATTATACCCTTTGAACCTGATGCAGTTAGTACTGCCGAAGGGAAAAGTGAAGGCATTCACCGTGCCCAACTTATGACCTGTTTTCATCAGGCATTCCTGAAGTACCCAACAATAACAGGAATGGAAATAACCGTCAATCATCAGCATCATCAGGTTCCCGAAAATTATTCTGTGCAAGAATTATTGGCATTTCTAATGCCTGGCACCGAAAGCGGACTCGCCGTAGCCATCAATCAACAAATTATTCCAAAATCTGCATGGTCTAATCAGCGGCTCAACCCCTCAGATAATGTAATGTTAATCAGGGCAACCCAAGGCGGCTAAGCAAATTTCCCCAAACAAAATTTCGCAAACAAAAAGATCAGCTCTTTCAATGCATTGTGTTGAAGAGCCTTTGCTCAACAGATATGAAAACAGAAAAAACTCCTACCCAGCAAACCATCACCCGTGATCCTTTTCCGGCATCGAAAAAGATCTATGTAAAAGGGCAGATACACGACATCTCTGTAGCGATGCGTGAAATAAGCTTAACAGACACTAAACTTTTTGGAAAGTCAGGTGAGGTTGAGCACAATCCATCGGTAACGGTTTATGACACAAGTGGTCCATACACCGACATCAATGTAGAAATTGACGTTAAGAAAGGCTTACCGCGACTACGTGAACAGTGGATCCTGGATCGTAACGATGTTGAGCAATTACCTGAAATTTCCTCAGCTTACGGCAAACAGCGCCTTGTGGATTCAAACCTGGATGCTCTGCGTTTTGAGCATATCAGCAAACCTCTGCGTGCAAAAAGCGGAAACAATGTTTCGCAAATGCATTATGCAAAAAAGGGCATTATTACTCCTGAGATGGAATATATTGCCATCAGAGAGAATCAGAAGATTGAACTTTTAAAAGAGCACCTGAACGGTTCTTATGATATTCTTTCGAAGCAGCATGCTGGTCAGAACTTTGGAGCAAATACGCCTCTAAAATATATTACACCTGAGTTTGTTCGCCAGGAAGTGGCAATTGGAAGAGCGGTGATTCCATCTAACATCAACCACCCTGAGTTAGAACCAATGATTATAGGAAGAAATTTCCTTGTTAAGATCAACGCTAATATTGGTAACTCCGCTGTAACATCAACCATCGAGGAAGAAGTTGAAAAGGCGGTTTGGGCTTGTCGCTGGGGCGCCGATACCATCATGGATCTTTCTACCGGTAAGAACATCCATGAAACCCGCGAGTGGATTATCCGCAACTCACCGGTGCCAATTGGAACCGTTCCAATTTACCAGGCTTTAGAAAAAGTTAATGGTAAAGCTGAAGATTTAACCTGGGAACTTTTCAGAGATACATTAATTGAGCAGGCTGAACAAGGTGTAGATTATTTCACAATACACGCCGGGGTTCTGTTGCGTTATGTACCTCTTACTGCAAAACGATTAACAGGTATTGTTTCCCGTGGTGGATCAATTATGGCCAAATGGTGTCTGGCTCATCATAAAGAGAACTTCCTTTACACACATTTCGAAGAGATTTGTGAGATTATGAAAGCGTATGACGTTGCATTTTCTTTGGGAGATGGTTTACGTCCGGGATGTATTGCTGATGCGAATGATGCAGCTCAGTTCGGCGAATTGGAAACCCTTGGCGAGCTTACTAAAATTGCATGGAAACATGATGTACAAACCATTATCGAAGGCCCGGGCCATGTTCCCATGCATTTGATTAAAGAAAATATGGACAAGCAATTGCAACATTGTGCGGAAGCTCCCTTCTACACGCTTGGACCATTAACAACTGATATTGCCCCGGGTTATGACCATATTACTTCGGCAATCGGAGCAGCAATGATTGGTTGGTTTGGAACTTCAATGCTTTGCTACGTAACACCAAAAGAACACTTAGGATTACCTAATAAAAAGGACGTTAAGGATGGGGTAATTACGTACAAAATTGCAGCACACGCGGCAGACCTTGCAAAAGGACATCCGGGCGCTCAATACCGTGACAATGCTTTAAGTAAAGCTCGTTTCGAATTTAGATGGGAAGATCAGTTTAACCTTTCTTTAGATCCGGATACAGCACGTGAATTCCATGATGAAACCTTACCTGCCGAAGGTGCCAAAGTAGCTCACTTCTGCTCTATGTGCGGACCAAACTTCTGTTCAATGAAGATCACTCAGGATGTTCGGAAGTATGCTGACGAAAATGGCACGAACGAGCAGGATGCTTTGCAAAAAGGTATGGAAGAGAAATCAAAAGAGTTCTTAAACAAAGGAAGCGAACTTTATTTCTAATGGAATTGCTGGTGATAAGCGGTGAAAGTTTTTTTACTGGAGAAACGGCTCTTGTTAATCAGCTTTTTGAGGAAGGGATGCAAATTTTCCATCTTCGAAAACCTGCATCATCGCGAGAAGAAACAAAAGCTTTTCTGGCGACGATAAATCCGGAACACAGACCAAAGGTTTCACTGCATCACCACCATTATATTGCATCCGATTACGGCATTAATCGACTTCATTACCCGGTAAAAAAACGAGCAGAAACTACAGCTATTGAACTAGATAAGCAAAATAAGACAGGCTCTATTTTAAGCACTTCAGCACACTCTATTGAGGAAGTAAACAGCCTGGATTCTTGCTATTCTTATAGCTTTATAAGTCCGGTATTCAACAGCATTTCAAAGCCCGGTTATGAAGGTTTTTATCAGGAAAATTTCTCACTGATTAGAGGAAGAAGCTGCATAAAATACATTGCTTTAGGGGGAATAAATGCAAACAATATTACCCGGATTAAATCACTGAGTTTTGATGGAGCGGCGGTTCTTGGAGCCATCTGGCAAGAGCCAAAAAACGCTGTTTATAACTTTAAAGAACTAAAAGATTTATGCAGCTAAGCAGGCCAATTGCTGTAAGTATTGCCGGTTTTGACCCATCGGCGGGCGCCGGAATCCTGGCAGACATTAAGACTTTTGAGCAACACGAGGTTTATGGCATGGGAATCTGTTCGGCTTTAACGCGACAAAATGACAGTCAGTTTATGGGATTGGATTGGGTGGAAGATGATGCGTTGTTAGCTCAATTAGAATCCATTAATAAATTCACAATATCGGCATTTAAAATAGGGATTATCAAGTCATTAAGTTCACTTAGGAAAGTTATAGTTTATATAAAAATACACCATTCTGAAGCGAATATTGTACTTGATCCGGTTTTGAAAGCAAGTGCAGGTTTCTCATTTCATGATAATCTGGAGCCCGAAACACTGATGTTCATATTGCAAAACATTAGCTTGATAACTCCAAACTATAATGAAATGCAATTTCTTGAAGAGATTTTAGGAGATAAGGTAGTTAAGTATTGCAATGTGCTTCTTAAAGGAGGTCACAACCCTGAAAAGGAAGGAACCGATATACTATACCAGCACTCCTCTCCTATTGAAATAAGTCCCATTTTGAATAAGGTTTACCCTAAACACGGTTCGGGTTGTGTGCTGGCTTCGGCTATCACAGCGAATCTTGTAAAAGGGCATTCTCTTGAGCAATCTTGCCGTGATGCCAAAGCATATACTGAGGCATTTTTAAGTAGCAATTCCACACTATTAGGATACCACAAATCATGATCGATCAATTACATTATATATCACAAAAAAACGATACAATAGCTCATATCGAAGCCATACAACAAGCACTTGAAAGTGGTTGTAAATGGATCCAGCTAAGAGTAAAAAATCAACCTGAAAACGTAGTAAGAAGCTTAGCATTTGAAGCAAAAAATCTTTGCGACAAGTACGATGCAAAACTTATTATTAACGACTTTCCGCAAATTGCGAAAGAGGTTTCTGCGTATGGCGTTCACCTTGGATTAATGGATATGCCGGTATCTGAAGCAAGGCAGATTTTAGGAGATAAATTTGTCATCGGCGGAACAGCCAATACCTATGAAGATGTGCTCTTGCGAGTGAAGGAAGGTGCAGATTACGTGGGTCTTGGTCCCTTCAGGTTTACCACCACCAAGGAGAAGCTTAGTCCGATTTTAGGACTTGATGGTTATAAAGAAGTTTTCAGAAAACTAAAGGAAGCGAATATCACCATCCCGATAGTTGCCATTGGAGGGATTGAAGTTAGCGATATCGATTCGCTAATTGAAGTGGGCTTACATGGTGTTGCATTAAGCGGCACTATTACGTTTGCTAACGACAGAGAAAAAGTAGTTAAAGAGATACTTGAAAAGATTAAGGGCTGCGAAGTTGAATAGATAATTTTTCTAGCTTAAAACAACTGGAAGCTATCCAATTCTGAACTCCCCTATAAAACAAAATACAATGTTAAAAATTGCAGATAAAACATTTTCATCCAGGCTGTTTACCGGGACAGGCAAGTTCAGTTCGTCTGAATTAATGGAGGAGGCCTTGCTGGCTTCAGGAAGTGAACTGGTAACGGTGGCATTGAAACGTGTAGATATGAATAACAGACAGGATGATATCCTGATTCATTTGAAGCATCCGCACATAAATTTACTGCCCAATACCTCGGGTGTTCGTACAGCTAAGGAGGCGATCTTTGCTGCTCAGCTAGCGCGTGAAGCACTTGAAACCAATTGGGTAAAACTGGAAATTCATCCCGACCCAAAATACCTTATGCCAGACCCGATTGAGACGCTGTTAGCAACAGAAGAGCTTGCAAAACAGGGCTTCATCGTGTTGCCGTATATTCATGCCGATCCGGTTTTGTGCAAGCGACTGGAAGAAGCTGGCGCTTCGGCGGTAATGCCCTTGGGCTCTCCTATTGGAAGCAACAAGGGTTTAAAAACGATCGACTTTCTGGAGATTATTATAGAACAAAGTAAAGTTCCGGTGGTGGTTGATGCAGGTATTGGTTCACCATCAGATGCTGCAAAGGCATTCGAATTAGGTGCAGATGCAGTGCTGGTAAATACGGCAATTGCAGTATCAGACAATCCTGTGCAGATGGCTTATGCGTTTAAACTGGCTTGCGAAGCTGGTAGAATTGCGTATGAAGCCCGCTTGGCGAAACCTGTAAATCATGCTATAGCAAGTAGTCCATTAACTGCTTTTTTAGATGAGTAATTTCATAGACCTATTTGAGCAATATAACTGGGATGAAGTAAAAGCCGCCATTTATAGTAAAACCAGTGAGGATGTTGAACGTGCTTTAAATGCTTCTAAACGTACCGTGGAAGACTTTATGGCCTTGGTATCGCCCGCTGCAACAGCTTACCTGGAGCAAATGGCGCAACTCAGTCAGCAAATAACACAGAAACGATTTGGCAAGGTGGTGCAGATGTACATTCCGCTTTACCTGTCAAACGAGTGCAACAACATTTGCACTTATTGCGGCTTTAGTTTGGATAATAAGGTTAAACGCCGTACGCTATCGCCCATTGAAATTATGCAGGAAGCAACTGCCATAAAGGAAATGGGATATGACCACGTGCTTTTAGTTACGGGCGAAGCCAACCAAACGGTACATGTAGATTATTTCAAGAAAGCGCTCGATTTGCTTAAACCGCATTTTTCGCATATTTCAATGGAAGTGCAGCCGATGGATGAGGATGATTACCGCGAGCTTATCCCTCATGGATTAAATACGATTCTCATCTATCAGGAAACCTACCATAAAGATGATTACCGTAAGCATCACCCAAAAGGAAAAAAATCTAATTTCAATTACCGAATTGAAACACCTGATCGTTTAGGCCGGGCTGGCATTCATAAAATGGGACTTGGGGTATTGATTGGCTTGGAAGACTGGAGAACGGATTCGTTTTTTACGGCATTGCACCTTGATTACCTGGAGCGTACGTACTGGCGCACGCGATACAGTTTGTCGTTTCCACGCCTTCGCCCCTTCTCTGGTGGTTTGGAACCGAAGGTGGAAATGAGCGACCGGGAACTTGTTCAGTTGATTTGTGCTTATCGGATTTTTGATGAAGAAGTGGAGATTTCACTTTCTACCCGCGAATCAGAAAAATTCAGAAATAACGTTATTAAGTTGGGTATCACATCCATAAGTGCTGGTTCTAAAACCAATCCGGGCGGTTATGTTGTTGAGCCGGAATCGCTTGAACAGTTTGAAATTTCGGACGAACGAAGCCCGGAGCAAATTGCAGAAGTGATTCGAAAACAGGGATATGAACCGGTTTGGAAGGATTGGGATAGGGTGTTGTATTAATCGTTGTTCGCTATTTATAGAAGAAATGTAGGGCGAAAGATATTGAGGGAATTAGCAATCTTCGATACGTTTTCTGCGGATTGCAAATCCGCTTTATCTGAACTTCGACATGCCCTTCGGAACATGTCGAAGAGCACCAACATGTCGAAGAGCACCAGTACCACTGCTATTTGCTGTTCGACATTTTCTGAAGGAATGTCGAACGGGCAGATAAATGGGGATTTGCAATCCCCGCTATAATTCTGCGGATTACAGATCCGCTTTATCTAAACTTCGATATGCCGTTAGGAACATGTCGAAGAGCTTTTTTCTCCTTTTACCTTTAAGCTTTTACCTTTAGACTTTGTAAGGCTATGGATTTAAAAAGATATCACCGGCAAATTATTCTTTCTGAAATAGGAATGGAGGGGCAGCAGAAGCTGAACGCGGCCAAAGTGATTGTTATCGGCGCAGGTGGATTAGGCTGCCCGATTTTGCAATACCTGGTAGCTGCCGGGGTTGGTACAATTGGAATTGTTGATGATGACAAAGTGGACTTGAGTAACCTTCATCGTCAGATTCTTTTTACCGCCGACGATGCAGGCCGCAATAAGGCTGAAACTGCGGCTGAAAAGCTGAAAGCTCTAAATCCGGATGTTAAGTTTCTTGTTTTTCCATTTCGACTTATGGCCGAAAACGCAGCATCTACACTTGCTGCGTTCGATATTATAGTTGACGGTTCGGATAATTTTGAAACACGCTACCTGGTGAACGACACTTGTGTTGCCCTTAATAAACCCTTGGTATTTGGGTCGATATTTGGCTTTGAGGGACAACTTTCGGTGTTTAATTACCAGAACGGCCCTACTTATCGCTGTGTTTTCCCTGAACCGGGCGATGCTCCTAACTGTGCTGTAAACGGGGTTTTAGGGGTATTGCCAGGCATAATTGGTACCTACATGGCCAACGAGACTCTGAAGTTAATTTTAGGAATTGGTCAGACTCTTTCGGGCCGTTTATTAGTGATGAATGTGCTGGAAAACAGCTTCAATACTTTCAAAATTAAACGGGTGGTTCCTTTGTCAGGTGCTGCATTTTCTACTAATGCAGTAGCCAAAACACATTTGAATAATGAGCCTGAGCATATTTCGAAGCAGCAGCTTGAAACCATTTTGGAGGCAAATGATGAGTCTTTCCTTCTGATTGATGTAAGAGAACCAAATGAATATGAGGCTGATAATTTAGGTGGAATCAATATCCCACTGTCAGAGATTACGGATGAACTTTCTTCATTGTCACCCGAAAGGAGCATTATTTTGTATTGCAATTCGGGGCGAAGAAGTAAAGCGGCTTTTGATATAATTAAGGCTAGTGGTTTTGCTGGAGATGTGTATTGGACATAAATGTTCTCTAAGATGGTTTGGAATCTTATTAGGTTAAGGAAATAGCGTGCAGAAAATCCTGTAAAGCGCATTACCCTCTCTGCCTTAGGCATGTAATGAGCAATTTAATTTGTTTTTAAAAGGTCTCATTGAGCTGAGCTCCTTTCAGTCGGTTCTCCCGGAGGGCGAGAAAGACCAGCCCACCAACCGGATAACCAGAAACGAAGTAGCACCAAAACAAAAAACCCCGTTTACTTACAAAGTAACGGGGCTACGAAACAAGGAAACGTAAATATCTTTAGACCTTAACTATCTGTAACTTTCGCTATGATGATATCGCTCGGAGTCAGGTTTAGGTTCGTTCTTAGCTAACATCTCATTGTATTTTTCAAGAAGGTAAATGTATTTATTCATCCAGTAACTTACGGTGTTTGAACTTCCCTCCTCGGCAACTTCCTTGTCTTTGGGCGGGGTTTTATTTTTTCCACTATCCAGTCGAGGCGCTTCCTTTATAATACTGGGCAACTCGATTGAAAAATCGTTAGCGAGCACGTTGCATATCCTGTGAAGGATATATGGACGGATAGATTGCTGCTTAAACCAGTTGTACAACGACAGCCGGTTTACATGCA
>Ga0307408_100002584_pt1 | contig 12624 bp, 10 predicted proteins | sample 322Cmetagenome_FD_202116 | JGI IMG/M metagenome (GOLD analysis project Ga0307408, IMG submission 202116) | Maize rhizosphere microbial communities from greenhouse at UC Davis, California, United States - 322HYB-C-3 | ecosystem: Host-associated > Plants > Roots > Rhizosphere > Soil | place... | reverse complement strand
GGGCCGAACGGGATCAATGCCATCCTGTGGGACGATCGCGAGGCGGCGTTAGGTGCGGCCGGCCAGGTTGCGGAGCTTGCCCGCCAAGGCAACCAGCCCGGACCACTCGCCGGCGTGCCGGTCGTCGTGAAGGACAACATCGCGACCCTGACGATGCCGACTACCTGCGGCTCGCGCATCCTCGAAGGCTACGTCAGCCCCTTCGAGGCGACCGTCGTGACGCGTCTGCGTATCGCCGGGGCGGTCATCATCGGCAAGACGAACATGGACGAATTCGCCATGGGCTCGTCGACCGAGAACTCGGCGTATGGGCCGACGCGAAATCCGCTCGATCCAACGCGTGTGCCGGGAGGCTCGTCCGGCGGATCGGCGGCCTGTGTGGCGGCCGGCATCGTTCGCGTCGCGCTGGGTTCGGAGACCGGAGGCTCCGTTAGGCAGCCCGCGGCGTTCTGCGGGATCGTTGGCGTCAAGCCGACGTACGGTCGAGTCAGCCGGTATGGCCTCGTCGCGTTCGCGTCATCGCTCGATCAGGTCGGCGTCTTCGGACGAAGCGTCGAAGACGCCGCCATAGCTCTCGGAGTCATCGCCGGGCGAGATCGTTACGATTCGACCAGCGCCGACGTCGAAGTCGACGACTACGTGGCCGCCGCGAGCGAGACACTGAAAGGCGTCGTCATCGGTCGGCCTCGCGAATACTTCCCCGACTCGCTCGAGCCACGCATTCGCGCGCGGTGTGATGCGGCGCTGGACGCGTTCCGCCAGCTTGGCGCGACGGTGCGAGACGTGTCGTTGCCGCACACCGACCTCGCCATTCCCACGTACTACATCATCGCTCCCGCCGAGGCGTCGTCGAACCTCGCGCGATTCGACGGAGTGCGGTACGGCGCGCGCGCGAAGGCCGCGGCGCTTCGCGAAATGTACGCGGACACGCGCTCACACGGTTTCGGCCGCGAGGTCACACGCCGCATCCTGCTCGGCACGTACGTGCTATCCGCCGGCTACTACGACGCGTACTACAGGAAGGCGCAGGAAGTGCGGGCGCTCATCGCCAACGATTTTCAGAAGGCCTTCGACGGCGGGGTCGACGTGCTGTTTACACCGACCGCCCCCACGCCGGCATTTCCGATCGGCGCGAAGTCCGATCCATACGAGATGTACCTGAGCGACATCTTCACCGCGACGGCGAATCTGGCGGGGATTCCGGCACTCTCGCTTCCGATCGGCCGCGTCGACGGGCTACCCGTCGGCGGCCAGATCATGGGTCGCCACTTCGGCGAGGCGGCACTGTTCCGTGCCGCGTTCGCCCTGGAGCGCGCGTTAGGCGAGGACGCCCACCGATGACCGGCACCGTCGAGGCACCCGCGCTCGCGAAGTACGAGATGGTCGTGGGCCTCGAGGTGCACGTGCAGCTCCGCACGCGCACGAAGCTCTTCTGCAACTGCTCCACACAGTTCGGCGACCCGCCGAACCGCAACACGTGTCCGGTATGTCTCGCGCTGCCGGGGAGTCTGCCTGTGCTGAACGAGTCTGCGGTGGAGCTGGCGACACGAGCGTCGCTCGCGCTCGACGCAAGCGTGCAGGAGGAATCCGTCTTCGCCCGCAAGAACTACTTCTATCCCGATCTCCCGAAGGGCTACCAGATCTCGCAGTTCGACAAGCCGCTTGCGATCGACGGCCAGCTGGTGATCGGCGAGCACCACGACGGCTCACCCATGCGCGTCCGCATAACGCGGGTGCACATGGAGGAAGATGCGGGAAAGTCGATCCACGACAGGTATCCGGCTGCCAGCGCGATCGATCTCAATCGCGCAGGCACGCCACTCATCGAGATCGTGAGCGAGCCCGACATTCGATCGGCTGCGGAGGCAGGCTCCTACCTGCGGCTGCTCAAGCAGGTGCTCGAGTACGTGGATGTGAGCGACTTGAACATGGAGGAGGGAAGTCTGCGCGTCGACGCGAACATCAGCATCCGCGCGCGTGGCGCGACGAAGCTTGGCACGAAGACGGAAGTGAAGAACATGAATTCGTTCTCCGGTGTCGAGCGCGCGCTCGACGCGGAGTTCGCACGACAAGTCGCCATTGTTGAATCGCACGGACGTGTCGAGCAGGAGACGCTGCTCTGGGATGCGGACCGGGGAACCGTGCGTCCTGCGCGCAGCAAGGAAGGAAGTCACGACTACCGATATTTCCCGGACCCGGACCTGCCACCGCTGCGCCTGACGAAGGAGTGGATCGCGCGCATTCGCGATCGCCTTCCGGAGCTCCCGGACGCGCGCCGCCGGCGCTTCACCACGGAGCACAAGCTCGGCCCCTACGACGTCGATGTGCTCACCGCCAGCCCACACATTGCCGAGTACTTCGAGGCGGTAGCGCATGCGCACGGGGACTCGAAGACGGCTGCGAACTGGGTAATGGGCGAGGTGCTCGCGGTGTTGAAGAACACTGGCGTGCCCATTGATCGCTTTTCGGTACGGCCGACAGACCTCGCGACGCTGCTCGACATGGTGCGAAGCGGTGCGGTGAGCAACAGCGCCGCGAAGCGCATTTTCTCGCTGATGGTCCAGACCGGCGATCGCCCGGAACAGATCGCGGAGCGTGAAGGGCTCGCCCAGGTGGGCGATGAGGGCCAGCTCGCCGCGTGGGTCGACGAGGTCATTGCCGACAAGCCTGCAGAGTGGCAGCGCTACCGGGCAGGCGAGAAGAAGCTGCTCGGCGTCTTCGTTGGAGACGTGATGAAGCGCTCGGGAGGGCGAGCCGACCCCCGAAAGGTGAATCAGCTGCTCTCGACCCGGGCCAGCGGATAGAGCGGGGACGGCAGCGCTCGAGCGAACTGCAGGTTCGAGCTCGGCATGCCGAAATGCCGCTGCGCTTCGGTCGCAACCAGGTCCTCGCCACCGTGCCGAAGCGCGGCCCGCCGGACGCGCTTTGCGAGCCGGAGCGGCGCGTCGCCCGACGGATCCAGCGCATAAGGCTCGGACTCCTCCACGCGGCGCAGAAAGTCGACGATGAAGTCGAACGACCGCGTCAGGTATCCATCGACGTCGGACTCGGCCAGGTCCCACCGGCTCTTTTCCGACATGAGCTGAAAGATCCGCTGCCACGACTCGGTGTCGGTCACGTAGACCATCCCGCGGAAGATTCGCCGATTCGTCGGGGTGCTGAAGATCGTCGGGCTCAGAATCCGATCGAGATGGGCATCCGACCGCGCGTGGTCCAGCAGGATGAGCTCGCGCGCGCGTCGGGCGTAGCGCTCGCCCAGGTGCGTCTCGAATCGGCTCTCCCAGTAGCTGTGGCCTAACGCGGCCGTGCTGGACGTGGTGGCGAGCTGCCGCGGCACGAAGTAGTTGTGTGCAACCGCGTCGGCGGCGAGGTGCGCGAGGTAGCCGAGCGAAAAGGCGTGCAGCGGCTCGTCGCGCGCCTGCTCGCGGATCTCGAGCCCGACGTGCCACGCGTGGCAGTGGCGGCCGGCGGCGGCGTACTTCTTCGCGATGCTCGTGTCCGCCGCGATCGATCCGTAGAGGAAGTCATACGGGAAGGCAGCGAGCAGCTCGGCGACACTCGTCGGGAGGAGCGCCAGCGACCGGAGTACCGCTTCGCCGAGGAAAACGTGAGTGCCAGGCGTCCACGCGAACGCCGGCGTCGGACTCAACGCGACGATCGCGAGCGCGATCGCGACAGGACCGACGATCGCGATCGCGCGGGTGGGCCAGCCCGACGGGCTGCGCCTCACGCTAGATGCCGAGACGCTTACGCTGCCGCCGGATTGCCTTGCGCAGATCGCGAAGCTCGGACTCCACGACGTCAGCAACCTTCTCGCGCGCGGAATCGAGAGCGTCGCCGAGCTCGTCGCGGACGGTATCCACCGGGACGCGCTCCCACAGCTCGCCGCCGCGCTTCGCTGCCCATTTCGCTCCGCGCCGTCCACGCTTGTTTGCCCACCGGGCGGCGCCCAGCGCGGCACCGCCGGCAGCGCGCGCAACGGGGGAAAGCGGCCGACGCCCGCTCGGACCACGACGCAGCATCAGCGCAGCACCGGCGCCGATCATGGCGCCAAGCACCGCCGCCGTCAGCAGATCGTACTGCTGATCACGATCGCTCCTCACTCGTCCGCGGTCGGACTCGCGGTCGCTCGTCGTGCCATTCGCTCTCGGTCTCACCGTAGTCGCCATGAGTCTCCTCGCTCTCGTCGAACTCTTCGTCTTCGTCCAGGCGCTCCAAGTCCGCGATCACGCCGTTTTCGACCTGGTCACGAAGCGTCGTTGCGCCGGTCCGCACACCCCGCAGCGTCGATGCCGTAGACACGAACGCATCCTCGGCCTCCCGCTGCACCACTCGCATAAGCGCATCGAGCTCGTTGAGCCGACGCTCCGCGGTTTTCACGGCCGTCGTCAGCCGCTCGTTCGCCAACGTCACCGTCTGGTTGACCTGCTGGACATCGACGCGAATCGCCGTCGTGATGTAATTGACGTTGTCGGCCACCGCGTTCGCGTTGCGAACCAACGGCCCGATGTCCCCGTAAAACCGGTCGATCAGATCGTTGACCTTCTTGTAGCTTTTCCGGAAGTTCCAAGCCGCCGGGATCAGCACGACGGTCAGCGCCAGGATCGCGATCGACATCAGCCCTTGGGCCACCGTCGCGACCTTTGCAAACGCCCCCTGCTCGACCGCCACCTGTTTCGTGATGATCGTGTCGGGCAGAGCTTGTGCGCCTTGCAACAACAACTCCGCAGCCAGCCGCGCGAAACCCGCTGTCATGCGATCAAGGGATTGATGTGTTACCCTTCGGCGTCCAACGAGTCATCCGCGCGGCCCGCCGCCGCCCGCGTATGTGCAAGGCTGAGGCCACCATGTGGTCGAGCCAAGCGCGATGCTTTCACGTGATCGCGGATCGTATGGGCGCCAAAATCGAGTGTCAAGCAACCCTCACCCTCGCTGCCTTCCCAAGTCATGGCCGCAGTGCAGTACATTGTCGAAGGCGGAACCGCGCTCTCCGGCACCATCCGCCCCTCGGGAAACAAGAACGCTGCGCTGCCAATCATCGCGGCCTCCCTGCTGACGGAGCACCCGGTCACACTCTCCAACGTCCCTCGCATTCGCGACACGGAGACACTGGTCGAGTTGATACGGTCGGTCGGGGCGAGCGCGGACTGGACCGATCGTAACACGCTGCAGATCCACGCAAAGTCCATTCGGCCATCGGATCTCGATCCCGAGCTCTGCCGGAAGATTCGCGCATCGATCCTGCTCGCCGGACCGCTCCTTGCCCGGTGCGGCGAAATCACGCTCCCGCCACCCGGTGGAGACGTGATTGGGCGTCGCCGGCTCGACACGCACTTCCTCGCGCTCGAGCGGCTCGGTGCCGACGTCCACGCCGACGACAAGTTCGAGCTCCGCGCGAAGACGCTCGTCGGCGCTGACGTCTTTCTCGATGAGCCGAGCGTCACCGCGACGGAAAACGCCCTGGTCGCGGCGACCGCCGCGCGAGGAACGACCATCCTGCGCAACGCCGCCTGCGAGCCGCACGTGCAGGACCTGGCGCACTTCCTCTGCACGCTTGGCGCCCGAATCGATGGGATCGGAACCAACACCGTCACGATCCACGGTGGGCAGACCATCGGTGGGGGCTCGCATCGGATCGGGCCGGATCACATCGAGGTCGGCTCCTTCATCGGACTTGCTGCGGTGACGCGATCGCAGATCCGCATCCAGCAAGCCGGCGTCGAGCACCTTCGCTCCACGCTCCTTGGCTTCGCCCGCCTCGGCATCTCGTGCCGGATCGAGGGAGATGATTTGGTGGTGCCGGAGCAGCAAACGCGTGAGATCCAGGCGGACTTCGGCGGTCACGTGCCGAAGCTCGAGGATCAGCCGTGGCCGGCGTTCCCTGCCGACGTCATGTCGATTGCGATCGTCACGGCGACACAGTGTACCGGGCTCATTCTCTTCCACGAAAAGATGTTCGAGTCGCGAATGTTCTTCGTTGACAAGCTGATCGGCATGGGCGCGCGGATCGTTCTGTGCGATCCGCACCGTGCGCTCGTGGCCGGACCCTCACCACTGCGCGCTGCGGTCGTCGAGTCGCCCGACATTCGCGCGGGCATGGCGATGCTCCTGGCTGCACTGTGCGCGACGGGCACCAGCACGATCAATAACGCCGGCCAGATCGAGCGCGGCTACGAGCGCATCGATGAGCGGCTCAACGCGCTCGGTGCGCAGATCACTCGAGTGGACGAGCGGAGAAAATGACGACGCAGGGGAGCCGCGAGTCTACGCGGCTCTACGAGGAGGTCCCGGAGCTCGCATCGATTGGCGTGCGTGCCTTCACGACCACACGGCTCGCTGGCAGCTTTGGGGTCGCCGGGGACGACCCGGTTCGCGACGTCATGGCGCGGTGGGATCACCTGCGCGAAGAGCTCTCGGCTGCCGGGCCGCGGCTCGCCACCGCGCGCCAGGTCCACGGCAATCGTGTCATCTCGCACAGCATCGGATGGGAAGGTTGGCTGCGCGGCGGAGACGCAGATGGGCACTTCGCCCTCGACCGCGGAACAGGCATGGCCGTTTCGATCGCCGATTGCGTTCCCGTGTTTCTCGCCCATTCGTCGGGCGCCGCGGCGCTGCTTCATTCGGGTTGGCGCGGCACGGCCAGCCGCATCGTCGAGCGCGCACTCGACCTCTTCGAGGCTCGGGGCATGCCAGGCAGCGAGCTGACGATGCACCTTGGCCCCGCGATCTGCGGCGGTTGCTACGAGGTCAGTCCCGATGTCTTCGAGCGGTTGACCGGTCGGAGTGTGGACCGAGCCACGACCGTCGACCTTCGTGCCATGATTGCCGACCACGCTCGGCAGCGTGGTGTTCGACGGATCTCGATCAGCGAGATCTGCACCCGATGCGACAACGATCGCTTCTACTCGCATCGCGCCGGAGACGGCGGAAGGCAGCTCGGCGTACTGATTGCGCCTTGGTGACATAGCCGCCGTTCGGCTTGACGGCATCTTGGCAGCCGTCTAGATTCACCACGCTGGCGTCTCGCCAAGCGTCGGCGAAATGTGGGGGATGGTTCCCCACATTTTTTTGTTCTTGGCGGGTACCTCGACATAACATGAATCAGGCGTTGCAAGACGTTGTAGTTGCCGAGCTTGATTCGCTTGGTTTCGATCTCGTCGAGATCCGGCGGGGTGGTACGCGAACACGGCCGGTAGTCGACGTTCGCATCGATCGGCGTGATGGGCAGAAAGTGACCGTGGACGATTGCGCCCGCGCGTCGCGCGCCATCGAGGCGCGCCTCGACGCGGGCGCCGTGTTCCAGGGCAAGTACGTGCTCGAGGTGTCGTCGCCTGGCGTCGAACGCCCGCTACGGACGCCGGGGGATTGGCAGCGGTTCGCCGGTCGCCGTGCTCGCCTTACGAGCGCGGCGGTCGGCGGGATGGTCGAGGGAGAGATTGTCGGGCTCGAAGAAGATGCTGGCCAAGCGGTTGCCGTGGTGCGCGACGATAAGGGCGAGACCCATCGCGCGCCGATCGACGCGATTCGCGAAGCACGGCTGGTATTTCACTGGAAAGGGTAGAGGGTGCCCGTAAATGATCGGTTCCGCTGACATCCTGAACGCGATTCGCGAGCTGACGAATTCCAAGCAGCTCGACCGGTCCGAGCTCCACGGACTGCTCGAGGATGGTATTCATGCCGCGCTCGCGAAAAAGCACGGGCCGAACGTCCAGGCCGAGGTCGAGATCGACGAAGATCGCGGCCAGATCCGTATCGTGCTGCTGAAAACCGTCGTCGACGAAGTGACCGACTCCAGCCGCGAAGTCAGCGTCGAAGAGGCGCGCTTCGAGGATCCCGAGTTCCAGGTCGGCGACATGATGGAGATTCCGGTCGACTTCGCCGAGTTCGGACGCACCGCGGTGCAGGCCGCCAAGCAGCGAATCATTCAGAGGGTTCGCGAGGGCGAGCGCACACGTATCCGCGATGAGTTCGCAGGTCGCGTGGGCGACCTGCTGAGCGGTGAGATTCAGCAGATCGAGCGAGGCAAGCTCGTGGTCATGCTGAACAAGTTCCGCGAGGCGGAAGCCATCATCCCGTATCGCGAGCAGAACCATCGCGAGCACTTCCACCAGGGCGAGCCGATTCGAGCAGTGCTCAAGCGGGTCGAGGAAACCCCCAAGGGACCTCGATTGATTTTGAGCCGCGCCGACCCGCTCTTCGTGAAGGCGCTGTTCAAGCTCGAGGTGCCGGAGATTCAGCAGAACATCGTCGACATCCGGGCGGCTGCCCGCGAGGTCGGGAGCCGCACGAAGATCGCGGTGTTCTCGCGCGATGACTCGATCGATCCCGTTGGTGCGTGCGTTGGACTCAAAGGCTCGCGGGTCCAGGCAGTCGTGAACGAGCTCAATGGCGAGCGCATTGACATCGTGCCGTGGTCTGCCGACCCGGAGCGATTCGCGAAGCTCGCGCTCGCTCCGGCGCGCGTTGCGCGTGTGTTCTCCGACCCCACGGCCAAGACCATCCAGGCCGTCGTGGACGAGGATCAGCTCTCGCTCGCCATCGGACGAAATGGCCAGAACGTGCGCCTTGCGTCTGAGCTCACGGGCTGGAAGATCGATCTGTACTCGAGCCGGGAATGGCTCGATCGCGGCGGCGACGCTCCGCTCTTTGCCCCGCTGCCGGAAGAGGCAGACGAGGCGGCGGACGTCAAGTTGTCGGAGATCGAAGGCATGTCACCCGCCACCGTGGCGGTGCTGGAGGAAGGTGGCTATCGCACGCTGAACGACATCATCGACCTCGAGCGCGAAGATCTGCTTCGCCTTCCCGGGATCGCTCCGGAGGAAGCGGACAGGATCATCACGATGCTGGACGAGTTGACTGAGGAAGGTGGCGAAGAAGGCGGCGCCGAGGACGGCGCCCGCGGGTCGAATGACGCACCGCGTCGCGGTGGGTCGGCGGCCTAACGGGAATCCATGGACGCTCCGACGTCCCGCAAGCTGCTCCGATTGCTCGGAATCGGGTTGAACGGACGGCTTGTGGTTGTCGGCGTCCAACAGGTACGAGACGCGGCACAACGGGGGAAGTTGCGCCTCGCGGTAGTCGCGCCGGATGCATCGCGGCATAGTCTCGACAAGGTCGTGCCGATGCTTCGGGCGAAGAATGTTCGGGTGATCGAAGGTCCGTCGGCGACCGAGTTGGGCGCCGCGTTTGGAAGGGAATCGACGGCCGCAGTCGGTGTCGTCGATCCACAGCTCGCGAGAGGCATTCGAGCGCTCGTCGAGTCGGCCCCGCCTGGGGGGCATGCTGCGGACTCGATGCGAGCCCGCTAGGAGGACTGTTTGAGCAAGCTTCGCGTACACGACATGGCAAGCGAGTTCGGGATATCCAGCGACGACGTGATCACGTTGCTTCGTCAGATGGATGTTCCGGTGCGCAGCCATCTCACTCTGCTCACCGACGATCAGGTGGCGCGCATTCGTGCGCGCTGGGAGCGCGAAAAGCGCGTCCGCGCCGAGAAGCAAACGGCGCCGCCTGCACGTCGTCGTCGAGGCACCGCCGCGCCCGCCCCGACCGCCGCGGCTCCCGCCACGCCGGCATCGGCGGAGGCGTCGGGCATCCGGCGCCGACGGCGTCCGGCCGAGATAGCGGGCGACGCCGGCATCGCCACGGAAGAGCATGAGGTTGAGATCGCAGCGCCGGACAACGGCGACGTCGATCATGCAGTGACCGTCGACCACGAGCCGGAAGTGCCATCGGCCCCCGTGATCGATACGCGTGAGCCCGAGGAAACGACTGCGGTCGAGGTGGCGCTCGCTGCGCCGCCCGCGCCAGTGGCGCCGCCCGCGCCGCCGGTCGTGGCCGCACCTCCCGCTCCGCCCCGAGCAGACACCGCGGATCGCGGCTCGGTCGTCGAGCCTCCGCAACCACCGAGGCCGTCCGCACCACCGTCGGCTCCGGCGTCTGCCGGCTCCGATCGCCCACGTCCTCGGCCCATCGTGCCCGGCGCACCGCGTCCGCGCCCGGTCGCGAGCGGAACGCCCTTCGTTCCCCCACGCCCGGTCGCATCGGCCGCGCCCGGCGGAAACATCACGCCCACGAGGCGCGATGACCGCCAGCAGCAGCAGCGCCCTGGCGGCGGTGGGAACCAGCAGCAACAGCACCAGCAGCAGCAGGGCCGTCGCAAGAAGGGCAAACGCGGCGCTGTCGATCAGGAAGCGGTGTCCGCCAACATCTTCAAGACCATGTCCGCGCTCCGCGGACCGGCTCAGCGCCGAGGCGGACCGCGACGCGCCGACGACGCGGCGTTTCGCGAGGAGCAGGAGGCGCAGCGCGAGGCGGATCGTGAGCGCGAGCGGAAGACCGTTCACGTCAACGAATTCATCACCGTCAGCGAGCTTGCGGAGATCCTCAAGGTTCCCGCGACGCAGATCGTGGGGTTCGCGTTCAAGAATCTTGGCCTCATGGTCACGATCAATCAGCGACTCGACTTCGATCAGATCGAGCTGATTGCTGGGGAGTTCGGCTTCCAGGCCGTCCGCGAGGAGGAGTACGCCGCGGACGCGGGTCAGGAGACCGAAGCGGACAAACCCGAGGACCTCGAGGCGCGTCCGCCCATCGTCACGATCATGGGCCACGTCGACCACGGGAAGACGTCGCTCCTCGACTACATCCGAAAGGCGAACGTCGTCGCTGGCGAAGCCGGCGGAATCACGCAGCACATCGGCGCGTACCATGTGACGTTACCGAGTGGCAGGCTGATCACGTTCCTCGACACGCCAGGCCACGAGGCGTTCACGGCCATGCGTGCACGCGGTGCGCAGGTCACGGACATCGTCGTGCTGGTCGTCGCCGCGAACGATTCGGTGATGCCGCAGACGGTCGAGGCGATCTCGCACGCAAGGAACGCGGGCGTTCCCCTCATTGTCGCGATCAACAAGATCGACTTGCCTGACGCGAACCCGCAGCGTGTGTCGCAGGACCTCTTGCAGCACGGCGTCGTGCTGGAGGCGTTCGGCGGCCAGGTGCTCTCGACGCCGATCTCGGCGAAGAAGGGCACGAACGTCAACGATCTGCTTGATCAGGTTCTCCTGCAGGCCGAAATCCTCGACCTCAAGGCGAACCCGCACAAGAACGCACAGGGCACGGTGGTCGAAGCCCAGCTCGACGCGGGCAAGGGTCCGGTTGCTACGGTGCTCGTGCAAAGCGGCACGCTCAAGATTGGCGATGACTTCATCGTTGGCCTGTATTCTGGTCGCGTTCGCGCGCTGCTCGACGAGCGCGGCAAGCAGGTGAAGCAGGCTGGCCCGGCGATCCCGGTCCAGGTGTTGGGCCTAACGGGCGTGCCGATGGCGGGCGACGAGTTCCGCGTCGTCGAGGATGCCACGCAGGCTCGTGAGATTGCACAACGTCGCGAGCGGCTCGACCGCGAAGCGAAGAGCCGTCGCACGAGCAAGAGCGCGGTTACGCTGGAAGACTTCATGTCGCAAGCGTCAGCCGGCGAGAAGCGTACGCTGCGTGTGCTGATCAAGGCCGACCAGGGTGGTCCGGCCGAAGCCTTGGCCGACGCGTTGGCGCAGCTCTCCAACGCCGAGGTCTCGGTGGAGGTCATTCACCGTGGCGTCGGTGCCGTCACCGAGAGCGACATTCTGCTCGCCCGCGCCGCTGGCGCGATCATCGTCGGCTTCCACGTGCGTCCGGACAACAACGCGCGCGCGGCGGCCGAACGGGAAGGCGTCGACATCAAGCTGTACAAGGTCATTTACGATGCCGTGAACGACGTGCGTGCCGCACTCGAGGGCATGCTCCGTCCGGAAGAGCGCGAAGTCGTGCTCGGCGAAGCCGAGGTGCGACAGACGTTCAAGGCGCCGAAGGTCGGTGTCGTCGCCGGGTGCTACGTTAGGCACGGCACGATCACTCGTCAGGCGCGCGTGCGCGTGGTCCGCAACGGCGTCGAGGTGTACGACGGTACTATCGGGTCGCTCCGCCGCTTCAAGGACGACGTCCGCGAGGTGAAGGAGGGCTACGAGTGCGGTATCGCCGTCGAGAACTTCAACGACGTGAAAGTCGGCGACGTGATCGAGTGTTACCGCACCGAGGAGGTCGCTCGCACCCTGCAAACGGAGACCACGAGCTGATCGCCACGCCGGGCCGCCGGCACTAGCCACGGCCCGGCACTCTCGCTTTCTCTTTCCCGCGACGCCGTCCGATTTTCCACGGCGCCGCGTGCACGCCCGATCGGCCCCGCGGTTCACGAACGTGGTGTCCGCTGATCGAGCGAAGGAATCCGCAAACGATGCCGCACGATACCCGTCGCCCGGACCGCGTTGCCGAAGCGATCCGAGAAGAAGTGGCGACCTTCCTTGCTGAAGGCGTCAAGGATCCCCGCGTCGTCGGCCTCGTCACCGTTACCGGCGTGGATGTCACTCGCGACCTTCGTCACGCGAAGGTGTTCGTGAGCATCCTCGGGAGCGATGCGGAGCGAGCCGCGACGCTCGACGGGCTTGGAAGCGTCGCGAGTCATCTGCGGTCGCGCATTGGCCGCGCACTCCGGCTTCGCCTAGCGCCGGAGATCGCGTTCAAGCTCGATCAGAGCGTCGCGCACGCGGCGCGGATCGAGTCGCTCCTCGCGCAGATCCACGATGGGCG
>Ga0307408_100002583_pt1 | contig 12625 bp, 6 predicted proteins | sample 322Cmetagenome_FD_202116 | JGI IMG/M metagenome (GOLD analysis project Ga0307408, IMG submission 202116) | Maize rhizosphere microbial communities from greenhouse at UC Davis, California, United States - 322HYB-C-3 | ecosystem: Host-associated > Plants > Roots > Rhizosphere > Soil | place: USA... | reverse complement strand
TAGCGTAAATACTCGCCGGGGTTCCTAAGAACGATCGCATCAGGTCGATATAATGAATGCTGTGATATTGAATCTCCAAGCGTGGATGAACCATTACATGTGGAAACAGCTCCCAGGGAGTTTTTAAGGTAACACGCACTTCCATATCATATACCTCGCCTATCATTCCCTCATTAATCATATACCTGGCAGCACTTACAAAAGGCGCAAAGCGAAGCTGAAAATTGATAGCCGCTACCAATTTCTTCCTTCTGCAAACAGTCAAAATCTCCTTCGCCTGCCAGAAATAATCACCCATTGGCTTCTGAATCAAAACTGCAGCTCCATCAGGTAACTGCTCAAGGGTTTCTATATATTGCTCGGGCATGATGGTGATGTCGTAAACCGCATTTTCGGGAGCATTGGCAACAGCGTCTGCAACCGAATCGTAAACGTTAGGTATACCAAATTCTGTTGCTACATTTATCGCCCTCAATTTTGTACGATTGGTTATACCATGTACATAGAAACCAGCCTGTTTATACGCCGGAAGGTGGGCATCTTTTACGATACCACCTGCACCAATAATGACGATAGGCTGTTTGGTTTCGGGTAATTGGGGTTTATATGGAATTTGCATGTTCTTTATTGGTTAATGTTTGTATCTTCTCCTGAGCCTCGCACAGAATCTCATCAGAAGCCTTCTCAGTATTCATTGCCTTCAACACCGCTCCATCAATTATTTCAGCGATTTGCGCCCAGTTACTTTTCTGCGGAAGCGATTTTGCTACTTGATGAAGCATCTCCAGTTTATGATAGTATGGAATTACTTCGTTTATTTCTTCATCTTTCCAGGTTGAAATACGACAGCCAATACCGCCTTCTAACGTTAAAAGCTTATCGTTTTCCTGGTTCACCGCAAAGCGGATAAAATCATAAGCCAGTTTTTTATTCCTGCTTCCGGAGCCAATGGTATATAGCCAATAAACATTCAGCGAAGCTGATTCATTTCCCTCTGAATGAGGTAACAAAGCGATATCCACTTTACCTTTTACTTTAGATTCATCGTACACCTCACACATGGAGGCAAATCCGAACCAGTTAACCATCATAGCAACCTCGCCGCGGGCAAAAGCCATCCCCGCCTGAACGGATTCGTACTCTGTCGATTTGGGATGTACTGCTTCTTTATCTTTTACCAGCCGACGATAAAACTCCAGTCCTTCAATTGCCTGAATGGTATCTATATTTACCTTTCCGTCATCATCAACCAATGAACCACCACGAGTCCACAGTTGAAGGCAGAAATCAAATACCGTATTATGCCCATCTGGCAGGCAAGCGAATACACTGCCGTAAAGATTCTGTTCGGGGCGATTAAAGAACCGTGCTACCTGCTGAAAATCTTCCCAGGTTTTCGGTACTTCAAGCGGCTTTCCAAACTGTGCTTCATAAGCTTGGTTTTCATTAGGATCGTTGAATAAATCCTTACGATAAATAAAGCATTCGGGACCGTCGTGAAATGGCAGTCCCATGATGTCCTGCCCAAATTGCTGCATTCGCAATAAGGAATTGCTCCAACCTATTGGATAATTTGCAGGAGGGTTGTGCTCGATATAGTCTTTAAGATTTTCTACCGCTCCACTAGTGTAAGCTTCGTAAATCCAGTCGGTATTAATGTGAGCTACATCCCAATCGCCATTGGCTAAGCCTTTATTCTCAAGCGTAGCTTTATGAAGAGGATGCAAATCCATCGGAACCATCTCGGCTTCCATAGTGCAACCACTTTGTTTACAGAAGCTATCCCACAATTTCTCCATTGTTGATTCGAACGGGCCGAACTTGCGGACTGCTATTGTGAATTTATCTGCAGATGCACTCATAAAGCATTCTCATTTATGGAGATAAACTCCTTAATTATAGCATCATTGTCTTGTCCCAGCTTCGGCGAACCTTTAGCTGAATAAAGCATCTCGCCATCAATTCTTATCGGACAACGGGTAGTGCGATAGCTGTATCCATCTACCATGGTAACCTGTTGAACCATTTCCAAAACTTTAAATCCATCGTGTTCAAACAATCGGTTCCAGTCTAAAACGTCTGCGCACCAGATGTCTGCGGGCTCTAAAACAGATAACCATTTTTCGGTAGTTCCTGTCTGTAGATGGTTTGCAAGAACGGCCTTAATTTCATCACGCTTTTCGAAAGCCTCTGCCCCATCCTGGTAGGCTTTTAAGGCTTCACATTCCAACAATCTTGCTAAAAAAGGAATAGAGCCCATTGCCAAAGCCAGATAACCATTGGCTGTTTGATATATCCCGTAAGGAGCCCCTAAGTAAGCATTGGCATTACTTTTTGCCGACCGTTCGGGATTTACGCCGCCATCGTTAAAGAAGGTGGTTATGGTTTCAAATTGAAAATCGTAAGCAGATTCGAGCATACTTACCTGCACCAAACCACCTACGCCTTTAATCGCTTTGCGATATAAACAAGCCAAAATACCTTGGGCTAAATGTGCACCGGCAAGCATATCAACAATGGATAAGCCCATTGCAACCGGGCCGCTGTCGGCATTTCCTGTGAGCCAGGTTAAACCCGTTACTGATTGTAAAAGCAAGTCCTGGCCGGGTTTACCTTTAAAAGGCCCACTATTCCCATAACCAGTGATTTCTGCATACACAACATCCGGCTTTATTGCCTTTACCGATTCATAATCAAAGCCTAAACGCTCCATTACACCCGGACGAAAATTGTGCATCACCACATCGGCTTTTGCCAATAACTCGCGGATAAGCTTAGCATCCTCTTCGTTCTTTAAATCGGCGGCAAAGCTTTCTTTATTTCTGTTGATGGCATGAAAAACGGATGACTCTCCGTTCATTACCACGTTAGATGTATATAGGGTACGGCAAATATCGCCGGTTCCGGGGCGCTCAATTTTTATCACCCTTGCACCCATATCTGCAAGGCGCAAGCTGGCGGAAGGGCCAGACAGGAACTGGCTGAAATCTATTACTAAATATCCTTCGAGAGGTAACATAACTTACAGCTTAAATTCCTGGTTAATAATTAAATTTGATGAACCTATCTTCGGCGCCGCTTTAGCTGAATAGAGCTTTATCCCGTCAATTTGTACCGGGTTTCTGGTGGTTTCCATCAACCTGCCTTCGCCCAAATCCAACGACTGTTTTATCTTCTGTTCCTTAAATGCCTCATGCTCTGTAGCCTCAGTATAATTGAGCACCGGAGCGCACCATATGCCCTTAGATTCAAGAATTCCCAACCATTCTTCGGTAGATTTATAAACTAAGGTTGAAGCTATTAGCTGAAGGATTTCATCACGATTATCGAATGATGAATTCGGGTTGGTGTTTACAGAAGAGATGTCGCAAGCAATTACTTCGCAGATACAATTCAAATCGCCCATAGCCAAAGAAAGATAGCCATTGGCCGTTTGATATATCCCGTAAGGAGCACTCAAATAAGCATGTCCGCTGCCTTTCACCGAACTTCTTTGCGGCAGTTTGCCACCATCGTTTAAATAGGTTGTAAGCACCTCAAACTGCATATCCAGCGTTGATTCGAGTAAGCTTACTTCTACCAATGCCCCTACTCCCGTTTTGGCTCTTTTAATCAAAGCAGCCAAAATTCCCTGGGTAAGATGATTGCCACACATTATATCGGCAACCGATAGTCCGAAAGGAACCGGGCCATCCTGTGCCGCGCCCGAAAGGTAAGTTAAACCCGAAACGGATTGCACTAATAGGTCCTGGCCTGGCTTAGTTGCCCATGGGCCTTTATCGCCGTAACCCGTAACTACGCCATAAACGACTTTGGGATTGATGGCCTTTACCGACTCGAAATCCAGCCCGATCTTTTCCATCACTCCCGGGCGAAAATTGTGGGTCATCACATCTGCCATTGCAATAAGTTTTTTAACCCGTTCCAAATCTTCCTGATTTTTTAAATCAGCTGCGTAAGATTCTTTATTTCGGTTTATGGTATGAAACAGCAGACTATCGTCCTCAACAAATAAATTCTTAATTGCCAACTGCCTGCAGGCATCGCCCTTAACCGGACGTTCTATTTTGATGACACGAGCTCCCATATCAGCCAATTTTAAGCCAGCCGATGGGCCTGCCAGAAACTGGCAGAACTCTAACACCAATAAGCCTTCTAACGGTCTGTTCATGCCATTTGCAGATTTCTTGATTTCAGATACAGTTCGTTCATTTTCGAAAGGACTTCTTTTTCGTCGCCTCCTTGCATTAAATAATCGCGAACGATGTCTCCGGCATGATCCTGGAAAAACATGTGTCCGTGATAGCGCGGGCGAAGAAATGCTCTTTGTAATGCCGGCAGTGTATTGGCGAAATAATTATGCGTTTGGCGATTCACTTCTCCATCTATCCATGCGGATAAATGGCCGGGTTGCCCACCATTTTCGAAGAATACCGTTTGCTGGCATTCCGGCGACCCTACATAATTTGCGTATTCAACCGCCGTTGAAATATTTTTTGAGCTCGATGAGATTGCCAAACCTGTACCTCCCAGGGTGCTTTTTAGATTGGTTTTTCCATCAAGCGACACCATATCATGGAAATGAAGCAGCTTTCTTGCATATCCTCTGCGTGAATAGTTAGAATATCCATACGCAAAAGGGCAATAAGCAATTTCGTCAGTTCGAGTCATTGCTTCATATACCTGAATCGGGTTTCTGTTGAAGTTAGCCGGATCGACCTTCGAAGCCAATTCTCTAAAAAGCTGCAAGGCTTTTACTCCTACTTCTTCAGAAATCACTTTGTCTTCCGTCTGACAAGGATCTTCGCCTAATGAGCAGCAGAACATATAATAGCTCATTAGCACATCGATTGGGATACCAGCAAAAGCAACCAATCCTTTATCTGCTAAATCAAGCAGATCGTCAAAAGACCTCGGCAATTCCAGCCCCTGCATTTCAAATAAATCAGGCCGGCTTGAAGCAACCGGAGTGGCAGCATCAATCGCCAATGCCCATTGGTGTCCATCATACGAATAGCTCTCGCATGAGCGGCCTACTGTATTTGCCTGTTGGCCCTTAATATATTCTGCTGGTAGATATTCATCCAAAGGAAGAATTGACCGTGTTTTCGCCGCAAAGCCAGCCCAGGGATGGTCAATTACTAATAGATCAAAACGTTGCGCTAGCTCTTCGATCGAAAAATCAGCAAACTGCTGCAAGCTTCGCTTCTCCCAAACAATTTCAACATTAGGGTTAAGCTCAGTAAATCGTTGCGCGGTAGCAACAACAGAAACAAAGCCGCGGCTATGATTCCAGGTTATTCCTTTTAGTGTAATTCTTTCTGACATATTGGTTTATCGGTTATTTCTTGCAAAAGCGCCTTATTTTATATTTCTCGCAAAGAAGCTAAGGATTCGCAGAGGCCCCTTTCTGTCCGTAGAGTTAAGCGCTAGCGTCTCTACGGATTCAAGTTATGGAAAGGAGTCTCCAGACTCCCTGCTTCCATCTCGCGGAGTCTGGAGACTCCTTTCCATTGGCCAATCCGTAGTCTCGCTTTCGCTAAGACTACGGACAGGTTAAGGCTATCACAACCTTGCGTCTTTGCGTATTAAACTTTGCGTCTCTGCGTGAAACACATATTTTTAAAACTTCACCTTCTTCGCCATTTCGCTCAAATCCGCTTTATTCCCCTTAACCGGGAACAAATAAAAACTGTATTTATAATCCTTTGCCGGGATCTGATATTTATCCAAAGGTGCAGCCACATCGCTCCAGCTATCGTTACCTCCAACTCCCATCTGAACCAAATCAACATTCAGTGTAAGATATCCGGCGTCTTTTAACTTATTAGTATGTTTGGCAGTGCTGATATTCTCTTCCGTATAAGGCCATGCGCTCATGCTTAACAGACTATCTGCAACCACCATAAGCCCATCGGTTTTTGCTTTATTAGCTAAGAACATCCAACGAACATCCGTACGGTTTCCATTCTCTTGCGGAACTGCATACGGCTCCATAAACTCGTTTATAGCTTGAGAATAGATAGCTGCATCAGAAGCGTAATTACGGTCGATATAATTTTCTAAAGGACCCTTGCCGTACCAGGTGATATTATCATAAGCTCTCGCGATTCCACCTTGCATGCCTACTTTTGGAATATTTGGTAAGCCTGGTTTCACATTTAATGAATAATCAACCTTCAAAACACCATCACCATTAAGGGTATAAACCACGTTAACCGCAGCGCTATCATTAATGAATGAATAGGTGCTATTCACTTTCACCATTTCAGGAATTCTGGTATCTGTAGATATATTTTTAAGCTTCAGGTCTTGAGAGAACCATTGTTTTAATTTCTTGTGAGTCTTCCAGCCGCGTTTGTCATTGTCTGTTTGCGGACGGGTGAAGTGAGGTAACAAAGGACCGAAAACTTGCTCAACGCCATTTACTTTGTAAGAGCTTAAAGCCCCGTTGCTTTTGTTAAAGCTCACTGAAAAAGATTTTCCGTTAAGTTCGTAACTGCCTGCATTCTCTTTCAAAGAAATCTCTGCATATGGAGGGCGCTTAACCATTCTCTGCTCGGCAAGTCCCGTCAATGCAAACTGGTTAGAAGCAATCTCAAAGCCTTTTTTAGCCCAGGCTTCATCAGCCGAAAGGCTGAAATGAATATCCGCCAAGTACTCTGATCCGACTTTCATTTTAGGAAGATATTTAGCAATGCTGATCACTGTATCTTTGCCAGCTGCAAGGTTGATTTTTGGCAGGGCTTTATTTACCACTACTTTACCATCTTCCCTAACAATAAAATTCACAGAGTAATCTGCAAGCGATTTCACAGCATGGCGGTTAGTAATCTTTATCAAACCTTTTCCGGCATCAAGCAACTCGGTTTGCGCTCCTTGATAAACGCGTTTACACTCCCACATTGGTGCTTTAGGACGGCCATCTGATGCAACAACTCCTTTAATGGTAAAATTATCGAAGTACTTTTCACCGAAATCGCCGCCATAAGCATAAAACTCAACTCCGGCGCTGTCTTTCTTTAATAAGCCCTGGTCTTTAAATTCCCAGATCGCTCCACCAATTACGCGAGGTGTAGAACGAAATTTATCCCAGAAATCCTTCATATTTCCAACGGAGTTACCCATAGCATGAGCATACTCTACAAAGAAAATCGGGCGCTTATCTCCATTCTGTTGGTTAGCCAGAAGCTCCGGAGTATAAATTCCCGGATACATACGGGCAATGATATCTATGTAGTAGGAATCTTGAGGATTCTGAATACGGTGTGAATGGTCATTGGATTTTAAATAGCGAGGGTCACTCGGATCTATATACCCTTCCAAACGGGGATTTCCCATAGCTGGTTCGTAATGCACCGGGCGGGTAATATCAAAATCATGAATCCACTCGGCCATGGCAGCGTGGTTAGGGCCACGGCCAGCTTCATTTCCTAAGCTCCAGATAATAATACTTGGGTGGTTTTTATCGCGCATCACCATACGGTTGCTTCTTTCAAGATATGCGCCAGTCCACTGCGGATCATTGCTTAGCTTTCCTCCTAATCCGTGCGTTTCAAGGTTGGCCTCATCAATTACCAGAATTCCGTACTCATCACATAGATCATATAAATATGGGTCCATTGGATAATGGCTTGTGCGGATACAGTTAAAATTGAAACGCTTGATAGTAAGCACATCTTCCAAAATATCTTCGCGGCTTAAGGCTTTTCCTTTTGTAGGATGATGATCCGGGCGGTTAATACCATACAGGTAAGTTTCTTTTCCGTTGATTAAAAGCTTGCTATTGGTTTTAGAAAACTCGATGCTTCTGAAACCGACTTTGCAACTTTTAGCCTCCAAAACATTACCGGTACTATCCTGAAGCGAAATAACCAGGGTATAAAGATTCGGAACTTCATCGCTCCATTTAGCCGGATTTTTAACCTTAGCTTCCAACAAACCAAACTTCACATTGTCCAGTCTTGGATAAATTTCATTGATAATGCTTTCTGCTGACCTTTCTAAAGGTTTTTCAAAAACGGGTTTTCCGCTTTTATCAAATAACTGCGCCTTAACCTGGTAGCCATGTACTACTTTTCCGGTAAGGTTCTCTATTCTTGGGCGGATGCTTAAAACCGCATCTTTATAATCTTTATCCAGCTTAGCCTGCCAGTGAAAATCTGCTATGCGCAACTTTGGCTCAGCTAAAAGCATCACCTCGCGATGAATACCGCTTAAACGCCAATGGTCCTGATCTTCCAAAAAGCTACCATCACTCCAGCGAATAACTTGAACCGATAATATATTTTCTCCCGCTTGTAAATACGGGGTTATGTTAAATTCGGATGATAAAAAGCTATCCTCGGCATAACCAAGGAATTTGCCATTTAACCAAACTTTGTAGGCAGAACTTACCCCGCCAAAGTGCAAGGTTATGTTCATGTTCTTCCAATTATCCGGAATGGTAAAGGTTCTTTGATAACTTCCTACAGCGTTGTAATCCTGGGGGACATACGGCGGATTAACCGGACGAAACGGATAAACCGCACTTTTATAGATCGGTTTATCATATCCTTTCATTTCCCAGTTGGAAGGAACTTCAATCTTTTTCCAGCCACTTACGCGGCTTTTATAAAAGTCTTTAGGTGCATCTGATGGCTTTATGGCGAAAGAAAAATCCCATTCCCCATTTAACGAAATCATTCGGTTACTTTTCTCTCTTGTTCCCTTAAGCGCCTCAGTGACAGACATAAAAGAATATCCCGTTGCACGTGAGGGATCGCGATTTATTCCACTGATTAAAGGATCTTCATAAGGCTCGCGATTAAAAATTTGAGGAGCTACTGGAACTGCCGCAGGGGTTTTGTCTACCAATTGTGCGAATGAAGAACAAGTACCAATGGAAAAGAGTGCAATTGATAGAAACGATTTCATCTGGTTGTGTGTGCCGTATTTTAAACAACGAACTCAAGCAGAAACATGCTTATAGCTTATAAAAGGCTTTAATGGCTAATTTTCTACAATGAATTCGGCTAGTTAATTCACAAATATATAGGGGGCAAAAACTGATTCTTTATACCATGTTCTCAAGCTATTATACGATCTTAGCCTAGCAAATAACCAAAGCAGGGTATTAGTACGCCCTGCTTTGGATTGAATTTGTTAGTTATAACCCGGATTTTGAACCAATTGCGGGTTGTTTAATAGTTCTGAGGATGGAAACGGCAACAGATAATTAGTTGGAGTGAAAACTAAGGGAACGTTGTTAGGGTCCTTGAGCGTAGGTAACTTGATATGAGCAATATTCCATCGTTTCAAATCGTTGTAACGCTGCCCCTCAAATGCAAACTCTACCCTTCTTTCGTGCCTGATGTAGTCTCTTAACTCCTCTTTAGTATCATATTTTACCTGATCTACCGGAGGCATATTTATGCCTGTACGTCCGCGCACAAGATTAATAGCATTGTAAACAGAGGCGTCTGGCCCGCTAACTTCATTTTTAGCTTCTGCATACATTAATAAAATGTCGGCATAGCGCAAATGGATAATATCCTGATCTGTTGTAGTAGCACTTGCGGCAGTAAAAGGGCCTTGAGCTACGTCAACATACTTTTCTACCAGGAAACCGGTGGCAGGAACTCCGGGAGGTACGAATACAGTTCCTGAGGCGTTTCTCCAAGATTCATCAGGCAGTTTTACTGTAAGGTCCAGCCGAGGATCGCGGTTCAAATATGGAGTTAATGGGTTATAAAGAGGAGATTCGGATGCTAGTTTCCCATCAATCATTTCATAATCATCAGCAAGGTCTTTATATGGCTGAATTAAGACATCTCTTCCAAACTCAATATTCAGGCCAGACGCACCCGGACTGGTTCTATGCACATTATTTGGCGCCAAATATTGGGTTGCAAACATAATTTCAGTATTTACGGCTGCCATCGACTGCCCTGAAGTTCTAAACAGAGCAGCGAAATTGTTGGATAGTCCGAATTTGCCATTAGCCCCCGCCATAATTTGCTCCAAAAGGGTAACCGCTGCTGCCCATTTTTGCTGAGTTATTAAAACACGTGCCTTTATGCCTTGAGCACTGCCTTTCACTGCATGTCCATTGTATTTGATATCAGGAAGATTACCTATCGCAAAATCTAAATCTTCCTCGATAAAGGCATAAACCTCTTCCTTTGAACTTTGCCTGATTTTGTACTCGCCAAAAATCTTGAAATAGTTTCTATAAATAGGAACCCCACCAAACGCTTGAACTAACTCAAAGTAGGCGAAGGCTCTAAGAAACCTCACCTCAGCTTTGTATATATTTTTGTTAGCCTCACTTACTGGCGACTTATCTACGTTATCTAAAAAGTAATTACATGATGAGATAAGCCGGTAAGGGGAGCTCAACATGTTAGGTAATGCACCAGTCACTCCGGCATTAATTCCCCCCGTAGCGAGAGTCGGCAGATTTGATTGATTTCCGTTTCCCGGCAGTAAAAAGGCATTGTCTGTAATCCCGTCCAAATAGACCTTTTCGTACCCAAGAAAATTTTGTTGCAGCCTGGAATACACTCCGGCCAAACCTGTTTTTACATCATCTTCTGAAGCCCAGAAAATTTGGCTTGACACGCTATTTAAAGGATTTCGATCCAAAAAATCTTTATTGCATGATACCGTTCCTGAAAGCAAAGCGGCTAAAAAGAGAGCGGCAATAGTATCTTTTTTACGTATGGCCATGATTTAAAATTTAACATTAACACCAATATTGTAAATTCTTGCTTGTGGATACTGTGCAAAGTTTCCGGTTGGACTTGACCGCTCCGGGTCTCCACCTTCGTAGTCGGTGATAGTAAATAGATTGTCTCCAGAAACATATACACTAACAGCACTTGCACCTGCTTTTTGGACTAAAGATTTTGGAAGCTCATAAGAAAGAATAACGTTCTTTAAGCGCAAATACGATGCATCCTGCAAGTAATATGTTGAGCTTGCATAGTTCTGTATTCCTGAATATCCTTGAACATATATTTTAGGCAGTGTGTTACTTCGATTTTCAGGAGTCCATGCATTTCTCCATTTAGTAGTCGGCGCAGCGCCTTGATGAAAAGGATCTACCCCCCAACCGGTTACGCGGCTGGTTATACCGGAAACTCCCTGAAAAAACGCATTTAGGCTAAATCTTTTATATCCTAAATTAAAACCAAAAGAATATATTAAATCCGGATAATAGCCATCAACCACCCTACGGTCATTTACGTCTACATCCCCATCGCCATCCAGGTCTTTCATTTTAATATCTCCTGCTTTTGGGTTTGTATTTGATGCATGCCTTGGCACATTTGGATTTCCAATGTCTTCAACTTGAAACACTCCGTCCCATATATACAAGTAATGAGCATCGAATGGTAAACCCACTTTCCTAATATTAGCACCTGCTTCGCTTGGAACCCGAATACTCAAAACCTTATTTTTTGCGGTTGAGGCCTGGAAATTGGCACCATAAGATATTTCTCCGATTTTATTTTGGTGACTTAGGTTTAACTCAATTCCCCTATTCTGAAGTTTTCCATCGTTGGTTGTTGGGGAGCCGAGCCCTAAACTTAAAGGCACAGGTTGTGCAGCCAGGATATTGTATGTTGTTTTATTAAACCAATCAAACGTAACTCCAAACAATCCCCTTTTTATATCCAGATCCAAGCCCAAATCCAGCACTCGAGTAGATTCCCACCTTAGAGATTCTTCTCTAAAAGTATTGTTAACTGCACCTTGCTGCAAAGTAGAATTATCAAATGAATAGAAAACATTATTAATCACTAAGTTATCCTGATATAAATAAGTTCCTACGTCTTGATTACCTAACACCCCATAGGAAGCACGCACCTTGAGGTTGCTAAGCCAGTCAAATTTATTTCGAAGGAAGGATTCTTCAGATAAAATCCACCCAGCTGATACAGATGGGAACGTCCCCCATCTATACTCCGGTGAGACTTTGGAAGTCCCATCATGCCTGAGATTTGCTTCAAACAAATACCTGCCTTTAAAATCATAGTTCACCCTTCCAAAATATGACCGCAAAGCCCACTCGCCGGGCGCAGCCAGAGAAGGTAATCTGGGATGAGTAAAATATAACGTTTCACCACTTGGTAAATAACCAGTCAAATCTTCCAACACCGGAGCAGCTGTACTGGTTCTCCTCCCTCGTAAGTTTTGGTTTTTATTAAAAATCTGTTCGTAGCCAGCAAGGAATTTAAGGCTATGATCATTCTTTATCTTTGTTTCATATGTTAAGGTGGAGTACAATGTGGGATTTAAGAGTTTAGAATATTGATCCGTAATTCCTAAAATATCAGGTCCGAAAGAGTTAAACGTATAGTCTGTCGCGGTGGGGCTTTTCTGACTTAAAAATGCCAGGTAGGGATGTTGGTACATCTTATAATACTCATCAATATAGTTGAGTGCTGCCTTAGTAGACCATGTAAGTCCCTTAAATGGCTTTACATCAATATATACCTGTCCGTTTAAATTGTATTCCTTGGTGTTCTGTTCACCCATTGCGTAATATTCTTGAGGATTACGGTTGCGATTTTCCTTTAAATACGCTTTGGATGCCACCCTCCCACTTCCATCTGGCAAAAATGGCCCATATAACGGA
>Ga0307408_100002576_pt1 | contig 12639 bp, 13 predicted proteins | sample 322Cmetagenome_FD_202116 | JGI IMG/M metagenome (GOLD analysis project Ga0307408, IMG submission 202116) | Maize rhizosphere microbial communities from greenhouse at UC Davis, California, United States - 322HYB-C-3 | ecosystem: Host-associated > Plants > Roots > Rhizosphere > Soil | place... | reverse complement strand
GCGCCGGCGGCTGCAATCTGGCCCTGCATCGCGGCAATCTTCCTCCCGGCATGTCCTCGCATTCGCCCGCAAAGATCGTCTTCGCGGTAAGCAACGTGCGAGCTGAAGTGGAACGCCTGACACGCGAGGGCCTCAAGTTCGGCAAGGTCCACGACTGGAATGGCTTTTCCTTCGCCGACACCAAGGATCCGGAGGGGAATCCCATCCAACTCTCCAGCCGGGGCGTGGCCAAGGCTTGACCCGCAGGCACGCCTCACGCATCGGATCGGCGTGCCTTTCTGGAAATCACCCGCCTTCCTCATCATCGGCTCGCAGTTGCTCTTTTCGATCTCCGACGTGATCGGGGCGCGGGCGATGAAAACGCAGGGCTTTACTCCCGCGGCATTTCTCACGTGGTGGTTCCTGCTTTACACAGTCATCCGCCAGATCGCGGTGTTCGGCCAGCTCTACATTTATTCGTCGATGGAGCTCGGCCGCTCGGTGGCATTGTTCGGCGCCGGGTCGATCATCATCGGTAACGTGATGGGTTTCCTGCTCTTCAAGGAAACGCTGACGTTGCCCGCCTACATCGGTGTATCGCTGGCCATTTGTGCTTTTCTCGCGCTGGCCTTGCTGCCCGCCGGAATCAAATCTTAAGGCCATGGACCGCCTGCTGACCCTCGCCGAAGCCGATGCGCAAACTGCCCTCTTGCGGTCGCTTGGCACGGAAGCGTCGCCGCTTGATCGAGCGCTCGGCCGCATCTTGGCGACGCCGCTGATTGCCGATCGTGCATTTCCGCCCTATCGCCGTGCGATGATGGACGGGATCGCCTTCGCAGCCGACGCGCTGCCCGCGACCGGACCCGTGATCTTCGCCGGATTGCACGCTGCGGGAGATCCGCCACCGGGCGGGCTGCCATCAGGGCAAGCCTGGGAAATCATGACCGGTGCGGTGGTGCCGGATGATTGCGATACGGTGGTGCCTTACGAGGATCTCGAAGGGGGGCGTCCGGCCGCGGAATTCAAAAGGGGCCAGTTCATCCACGAGGCTGGCAGCGACGCCGCGGCTGGAGCGGTGCTGGTGAAGGCCGGTAGCGCCATCGGGCCGGTCGAGATTGCCATCGCCGCGTCGGTTGGCCTGACGGATGTGGAGATCTTCCGTCGCGCGAAGGTGGCCATCCTTTCGACTGGTGACGAAGCAGTGCCACCGGGCGTGGTGCCGCAGTCGTGGGAGATCCGACGTTCCAATGGCCCGATGCTGGAAGCGATGCTCGTCCGCCGCGGGAATGAGGTCGTTTTCCACGGCCACGCACCGGATGATCCCGCGGTCTGCGGCAGCTTGCTTGATGAGGCATTGGCGACGTGCGACGTGCTGCTGATTTGTGGCGGGATCTCGAAGGGAAAGAAGGACTTTATTCGCGACCTTCTGGAAGAGCGCCTGGGCAAGCCTGCTTTCCATGGCGTCGAGCAGCGTCCGGGCAAGCCGCTGGCGTTCTGGCTGGGCTCGCCGGTAGTATTCGCGCTACCGGGCAATCCGGTGTCAGTGCTCGCCACCTTCACGCGCCACGTGCTGCCAGCGCTGTCCCGCTTGGAAGGACGCGCGTTCACGCCGCTGAAGGTGCGCATGAGCGAGGTTCCCAAACCACTGCCGAAGTTCTCATGGCTGCTGACCGTGGCGATGAACCCGGATGGCACGCTACAGGCTCGTCCGCCGGCGAACTCCGGCGATTTCATTTCGGTGGCGGGCTCGTGCGGCATCGTGGAGGTTCCCCCCGGTCGCACCGCCGACGCCTTTGATTTCCATCCCTTTCCCTAATTGATGTCCCTGACCCACGTCAACGAGCAGAACCAGGCCGCGATGGTCGATGTCTCGGCAAAAGAAATAACGGTCCGCATCGCTATCGCCGAAGCCCGCGTCACCGTGAACGACGCCGTGGCGGCGCAGTTCGATGGCCGCGACATTGCCACGAAGAAAGGGCCTGTATTCCAGACCGCCATCCTCGCTGGCACGATGGGAGCCAAGCAAACGTCGTCACTGATCCCGCTTTGCCATCCACTGCCACTCGACTCCTGCAAGTTCGAGGTATCCTTTGAAGGCCGCGAGGCACTCATCCGCTGCACCTGCAAGACCACCGGCAAGACCGGTGTTGAAATGGAGGCACTCACCGGCGCCAGCATCGCCGCCCTCGCCTTCTACGATATGTGCAAGGCGCTCGACCCTGCGATGGTGATCCACGGCGTAAAGCTGTTGGAAAAGACCGGTGGCAAGAGCGACTACAAGGCTGCCGAATAGGCTTCACCATGACCACTCTCATCCTCATCGGCGGCAAGAGCCAGCGCATGGGCCGCGACAAGGCGACCATCGAGCGCCCGGATGGCGTTCGCCAGATTGATTGGCTGGCACGGCTCGTCCAATTGATCGGCGGCGAGGTCTTTCTCTCCATGCGTGACGACTCGACCCCGCCGGTGGATCTGCCGGTCGTCACCGATGCTGTCGCGGGAGGCGGGCCCTTGGCGGCATTGGCTGCCATTCATGCGAAAAGACCTGACGGCCCGGTGCTGGTGATCAGCTGCGACCTGTTCCTGCTGGATGAAACGACCTTGGCGCATCTCTTTGCTCATCGAGACCCGGCACGTGGAGCGACCTGCTTTGCCAATCGCATCGATGGCCGGCCCGAGCCGCTGTGCACCATCTACGAGGCTTCTGGTATTTCGAAGGCAGCCGAAGTGCTAGGCCGCGGCGACCATTGCGCCCGGCACTTCTTGGAATCGGTCGATCCGCTAGTGCTCCCGCTGCCCCATGCCGCAGCGCTCGACAATGCGAACACGCCCCAGGAACTCGCGGAGTGCTTCGCCAAGTTACAACACGGCGTGACCCCGAAGACCGTGAACGTCCTCTACTTCGCCAAGCTCCGCGAATCCCGCGGGCTCGATGAAGAGCGCGTCGAAACCCTCGCCTGCACGCCGGCGGGACTCTACGAGGAGCTTCGGTTCCGCCACCGCCTGCCACTGGAAATCGGCAGCCTTCGCGCCGCCCGCAATGGCGACTTCTGCGAGTGGGACGAGTTGATTTCGGATGGCGATGAAATCGTCTTCATTCCCCCTGTTGCTGGAGGTTGAGCCATGTTTGCCATCGTTACCGATCCCATCGATCCGCGCGCGCTGCGCGAAAGCATCCTCGATCCAGCAGCCGGCGGCTTCTGTTCCTTCGAGGGCTGGGTGCGCAATCACCATCAGGGCCAAGCCGTGCTTTCGCTGGAGTACGAGGCTTATCGTAGTTTGGCGGAGAAGGAGGGCACGCGCATCGTCCATGAAGCCCGGCAGAAGTATGAGATCCTCCACGCGCGCTGCCACCATCGAGTTGGCAGCCTGGCCATCGGCGAACTCGCAGTCGCGGTGGTGGTTACCGCGGCGCATCGCGACGCCGCCTTCGATGCCTGCCGCTACATCATCGATGAGGTGAAGTTCCGCGTGCCGATTTGGAAAAAGGAGCACTTCGCCGACGGCACTTCCGGTTGGGTCCGCTGCGACCATTGCCACGAGGCGGGACACCGTCATCACCACGAGCACGGCCACGTCCATCACCCGCGCCACGGGTAACCCATTTGTATGACAACTCAGGCAAGGAACCTCTTGCCGGGCCCGTGCATCCTGCCATCGTCGCGGCACCCCAAGCTCTGCCATGGCCTACCTCGACGAAGAATCCTTCCTTCTCCACTCGCCGACTGCCCGCCGTCTTTTTCATGAGGTGGCCAAGGACCAGCCGATCTACGACTACCACTGCCATCTCTCGCCCAAGGAGATCGCGACCAACCATCGCTGGGAAAACCTCGCCGACATCTGGCTCGGCGGTGACCACTACAAGTGGCGGCTGCTGCGAGCCAATGGCGTCGATGAGGAATACATCACCGGCGCCGCCTCACCGCGGGAGAAGTTCCAGGCTTGGGCGGAGACGGTCCCCTATACCCTGCGCAACCCGATCCATCACTGGACGCACCTTGAGTTGCGCCGCTACTTCGGGATCGATGCCCTGCTGAGCCCCGCCACGGCGGACGAGATCTGGGAGCAGGCCAATGCCCGCCTCGCGGAACCGGACTTCTGCGTTCACGGCATCTTGGACAAGTTCCGCGTGACCATGGTGGGCACCACCGACGATCCGGCGGACCCGCTGGATCATCACGATGCGATCGGTTTCAGCCCGCTGAAGACGAAGGTGCTGCCGACCTTCCGTCCCGACAAGGCCTTCGCGGTCGATAGCCCCAAGGCCTTCAACGCCTGGATCGAGAAGCTCGAGGAAATCACCGACACCAGCATCCATCACGTCTCGGACCTGTTGCAGGCCCTGCAGAAGCGCCACGATGACTTCCACGCAGCAGGCTGCCGGCTCTCCGACCACGGACTCGAGCGCTGCCCGGCACTGCCGTGCGACGATGCCGATGCCTCGATCATCTTCGACAAGGCGCGCCGTGGCCTACCTGTCACCGCGGAGGAAAAGGAAAAGTTCACGTTCTTCCTGATGGTCTTCTTCGGCCAGCAGGATGCCGCGAAGGGCTGGACGAAGCAGCTTCACCTCGGCCCCTTCCGGAATGTGAACCCGCGGATGTTTGACCTGCTTGGTCCTGACGCAGGCTTCGACACCATCGGCGATGAGCGCCAAGGCGCCGCCTTGATCACCTACCTCGGCACGCTCGCGCAACAGGGTAGCCTGCCGCAGGTGATCCTCTACAATATCAACCCGCGCGACAACTACCTCTTCGCCGCGATGACCGGCGCGTTCCAGGACGGCACCGTCGCGGGCAAGATCCAGTTCGGCAGCGGCTGGTGGTTCCTCGACCAGAAGGATGGCATGGAGCTCCAACTCAACGCCCTGTCCTCCACCGGCCTGCTCTCGCGCTTCGTCGGCATGCTGACGGACTCGCGCTCGTTCCTCTCCTTCCCGCGTCACGAGTACTTCCGCCGCATCCTCTGCAATCTGATCGGCACCGAAGCCGACCGCGGCGAGCTGCCGGACGACTTCGACCCGTTGTCGAAACTGGTCGCGGATGTTTGCAGCGGAAACGCGAGCCGCTATTTCGGGTTCTAATCTGCCATTACCCCGGCAGCTTCGTCCTAAGATAGCGCAGCAGGAAGGTGGCCCCGATCGCCACACTTCCCCACGTTAGCGGCCATCCGATGGTCCGCTCCCGATCGGGAGTGATGTGGGTGAGAATCCACATCAAGAGCGCGCTATAGCCGTAGAATGCGACGCTAGCGACGGCGGGCAGGATCAATTGTCGTGCCGGATGCCCGGGACGTGTCGCCACCCACGAGGAGGCAAATGGAACCGGACTCTGGCTGAGATGACTCTCCAGCCAAGCGATCCCCGACAACATCGTCAGCGAGAGAAGAAAGGCCCCCAGTCCCAGCAGGCTGAATAGCAAGGATCTCGGAAAAGGGGCCACAGAAGACGCCCCCGCAATCATTGAGATGAACCCCACGAAGCAGCCTCCCAGCAGAGGAACGATCATCGCCAGTGCCAACAACCGTAAGAACAGCAGCGTCAGACGCAGCCCGAGCGGCGTCTTTTCCACGATGATTTGCGAATCGGAAAGGGGCACTTCCACGCGAAGCGAATTCAAAGCCGGATTACTGCCAGCAGTCGTTGAAGGCGAGGCCCAATCTGACGAGCCCGTGACAAAAGCCCGCAAATCTTGTTGCAAACCCATCTCAATTGCAGAATCCTAACGGCGATGGCGCTCGCGACAGCCCAGGAACTTGAAACCGACAGCTTGCTCAGCTTGAGCCAGGCAAAAGTCGGTTGTGATTTCCGCATCAAGTTCCTGAATGGCCCGGCCTGCGAGCAGCTCCGCAAGCTCGGATTCTGCGAAACCTTGCAGGTCCGCAAGCTGGCCGACGGCCGCAATTTGATCTGCTCCGTCTGCGGCACCCGGCTCGTCCTTAGCCGCGAGCTGGCCAGCCAGGTGATGGTCGCCGTCGCCTGATTGATTTTCCAATGTCCGGTTCCCTTGAAACCGTCGCCCTCGCCGGCAACCCCAACGCCGGGAAAACCACGATTTTCAACGCCCTCACCGGCGCCAACCAGCAGGTAGGTAACTATGCCGGCGTCACGGTGGAGCGCAAAAGCGGGGAGTTTTTCACCCCGCACGGCAAGAAGCTGCGGCTGGTCGATCTCCCCGGCTGCTACTCCCTCGACGGGGGCAGCCCGGACCAGCAGCTCGCCCGCAAGGTGCTGCTCGGTGAACTGGAAGGCGAGGCTCGCCCGGATCTCGTCGTCTGCGTAGTCGATGCCTCGAATCTGGAACGCCACCTGGTGCTGACCTTGGAGGTGATCGAGCTGGAACTGCCGGTGGTTGTCGCGCTGAACATGGTCGATGTCGCGGAGAAGACCGGCCTGCGGCTCGATCCCCAGAAGCTTTCCGAAGAACTCGGTGGCGTGCCGGTGGTGCCGGTCCAGGCAAACGCCGGAAAGGGCCTCGTCGAGCTGAAGCAGGCGCTGAGGCATCCCTTCCCTCACCCGGCGGCTCCGGCATGGACGGCGGAGAATCGCCAGTCCCATGTGCTGCAGATCTGCGAGGTCGCGGCACGCCGGCCGGACGCCCACAGCTCGACGCTCTCCGACAAGCTCGATGCTTGGCTGCTCCATTGGTTCTTTGGCTGGGTCGCGTTCATCGCGATCATGGTCGGGATCTTCTGGACGATCTTTTCAATCGCCGAAGTCCCGATGGGTTTGATCGAGGATGGAACCGGCGTGGTTCGCGATTGGGTGAAGGCGTCGTCGATGGCAGAGGGCGATTTCAAATCACTCCTCACTGACGGGATCATCACGGGTGTCGGCGAAGGCGTGCTCGTCTTCCTGCCGCAGATCGTGCTGCTGTTCTTCTTCATCGGGCTCCTGGAAAGCTCCGGCTACATGGCGCGCGCCGCCTTCCTGATGGATGGTGTGATGGCGAAGGCAGGCCTCAGCGGCAGGTCCTTCCTGCCGCTCCTGAGTTCGTATGCCTGCGCGATCCCGGGCGTCATGGCGACCCGGACCATCGAGTCGGCGAAAGAGCGACTCGTGACAATTTTCGTCGCACCGTGGATGAGTTGCTCGGCGCGCCTGCCCGTGTATCTGACGCTGGTTCCGCTGCTGCTGGTGGGTATGACCGGATTGCAGCAGGCGCTGATTTTCTCGGCGATCTACCTGACCGGCACCATCACCGCGCTCATCGTCGCACGGATTCTCCGCGGTCGCCTCGGTAAGGACAAAACGCCCTCACACTTCCTGCTGGAGCTGCCACCCTACCGCGTTCCGCAGTGGCGCTACATCTTCCGCCATGTTCTCGGCCGGGCCGGAGCCTTCCTGAAGAACGCAGGCACCATCCTGCTGGCCATTTTCATCATCCTCTGGGCGCTGAGTAACTATCCCAAGAGCGGGTCTGAAGACCCCGGCGAGAAGCTTGCATACAGCGCGATGGGCCGCATCGGCGCAGTGGTGGAGCCGCTGGTAAAGCCGCTGGGCTTGGACGGCCGCGCGGGCACCGCCATCCTCACCTCCTTCGCCGCTCGCGAGGCCTTCGTGGGCTCGATGACCCAGCTATTCCACATCGAGGAAAGCGAGGACGAGGATGAGACCCTCAACCGCCTGCAAACCGCCCTCGATTCCGCGACCTGGCCGGACGGCAAGAAGATCTTCACCCTGCCCGCGTTGCTGGCGCTGATCGTCTTCTACATTTACGCGCTCCAGTGCCTGCCGACTTCAGCGGTGGTCGCCCGTGAAGCGGGATCGTGGAAGTGGGCCGTTGGTCAGCTCGTATTCATGAGCGCCTTCGCTTGGCTGGCGGCGTTCGCCGTCTTCCAAATCACCTCTCTCTTCCTTTGACATGAACGACTGGCAAACTTGGGCTGCAGTTGCCCTCGTGCTCGTGGCGACCTTGTTCCTCGTTCGCAAGGCGACCGGAGGCGGGAAGAAAAAGAAGGGCTGCGGCCACGATTGCGGCTGCGGGAAGTAGGGCGTTCCCCTTCTTCAACTACTACGCGGTCGTCACTTCCGCGGCCGGGTGGCCATGACGATGCGGATCATCGCCAGAGGAAGCAGCGAAATACCCACGGCAGCAGCAGCGACCTTCCAGCCGGGATAAACGCGCGGGCGGTCACGCTCGAGACCCGCCAAGCCTTCGCGGACAACTTGCTCTTGCGGGACGAAGAACCATTCCCGCGCGCCAAAGTCAGCGCTGGGTCCACGGCCGGCGACCTCTCCGAACTCGGTGTGAACCGGGCCGGGGCAAAGCGCCATCACGCGGATGCCGTGGTCGCGCACTTCGATACGCAGGGCCTCAGAGAAGCTGCTGACATACGCCTTGGTCGCCGCATAGACCGCGAAGTCCGGGATCGGCAATACGCTGGCAAGCGAGCTGACATTAAGAATCGCCCCGCTCTTCCGCTCGATCATCGAGGGCAGCAAGGCATGGGTCAGATGGGTCAATGCCTCGACGTTCAGTCGCAGCATCGCCTCGATCTTCATCCAGTCGGAGGTGACGAACTCGCCGTAGTCACCCATGCCGGCATTGTTCACCAGCAGGTCGGGGACGAGCCCCTTGGAAAGCAGATGGCCTACGGCCTGCAGCCGGGCGTTCGGATCGGTGAGATCCGCTTCCAGCGGCAGCACGCGCAGGCCCGGATGACTCTTCTCCAATTCGCCAGCCAGCTCGACCAATCGCTCCGCACGGCGGGCAATGATCACCAGCGTCTCGCAACGCGGGGCGAGCTGACGGGCAAACTCGGCCCCGAGACCGGCAGAAGCGCCGGTCACCAGGGCACAGGAGTAATGGGTCAACGACACGTCTTAGGCGACAGGCTCAGGCTGTTGCTGCTGGACTTGGACGATGCGGAGCGGCAGGCGCATCAGCAGCTCGCCGTCGCAGCCGAGGTCGATCGAGTAGATGCCGCCCTTCGGGAACTGGAGGCCCTGAAGGTTCAGGATCACGTTGCGGGTGAGGAACGGAACGCCAGCGGGAAGCTGGACTTCGAATTCCGGCTCGATCGGCATGTTCTGCGGGTCAAGCGGCTCGCCATCTTCGTTGATGATGTTGATGGAGAGCTTGTGGCGGCCGGAGTCTTCGGGGGTGAAGCAGAAGCGGAGAGCGAGGCTGCAGCTCGGGTGCACGACCGGGAGCTGGCGGGCGGCGAGAGTGTCGAAGGTGCCGGAAATGACGAGCTTGCCGTTGTAGTCAGCGGCGAAGTCGCAAAGGGTGGCAATTTGGATGTCCATGATCGTGACTTGGGTCGGTAGGTGAAAAATGCCCCGCGCTGCGGGGCATGGGGTATCTGCCGCCAAAGTCGGGCCGCGTCCAGTCCCGAAAACAAGGAGTTTCGCCACACGATCCGGCTGCCGACAGCATCGTCCGCCCAGACTGCCGAAATATCATGTCCGGCACCGGAAATCCGCCCCGATCACTGCTCTTCCGGCTCTTCAATCTCAGACGGATCCACCTCCAGCGCGCGCGGAATTGGCTCTACATCGGCTTCATTGCCACTTGGCGGAGTCTTCGCGTCGAGAAGCTGGCCATCCGGCGTTTCCATCACACCTTCGGCGGCTTCCTCCGGAGTGACTTGCTGCGCCTTGGGAGCCGCCACGGATTCGTCGATGACTTCCAAAGCTTTCGGTGCCGGGGCGATGATCTCCTTGATCTCATCCTTCAAGGGCTCGAAGAACGATTTTACGATCGGGGCAGCGTTCTTGCCACCGCTGGGGTTCTCACCTGGCCGACCTTCATAGACCGCGGCGAAGGCGAAGCGCGGTTCATCGTAGGGCATGAAGCCGGCGAACCACGCGAGGTTGGTGTGGGTGGCGATCTTCCACTGGGCGGTACCAGTCTTGCCGCAGAGTTCGGTGAAGCTCAGGCCGGCTGCGCGGCCAGTGCCGCCATCGACCACTTCGCGCATCCCTTCACGGGTGACCTTGATCGCCTTTTCGTCGATACCGAGCCAATTGCGGCGCTCAGGCACCGCCTGCTTGATGACGCGGCCGTAGGGATCCTGCACTTGGTTGACCAAGTGAAGCTTCGGCAGCACGCCACCGTTGGCGATGCCCGCCATGGCTTGGGCCACCTGCAGCGGAGTCACCAGCACCGGACCTTGGCCGATCGACATGTTGAAGGCGTCGCCGTCCTTGAAGCGGCGCTTCTCGACCGCGAGCATCCACTCGTTCGTCGGGATGTTACCGGGGTTCTCGCCGATCAGTGGCAGGCCGGTCTTGTCGCCGAACCCGAAGCGGCGTGCGGTATTGAGGAAGGTATTCGCGCCAAGTCGCATGCCCACCTTGCCGAACCAGATGTTGTTCGACGCGGCGAGCGCTTGGATCACATTGAGCGCCCCGGCGTCCTTCTTGTTGTGGTTGTGGAAGGTGTGATTGCCGATCGTGATCGCACCGGGACAGTCGATGGCGGTGTCCGGCTCGATCTCCCCGGTATCCAGCGCGGTCATCGCGATGATCGGCTTGAAGCAGGATCCCGGAGGATAGGCAGACTGGAAGGCGCGGCCGTAAAGGGGCGTCGCGGCGTCGTCCTCCAGCTCCTTCATCCGCTTCTCGGAGATGCCGGGGATCCACTCGTTCAGGTCAAAGGACGGGCGCGAGGCCATCACCAGCACCTCGCCGGTGTTCACGTCGATGAGCACGAAGGCACCGCGGCGGGCGTGCTCTTGCAGCACCTCCTCGGCATGCTTTTGCCACTCCAGATTTAGCGTTGTGATCACGCTTCCGCCGGGACGAGGGCGCTTTGGCTGTTCCTCGGGGAACTTCCGGCCGTGCTCATCGTAGAGCAGCTTTTTCATGCCGGGCTGACCGCTCAGCTCCTTGTTGTAGAGATACTCGAGACCGGAGCGGCCTTCGCTTTCTTCCCACAGGGGCTCGTTGAAATTAATCGGGCCGGTCGGCAATTTCCCCACACTGCCGGTGTAGCCGACGATGTGCGACGCCATCGACCCATGCGGGTAGTAGCGCTGGTAAACCGGATGGAGGATCAAGCCCGAGCCGAGACTCGACTCGATCTTTTCCTTCTGGGCTTTGTTGAGGTGAGTCGAAATCAGCAGCGGCAACCAGCGGCGCTCGCGGTAGTGATTCCACAGCTCGTCATCAGTAGGCTCGGTGACACCCGGAATCAACAGCTTCGCCTTTTCGATGCGAGCCCGGCCCCACTCCACCACGAACGCACGGTCGGCCTTCTCAAATTGCTGATACTGAATCCCGAGCTGCCAAGCCATCCGGTTCTGGGCAAAAGGCAAGCCATTGCGGTCGAGAATCATCCCGCGAGGAGCGGGGATGGAAAGAGTGATCGCCCGTGCGTCACGCCGCGTGAAGATCGAGGCATCGCTTGCTGAGCCTCCGGCTTGGCCGGGCTCGGCAATGGCGGCAAGGTCCTGCGCCGGGCAAGCGGTCGCCGCTAGGGCACCGAAGAGAAGGTGGGAAAAAAGGCGACTCACGGCGATCTGGGGACAAATGAAGCACTTGCCGAGGCCGGGAGCAACGCTCAATCCCAGCCGGGATCCTCCCAATCGGCAGGATCAGTGCCGAGGCTCTTCACAATCTCGGCCGGAAGGAAAATGAACTCGTCCTGACGCTTCTCCGCGGGATCGAGCCGGAATTTCAGCAACTGCCGCTGCCATCGGCTACCTGCCTGCACCGAAACATCGGCCAGAATCGTCAGCATCCCGTCCTCGCGGGGTTTCACTTCCAGATACCCGGGGATCTCAAAGACCGCCCGGGTGCGGCGCGGTTCGGCCTTCACCGGGCGGAATTCAGCGCGCCGGCCCAGGTGTTTCTCCGGATACCATTCGTCGCGCTTGGTCGTGGAGGTGATCGTTCGCAGCCGGTGGACGATCAGCGATTGTTGCTTTCCAGCTTCACCGCGCGCCTCGATCCGCCACCGGAACGGCCCGTCAAGTGTGGCAACTCCACCGGATACCACCATTGCGCTGACCACGAAGCTGCCTCCCGCGGTGCCCTCAGGCTTTACGCTGAGAGAAACCTCGGCCCCATTGACCGGCACTGCCGCGCCGCGGCCGTAGGTGTGTTTCTTGGCAGAAATGGCCGCGCAATGGGCAAGGAACAGGCACAGGATCGCTGCGATAGCTCGCATGGGTCCCATACGACCTATTTTCCGGTATCCGGCAAACCTCCAAAAACCACTATCCACCCCGGCGGCCCCGGTACATCCTTCGCCGCCCATGGAATGGAATGCCGTTGCCTTGCTGATCCTCTTGGCGCTCTTCGCGCTGTGGAAGCTGGATTTCATCGCTACCCTGCTGAATCTGAAGGCCCTCTCGCCCGATTTGCCGAAGGAGTTCGCCGATGTCTTCGATGCCGAGCGCTACGCGCAGTCGCAGGCCTACACCCGGGAATCGGCGCGATTTGAAATCATTCACTCCAGCTTCTCGCTGACCACCTTGCTGGTCTTTTGGGTGATCGGTGGCTTCGGCTGGCTCGATGGTCTTTCCCGCAGTCTGGTAGCCGGTGCGATTCCGGCAGGACTGGTTTTCCTCGGACTGTTCTTCATCGGTCACACGCTGCTCCACCTCCCCTTTTCCATCTACGACACCTTCGTCATCGAGGAGAAGTTCGGCTTCAACAAGACCACGCCCAAGACCTTCGTCATCGACCAGATCAAGGGCCTCGTGCTCGCC
>Ga0307408_100002573_pt1 | contig 12650 bp, 10 predicted proteins | sample 322Cmetagenome_FD_202116 | JGI IMG/M metagenome (GOLD analysis project Ga0307408, IMG submission 202116) | Maize rhizosphere microbial communities from greenhouse at UC Davis, California, United States - 322HYB-C-3 | ecosystem: Host-associated > Plants > Roots > Rhizosphere > Soil | place... | reverse complement strand
GGCGGTTGGCCAGTTCCGCATATTCGGGATACTGGTCCGGCGTGTGGCTGCCCGTCACCACTTCGATGGCCCTGCCGCCCATTTGTTTGAATTCATCAAACAGCACGCCTTGCGCCATGCCGGAAAATTTATAGCGGCCCGGATGGGCGATCACGGGGATGCCGCCCGCGCCCACAATCCATTGCATGGCCTGCTCCAGCGACGCCCAGCGGTGTTCCACATAGCCCGGCTTGCCTTCGGCCAGGTAGCGCTTGAACACTTCCGACACCGTGCGGCACTTGCCCAGTTCCACGATATAGCGGGCAAAGTGGGTACGGGAAATCAAATCCGGGTTGTCGACATATTTCAGGGCACCCTCATACGCATCCGGAATGCCATGCAGCGCCAGCTGGCGCGCAATTTCATGGCCGCGGCGGTCGCGCCCGGAACGGGTCTGGTGCAAGCCCTGCGCCAGCTGCGGGTTGGTTTCATCGATTTGCAGGCCGACGATATGGACGGTTTCACCGGCCCACGTAATGGAAATTTCCACGCCCGGCACGAAACGCATGCCTTGTTCCGCAGCCGCCTGGCGCGCCGCCGGAATGCCGCCGACTTCATCGTGGTCGGTCAGCGCCCACACGTCCACCCCGCCCTCGCGCGCCACCTGCGCGACTTTCGCGGGCGGCAGCACACCGTCAGAGACGTTGGAATGGCAATGCAGGTCGACTTTCAACATACCGTTACAAATCGCTAGGAACAGGGGAAGTCATCATTGTACCCCGCCCTTGCCAATTGTCAGGCGAGAAACTCTTCCAGCATGGCGGCCAACTGCTCCGGCTGGTCATGGTGCAGCATGTGGCCCGCGTTATCGATCATTTTCGCCGTCACGTTGGCCAGGTGAGCCAAGCGGCGGTCCACCTCCACCCGCGCTTCCTCTTTCGGTCCCATCCACAGCCACATGTTGGTATGGGTGGCCTCCACCCACAGCACCGGCGCGGTGATGGCGCGCCAGCACGCCATCACTTCTTCCACGTGGTACAGCAGCGGGCTGGTGCGCTTATGGGCGGAATCGCCGAGGATGCGCCACTGGCCATCCGCATCCCGCGCCGACCAGTGCTGCGCCAGGAACGTGGCGCGGTCGTCGCGCAGCCGGGGATTGGTCTTTTGCAGGCGCGCGGCGACCCCGGCCAGGTCGGGATAGCCCTTCATTTCCTGCGGTTCCAGCAATTCATCCATCCATTTCGCATAGCGGCCCGGCGCGTCGTCGGGCGAGGTGGATTTCAGGCCAAAGCCTTCCAGGTTGATCAGGCGGCGGATGCGCGCCGGGCGGGCGCCCGCGTACAGGCCGACAATATTGCCGCCCATGCTATGGCCCAGCAGGTTGACCGCCCCTGCCGGCTGGTAATGGCGCAGGATGGCGTCGAGGTCGCCCAGGTAATCCGGGAACCAGTAGGTATCGACCTTGGGTGATTCGGTCAGGCCGAAACCGCGCCAGTCCGGCGCAATCACGTGCCAGTCGCCCTGCAGGCAATCGGCGACAAACTGGAACGAGGCCGACACATCCATCCAGCCGTGCACCATGAAGATCTTGGGTGCGCCCTCCCTGCCCCAGTGACGGATATGCGTGCGCACGCCGCGGACATCAATGAATTCGGAGCGGGACGGTTTATGCATTGGATTCCACCTTGAAAGGAGCGCACACGGCGCCATATGGGACTGCTGAAGCCGGGATCGAACGTTTTCCGACGGCCAGTCCCGAGTTTAGCACGATCGTGCGAAAATCACAGGCAACAGCCTTGCTGCCGTGCCATTTTGCCGGGTTTTGGCGGACGCGGCGCGACCTCGGCGTAAAATAGCGGTATTCCCCCCTTATTTAAGGCATTCCATGACGATCTACCAATTGGGCGATCACGCGCCCGACATCGATGCATCGGCTTTTGTGGCAGACAATGCGACCCTGATCGGCAAAGTCACCTTGCGCGCGAATGCGTCGGTTTGGTATGGCGCGACCCTGCGCGGCGACAATGAACGCATCACCATCGGTGAAAACAGCAATGTGCAGGAAGGCGCCGTGATGCATACCGACATGGGTTACCCGCTCGACGTGGGCAACAACGTGACCATCGGCCACCAGGCCATGCTGCATGGCTGCACCATCGGCGACGGCGCGCTGATCGGCATCCAGGCCGTGGTGCTCAATGGCGCGAAGATCGGCAAAGGCTGCCTGGTCGGCGCCGGCGCGCTGGTCACGGAAGGCAAGGAGTTCCCGGACAACCAGCTGATCATCGGCTCGCCGGCCAAGGCCGTGCGCACCCTGGCACCGGACGATGTCGCGCGCCTGCAAGGCAGCGCCGACAGCTACGTGCAGCGCGGCCGGCTGTTCAACACGCAACTGAAAAAATTAGGATAAACAATGAGCAAGACCCCAGACCTCGCGACCAGCCAGGACACGCTGCAAAAATTCATCTTTGAAAACGCCACCGTGCGCGGCGAGCTGATCGACGTCTCCGCCACCTGGCGCGAAATCCAGGCCCGCCACGATTACCCGGCGCCGGTGCGCCGCCTGCTGGGCCAGATGGTGTCGGCCGCCGCCCTGCTGTCGGCCAATTTGAAATTCAACGGTTCCATCGTCATGCAAATCCATGGCGACGGCCCGGTGCGCCTGCTGGTGGTGGAGTGCGACGCGCAGCTGCGCCTGCGCGCCACGGCCAAGCTGCGCCATGACGCGGTGGTCAGCGACGATGCCGGCCTGACCCGCCTGCTGAATGAACACGGCAAAGGCCGCTTCATCATCACGCTCGACCCCGCCGAGAAAGTGCCGGGCCAGCAACCGTACCAGGGCATCGTGCCGCTGGACGCGGACGATGTCGCCACCGTGATCGAACATTACATGCTGCGTTCCGAGCAGCTCGATACGCGCCTGTGGCTGGCGGCCGACGACAGCGTGTCGCGCGGCATGCTGCTGCAAAAACTGCCGCACCATGGCGGCAAGGCCGAAGCGCAGCCCGTGTCGGCCGACGAAGCGCTGGAAACCTGGAACCGCGCCGTGGTGCTGGGCTCGACCCTGAAGGAAGAGGAAATGCTGGGCACCACGATCGACGTGCTGATCCAGCGCCTGTTCTGGGAAGAGACCATCCGCGTGTTCGATCCGGTCCACCCCTCGTTCCATTGCAGCTGCACCCGCGAAAAAGTCGGCAACATGCTCAAGACCCTGGGCAAGCCGGAAATCGACAGCGTGCTCGAAGAACTGGGCACGGTCGCCATCAATTGCGACTTCTGCGGCAAGCACTACGAGTACGACAAGGTCGATTGCGCGCAACTGTTTGCCAGCGACGAACCGGCCGAAGCGCTGATCCACGCGGGCGAAGCCAAGCACTGACACAGGCGATCCGCGCCGTCACTCCGTAGGGCGGCTTGGCTTCATCAAGCCGCCATGCCAGCATCCCGATACCGCCCGCGCTGGTGACGACGCCAGCACGGCGGCTTCCGCCAAGGCTCGGCGCCCCCGGCGGAAACCGCCCTACGAATACCGCCAGCGACAAGTTACCAACCCGCCCAATCCCCTCACATTTTGGAGTATCCTGAGCGCCTTTTCCGACTTCGCTCAGGATACTTTCATGCTGCCACACCGTTTCGCGATCACGGTCCTTGCCGCCAGCCTGCTGGCCGCGTCCATCACCACCAGCCCGGCCCTGGCAGCGCCGGCAACCAAGCAGAGCGCCAGCCCGGCCCAGCGCCAGCTGGCCCGGTTGGCCAACGAATTCCACATCGCGCGCGCCCGCTTCGATCCGCTGCTGTTTGCCACCGCCAACGGCGACAGTCGCTACAACGACCAGATCGGCATGGCCATCGCCCCCGCCGTGCGGGCCAGGCAATTCACCACCTACCGCCAGATGCAAACGCGCTTGGCCGCGATACCACGCGCGCAATTGCCGGGACGAGACCAGATGACGATGGACTTGCTGGCCTATGAACTGGAGGCCGCCCTGGCGCTGGCGCCGTTCCCCGAACACTTGCTGCCGCTGAACCACTTCGATAACATCCCCAGCACCCTGGCCAATTACGCCGGCGGCACCGGTTCCCAGCCGCTGGGCACCGTCAGGCAATACCAGGATTACCTGAGCCGCGTGCGCCAACTGGCGCCATGGATCGACCAGGCCATTGCCAACATGCGCGAAGGTGTCAAGCAAGGCATCGTGCAACCGAAGAGCATCACGCAGGCGATGCTGCCGCAAATGGCCGCGCTGAAAAGCGCCACGGTGGAAACCAGCGCCTACTACTCGCCAGTTAAACGCATGCCTGCAGCGTTTTCCGCCGCCGACAAGGCCCGCCTGACGCGCGATTACCGCGCCGCCGTGAACCAGCTCAATCCCGCTTTGGCCCGCCTGGCGCGTTTCCTGGAAACCGAATACCTGCCCGCCAGCCGTGACAGCACCGGCTGGAGCGCGCTGCCGAACGGCGACAAGTGGTACGCGGCCCGCATCAACGACAGCACCAACCTGCCCTTGACGCCGCAGGCCGTGCACGACCTGGGCCTGAAGGAAGTGGCGCGCATCAGCGGCCAGATGCAAGGATTGATGGGCAAGCTTGGTTACGATGGCCCGGCGCAGGCTTTCCCGCAGTGGGTGCGCGACCAGAAGCAGTTCAAGCCATTTACCACCGAAGCGGAAGTGCTCGATACCTACCGCAAGATGTACGATGCGCTGCAAAGCAAACTGCCGGCGTATTTCAGCCTGGTACCGAAATCCAAACTGGTGGTGGAGCTGGAACCGGAACTGACGCGCGCCACCGCTTCCGACCACTACACGCCGCCGGCCGCCGACGGATCGCACCCGGGCGTGTTCTGGGCGGTCGTCAACGATCCGAAGGATTACAGCCGCACCGGCATGGCCAGCCTGCTGTTGCACGAAGGCGTGCCGGGCCACCACTTCCATGCCGCGCTGCTGAAGGAAATGCCGCTGCCGGACTTCCGCATGTTCAGCACGGAAAACCAGAACAATGCGGCCTATACCGAAGGCTGGGCCCTGTACGCGGAAACCCTGGGCAAGGATTTCGGCCTGTATGACGACCCGGTGTCGTACTACGGCCACCTGAACGCGGAAATGCTGCGCGCCGTGCGCCTGGTGGTGGACAGCGGCGTGCACGCGCTGGGCTGGAGCCGCGAACAAGCCATCGCCTACATGGTGGACACCCTGGGTGTGTCCGAAGCGCGCGCGAAAAACCAGATCGAACGCTACATGGTGTGGCCGGCGCAGGCGCTCAGCTACAAGGTCGGTTCGCTGAAGATCCTCGAGTTGCGCGACAAGGCGCAGCGTGAACTGGGCGGCAAATTCAGCTACCCGGCGTTCCACGCGGTGGTGCTGGGCGAAGGCACCCTGCCGCTGCCGCTGCTCGAAGCGCGGGTCAACGCGTGGATCACGCTCAGTAAATAACTCCGCCGCCGCGCGACGAAAGTCAGGCCGCCTCGCGCTGGTAACTGCGCGAAGCGGCCAGCAAACTGCGCGTGTAAGGGTGGCTGGCCGCGCCGGAGCGCAGCAATTGACTGTCCAGCGTATCGACAATGCGCCCCTGCTGCATCACCGCCAGCCGCTGGCACATGTGCACCACCACGCCCAAGTCGTGCGTCACCAGCAGGTACGTCAACCCTTCCCGCAGCCGCAATTCCTCCAGCAGGTTCAGGATTTCCGCCTGCACCGACACGTCCAGCGCCGACGTCGGCTCGTCGAGCAGCAGGATGCGGGGCGCCAGGATCAGCGCCCGCGCGATCGCCACCCGCTGCCGCTGCCCGCCCGACAGCTGGTGCGGATAGCGGTAGCGGAACGAGGGATTCAACCCAACCCGGAGCAGGATGTCGCACACGCGGTCATCGATATCGCCAATGCCGTGGATTTTTAAAGGCTCCGACAGCGCGGTATCGATGGTGTGGCGCGGATGCAGCGAGCCATACGGGTCCTGGAACACCATCTGCATCAGCCGGCACCGCTCGCGGTCGATGCGGTGGCCCAGCGCCTGGCCATCGATCCGCATGGCGCCCTGCCAGTGCGTATGCAAACCCGCCAGGCAGCGCAGCACCGTGCTCTTGCCGGAACCGGATTCGCCCACCAGCCCGAACACTTCGCCCTCCTTCACCTCGAAGCTCACGTCATGCAGCACTTGGTGATCGCCAAATGACAGCGCCAGCCGGTCTACGGTAATCATGTCGTTTCCTTTCATGCAGTCAGCCAGCTGGGATCGCGCCGCAGCACCGGCAAGACGGGCCGTTTCACATCGATAGAAGGCAGTGCAGCCAGCAAGCCCCGGGTGTAAGGGTGCTGCGCGCGGTCGAGATCCGCCGCCGCGATGGTTTCCACCACGCGGCCCGCGTACATGACCAGCACGCGGTCGCAAAAACTGCGCACCAGGTTCAAGTCATGGCTGATGAAAATCAGTCCCAGCCCCCGCTCTTCCACCAGTTCGTCGAGCACCGACAGCACCTGCGAGCGCACCGACACGTCCAGCGCGGAAGTCGGTTCGTCGGCAATCACCAGTTCCGGGTTCGGGATCAGCATCATGGCAATCATGATGCGCTGCCCCATGCCGCCGGAAATCTCGTGGGGGTACAGGTCATAGACCCGCTGCGGCTCGCGGATGCGCACCTTTTCCAGCATGGCGATAACCTGTTCGCGCACTTGCGCCTTCGGCACCTTCTGGTGCACCAGCACCGCCTCGGCGATCTGGTCGCCGACCCGCATCACCGGGTTCAGCGAATACTTCGGATCCTGCATGATCATCGACATGCGCCGCCCGCGCAGCGCGCGCATCTGCCGTTCATCGGCGCGCAGCAAGTCCACGTCGCCGAAGCGCAGGGTGCGCGCCTCGATCCGGGCGCTGGCCGGATGCAGTTTCAGCAAGGCCCGGCCCACGGTGGATTTGCCGGAGCCCGATTCGCCGACGATCGCCAGCTTTTCCCGGCCCACCTTGAACGACACGCCGCGCACGGCGTCGATCATGCCGTCGCGGGTGGCAAAGCGCACCCGCAAATCGTCCGCTTCCAGCTTGATGTTGTTATCCAATGCATTCTCCTCAGCTGCGTGGGTCGAAAATGTCCCGCAAGCCATCGCCCAGCAAATTAAAGGCCAGGCTGACCAGCATGATGGCGGCGCCCGGCATGGCGACCAGCCACCAACATTCCATCATGTAGCGCCGTCCGGCGGAAATCATCGCGCCCCATTCCGGCGATGGCGGCTGCGAGCCCAGTCCCAGGAAGCCCAGCCCAGCCGCCGTCAGGATGATGGACGCCATGTTCATCGTCAGCCGCACCAGCACCGACGACAGGCACAGCGGTGCGATATGGCGCACCAGGATGCGCAGCGGCGACGCGCCCTGCAATTGCACGGCGGCGATGAAGTCGGCCTTGCGCAGCGAGCGGGTTTCGGCCCGCGCCAGCCGCGCGATCGGCGGCCACGCGGTCAGGGCGATGGCGATCACCGCGTGTTCCAGCCCCGGTCCCAGCGCGGCCACGAAGGCCAGCGCCAGCACCAGGCTGGGGAACGAGATGAAGATATCGGTGATGCGCATGAACAGCGTGTCGATCCAGCCGCCGAAATAGCCGGACGCCGCGCCCACGGCCAGCCCGATCGGGCCGACCACCACCGTCACCAGCGCCACGATGTATAGCGTGGTGCGGGCGCCATAGACCAAGCGGCTGAAGGTGTCGCGTCCATATTCGTCGGTGCCGAACCAGTGCGCGGCGCCCGGCGCCTGCAAGGTGGCGTATAAATCCTGGCGCAGCGGATCGTGGGTGGCGACCCATGGCGCGCACAGGGCGACCGTCACCAGCAGCACGACCACGACCAGTCCGGCCAGGGTCATGGGATTGCGCAGCAGGTGGTGCAGCGCGCGGCGCACGCTGTCGCGCAGCGCCGAGGCGGCCGATTCCGCCACCGCGGCGGAGGTGGCCGATGCGGACGGACTGGCGGGAGCGGCGGGAGGTTGAGACATGGCAGTGTTGAGCATCAGTGCATCCGTGGGTCAAATACCTGGTACAAGGCGTCCGAGATGAGATTGAGCGTGACGAAGATGATGCCGACCAACAGCACGCAGCCCATCACGGAATTCATGTCGCCCAGCAGCAGGCTGTTGGTCAAGTATTGGCCGAAGCCGGGCCACGCAAACACGGTCTCGATCAGCACCGCGCCTTCCAGCAAGCCGCCATAGGCCAGCGCCACGATGGTCAGCAATTGCACCAGGATGTTGCGGAACGCGTGGCGCCAGATCACGGCGGCTTCCGACAGGCCCTTGACGCGCGCCGCCAGGATGTATTCCTGTGACAGTTGCGCCAGCATGAAGCTGCGCGTCATGCGGCTGATATACGCCATCGAGTGCAGGCCCAGGATGCAGGCCGGCAGCACGATGTGCTGCACGCTGCTGGCAAAGGCGTCCCAATTACCGGACCACAGCGTATCGACCAGCAGCAATCCCGTCACGCGGGGAATCGCACCATCGAACGCCAGCGCGATCCGGCCGGACCCGCCGGCCCAGCCCAGCCACGCATAGAACACCAGCAAGCCCATCATCGCAAACCAGAACACCGGCGTCGAATGCCCGGCCAGGCTGATGACGCGCACCGCATGGTCGCCCAGACGGCCGCGCCGGCTGGCCGCAAACACGCCCAGCGGCACACCGAGCGCGGTGCCGACCACGATGGCCAAGGTGGCCAGTTCCACCGTGGCGGGGAACACCCTGGCAATGTCGTCGCTGACGGCGTTGCCGGTCAATAGCGACGTGCCCAGGTTGCCCTGGGCCAGCTCGCCGATGTAATGGCCAAACTGCACCAGCAGCGGGCGGTCCAGCCCCAGTTGCGCCTGCACTTGCTGGTAGGTTGACACATCCGCGTCCGGGCCGACAATCGCCAGCACCGGGTCGATCGGCATCACGCGGCCGATAAAGAACGTCAGCACCAGCAAACCCAGCAGGGTCGCCCCGGTACTCAGCAGGCGGGTCCGCCAGGCGGCCGCGCCCTTCTTCAATCCACTCATGGCTTGATCCTCATGGCCTACTCCTTATAGACATCGCGCAGCAACGTGGTGGCGGACGGGTGGCCGACATAGCCGTGCACGCGGCGGCTCAGCACCACGGTATCGACCATTTGCGCGATCGGCTGGATCGCGCCCACTTCGCTGTCATACAGTTGCTGCACCTCGCGGTACATGGCCAGCTGCGTGGCGTCATCGCGCTCGCGCACCGCCTGTTCGATCAGGCGGTTGATCGCGTCGTGGTGGAACGAGGTGCGCCAGCCCTGGAAATTGGTCAAACGGGCCTCGTCGCGGTTGTCCGGGTTGTACACCATGGCGCGCAGGTTGGCGTGCGGGTGCGGCTCCACCCCGCCCCCGCCACGGCCCACGACGATTTCAAATTTCCGGTCGCGCATCGAGCCATACACCTGGTTGCCGGTGCCGGGCAGGATGCTGGCGTCGATTCCCGCTTGCGCCAGGGTCGCCTGCAGCGCGGTGGCGATGTTGATCATCGGCGGATCGGACAGGACGCGAATGGTGGTGCGAAACCCGTTCGGATACCCCGCTTCGGCCAACAACTTGCGCGCGCCCGCCACATCCAGCTTGTAGCCGGGATCGGGCAGGGTCGCCGCCAGTCCGCTCATGACGGGGCGCTGGTGCGCCACGCCATAGTGCGGCATGATGGCCTGGTTGATGCCGTCGTAATCGATCAGCTTGCGCAGCGCCAGCCGCACGCGCTTGTCCGCATAGCGGGCATCCTTCAGGCTTAGCGCCACGTAATACGTGTTGCCGCGCTTGACCGGCTGCACCACTACCCGCCCATCATGCTTGAGCGCTTCGATATCCGGCGCCGCCATGCCGGCCGCCAGGTCGACGTCGCCACGGTCGATCATGAACCGCAGCGACAGCGATTCCGGCACGTGGCGCATCACCACCCGGCGCAATTTCGCGGGGCCGCGCCAGTAACCGTCGTAGCGGTCCAGCAGCATGGCGTCCTTGGCGCGCCATTCCGTCAGCACGAACGGGCCGGAACCCGCCGCATGGGTCAGCAGCCATGCCGCGCCCAGGTCGCCGTTTTTCTGGTGCGCCAGCACCGTGTCGCGGTCGAGGATGGCGGAGCTGACGGACGTGCCCAAGGTGTACAGCACCATTTTCGGGTCGGTCGGTTCCGGCAGCGCGATGCGCAGGGTGCGCGCATCGGGTGCCGTGATCAGCTGCTCGGCGTTGGTTTTACTAAAACCATAGCTTTTCCATGGCGACGCCATGGCCAGGTTCAGTTTCAGCACCCGGTGCAGCGACCAGGCGGCGTCGTGCGCCGTCAGCAGGCGGCCGCTCTTGAAGCGCACGCCGTCGCGCAGGGTCAGCGTGATGCTGTTGCGGTCGGGAGCGATCTCCCACTTTTCCGCCAGGGCCGGCTTGACGATGGTGAGGTCGTGCGGATCGAGTTCGACCAGGTAATCGTACAGGTTGGCCACCACGCCCAGCACATCGTTGCCGGTGGCGCCGGCCGGATCGAGCGACAGCAGGTTGTTCATGTTCATGCCGATCACCAGCTGGTCGCGCGGCGTGGCCGCTTGCGCGGGCGCGGCACTGATCGCCAAGGCCAGCGCAAGGGACAGCCACTTGAAAAGATTTGCGAAGTGCATGCCCGGGCCTAGTAGGTTTCCACCGTGCTGGCGGCGATATAGTCGAAGTCGATGTCTTCGCCCAGCCCCGGCAACTGGGACAGGTGCACGTAGCCGTCGGCATCCATCGGGTCCGGCAGGCTGCGCAGGTAGGCCGGCGCCTCATCGTACTCGAGGAAGGGGTGCAACAGGCCCCGTTCATACCAGCGGCAATTCTTGATGGCCGCCGTCACGGCAAGGTTGGCCGCACCATTGCCGTGCACTTCGCAATCCATGCCGAACGCTTCGGCCAGCGCCGCCACTTTCATGGTCGGCGTGATGCCGCCGACGCCGGGCACGCCGGCGCGCAGGATGTCGCAGGCGCCCGCCTGCGCCCAGTCGGCGCGCGCGTGGTGTTTGCCGGAAATCGATTCCGGGCCGACGATCGGGATATCGAGCTGGTTGGCCAGCCAGGCATACGATGCGATGCTTTGCTCGTTCATCATTTCCTCGAACCACGCGAAATTGAGTTTTTCCAGCGCGCGGCCGATGGTCAGCGCGTCGGTGCGGCTGTACCAATGATACCCGTCCAGCATCAGCGCGATATCCGGCCCCACGGCTTCGCGCACCGCGGCGCACGCCTTGATGTCCATCGCCACGCTGGGCGCGAACGATACCGGCGGCATCCAGGTGTGCAGCTTGATGGCTTTATAGCCCCGTTCCACCAGCTTCACGGCAAAGGCCGCGTATTCGTCCGGCGTCGACAGGCCGCCCTTCAGCTCGTCGCCGCACATGGTGCTGCCATAGGCCGGCACCTTGTCGCGGTAAGCGCCCAGCAATTTATAGACCGGCATGTTCAGCTTGCGGCCGGCCAGGTCCCACAGCGCCTGCTCGATCACGGCCAGCGCGCGGTCGGTCAACTGGCCCGCGCTGCCGCGCTGCCAGTGCGCCAGTTCCTGCCACAGGCGTTCGCGGTCGAACGGGTCCTGGCCGAACAGGACCTTGCGGGCGAACGCTTCGAGCACGTGGGGCCGCGCCACTTCGACCGGGCCGAACGCATGGCCACAGGTGCCGTCATCGGCGGTGATGGTGACCATCGCCATGGTGGCGCGCTTTTCCGGACCGGGATGCGAGTGCCCCGCGCTGTCGACACTGCGTTTGGTCAGGTAATGGAACACGGTTCCTTGTACACGTTCGATTTTCATTTGCTGCTTTCTCAGGAATAAAAAGAGCGGATGTGCCTTCACGCGTGGACAACGACACGCGGCGCACCCGCCAAAGGGACGGTGCTGTTCGCTCGCCTCGGCTTAAAAGTCGTAGCTGACGCGCGCGTTGTAGGCGCGGCCGATCGGGCTGGCGATGTTGTTGGCATACGCGGTCGCATTCGAGTTGGTCACCGGCGGCTTGGTGTCGAACAGGTTGCTGATGCCCAGGGTGAGGTGGGTGTGTTTGATCCCCTTATAGGACAAGGTCCAGTTCCACACCGAATACGGCTTGATGTCGCGGAAGTATTCCGGCGCCACGTTGTTCAGGTCGTGGTAGCCGGTGTTGAAGTTCTGTGTCAGTTGCGAGAACCAGTCGCCCCGGGCCCACGACATGCGCAGCGTGTGCTTCCAGCGGAACGTGTACGTCGGGCTGGCGCTGACGTTGCCGGAACCGACCGAGCCAAAACGTCCCAGGTTGGAAATCCACGCGCCGTCTTTTTCATTCTGGTTTTCAAAGTTGGTCACGTAGGTGCCTTCCACGCCCAGCTTGAAGTCGCCGTAGGCGTTTTTCGGGAAGGCGTAGCTCCAGCCCACGTCGATGCCGCTGGTGCGCAAGTCGCCCAGGTTCATCACGGTGTTTTTCACATACGCCAGCGTGCCGTCCGGATTGCGCACGAACAGGTCGGCGTATTTCGTGGTGTTGGTGAAGATGGCGTTTTGCGGCAGCTGGCCGATGCTGTTGCTCAGCTGGATATTGAAGTAATCGAGCGACAGCATCATGTTGCGCATCGGTTCGAGCACCATGCCCAGCGTCAGGTTGCGCGACTCCTCCGGCAGCACGTCCGGGTTGCTGCCCTGCTGGACCGGCA
>Ga0307408_100002571_pt1 | contig 12655 bp, 9 predicted proteins | sample 322Cmetagenome_FD_202116 | JGI IMG/M metagenome (GOLD analysis project Ga0307408, IMG submission 202116) | Maize rhizosphere microbial communities from greenhouse at UC Davis, California, United States - 322HYB-C-3 | ecosystem: Host-associated > Plants > Roots > Rhizosphere > Soil | place: USA... | reverse complement strand
CCATTCGGGATTTGTTGTTTGGCACTTTTTAAGGCGATAGTCTTTGAATTTATATCGGGAGAGTGGCAAATTTTACCTTTGCTAAATTACTGGCATACAATGTGATGTAGAACCGTTCATTTTGCTCCGGTGGACAGTTTTTTATTGCGCTTTTGCATTCTTGTGTATAACCCAACTATTAAGGTATAGGCATGGAAGTTAACGGTCATATTAAATTTACTGTTATTGAAAGATCACAAAGTGAAGTTGTATCTGAAATGCCAATCCAACCTGGCATATTGAATCCTTTCGGTACTGTTAACGCAGGGGCAACTTTGTGGTTCGCTGATGTAACTGCATCTGTACTTGTTCTTGAAGGTGTTAATCCTGAAGAAGGGATGAAAGGTTTTCCTTTGGCAATAAATATTAATGCAAATTTACTAGGTAATAGTAAAGGTGGGGCATTCATTGCAAAGTCCAGTTATATCAAAAAAGGTCGTACAGTTAGCGTGGTAAAAACAGTTGTTACTGATACCTCTGGCAAATTAATAGCTGAAGTTACTACAAGCCATGTTCAATCGGTCTAGCTTTGTCAATCGTGTTAAAAAATAATAATTGGATTTGCTAAAAAATTGTCTTTGTAAGTACCCATGCGTTCCGTTTTGTCAGTACTACGGATAAAGCCAAGGTGAAACTTGTGACGACATTGCTGCAAGTGGTTAATGAGAAAAAAGCGCAGATGCTGTTTGGCAATCTGCACTTTTTTATTGCGCCTGGTTGTTATCTCATTACTGTGTGTAGCCCCAGGTGAAGATATGGGTAAATTTATGCTGACGTCATCGGCTTAGTATTTACCCGCTTACAAACCCTTAACTGATTTTTTTAACCACTCCAGCGCGCCTTGTTGTAGCCAAAGTTCCAAGGTGTCATCGCGATAAAACCACGCTTCTTGTTTGCCGCCAATTTTAATTCCATATTTATCAGCTGGCGGTTGTTTGGGGGATTTGGCGAGGAGCATTTTAATCGCTACATCAAAACGTGATGCGATAGTTTTCAAGCGTGCGAGTGCTTCAGCGTGTTGGTTGTTCAGGTAAAGCGCCAGCACGTGGTTGAGTGGTACAGCGCACATGGCGTCTTCTTCGTAGTGACTCGCAAGCAGGATCGCCTGTTCCAGTTGATTATTTGCTATGTAGGCTGTTGTTAATTGGGCGCGGTAGCCGTGGTTGTCGTTGGGGTTTAATTGGAGCAGGCGTTCCGTGTGGTGGATGAAGTTTTGGTTTAAACCTTCGGTGAATTCCAAAAGTGCGACCTTATGTGCTAACAGGCGCAGTGCGGGCCTATTTTCCAGAAATAGCCATGGCAGCCTTGTGTTAGATGGATGGTCGGCAAGTTGCGCCTCCAGCAGGTCGGAGGCTCGATCAAGTAATTCATCGAGCAAATCGAACCAATGCTCTTGCACTCCGCCCGCGTTGAGAATGGTGTCTATTCCCAAGATCAAATCGTCCAATACTTCAAAACTATTCCACAGCAGTGGCTTGCTTTGCAGTAGTGGTAACCAGCCTTCTGCACGACTCCAGAAATCAAAATCGTCATTGCTGAGTGTTGTTAATTCCGGTTTGCTGGACTGTGCTTTTGCAGCCCATTGTCGCTCCAATGTTGCTAAGAGTTTTTCGGGTTGTAGCATTGCTTCGTTATCGTGAATATCCAAATGGTAATGCACGGAAATATCGGGAGCGGAATTTAATAAATGATTTAATTCCAGCAGTGCTGGCGGTTGGTCTTCATCGGTTGACGCGGCCGCTCTCAATGCCGCGCGCGGGTCTTGGGTGCATTGCGCGAGCAGATCCAAAAACTCGGGGGTAACATCGGCGCTGCGTTTGAATCTTGCCAGCCAAAATGTGGCGCGCGCTTTGGCTTGGTCAAATTTTCCGTCCGCACATAGAAGTGTTAATTCCAACAGTGCCAGGGGCGGCGTGTTAGGGTCAAGCTGTTGTGCGATGGAAAAACTTTTCCATGCCGATGCGGCATCCCCGGCGTCCATATCGATGGATGCTTTGCGCTGCCAGGCATCAGAGCGCAGTTGTTTATCTTCTGCTTCGCAGGCACGTTGTAGCAGGCGTTTGCGCTTGAGTGGTTTATCTTCATCCAGATACACATCCATCAGAATATCGAACAGCCAGCGATGACGCTTGTTGAGTGTAACGGTTGGCTTAAACCAAGGTTCCAGTAACGCCAGAACACGATCCATTTTCCCTTCTTCCCGCCACTGTTCTGCCACATCGGCCAGTGCCTCACTGTTCACCTTGCTAGTGGGCAGGGTGGCGAGCATGGTGTTGGGCGCGCATTCCAGTGTGTAATACAGCATGTTGAAGTCTTCAAGAGGGGAATGATGCATTTCCAGCAGGCTACAACAGTGTTTGTACTTTTTCCCTGAGCCGCAGGGGCAGGGCTGGTTACGTTCAGGCTTTGCTAGCGGATGCAAGGCAAAGTCGTAAGCAGGCGTGGGCGTGTGGTTGTAAATTTGTACTCCAAACGCGCGAAAAAATAGTGAGACAGGGCCAGTTGCCGGGTCTACCTGTTTTGCTAATTCAGGGGCTAGCGAGGCACCATGCTCGGCGATCCAATTGAGAAAATTAACCGGGTCTGCCGAGCGATAGAGAATGCCTGCGGATACGCGCAGCAATAATTCAAATTGATCAGTTCCTTCATCCAGATCGTCGAGTGATGTGTAATCAGTCATGTTGGTTATCTTGTCAATGGAATTAGGGGGGATGATAGCATTATCTTGGTGACGAGCAGGTGAGCTCAAACGAATGTTACGAACCGGAGGATAAATAACATGACTTGGAGAGTAGCTGAAAGCCTCAAGAAACTACGGGATCAAATAAATCAAATTGCTCCAAATCGTAGTAGAGCCAGTGACGGTACAATGGGGATGCAGCACATGCATTAACGAACTCTGATCATAATCCTCACGTTAAAGATGGCGGTATTGGTGTTGTGGCTGCTATTGATATGAGGAAAGTAATCCTATGCCAACGATTTTCCTGAAAGTGATTATTTCAATAATAGCGCTGGCGATCGATTAATCTTTTGATTCGTATTATCCGGGTATTTATCAGGATATTAAAAACAATTACTAATGTTGAAGCGTAAAAAAATCGGGCGTTGATATTGCTGTAATTGGTTTATAAAAAGCGCAGGTGCTGTTTGGCAGTCTGCGCTTTTTTATTGAATTCATATCACCCTCACGACGACTTTCCCTTTCGCTCGGCCTGCTTCCAGATAGGCAAGCGCTTCTATAGTTTGTTCAAACGGGAACACCTTGTCGATCACCGGAAGGATATGCGTGGCCTCGATTAGTTTGCCAATTTCGGCAAGCTGGCGTCCGTCAGGTCGTACAAAGAAAAATGAATATTCGGCAGCGCGCTGTTTCGCTTGACGGATAATCTTGCGGCTCAATAACCCGAACACAAACTTCATCAAAAAATTCATGCCTCTGGCGCGGGCAAAGGCGGCGTCTGGTGGTCCAACCAGCGAGACAATACTGCTGCCGGGTTTTACAATCTGCAGCGACTTTTCGATTTGGTCGCCCGTGAGTGTGCCCAACACCATGTCGTAGCCTTGTAGCACCTTCTCAAATGAATGCTTTTTGTAATCAATAATTTCATCCGCACCGAGGCGCTTAACCAAATCAACATTCGCCGTACTTGTGGTTGTCCCTACTTGTGCACCCAGGTATTTAGCAAGTTGAATCGCGAAGGTGCCAATACCACCGGCACCGGCGGGGATAAATACTTTCTGCCCGGCTTTGATCTGCGCCCGCTCTTTAATGGCTTGCCATGCGGTAAGCCCGACCATGGGAATAGAGGCGGCTTCTGCAAAATCAAGGTTGGCTGGTTTTGGCGCGGCGGCGTGCTCAGGCACGGTGGCAAATTCCGCGAGCGTTCCCATACTCAAATCAAACGTGCTGGCAAAAATCGCATCACCTACCTTAAAACGGCTGACTTGGCTGCCCACTTCCACGACAACACCGGCGACATCGCTGCCCATCACCGCCGGTAGCTGGAATTGGAGAAACGGTTTGAACATGCCTTTCGGGATCATATTGTCAACGGGGTTCAGGCCAACGGCATGAACCTGTACAAGCATTTCAGTCGGTTTGATCGTCGGACGAGGTATATCGGTGAAAGCGAGTTGATCGGACTTGCCATAGCGTTTAAGGATAAGTGCTTTCATCATTTCACTCTTGGTTTGCTGAGGCTGATTTATAGCGCTCGGCGACCTGCGCTTGATTGATGTCGCCCAGCAGCGTTTGACGTGCGCTATCGAGAGCATCCCACCGGGCAGCGTTTTGCAGCGGCGGAATGGTTACCGGCTCGCGGCGATCAAATCCGACCAATGCTGCATCAACCAAGTCGTTCACTTTCATCATTTGCGGATAGGTGCTGATATCGATACCCGCGCGATCCCAGATTTCTGTATAGGTTCCAGCAGGAAGCACCGCCTGGACGTAAACACCTCTAGGCGATAGTTCCAAATGCAGCCCTTGCGAAAGAAACAGTACAAACGCCTTGGTGGCGCCATAGACCGACATTTGGAATTCGGGCGCAAGGCCAACTACGGAGCTGATATTGACGATGGCGCCTTTACCCGCTTGTACCAAGCGCGGTGCTATGGCGTTTGAAAGCCGCGTGAGAGCGGTGATGTTGAGCGCAATAAGCTGCTCGATCTGATCGGACTTTTGTTCAATAAAGCTGCCAGACTGCGCCATTCCCGCATTATTGATCAATGTGCCGATGCGCTCGTCATCGCGTAAGCGCGCTTCAACAATAGCGAGATCACCGGCTTTGGTCAGATCGGCAGGCAGGATATCGACGCTAACGCCGTATTGCTGATGCAGGCGTGTCGCCAGGGCATCCAGCCGCGTTTTATCCCGTGCGACCAATACCAAATCATGGCCGCGCTGTGCAAAACGCTCGGCATAGGTGGCGCCAATGCCAGTGGAGGCGCCGGTAATAAGAACGGAGGTAGAAGTGGTCATATGTTTGCTCTCTGAATTGAAAAAGGTGGTTCTCTGGTTTGGTGAAGCATGTGTTATTTTAATGATGACGATCATAATCTAAAATGTCAACAGCTTTGATTATGATCATCATCAATGTATTATGGGTGCCATGATTTGTAGGGTTGGGGAGAGGAGTTATGAAAGTCACCAAGGCACAAGTGCAGGAAAATCGGGCGCGCATCGTGGAGATGGCGTCGATTCTGTTTCGCGAGCGCGGTTACGACGGTGTGGGTGTGGCGGAGTTAATGGCGGCTGCCGGTTTGACGCATGGCGGGTTTTACAAGCATTTCAAATCCAAAGCCGATTTAATGGCGGAAGCGGCGGCTGAGGGGTTGGCACAATCGGCGGCAAATACTGCTGACCTGGATGTCGTTGCGTTCGTGAATCAATACTTGTCCCGGCAGCACCGCGATGCGCCAGGCGAGGGCTGTACCATGGCTGCCCTCTGTGGCGATGCCGCGCGCCAGCCGGAGTCAATCAAAGCCGTTTTTGCGGAAGGAATTGAACGTCAGCTCGCAATACTGGAAAGCAGTCATGAAATGGAAGATGAGAACGTAAAGCGCGAAGCGCGAGCCCTGACCATTGACGCTATTGCGCATGCAGTGGGTGCGATTGTTTTATCGCGCGCCTGCCCGGACGATTCGCCGTTGGCGGATGAAATTCTGGAGGTTTGTCGAGCACGGATTCTTGGTCAGTTAAGATCGCCATCTGCACCGATATAATTATCTTCGTCGATGAAATACACCAATAAAAAAGCGCAGATTACTGTCGGCAATCTGCGCTTTTTTATTAAATAAATTTTTACATCATCGCAGCATTCAACCACAGGTGAGCATAAACACTGGCGAAATATCCCAGCGCAACGACCGGTGTCCATTTTAAATGGCCGAGGAAGCTGTAGTAGCCACGTGCTTGCCCCATAAGCGCGACACCTGCTGCCGAGCCAATGGACAACATACTGCCGCCCACGCCTGTGGTTAAGGTAATGAGTAGCCATTGGCCTTGCGAAAAATCCGGAGCCATAGTGAGCACCGCATACATCACGGGAATATTATCGATGACAGCGGAGACCAGGCCGAGGCTCACGTTGGAAATTGTTTCGCTGAAATTGCCGTAAAGTGATTCCGACATCAGCGTGAGGTAGCCCATAAAACCTAAACCGCCTACACACATAATCACGCCGTAGAAAAATAACAGCGTGTCCCATTCCAATCGCGCCAAGGGTTGGAATACATCAAAGGGCAGGGGGACTTTGGTGATTGGGTTTTCGTTTTTGTCGGGCATAAAATCGGTATTCATCTGCTCGACTTTTTTCAAATCCACAATGCCTTTTTTGCGCAGATAGAATCCGTAAATTTTTAAATAGGCTAAACCTAACATCATCCCCATGACTGGCGGCATATGGATTAATACATGACCGAGTACGGCGCTGGCAATGGTGGCGAGGAATAAAAATAAAATCGGAAATGCGCCTTCTTTATAGGTGAGTGTTTCTAAAAACAAATCTTCTGCATCTTTGTGCGAGGGGCGATTTTTTATAAAGAAACTCATGATCGCAGCGGGTACTAAAAAATTTACCAGCGAGGGGATAAATAAATGGAAGAAGGTGAAGAAGTCTACTTTACCCGCTTGCCATACCATCAGTGTAGTAATGTCACCAAAGGGGCTGAAAGCGCCGCCTGCGTTTGCCGCAACGATAATATTCACACAGCACATATTGATAAAGGCTTTCTCACCCTCGGCGATTTTTAATACCACTGCACACATCAATAATGCGGTGGTGAGATTGTCGGCGATGGGTGAAATAAAAAATGCCATCAAACCGGTAATCCAAAATAATTGGCGGTAACTAAAGCCTTTTTTAATTAACCATCCGCGCAACGCATTAAATAATCCACGCTCATCCATGGCGTTAATGTAGGTCATGGCGACCAGCAAAAATAACATCAGCTCGGCGAATTCAAGCAGTGTGTGGCGAAAGGCTTGCTCTGCGAGCGCAGATTGTTCGTGCTGCGTGTAAATCCAACCAATAATGACCCAGATAATTCCCGCTGCCGCGAGTACCGGTTTGGATTTGCGTAGATGCAGTTTTTCTTCAAGCATCACAAAGGCGTAGGCGATAACAAATAGGCCAACGCAAAACCAACCGGCTGTGGTGTTGGTGAGGTTGAGTCCCTCAGCAGCAAAGGTGCTGTTGCTGAAGCACAGCCCCAAAATAGGCAAGATAAGCATCAGGAATTTTTGTAGCATGGTGTCTCCGTGTGGATTGAGTTCTAGTTTTTAAGAGAGTGGTTTGGGTATTGTGGGCCGCACAAACAAAAAAGGCAGCTCGTGTGAGCTGCCTTTTCATTTCTTTATTTTATGCTTTCAGCGGTTTGTACTTCATACGCTTCGGCTGAGAATCTTGCCCCTTACGTTTGACGAAATCCTCGTGATATTCCGTGTAGTTGCCTTCAAAGAAAACAATATCGGAATCACCTTCATACGCGAGTATGTGAGTGGCGATACGGTCAAGGAACCAGCGGTCATGCGAAATCACCAGCACGCAGCCGGGGAAGGCGAGGATTGCATCTTCCAACGCGCGCAGGGTTTCGATGTCCAAATCGTTCGACGGTTCGTCGAGTAACAGTACGTTCGCGCCTTGCTTCAAGGTGTTAGCCAAATGCAAACGGCCGCGCTCACCACCAGAGAGTTCACCCACACGTTTTTGTTGATCGCCACCTTTGAAGTTAAAGCGTCCCAGATAAGAGCGCGAGCTAACTTCGTAGTTGCCGATTTTCAAAATATCCAAACCATCGGATACCGCTTCCCAGACCGATTTTTTATCGTCCAGGTTTTCGCGGCTCTGCTCAACATAAGCGACTTTTACAGTATCGCCCAAGGTGACAGTACCGCTATCGGGTTTTTCAGTGCCAGCGATCATGCGGAATAGAGTCGATTTACCGGCGCCGTTACCACCGACAATACCCACCACTGCACCTTTAGGAATGCTCAATGACAGGTTGTCGATCAACAGGCGGTCGCCATAACCCTTGCTCACGTTTTCGAGCACGATTACTTTATCGCCCAGGCGCTCGCCCGGCGGAATGTAGATCTCGTTGGTCTCGTTGCGCGCCTGGAATTCTTGCGATTGCAATTCATCAAAGCGGGCGAGACGCGCCTTGCTCTTGGCTTGGCGGCCTTTAGGGTTTTGACGAACCCATTCCAATTCGGTTTTCAATGCTTTCTGGTGGGCAGCTTCAGTGCGTTGTTCCTGCTCCAAACGCGCATCTTTTTGTTCCAGCCAACTGGTGTAGTTACCTTCGTACGGAATGCCGTGGCCGCGGTCAAGTTCCAGAATCCAACCGGCGGCGTTATCAAGGAAGTAGCGATCATGGGTAATCGCCACTACGGTGCCGCTGAAGTTGTGAAGGAATTGTTCCAGCCAGTAAACGGATTCGGCATCCAGGTGGTTGGTCGGTTCGTCGAGCAACAGCATATCGGGGCGCGATAACAGCAAGCGGCACAGAGCAACACGGCGGCGTTCACCACCCGACAGCACGGTTACATCGGCATCCCACGGCGGCAGACGCAATGCATCGGCAGCAACTTCAAGGGTGTGTTGTAAGTTGTGTGCATCCCATGCCTGGATGATGTCTTCGCACTTGGCTTGTTTTTTTGCCAGCTCGTCAAAGTCGGCATCGGGTTCGGCGTAGGCGGCATAGATTTGGTCGAGCTCAGCCAATGCATCAACGGCTTCACGCACACCGTCCTGCACGTTGCCCAGCACATCTTTGGCTGGGTCGAGGTGCGGTTCTTGCGGCAGATAGCCGATTTTCAGGTTCGGCATGGGGCGTGCTTCGCCGTTAAAATCCTGATCCACGCCAGCCATGATGCGTAAGAGAGTGGATTTGCCCGAGCCGTTCAAACCGAGTACACCAATCTTGGCGCCGGGGAAGAAGGAGAGGGAGATGTCTTTCAGGATTTCACGCTTGGGCGGCACAATCTTGCCGAGCCTATGCATGCTAAATACGTATTGAGCCATGGGGCTTAACCTCGTGGTGCAGGCGGTGGGGAGCGATCAACCTACCGCCAATGACAGGGAATTTTTTCAGCGGGCGTACTATAAAGAAAGCCCCGTCCTTTTGCCATGACGTGCGCTAACGAACTGAATTGCCTGATGCGATCAGCGAGCCTGTCGGCTGCTCAATCGGTTTTCCACATAAGGATTTACGCCAATGGTTTACATCGTTGCTCTCATCCTGGGATTGATCATGATCTATGCATTCTCCCGCCGTGCCGCCTTGGGCGGGAGTGCGGGAAAGTTGTCCGGCGCAGAATTGAATAACGTGCAGGAACTGTTTTTCCGGACGGTTTTTACGTTACTGGGGTATGTCGCCAAACGCGATGGTCCTGTCAATGACAAGGAGGTGAAGCGCACCGAAACTTTTATGGAAAAAATGGATCTGGATGCGAAGCATAAGCGAGAGGCGATACGCCTTTTTAAATCGGGAGCCGAGCCGCAATTTAACGCTCGCCAAACCATTGACGGGTTCAAAAGTCTCGCCAAAAAAAGCCCTAACCTTGCGCAAATACTGTTGGTTTATCTCATTAATCTGGCCCGGGTTGACGGCGCGTTGGTCAATAAGGAAGTGGAAGCGGTAGAAGAAGTCGCTTATGGGCTCGGCTATTCCAATATCACCTTCAAGCATTTATTGCGCATGATTTCATCGCAACATACATTTGCCGAGGGTATTAAAGCGGAAGCCGGCAAAACTAAAGGCGACAAACTGAACAGGAGCCATAAGGACACTGCTGGCAACCAACAGCAGAAGCAACAAACCAATCAGCGTGCCAGTACGGAAAATAAGTCCCAACAGGATGACGGCCAGAGTTGCGAAGAAAAGACCAGAGAGTTCCAGAAAGGCAGTGTTAACTTGCAATCAGCTTATGACGTGTTGGGTGTAACAGCAGCCGCCAGTGATGCCGAAATCAAAAAAGCTTACCGGAGTATGGTCGGCCAATACCATCCCGATAAATTGATTGGTATGGGGCTGCCTCCTTATATGGTGCAAGCGGCTACGGAGTGTTTTAAAACTATCCAGGCTGCCTATGAATATATCCAAAAGGCGCGTGCCTGAAGTGGCGTTATAGTCGCCGTATCAAAACCTCTCGTCCCATTTTTGGAAACACAAGCTGAAACAATCCACCTTGCAAAAATCCTCAACATGGGACGATATCCCTGGCACATCACTGTACATTCCTCCCCGCGTCTCAAAGATCGGCAATGCTTTCTGCATCACCTGCGAATCAATAAAAATAATCATCCAAAAGGTTAAAAAATGAATATCAATAATAATGTCGGCCTCAAAGCCAAATTAGCTGTAGCAATGGGAACTCTATTGTTCGCTGCTGCGCCAGTCATGGCTGATGTGTTAAACCCGACTATCGGAAGTCTGTTGTACGAAGAAAACTTCAACACGCTCGACTCATCGGTATGGAACTCCATTGAAGGGGATGGCTGTGGCATCGGCCTGTGTGGTTGGGGTAACCAGGAGTTGCAATACTATCGCGCAAACAACCTCGCGATCGAAAATGTTCCTTTTGAACCCGCAACTAAAGCGCTCGCCATCCAAGCCAAGCGCGAAACCTTTGGTGGCAGCAGTTTTACCTCTGGCAAAATCACCACCGAAAACAAACTGCAAATTAAATACGGCATGATCGAAATCCGTATGAGCACACCGCAAGTGGGCCTGGGTCTCTGGCCTGCAGCCTGGATGCTCGGCACCAGCCTCGCTACCTGGCCAGCAAAAGGCGAAATCGACATTATGGAAATGGGCCATCGCGCACAAGCGATGACCGATGCGGGTTTCCCCGGTGCAGACATCAACAGCTACGTCGGTTCCAATGCGATTTTCTACGCGAGCGCTGCCTGTGTTCCCGCTAACCCGACTTGCGCTGCATCAACTGCATGGCAAACCGACAACGCCTATGTCGCGCATACGCCGCTCACCAACCGTTTTGTGAAATACCGTTTGTATTGGACGGAAAGCCAAATCCGTTTCACTGTGATCGATAACGGTGTTGAAACGGATATGTACCAAAATCCTATTCCGGTAAATGAAGAATCTTCAGAATTTCAGGCTCCCTTTTATTTGCTCTTCAATTTGGCGGTAGGCGGTAACTTTACCGATGCAGCGAATGCAGGTCAGGTGACTGCTCCACTGCCGGGCAAAATGTATGTGGACTATGTGCGCGTCTACCAATTGGATGGCAAAGGCGAAGTGAAACTGGGCAGCCAGGTCAAGCCTGAAACAGGCACCTTCGGTGTATTTACCGACAATACGGCGACGACGAATAAACAAGTCGCGGGAGCAACTTCTGATATCTGGATCTGGAATACCGCATCGACTACAGCGGGCACTACGCCAGCTCATGAAGGCACTAATGTAATCGCCTGGAAATACACTGCACCGCAATGGTTTGGTGGTGGCATTGCATCGCGTCAAGCGCGCGACATGAGCAAATTCGTGAACGGCAATATGAAATTCCGTATCAAAATTCCAGCCAATGTTGCTTTTAAAATTGGTGTGCAAGATACCTATACCAATCAAAATTGGTTGACCTTCCCGGCTAATACCACTACCTACGGGTTAGTGCGCAACGGCGATTGGGCGCAAGCAACCGTTCCTGTTTCTGCACTGCGCGGCAGTTTGGTTGCGCTGCAATCCATGTCTACTTTGTTTAGCATCGCCAGTGTTGATGGTGCTTTACCGACCAGCAATTTTGAAATGGCGATTGATGATGTGATTTGGGAGTGTGGCACCAGTGCGGATTGTCAGGCAGCAGTATCGTCTTCATCGGTACCTTCCAGTGTTGCGCCTTCAAGCCGTTCAAGCACACCGTCAAGTGTTGCACCGTCCAGCCGTTCAAGCACACCCAGCAGCATTGCACCTTCAAGTCGTTCAAGCACGCCATCCAGTGTTGCATCCTCCAGTCGTTCAAGTTCTTCAGTGGCGCCAAGCAGTTCATCGGTTGCGGCTAACACGAATGGCCACACAGTATTGTCCAGCACCAGTGTGAAGTTTTTTGTTAACAATGCAGCTTGGGCAGATATTCACTACACCATTAACAACGGCCCACAACAAAATATTCGCCTGACGCACAACGCTGATAATTCCAATACCTTAACCGTAACGGGAATTCCTGCCGGGGCGCTCGTGAAATACAGCTACACCATCGGCCAGGCAGTAGGTGCAATTGATACGGCATGGGCACAATTTAATTTGCCCGTGGCAAGTAGCTCCGCGAGTTCAGCGAAAAGCTCGGTAGCGAGCTCGATTAAAAGTTCGGTAGCGAGTTCGATAAAAAGCTCAGTTGCAAGCTCGTTAAGAAGTTCTGTAGCAAGTTCTGCAGCTACTTACGGCTATACCAAACTGAGCGCAACCAGTGTGAGATTTTATGCGAACAACTCACCCTGGACGGATATTCACTACACCGTTAATGGCGGTGCGCAACAAAATATCCGCATGACGCACAATGCAGACAATACCAACGTTTATACCCTGAGTGGTGTTCCTGCCGGTGCAGTGATCCGCTATTTCTACACCATCGGCCAAGCCGTTGGCGCAG
>Ga0307408_100002568_pt1 | contig 12661 bp, 12 predicted proteins | sample 322Cmetagenome_FD_202116 | JGI IMG/M metagenome (GOLD analysis project Ga0307408, IMG submission 202116) | Maize rhizosphere microbial communities from greenhouse at UC Davis, California, United States - 322HYB-C-3 | ecosystem: Host-associated > Plants > Roots > Rhizosphere > Soil | place... | reverse complement strand
TACGGCACCCTGATGCGCGGCTATGGCCTGCACCGCGTCATGGCCCGGGGCACCACGCTCCTGGGCCCGGGCAGCGTGCGCGGCGGTCTCCTCGACCTCGGGCGCTACCCGGGCCTGGTGGAGGGTGCCGGCAGGGTGAAAGGGGAGCTCTACCGGCTCGACGATCCCGAACTTCTGCCGATCCTGGATCGCGAGGAGGGGTACAATTTCGAGCGCCGCCGGGCGGTCGTCACGCTCGACGGCGGCCGTCGCGCGCGCGCCTGGATCTACCGCTATCGTGGGCCACGGCAGCGCGCGATGCCGATCGCCGACGGCGACTACCGCCGCGCCCGGCCTCCGGCCGCGCGGCCTGCGATACCTTCACCCGGGAGGCTTCCATGGCGATGACCGCCGCCGAGCTGATCAAGGCCGATCAGGATCACCTCATCCACCCACTCCATCACCCGATCGACAACGCCGAGCCCACGATCTACGTGCGCGGGCGCGGCGCCATGGTGGAGGACATCGGCGGCCACCAGATGATCGACGGGCTGTCGGGCCTCTGGAACGTCAACGTCGGCCATGGCCGCACCGAGCTGGCCGACGCCGCCGCCGCCCAGATGAAGGAGATCGCGTACTTCTCCGGCTACGTCGGCTCCTCCAGCATCCCGGCCATCCAGCTCGCGGCCAAGCTGGTCCAGCTCGCCCCCGAGATGCACGGCATGTTCTTCTCGACCGGCGGCGCCGAGGCCAACGAGTCCGCGTTCAAGACGGCGCGCTTCTACTGGAAGACCAAGGGCAAGCCCGACAAGGTCAAGGTCATCGCGCGCCAGAACGCCTACCACGGCGTCACGCTGCAGGCGATGAGCGCCACCGGCATGGCCGCCTACTGGAAGATGTTCGAGCCGCGCGTGCCGGGCTTCGTGCACATCCCGACGTGCTATCCCTACCGCGTGCAGGGCGGCAAGCCGGGCGAGACCGCGGGCCAGACGGCCGCGCGCCTGCTGGAGGAGGCCATCCTGGCCGAGGGGCCGGACACGGTGGCGGCCTTCATCGCCGAGCCGATCCACGGCGGCGGCGGCGTCATCTACCCGACTGACGACTACTTCCCGCTCGTCCGTCAGGTGTGCGATCGCCACCAGGTGCTGTTCATCGCCGACGAGGTCATCACCGGCTTCTGCCGGACGGGCAAGTGGTTCGCGACCTCGCACTGGAACGTGACGCCGGATATTCGATCGTTTGCCAAGGGCGTGACCTCCGGTTACCTGCCGCTGGGCGGCATCATGGTCACCAAGGCCATCAAGGACGCCATCGACGGGGTCAAGCCCGAGGACCGCTGGATGCACGCCTACACGTACTCGGGCCATCCGACCTGCTGCGCGGTCGCGCTCAAGAACCTCGAGATCATGGAGCGCGAGCGGCTGTGGGAGAACGCGGCCAAGATGGGCGACCGGCTGTACGCGGGGCTGCAGCAGGCGTTCAAGGACCACCCGAACGCGGGCGACATCCGCGGCGGTAAGGGGCTGCTGGCCGCGCTCGAGCTGGTCGAGGATCGCGCCACCAAGCAGAACCTGGCGGCCGACCGGAAGGTGGCACCACGCATCCAGGCCGAGATGATGAAGCGCGGCGTCATCACGCGCGTGCGCGCGGTGGCCGGCGCCCACCCGGCGCCCGGCGACACGGTCTACTTTGCGCCGCCGCTGGTGGTGACCGACAAGGAGGTCGACCGGCTGGTGTCGGTGACCCGCGACGCCGTGAAGGCCGTGCTCGGCGTCTGAGGCCGGGCCGGTGAAGCTGATCACCGCGCACCGGATCCTGATCCTCTGCGGCATCGCGTTCTTCGTGGTGTTCGCGGTGATCAAGACGCAGAAGTACCTGGCGCGGGAGACCACCGCCGACCTGGTGCAGGCGGTGGTCGCCCTCGTCATCGCGTTCGGCTTCCAGTGGTACTTCCGCTCGCTTTCACGCTGGGGGAAGTAGCACGGCCGCCCCGCCCGCGACGCTCATCTACGACGCGGAGTGCGCGATGTGCCGGGCCAGCGCGCTCTGGCTCATGCGGCGCGCGTTGTCGTCCGGGCGGCTGGAGATCCTGCCGTGCCGGTCGAGCGTGCGGCAGGCGCGGTTCCCGCAGGTGTCGGAGGCCGCCTGCATGACGGCCATGCAGCTGGTGCTGCCGGACGGCGGCGTGCTGAGCGGCGCCGACGCGGTGCCCGAACTGCTGCGACGCATCCGGGGGTGGGGGTGGGTGGCTGCCGTGTTCGCGCTGCCGGGCGTGCGGCCGGTGGCCCGCCGCGTCTACGCCTGGGTGGCGCAGAACCGTATGAAGATCTCCTGCGCGCTTCCGGGCCGCTGAGTCAGCGGCGGCGTAGCTCGGCGGCGAACGCCTTCAGGTGTGCCAGCCGCGTTCCGAACGCCGTGGCCACGAGGCGATCTTGCAGTCCCGGCGTCAGACTCTGCCCTCCCAGCATCACCGCCGCGCCGACGGCGTGAGCAGCCTCCAGCACACGCGGGTAGTCCTCGAAGAAGCGCGGCCGCACCTCGTGGGAGGAGAGCGACACGCTGACCAGTCGAGGGCGGTGCGCCTCGACGGCGTTGCGCAGGGACGACGCCGGCAGGTCAGGCCCGAGGTTCAGCGCGCGCCACCCAGCCTCCACGAGTGTCAGCTCGGCCATCAGCCCCGGCAGCAGCGTGGGATCGCCCTCGGGGCTTGCCGTGAGCGCCAGCGGCGCCTCGACGGGCGGCTCGGGCAGCAAGTCGCGCAGCTCGACGAGAATCCACCATGCCCGGTGTGTGGCGGCGTGCTCTTGGTACACGTCGATGGCGCCCTCGGCCCACAGCGCGCCGACGCGGGCCATGGCCGGGGCCACCAGGCGATCGAGCAGGTCGTCGACCGCGCGCCCCCGCCGGAATTCGTCGAGAACCAGCGCTCTCGAGATCGCGACGTCCTCCCGCAGGAGCAGCTCGGCGAGCGACTCCGGAGTGGCCGCCGGGTCGGCCGGCGCCCGGCCCCGACCGCCGAGCACGCCGAGCGCATCGAGGCTCGGAGCCGGCCGGCCCTGCTTCCGCAGGAACGCCAGCGCCTCCCCCAGCGCGATCCGCCGGTGACCGCCGGCGGTCTTCTGTGCGCGCAGCAGCCCGGTGTCGACCCAGCGCTTGAGCGTGGACTCACTCACGCCGACGATCCGGGCCACCTGTGCCGGGCTCATCGTTCGGCCATTCACGACCCCAGTACAGCACGTTTTGAACGTTTCTAGTGTTCAAAGACGTCGCGTTACTGGGGTTTGACGTGCACGTTTTGAGCGTTTATAGTGGCGCTCATGGACGTTTTGAACGTTATCGAGGGCCGCGCCGGCACGCTCCGCCATCCGCTCCGGACGCTCTTCCGGCAGCAGTGGCTGCCGCTATCGCAGACGGAGACGTTCGCATTCTTCGAGCGCCCGGAGAACCTCGCGGCCATCACCCCCGCCTGGCTCGGCCTCCGCCTGCTGACGCCGCCGCCGATCGCCATGCGCGTGGGCCTCACCCTCGACTATCGCGTGCGCATGCTAGGCCTGCCCGGCCGCTGGCGCTCGCTCATCACCGACTACGATCCGCCATACGCGTTCCGCGATGTCCAGGTCCGCGGCCCGTACCGCCGTTGGGAGCACCACCACCGCTTCCTGCCAGCGCGCGCCGGGACGCTCGTCGAGGATTTCGTCGTCTACGAGCCACCCCTGGGGCCGCTCGGTGCGGTCCTCGATCGCCTCATGATCCGCGGGCAGCTACGCGCGCTCTTCGATTACCGCCGGCGACGGCTGAACGAGCTCCTGCACGCCGGAGCGAGCGCGCGATGAGCGTCCTCGTCACCGCACCGGGCGCTCGCGCATCCCACGCCGTCGCCGCCGCGCGTCGGGCTGCGCCGGGCTGGGCCGCGCTGGACGCGGGCTGGCGCGCCCGCCCCATCGGCCGCGCAGCGGCGCTGCTGGCCGCCGAGGCCGACGTGCTGGTGGACGTGCTGGCCGCCGGCGGCGAGCGACCCCGTCCCGAGGCCTGGAGCGCCGAGGTGCTGCCCACGCTCGACGGCCTGGCCTGGCTCGCTCGAGAGGGCCCGGCGGCGCTGCAGCCGCGCGCGCTGACGCGTTCCTGGCTGCAGTGGCCTTTCCGTGCGACCCGCCACCGGCAGTCGTGGGAGCCGCACGGCGTGGTCGGCGTCGTGACGCCCGGCAACGGCCTGCTCTTCCTCGCCCTCCCACAGATCGCGGCGGCCCTCCTCGCCGGGAATGCGGTCGTCTGGAAGCCGGCGCCGGCGGGCGGCGCCGTGGCGCTCCACGTCGTGGCCGCGCTGTCGCGTGCGGGACTGCCCCGCTCGGTGCTGCAGGTGGTCCAGGGCGGCGCCAGCATGGCGAGCGCGATCGTACGCGCGGGCGTGGATCTGCTGCACTTCACCGGGTCCGCCGAGGCCGGCCTCACGCTCTACCGGGCGCAGGCCGAGCAAGGGCGGCCGGCCATCCTCGAGCTGTCCGGGCGCCACGTCGCCCTGGTGCTGGCTCCCGCCGACGCCGACCGGGTCGCGCAGGAGATCCTGTGGGCGAAGCGCATCAACGACGGGCGGGACTGCGTCGCGGTGCAGGCGGTGGTCGTCGAGCGCGATGCCGAGGACGCGCTGCTCGCCGCCCTCGCGCGCCGCCTGGAGGACGATCGGCGTACGACACGGCCGGCCGCGGTGCGGCAGCGGCTGGCCGCGCTGGTGGACGACGCGGTCCGCCGGGGTGCGCGCGTCGTGGCCGGCCGCCCGGGCGCCGCCGCTGTCCTCGCCGGCGTGCGACCCGGCATGCGGGTCGTCGACGAGGAGGTTGCCGGCCCCCTGCTCGGCGTGGCCGCGGTGGACGACGTGGAGGAGGCCGTCGCGTGGATCAACCGCGCGCCGGGGCGGCTGTCGGCGAGCGTGTGGGGGGCCGACGCGGCGCGCGCGCGCCGGATCGCTGCCCGGCTGGACGTCGGGCAGGTGTGGATCAACAGCGCGCTGCACCCCACGGCGCAGCCGTCGGTGACGCTCGCCGGCCGCGGCGACAGCGGCTTCGGCCCCTCGCGGGGCCTGCCCGGGCTGCTCACGATGGCCCGGCCCCGCGTCGTCTCCGAGACGCCGCTGCGCGCGCGCCGCCTTCACCTCGCCGGGACCTCGCCCGCGCTCGTGGACCTCTGGCGCGCGACGGCTCGCCTGCGCTTCGCGACGGATCTCGGGACGCGCGTGACCGCGGGCGGCCGCCTGGTGTCCGCGCTCGCGCGAATCGCGCGGGGTCGCCCGTGAGCGCGCTCGTCGTCGGCGGCGGCTTCGCGGGCCTGGCGGCGGCGATCGCGCTGCGCGCCAGCGGCGTGCCGGTGACGCTCGTGGAGCACCAGTCGGATGTCGGTGGCAAGGCACGCGCGCTGCGCACCGCGGGAGCCACGGTGGACGTCGGCCCGACGATCCTGGTGGACCCGGCGCCGCTGCGGGCGTTGCTCTGGCTCGCCGGCGCCGACGCCGACGAAGCGCCGCTCGAGCGCGTCGATCCTGTTGCGCTCGTCACGTTCTCGAACGGAACCGCCTTTCACTGGGCCGCCACGCCCGACGCCACCGCGGAGGCCGTGGCGGACCTGGGCCCTCACGCGCGTGACGACTGGGCGCGCTTCCTCGATGTCGGGGCGCGCGCCGCCCGCCTGGCCGCGCGCTTCGTGGAGCGCGGCGACGTCGCCGGGCCGCACGACCTGTGGCGGCTCGTGGCCGGCGGCGGCGTGCCGGTCGGCGACCTCGTGCCGTTCGTGCGCCATCCGTCGCTGGCGGCGCTGCTCGCGGCGCGCATTCGTACACCAGCGCTGCGACGCTGGCTGGGCCACTTCGCCCGCTTCGTGGGCCTCGAGGCGCACACGGCGCCCGCCGTCACGCTGGTGATTCCGTATCTCGTCGCGACCTCGGGCGCCTGGTACCCGCGGGGCGGCTTCGCGGCGCTGGCCAGCCGGCTCGGCCGCCTGGCCGAGGACCGGGGAGTCGTGATGGCGCTCGGTACACCGGTGGAGCGACTGGAGGCGACGCCCGCGCGGGTCGTCGCGGTGACGGCCGGCCGCCGCATCGTCGCGGCACGCGGCGTCTCTGCCGTCGACGTGGTGACCACGGCGGCCTGGCTCGGGCCCGAGATGCTACGTCGGACCGCGGGCCGGCTCACCCCCGCGTCGAGCACGGTCGTCGCGTGGTGGGTCGTGCAGGGGCACGCGCCCATCCGCACCCATCACGCCTTCCACTTCGCGGACGATGGCGAGCCGCTCTACGTCGCCACGCCGACGGTGAGCGATCCCACGCTGGCCCCGCCGGGCGTGGACATCGTCTACGCGCTGCTCCACGTCCCGCCCGGCACCACGTTGCCGAGGCGACTTGGCGCGCTCCTGCGGCGGCGCGTCGAGGCGCACGGCCAGTGGCCCGGAGGACCGGTGCTGGCGGAGGGCGTGGAGGGCGGTGGACCGTCGTGCTACGGCTACCGGATCGGGCCCGGCCTGTTCCGCTCGTTCCGGCCGTCGCAGCGGGTGCCGGGCTTGCCGCTGGCGATGGCGGGCGGCTCGGTATTTCCCGGCCCCGGTGTGGCCAACGCGCTCAGGTCCGGTCTGCGTGCCGCCGCCCTGCTGGGCGGCGCGTCCCGGGCGGAGTCGGCGTGATCCCCGCCCGGCCGTCGCCGGTGATGATGCGCTTCTTCGACCGGTACGTCGCGCGCTCCCTGCGCCGTCGCTTCCACCGCGTGCTGGTGTGGGGATGGCCTCCGGCCGCCGCGCCGCGCTCCGGCGCTCCGGTGGTGTTCGCGATGAGCCACGCCTCGTGGTGGGACGTGCTCGTGGGCTATCACCTGGCGCGCAGCCTCGTCGGCAGGCCCGCCTGGGCGCCGATGGACGAGCTGCAGCTGCGACGCTACCGGATCCTCGCGCGTCTGGGGCTGTACTCGGTGGACCGCACGACGCTGGGTGGCCTCCGGGAGTTCCTGCGCTACACGCAGGCCCGCCTCGCCGCCGGCGACGCCGTGTGGATGACCCCGCAAGGCGAGCTGGTGTCACCGCGGCGGCGGCCCGTGAGGTTCCAGGCAGGCCTGGGACACCTGGCGCGTCGCGTGCCCGGCCTCGCGGTCGTGCCCGTCGCCGTCGCCTACGAGTTCCTCGACGAGCCGCGTCCCGACGTGCTCGTGAAGTTCGGCGCGTCGCGCACGCTGCCGCCGGGTGTGCGGCCGGGCGAGGCCACGCGCCTTCTGGAGACGGACCTCGAGCAGGCGCTCGATGCGCTGGAACGCGCGGTCGTCACCCGCGATCTCGCGCCGTTCACCACGGTGCTGGAGGGCGCCACCTCCACCAGTCTGGTCTACGACTGCGTGCGGGCCCTGCGGCGGATGTTCACGGGTGTCGTCGATCCCGCGCGTCACGGCGATGTCGTCTCCGACCCGCGCCGGAGGCGGGCATGATCGGCGTCCTCCTCGTGCTCCTGGCGCTTGCCGGTGTGGCGGCGCTGATCGCGACCAACCTGCGCGTGTTCCGCCCGGCGCCCGTGGCCGGGTGTGCGGCGGCGCGCGTCTCCGTGCTCATCCCGGCCCGGAACGAGGTGGCCACGATCGAGGCAGCGGTGCGCTCGGCGTGCGGGCAGCCGGGCGTTGCCGAGATCGTGGTGCTGGACGACAGTTCGACCGACGGTACCGACCGGGTCCTTCACAGGCTCGCCGCGACGGAGCCCACGCTGCGCGTCGTGGCCGGCGAGCCGCTGCCGGCCGGCTGGGCGGGCAAGTCGTGGGCGTGCTGGCAGCTCGCCTCACGGCACGCGCGTGCGCCGTGGGTGCTGTTCGTCGATGCCGACGTACGTCTGGCCCCCGGTGCGGTGGCGCGACTCGTGGCGGAGGCTCGGCGGCAGAACGTCGCGTTCCTGTCCGGCTTCCCACGACAGCTCACCGGCACGGTGGGCGAGGCGCTGATCGTGCCCCTGATCCACCTGGTGCTCCTGGCCTTCCTGCCCATGCGCCTGGTGCGGCGCTCGCCGCTGCCCGCGCTGTCGGCCGGCTGCGGCCAGCTGATGCTGGTGGCGCGTGCCGCGTACCTGTCCGCCGGCGGCCACGCCGCCATCCGGGCCACGCTGCACGACGGCATCAAGCTCGCCCGCCGCCTGAAGGCGATCGGCGCGTCCGTCGGCCTCGTGGACGCCACCGACCTGGCGACGTGCCGGATGTACGTGGGGCTGGCCGCGACGTGGCGCGGGTTCGCCCGCAACGCGTACGAGGCGCTCGGCTCGCCCATCGCTCTCGCGACGATGGTCGGCCTGAGCGCGACGCTGTTCGTGCTGCCGTTCGTCGCGCTTCCCGTGACGCTGCTCGGGCAGGGCGCCACCGCCGCGGCCGTCATGTGGGGCGCCTGCGTGGCCGGCGTGGTCGGCCTGCGCCTCGTCCTGGCCCGGCGCTTCCGCACGCCGGCGTGGACGGCGGTGGCGACACCGCTGGCCGTGCTCCTGTTGCTCGGCATCCAGCTGCACTCCTTCGCGAACCACTGTCTCGGCCGGCCGGTGGTCTGGCGCGCGCGCGCGTACCGCCCGTCCGGCGAGCGGATCTGAGCTCCGAGAAAGGACCATCGATTCATGGCAAGCGCTGTCGTCGTGGGAGCGGGACTGGGCGGGCTCTCCGCCGCCATCCGGCTGGCCGTGGCCGGGTGGAGCGTGGACGTGTACGACAAGAACGCCGAGGTCGGCGGCCGCATGAGCACCGTCAGCGCCGGCGAGTACCGGTGGGACGTGGGACCGACGCTGATCATGATGCCGGAGGTGCTGCGTGAGCTCTTCGCGGCGGCCGGCCGGCGTCTCGACGAGTACGTGGACCTGGTGCGCGTGGATCCGTACTACCGGGTCGCGTTCGAGGACGGCGGCCACCTCGACCTCACCGGGCATCTGCCCACGATGGTGGCCAACGTCGAGGCGATCGAGGCGGGCGGGGGCGCACGGTACCTGCGCTACCTGGCGGCGGCGGAGGGCCTGTATCGCATCGCCCGCCCCTCGCTCATCGAGCGGACCTTCCGCGGGGCGCGCGACGTACCCGGTGTGCTCGGCTCGCTGCTGCGGGTGCGGCCCGCCGACTCGGTCGCCTCGATGGCCGCTCGCCACTTTCGCTCCCCGCGCCTGCGACGCGCCTTCTCGTTCCAGACGCTCTACCTCGGCACGCGACCCGAGCGCGTGCCGGCCGCCTACGTGATGATCCCCTTCGTCGAAGCCGCCCTGGGCGTCTGGTATCCGCGCGGCGGAGTCCATACGATCGCCGCCGCCATGGCGCGCCTGGCCGCCGAGCTGGGCGTGCGGGTGCACCTCGAGCGCCCGGTCGCGCGCATCGTGACCGAGGGGTCGCGAGCCGTCGGCGTGGCGCTCGGTGACGGCGACGTGGCGCGTGCGGACGCCGTCGTCGCCAACGCCGAGTGGGGCTACACGCAGGGCACGCTCCTGCCACGCGGCGAGCGCGTCGCCGGGCGCGACTGGGGCTGCTCCGGCGTGCTGTTCCTCCTCGCCGTCCGCCGGCGCATCGAGGGGCCGCACCACACGTTCCTGCTCGCGGACGACTTCGAGGGCAACCTCAGCGACATCTTCGACCGGCGCCGGATGCCGGCCACACCGTCGATCTACGTCTCGCGGCCGACGGCCACCGATCCCGGGCTGGCGCCCGCCGGCACCGAGCTGCTCTACGTCCTCGTCCCGGCCCCCACGCTGGCCTCCGGGGTCGATTGGCAGGCGGAGACGCCGGTGCTCCGCGCGCGCGTCTTCGACCGGCTCGGTGCGCTCGGCCTCGAGGGCCTCGAGCGCGACGTCGTCGCCGAGGCGACGCTCACGCCGGAGACGTTCGCCCGCCGCTACAACCTCACGGAGGGCTCGGCCTTCGGGCTGGCGGCGACTCTCTTCCAGTCGGGGCCGTTTCGACCCACGATCCGCTCCCGCCGGTGGGCAGGTCTCTATCACGTGGGCGCGTCCTCGCATCCCGGCGGTGGTGTGCCGATCGTGACCCTGTCCGGGCAGCTGGCCGCCGAGGCCGCGTGCGAGGACGTCAGCCGGGGTCGGGTGCCGGTGCGCGAGCGCGTTCCGCGCCCGGCGGTGGAGGCGGCATGGTCCGGCGCCGTGCGCTCCTGATCCTCGCGCTCGCGCTGGCGATGGCCTGGCCGGCCCCCACGCCCGGCGCGACGCTGCCGCTGCTGGCGCTCGAAGACCAGGAGGGGCGTACGCTGTCGCTCGAGGCCCTGCGAGGACGAGTGGCCGTCATCGTGTACGGCACGCGCGACGCCGTCGACGAATCGATCGTATGGGGACGGCGACTGCAGACCGAGGTGGGCGCTCCTGCGGGCGCGGCCGGGCTCGAGATCGTCGCGGTCGCCCAGATGGGCGGCATCCCGGAGCCGTTCCATGGACTCCTGCGCGCGTACGTGCGCCGGCGGACGCCGGCGACGTTCTCGCTCTGGCTCGACTGGCACGACCGGCTGAGCGCCGCGTTCGGACATCAGGCCGCGCTGCCGACCGTCGTCGTGGCGGACCGTGAGGGTGAGGTGCGGCTGGTGATCGCCGGGCACGCGCGGGGAGCGCCGTGGGACGCCGTCGCCGACGTCGTTCGACAGCTGCGCTGACGCTGGCGGTGGCGCTGCTCGCGCCGGGCGTTGCCCGCGCGGACACGCCGGGCCTCTATCGGGCCCACTGTTCGGTCTGCCACGGCGACGCCGGCCGCGGTGACGGTCCGGCGGCGGCGATGCTGACCCCCCGGCCGCGGGACTTCAGCACCGGGCGCTACAAGTTCCGCTCGACGCCGCCGGGCACGCGGGCGCTGGTCGCCGACCTCGTGCGCTCGATCCGCGACGGCGTGCGGGGTACGAGCATGCCGGGTTTCGGGGACCTGCTGGCGCCCGCGGCGATCGACGGCCTCGCCCGCCACGTGCTGGCGCTGGCTCCGTCCGCCCCCGGCGCGCCGGCCCTCGTCGTCCCACCCGGCGCGCCCGACGGCGCGGCCGCGCGTGGCGCGGCGCTGTACGCGGCGAGCGGCTGCGCGACCTGCCACGGCCGCGACGGACGGGGCGTCGACTGGCGCCCGCCGCGCGAGGGGCCGGCCGCCGCGCGGCCGCCGACGCGTCTGGACGAGCCGTGGACGTTTGGGGGCGGCGCGGACGAGCAGGCGATCGCACTCCGGATCCTGACCGGCCTCGAGGGCACGGAGATGCCCGCCTATGGCGACGCCCTGAGTGTGGAGGACGCGCTCGCGGTGGCGCGCTTCGTGAGATCGCTGGCCCGGGAGCCGGCCTGGGCCTCGCGCGATCCGGCGACCGTGCGAACGGCCGGGGTCGCGACCGAGCCGCTGGCGCGGGGCCGCTATCTCGTGCGCGCGATGCAGTGCCCGCTGTGCCACACGCCGATCAGCGCCACCACGGGCGCCTACGACGCCGCGCGGTTCCTCGCCGGCGGCATGCGCGTGAGCGCCTGGCCGTGGGGCGTCTGGTTCAGCCGCAACCTCACACCCGACGCCGAGACTGGCCTCGGCCGCTGGACCGAGGCGGAGATCGTGGCGGCCCTCACCCGCGGTGTGAGCCGCGATGGGCGGCGACTGGATCCGATGGCGATGCCCTGGCCGTGGTTCTCGCGACTGACGCCGGCCGACGCGGCGGCGATCGCGACGTACCTGAAGGCGCTGCCGCCGGTCCGCCGCGAGGTGCCGAGCGCTGTCTTGCCCTCCCTGGCCGAGCGCGCCGGCGGCAAGTTGCTGGCGCTGCTCGGCCTGCCGGTGGCCGTGAAGTTCTGGGGCGGGGACGCGACCAACGACCCCGCGCTCCGACGGGCCGAGGCTGCCTCGCCCGTGCGCCGCGCGGCCGCGCTGACGCTCGGATGGGGCACGCTCGCGCTCGCCGGCGCCACTCCCGTGCTGGCCTGGGCACGGGCCTGCCGATGTGCGACGAGGATCGTGACGGCCGCCGCGGCCAGCTGCATGCTCGCCGGCTGGCTGGCGCTCGCCGCCTGGCCGCCCTTCGGCCTGCTCGGTGCCGAGGCCACGACGCGCTGGCTGCTGCTGGGCACGCCGGCCATCTCGGCCGATCTCACGGAGTCCGAGCGCGCGCTGGCCGAGCGCGGCGAGTACGTCGCGACGATCGCACCGTGCGGCCTCTGCCACACGCCGGCCAGTCCGTTCGTGGGCTTCCTCACCGGCCGGACGCTCGCCGGGGGCATGGAGGCGCGCTGGAACGTCTACGGACGCGCCGTCGCCGGGAACCTCACGCCGCACGGCGATGGCCTGGGGGGCGTGTCCGACGACACGGTGCTGCGGGCGATGACCAGCGGCGTGCGCCGCGACGGGACGATCATGCACTGGCAGGCGATGTCGTGGGACATCGTCTCCAACTGGTCGGAGGAGGACCGGCGCGCCGTGGTGGCGTACCTGCGCGCGCTGCCGGCCGAGGCCGGCCGCGTCCCGCCGCCGCGGCCACCGACGGCGGCCGATCCGGCGGCGGACAGCTTCTTCTTCGGCGACGCCGCCCGGAGGTGACCGGCGGTCTGCTAGTCTGCGGTCTGCTAGTCTTGAGTCCCGTGAGCGACCTCGCCGCGCCGTTCGACGAGTACCGCGACGTCGTGCGCCCCGAGTGGATCGACCACAACGGGCACATGAACATGGGCTACTACCTGGTCGTCTTCGACTTCGCCACCGATGCG
>Ga0307408_100002567_pt1 | contig 12662 bp, 12 predicted proteins | sample 322Cmetagenome_FD_202116 | JGI IMG/M metagenome (GOLD analysis project Ga0307408, IMG submission 202116) | Maize rhizosphere microbial communities from greenhouse at UC Davis, California, United States - 322HYB-C-3 | ecosystem: Host-associated > Plants > Roots > Rhizosphere > Soil | place... | reverse complement strand
ACCCTTTATGGTGTACGGCAGCGGCCCATTGGTAATATTCGCGACACTACTACTGTTATGTATCAGTTTGCCGCAATTGCTCAAACGCGAAACTGTACCCAAGGAAGGACAATAATTATTTCGAATGTAATAGCAATATTTGGAGTGTAGTACAGAGATTTTATCGTTAGAGTAAATCCAATATCATCACTCCATTATTGCTATGAACACCACAACCACTAATACAATTGCTGATCCACGCTGGCCTCTCTTAGGCGACGCCAGCGCCGCTGGCCAATTTGTGTATGCCGTTATCACCACCGGCATTTACTGCCGCCCAGGCTGTCCTTCGCGCCGCCCCAACCCTGACAACGTGCGCTTCTTTGCCAATCACGCCCAGGCAGAAGCAGCAGGCTTTCGCGCATGCAAACGCTGCCATCCGCAACACCTGAGCAGCGATGCATTACAAATACAGCGCATCACCAATCTATGCCGCTTTATTGAATCTGCAGCACAAGAACCCAGCCTTGCCGAACTTTCAGAATATGCGGGCATCAGCAGTTATCACTTGCAACGCTTATTCAAAGCGGCGACTGGCCTAACACCTAAGGCTTACGCCAAAGCCCATCGTCACCAACACGACGGTCAACACAACTACCCTATTCCCCGGAAGCAACCTGCAATGACGATTTACTTTGCGCTGGATAAATGTTCACTCGGTACTATTCTGGTCGCGCAAAGCGAAAAAGGTATTTGTGCAATTTTATTAGGTGATGACCCACAACTTTTACACGCCGATTTACAGCGTCGCTTTCCCACTGCAGGACTTATCCCGGGAGATTCACCATTTCAAAAAACTGTTGCGCAAGTGATTCGCGCTATTGAACAACCACAACTGAAACTTGATTTACCGCTGGATATTCGCGGCACTGTGTTTCAACAACAAGTATGGCAAGCACTACAACAGATTCCCATCGGTGAAACACGCAGCTATACAGAGATAGCCGAAGCAATAGGGTCACCCAAAGCCGTGCGTGCCGTAGCAGGCGCTTGCGCAGCCAACGCTATAGCTATCTTTATTCCCTGCCACCGGGTAGTACGTAGCGATGGAAATCTATCGGGGTACCGCTGGGGTGTTGAACGCAAGAAAAAATTATTGCTGCAGGAAGCAGAAGAAGCGAAATCATAAATCTATGCCAAGCATAATCAAAACCAGCATTGCACTGCCACGCAATTTTCGCCTTGCCGATTTTTTAGCATTCCACCAACGCGACGCACAAATGCTCGCTGAAGTCGTCACTGACCAGCAGTTACAAAAAGGAATTGTGTGGCAAGCTATGCCCGCCTGCATCACCTTTAGTTTTGTTAAAAAACAGGTTGATGTGCAACTCCACATAGATTCAGGCCGAAAAAAATTAGACGCCGATAAAATTCAATCTCGTCTACAACAACTCGCGCAACACATGCTCGGCCTTAACCAAACGATTGGCGACTTTGAAAAATATGTTGCAGACCATCCGCAACTCAGTCAACTGATTACCCGACAATCAGGCCTGCGTGTCCCGCAAGCAGCGACGACTTTTGAGGCACTGACCTGGGCAATTATTGGCCAACAAATCAGCGTAAGCGCTGCAGTTTCTGTGCGCCGAAAATTAATCCAGCATGCCGGCTTACAACATTCATCTGGTATTTGGTGCTACCCGGGTGCAGCACAAATCGCTGCACTCACAGAGGAGAATTTACGCTTACTGGGCTTTTCGCAAAGCAAAGCCCGTACGGTTCTAGAACTGGGCAAAATCATCAACAGCGGCGAACTGCCGCTCGACAATTGGTTACAGGATTATTGGCAAGGAAAGCCACTCGTCGCACGAGCGATTTACGACGCACTGATTAAAACGAAGGGCATAGGCCCTTGGACGGTCAACTATACATTACTGCGCGGTTTCGGTTTCCTGGATGGCTCGCTTCACGGCGATATAGCTGTAAGACGCAACCTGCAGCTGTTGCTGAATACAGCTGAAAAGCCCGATGAAAAAACAACTGAATTATGGCTGGACGCATTTTCACCTTGGCGCGCACTGGTTGCAGCGCATTTATGGGCCATGCAAAAAACGGAAGGATTTTAACGCAAATAAAAAACCCCGGGCTTTTGGCACGGGGTTTTTAGTAGAACCTATCAAAGGTTGGCGATTTACACGCTAAACAAAGCCGCACTATCCAAACCTTGTTTTTCCATAATATCGCGCAAACGCTTCAACGCTTCCACTTGAATTTGACGAACCCGCTCACGCGTCAAGCCTATTTCAAGACCCACTTCTTCAAGCGTACTGACTTCGTAACCGCGCAAACCGAAGCGACGCGCAAGCACTTCGCGTTGTTTCTCAGTCAGCTCATCCAACCAATGGTCAAGGCTGGTGGTCAAATCGGCATCTTGCAAAAGTGCAGCAGGATCTGACACATGGGTGTCTGCAATAGTATCTACGATTGCGCGGTCAGATGAGTTGCCGATAGGTGCATCTATTGACGTAACGCGCTCATTCAAGCTCAACATATGTTCAACATCAGCTACTGGCTTATCGAGCAGATTGGCAATTTCTTCCGGCGTTGGCTCATGATCCAATTTTTGCGACAGCTCACGCGCCGCGCGCAAATAAATATTTAATTCTTTAACAACATGGATCGGCAAACGGATTGTGCGAGTCTGATTCATAATCGCACGCTCAATAGTTTGGCGAATCCACCAGGTGGCGTAGGTTGAAAAGCGGAAACCACGTTCCGGATCGAATTTTTCAACAGCGCGGATCAAACCCAAATTGCCCTCTTCGATTAAATCGAGAAGTGCAAGACCGCGGTTAACATAGCGACGGGAGATTTTAACAACAAGGCGAAGGTTACTTTCGATCATGCGCTTACGCGCTGCTTCATCACCTTTTAATGCTTTACGGGCGAAGAATACTTCTTCTTCAGCACTCAGCAGGGGGGAGAATCCAATTTCGTTAAGATAAATCTGGGTAGCATCAAGCGTTTTGTTGTACTTATCATCGACAATTCGCTCACTTACACTGGATGATGAAGACTTTGGCAATTCATCATCTTCTTCTGCCAACATCAATTCTGCTTCATCCAACTCTACATCCGGAGCAATAAATACATCATCGCGATCAAATGTGGTTGTATCCCTATTTTGTAAAGTCATTTTTTCAGCCCCTTATATCAATTTTTATTTAACCGGCTGGCTTTTTTATAAGTCATCCAGCTCGCTCAAGCTGTACCTCTACACATAGATGCCATATGTTTTGAGATATTATTCACAAGTTCCCGTTCTAACTTATGAATGTGACACTTTAGCGTCGTGGCAGAAACTTTAACGGATCTACCGGAGTACCATCACGACGAATTTCAAAGTGAAGCTTTACTCTATCGGTACCACTCGAACCCATATCGGCAATTCTTTGCCCAGCTTTAACAAAATCACCTTCTTTTACTAACAACCTATCGTTATGTGCATAGGCGCTAAGGAAGGTTTCATTGTGCTTGACTATGAGTAATTTGCCGTATCCTCGCAGCCCATTTCCAGAATAAACAACCTGTCCACCAGCAGCTGCAAGCACAGGCTCTCCCAATTTGCCGCCAAGATCAATACCCTTATTTAGCGCGTTACTGCCCTGAAATGATGAAAGCAAGGGCCCCCTCACCGGCCAGCGCCATTGTGGTGCAGCCCAGGTCTGGGTTTTATTGGCCACCGTGCCACTGGTTGCTGTTTTATTTTCTTGACGAGCTTTATCATTTTTTATAAGTGGAGCCGGTTTTCCGCGGCCAGTTTGCGCGGGGGGATTCACCCCGGAAGCTCGTTTGGCAGCTTGTTGTTTTGAAGTTGCAGGCACACTGGATCCGGCAACATCCAAACGGATGACCTGCGATGGGCGAATAACATAAGGCGGTGCAATACCATTGTATTTGGCAAGAATTTCATACTTCAACCCATAACGCCAGGCAATCGAAAACAGCGTATCACCAGGAACAACAATATGCGTCTTAGGGCGATTGGTAACAGTTTTGGATCTATCAAGAACAGGGGCAGGAGAATGAGAGGCGCAGGAAGTCAGCAGCAATAGAGCGATCAGTATTACGAACAGTTTTAATGATTTAACCCGGCAATTAGATGACACTTCCGACATGAAATCACTCAAGAACTATGGTTGTTTTTTGATCGCTCTTATGCGATTTAGAACTTAATAATCAAAATTTATTTTAAAATTATCTAATATTTTTATAAAAACGTGCACAAAAAGGGGGTTTAAATAGCTAAAACTCTGGGTAGATGGGTAAATTCGCACGTTTTCCATTCATTATTAGTGCATTTCTAACACTCTGGCATAACGTCGCTTACCTACTTTAGATTCAAGATTAAGTATTAGCGCGAAGTACCTGATAGAAAAGGAACAAATTTAACAGGCTCCAATATCTGGGTAACATAATTTTCCGTCTCGCCTTCGCGAAGAATCAAATGCAACTGTTGGTCTCTTCCACCCACAGGAATCACTAAAACACCACCAGGTGCTAGCTGTTTTAATAACTCATCTGGAACCGCCTGCGGCGCTGCCGTGCTGAGAATCCCATCGTAAGGACCTGCCTCTGGCCAGCCAAACCCCCCGTCAGCATGACGCAATTGCACATTGCGCAACCCCAACTGACGCAAGCGCTCGCGGGCTTTGTCCTGCAATGGCTTGATCCGCTCCACACTGTAAACATTTGGTACTAATTGCGCGAGAACACTTGTCTGGTAGCCAGAACCAGTGCCAACTTCCAATACTTTATTGAGCTTGCCACCTGCCGCTCCCAGCAATATTTCCGTCATGCGCGCCACTATATAAGGCTGGGATATAGTTTGTCCGTGGCCGATGGGAAGTGCGGTATCTTCATAGGCGCGATGAGCAAGGGCTTCATCAAGGAATATATGACGTGGGGTATTAAGCAATACATCCAACACGCGCATATTAGTCACGCCCTGATCGCGCAAACGCTGAATAAGACGCTCACGGGTGCGTAGCGAGGTCATACCTACACCTTGCATCAATAAGTTAGTCATCCCCGGATCCTCTTCTACTTTTATACAGCGGCAACGCAAATAATGAATGTACGAATTACACACCTGGCGCGGAAACAGCCAAAGCAGCAACTATAGCATGGCTTGCGGCCTTTCCCGCTAGGCGGGATCAGACACTTCCATCGATTGGTTCTGGAGCTGGGCAAGTTCATGCAAAATCGCCGTAGCAAACTCGCCTGCATCGAGTGAAAAATGCAACACCAGATCATTATCAACCCAAGACCAACGGGCATTACGCGGGATCAATTGCAGTGCGCGGCGCTCTTGCGATAAGCCGGCATGTTCAAGGCCATCACACCACGCCGCCCAATTTGCCAACGCATTTTGCTCCAGTTCCAGTAGCGCCCCCGATACCAGTGGACGCCCCCTACCCCAGAGCGGCCCGGAAGCTTGTGAATTAATTTCGCCGTCGATTATGCTTGCCCAATTCTTGGCGAGCACACGTACTGCCAACACCTGATTAAATAAATAGGAGCGCGCCGCCGACAACATCAAACCGCGTTTTTGTTTATCGCGATAACGCTTTCCGCCCTCAAGGATAGCTTCAGCTTCACGTAAATTATTTCCACCAAGACCAAAGCGCTGCTCACCAAAATAATTGGGCACACCTTGCGCAAAAACAGTATCGATTTTTTGTTGCAGCAGGTTGCGGTCTGCTGTTTGCACGTCACGCAAGCGGATCACAAAATTATTTTGCCGATGCTCACCGCGACGCAACTTGGTTTGGTGCCTGGACACAGACAGCAATTGGATAGATTCTGTATTTAATAATGTCCAATCAGGTTCAGGAGCTTTGGGAAGATAAACACTAAACCATTGGGCTGTTACTGCATGGCGATCTTTGCGCCCGCAATAGCCCACGTCAGTTACATTAACATTGGCAAGCTCGGCAATTTTTCCAGCGACCCAAGCGGTATTTTCGCCGCGCTTAACGATGTGTAAAAAAACATGTTCGCCCAACCCGGAAGGAACATAGCCCAACTCTTCATCAACTTGAAAATCTTCAGGCTGTGCACGAAAAATTGCAGCTGCAGTTACCGCCCCATAAGCGCGGGGGAATTCCAATGAAAACTCTGTCAAAACATTACCTGTATTATGAAAGGGATTTAAAAAAGTCCAAGAAACGCGTATCCAACCACCACTCCAACCGATCATTTAAAAAACCAACATGGCCGCCAGAGCGAGTAATCTCCAAGGTTAATAACGGGTGCAGCTGAGCAAGCGCACGCGGAATACAATCCATATTTAAAAATGGATCATTCAACGCCGCCACCATTAAACAGGGTACTGCAATTTTTTCAAGTGAGGGTTTGGCGCTGACGGCAGCGTGAAGCGCTGCTGCATTTTTATAACCATTCATAGGGGCAGAAAAAAATTCATCATAATCGCAAAATTTTTTAACTTTCCAATAATTGGCTAAATCCACTTTCCCTGTAAACTTAAACGCTTTTCGCTTAAGGCGCCATTTCATACTGGTAACAAAATACAAGCGATACATCAGATTGCGCCAGCGATCCAAAGTGGTCACACAGGCACGCAAATCTATAGGCACTGATGCGGCGCAGACTGCTTTGATGCCTCGAATCCTGGCATGTTCGCCCTGTTCACCAAGCCATTTGAGCACAATATTTCCGCCAAGCGAGTAAGCCGCAAGATAAATTTCTGTGTACCCATTATTTTCAGCCCAACCCACTACCGCTTCAAAATCCTGGACCGAGCCCGCAAAATACAATTTTTCGGTTGTATTGTCAGGCTTTCCACATCCACGCAAATTCCAGGCAAGCACATCAACAGCGGCACCAGCAACACCTGATTCAAGTGCCGTCTTAGCCATACCGAGGATATAATTTTGCTCGTTACTACCCTCAAGCCCATGTGTGAGAATTAATAATCTTTTCTGCGGCAGCAATCCTGATAAGTACATATTTGCGCTGAGATTATCGCCATCAAGCGTGGAAATAACCAATGAGTTTGCGTTTAACCTGATATGACGCAACAACACCGGCAATTGAGTTTGCAGATCACCATTGAACATCCACCAGGGAGAGCGAAAACCAGAATCAATTAACGGCATGAAAATTCCTTATTCAGCAATGTGATTTACGACTTTTCCAGCAATACCACGGCGTAGCAAGCAATACCTTCTTCGCGCCCCGTAAAACCCAAGCGCTCTGTAGTCGTTGCCTTCACATTGATTTGATTTAACTCACACCGCAAATCAGCAGCAATGGTTTCAACCATGCGTGGAATATAATTCGCCATGCGTGGTGCCTGTGCAACTATCGTCATATCGGCATTAGCAATTTTCCAACCCTGCTGCCCTACTTTTGCATAGACCATACGCAACAGCGAACGGCTATCAGCATTGCGATATTGCATATCAGTATCAGGAAATTGTTTACCTATATCACCCAATGCCGCCGCCCCCAGCAAGGCATCGCATAAAGCATGCAAGAGCACATCGCCATCAGAGTGAGCAACCAACCCGTGATGATGTTGAATAACGACACCACCAATAACAATTTTATCGCCGGGACCAAAAGCATGGACATCGTAACCATGGCCAATACGCATAGACATATAAATTTCCGTAACCATTTGAAAAATAAGCGGGCTAGATTTGTTGTTGTATGAGCATAGCAGCAATTGCCAAATCTTCCGGGCGCGTAATTTTTATATTATCGCTGCGCCCCTGCACCATTAGTGGTTGATAACCATATGATTCCAGTGCCGAGGATTCGTCGGTAATTAATTTGCCTTCCGTCAATCCACGCTGCAGACAATCGCGCAACAATCCCAAGCGAAACATTTGCGGCGTCTGCGCCTGCCATAATAAACGGCGATCAACCGTTAAATCGATAATAGAACTATTCACTTGTTTTAATGTATCGCTAACTGGCACACCTAAAATACCACCAATTGGATGATTTTTTACTTGCTCAATCAAATGCAAAACACTTTGCACATGAATACAAGGACGGGCGGCATCATGTACCAATACCCAGTCGTCAGGGGATGCGTTATCGCGCAATTGTTCCAGTGCATTTAATACTGAGTCACAGCGTTCCGCGCCGCCTGCTACACGATGAATACCATTATGTAGTGCGAGGGGTAAATCATTCCAATAGTCGTCATCAGCCCCCAACACCAGATAAATACCTGCGATATTCGGTAGTGCCAATAAACGTTCCAACGTATGCTCTATAACTGTTTTCCCAACGAGCGGCAAATATTGTTTTGGGCAACCAGCTCCCATTCGGGCACCTATACCTGCAGCGGGAACGACAATCCAATAAGCGGGACTTTGGGATGATTGCGAGTGTTTCATGAGGGAATATCGAAATTGGATAGTTAATAAAATGTAGTTATTGGCAACTACTGCTCTTCATCCAAAATCATAAAAAAAGTTTCGTCTTTTTTGATCAGACCTATATCGTTACGTGCACGCTCTTCGATGGTGTCAAGCCCCGTTTTTAACTCTTCTACCTCGACATCCAGAATGCGGTTGCGCTCACGCATACGATCATTTTCTGCTTGCTGCAATTTGATATCCGCTTCCAGACGATGTGCCTGAGCTAGGCTGCCATCACCGATCCACAAACGGTATTGCAGACCGGCAAGCAATATGATCAATACACCCAGCAGCCATTTCATAACATTTCTGCAATCTTGTTAAACGTTAAAAACAATTTACTTATCATTAAAAACAAAGGCCGAATACTCGACCTTTGTTTTTTCAAATCAACTTACGATTTGAATTCTGCACGACCTTTATAAGGAGCAGCAGCACCCAACTCAGCCTCAATGCGCAGCAGGCGGTTGTATTTGGAAACGCGATCTGAGCGGCACAGAGAACCAGTCTTAATTTGGCCAGCCGCAGTCGCAACAGCCAAATCAGCGATGGTCGTATCTTCAGTTTCACCAGAACGGTGAGAGATCACAGCAGTGTAACCTGCATCTTGCGCCATCTTGATGGCATCGAGCGTTTCGGACAAAGAACCGATTTGGTTGAACTTGATCAGAATCGAGTTGGCAATTTTCTTCTCGATACCTTCCTTCAAAATTTTGGTGTTGGTTACGAACAAATCATCACCCACCAACTGGATTTTGTGGCCAATTTTTTGGGTCAGATCTGCCCAGCCAGCCCAATCGCTTTCGTCTTTACCGTCTTCGATAGAAATAATTGGGTAGCGTGCAGCCAAATCGGCCAGGTAATCCGAAAATTCGTTGGTGGTAAATACACGGCCTTCACCAGCCAAATCGTATTTGCCCTCTTTGTAGAATTCAGTAGAAGCGCAATCCAGAGCAAGGGTTACGTTCTCGCCCAACTTATAGCCCGCCTTCTCAACCGCTTCCGCGATGACTTTCAGTGCGTCTTCGTTTGATGGCAGGTTTGGTGCAAAACCACCTTCGTCACCTACTGACGTACTCAAACCTTTATCGTGCAGGATTTTTTTCAGCGTGTGGAATATCTCGGCGCCAACACGCAAAGCTTCAGCAAAAGTTTTAGCGCCTACTGGCTGAACCATAAATTCCTGGATATCAACATTATTGTCCGCATGCTCACCACCGTTGATGATGTTCATCATAGGGACAGGCATGGAGTATTTGCCGGGGGTGCCGTTCAAATCAGCAATATGTGCATAGAGTGGAACTTTTTTGGAGATAGCAGCTGCTTTGGCATTTGCCAAAGACACAGCAAGAATTGCGTTTGCACCCAACACAGTTTTGAAGTCAGTACCGTCAGCTTTGATCATTGCATTATCAAGCGCACGTTGATCAAGGGCATCGAAACCCACTACCAAATTTTTTATAGTAGTGTTGATATTGTTAACTGCTTTTAAAACGCCTTTGCCCAAATAGCGGGATTTATCGCCGTCGCGCAATTCCAACGCTTCACGTGAACCGGTTGAAGCACCTGATGGTGCAGTCGCAGAACCTACGGAACCATCATCCAAAATAACTTCAGCCATCACGGTTGGGTTGCCGCGGCTATCCAAAATTTCAAAAGCTTTGATATCAACAATCTTAGTCATTCGTTTTCTCCAGAGTGTGTTTCTACAAATAAGTTGGTGTCTGTTACTTTTACTGTCTGAATCAGGTAATGTCGAGTGGTGGAAAATTTTTCACCACATCATCAATGGATTTCATTTGCTGCAGGAAAGGTTGCAGTTTATCGAGCGGTAACGCACTGGGGCCATCGCATTTGGCGTTATTTGGATCCGGGTGGGCTTCCAAAAATAACCCAGCCAAACCAACTGCCATACCCGCACGCGCCAATTCAGCAACTTGATGGCGACGGCCGCTTGATGCCGCACCCATCGGATCGCGACATTGCAATGAATGGGTTACATCAAAAATCACCGGGGCATTACCGCTAACTTCACGCATGGTACGGAAACCCAACATATCGACAACCAAATTGTCATAACCGAAATTGGTACCGCGATCACAGAGAATAATTTTATCATTGCCACACTCACCAAACTTTTCGACGATATTTTTCATTTGGCCTGGGCTTAAGAACTGCGGCTTTTTGATATTAATCACTGCACCGGTTTTGGCCATAGCGACAACCAAATCAGTTTGACGGGCGAGAAAAGCGGGCAACTGGATTACATCACAGATCTCTGCTACTGGCTGGCATTGATGGATTTCATGCACATCAGTAATCACTGGGATATTAAAGGTTTGTTTGATTTCCTGAAAAATCTTCAAGCCTTCTTCCATACCCGGGCCGCGATAGGAATGGATAGATGAGCGATTAGCTTTATCAAATGACGCTTTAAAAACGTAGGGAATTCTGAGCTTTTGCGTAACCTGAACATAGGTTTCGGCCACTTGCATAGCCATATCGCGCGATTCAAGTACATTCATGCCGCCAAACAATACAAACGGCAGTGAATTACCAACACTCAGATTGCCAACTTTTACTATTTCTTGAGACACAGGTATTCCTTTCAGAATAGTTTTAAAATCAATCAATAATCTTTACAAAAAAGGGCGCAAGTTTCTGCGCCCCAAGATTATTTTTTATTTGCCAAAGCCGCTTTTACAAATGCCGTAAACAATGGATGTCCATCGCGCGGAGTAGAGGTAAATTCCGGGTGGAATTGGCAAGCGACAAACCAGGGGTGATCTGGAATTTCTACCATCTCTACCAAGGTATCATCGGCCGACCAACCGCCGATTTTCAAACCGGCTTTTTGCAATTGATCAACATAATTGTTGTTAACTTCATAGCGATGGCGATGGCGCTCAACAATCACATCGGCGCCATACACTTTGCGCGCATTTGAACCGGCAACCAAGCGGCACTCCTGTGCGCCTAACCGCATGGTGCCACCAAGATCAGAGGACTCATCGCGTTTTTCAACTTCGCCTTCCGAGGTAATCCATTCAGTAATCAAACCGATAACCGGATGCGGGGAATTGCGATCAAACTCAGTCGAATTGGCGCCTTTCAAACCCAACACATTGCGTGCAAATTCAATCACAACCGATTGCATCCCCAAGCAAATACCGAGATATGGCACTTTATTTTCGCGCGCATACTGAACGGCCATTAATTTGCCTTCTACACCACGCTCACCAAAACCACCGGGAACCAAAATCGCATCGGCATCCTTTAAAATGTCTACGCCTTCATTTTCAACACGCTCGGCATCGATGTAATTGATGTTTACTTTGGTATGGGTATGAATGCCCGCATGAGTCAGCGCTTCAATCAGCGACTTGTAGGCGTCCAGTAATTCCATGTATTTACCAACCATGGAAATGGTAACGGAATTAACGGGATTTAATTTACCCTCCACTACCTTGTCCCACTCACTCAAGTCAGCGACGGGACACTGCAAACCCAGCAGCTCAACAACAATCTGATCCAGACCATAGCTTTGCAGTAGACGGGGAATCGAATAAATGGTGTCGGCATCAGGTAGCGGCACAACCGCGCGCTCGGCAACGTTAGTGAACAGTGAAATTTTGCGACGTGAATCCTCATCCACCAAACGTTCGGAACGACACAACAAAATATCAGGCTGCAAACCAATTGAACGCAACTCTTTTACCGAGTGCTGGGTTGGTTTGGTTTTGGTTTCGCCTGCGGTGGCAATATAAGGCACCAGAGTCAAATGCATCAGCAAAGCACGTGAACCCATTTCCACCTTTAGCTGACGTACAGCTTCCAGGAAGGGTTGGGATTCGATATCACCGACGGTACCGCCGATCTCAACCAGGGCGACATCAACATCGCGCCCACCTTCAAGAATGCGGCGTTTGATTTCATCGGTAATATGGGGAATAACCTGTACAGTGCCGCCCAAATAATCACCACGGCGTTCTTTGCGCAGTACAGTCTCGTACACACGGCCAGTGGTAAAGTTATTACGACGTGTCATTTTGGTACGGATAAAGCGTTCGTAGTGACCTAAATCCAGATCTGTCTCGGCGCCATCTTCGGTAACAAACACCTCTCCATGCTGGAAGGGGCTCATGGTGCCCGGATCTACGTTGATGTAGGGGTCGAGCTTCATGATAGTCACTTTGAGGCCACGGGCCTCAAGGATGGCCGCCA
>Ga0307408_100002565_pt1 | contig 12675 bp, 9 predicted proteins | sample 322Cmetagenome_FD_202116 | JGI IMG/M metagenome (GOLD analysis project Ga0307408, IMG submission 202116) | Maize rhizosphere microbial communities from greenhouse at UC Davis, California, United States - 322HYB-C-3 | ecosystem: Host-associated > Plants > Roots > Rhizosphere > Soil | place: USA... | reverse complement strand
ATGCGCCCAAGGCTCAGGGGCGGGCTCTTGGTCCCAGAGGTAGATCGGGCTGCATGAACCGGTCCGAAATCAAATCGTAAAGATACAAGGTATCGAAGGCCGGCGCACTATGGGACAGGCTTCGATACCTCAGCCCGAACGGATGGTATTGAGCCTGTACAGGGGTGGACCTAGTGCGGCGCAGCCCCGACGTTCGCGTCCGGCTTCACGCTGCGCAGCAAGGCCAGCATATCGGCCTCAATGCGCTCCATCGCCTGCTTCGTATGGCCCTCAAAGCGCAGCACCAGCACCGGCGTGGTGTTGGACGCGCGTATCAGGCCAAAGCCGTCGGGCCAGTCCACACGCACGCCATCGATGGTCGAGATTTTTGCGGGTGCAGCAAACTTCGCCGACTTGACCAAGGCCTCCACCACCGCATGCGGTTCGCCTTCCTTGCAGGCCACATTGAGCTCGGGCGTACTGAAGCTGGTGGGCAAGGCATTGAGCACGATGCCGGCATCGGGCACACGGCTCAGGATTTCGAGCAGACGCGCGCCGGCATAGGTGCCGTCGTCAAAACCGTACCAGCGCTCCTTGAAGAAGATATGGCCGCTCATCTCGCCGCCCAGCGGCGCATCGACTTCCTTCATCCTCGCCTTGATCAGCGAATGGCCGGTCTTGTACATCATGGGCACGCCGCCGGCGGCCTCGATCTCGGGCGCCAGGCGCTGCGAGCATTTCACGTCGAACAGGATCGTCGCGCCCGGCACACGCGAGAGCACGTCGCGGGCAAACAGCATCATCTGGCGGTCGGGGTAAATGTTCTGGCCGTCCTTGGTCACAATGCCCAGCCGGTCGCCGTCGCCGTCAAAGGCCAGGCCCAGTTCGGCATCGCCGCTTTGCAGGGCCTTGATCATGTCCTTGAGGTTTTCGGGCTTGCTCGGGTCCGGGTGGTGGTTGGGAAAGTTGCCGTCGACTTCGCTGAAAAGCTCGGTCACCTCGCAACCCAGCGCACGAAAGATCGCGGGGGCCGACGCGCCGGCGATGCCGTTGCCGGAATCGACCACGATTTTCAGCGGGCGTTCCAGCTTGATGCCCGAGACGATGCGGTCCCGATAGGCCGCGCCCACATCCACCTGGCGAATCGTGCCGGCCTGCTGGGGCAGCACCCAGCCCTGGCCTTCGATGGTGCGGCGCAGGGCCTGGATTTCCTCGCCGTAGATCGCGCGCCCAGCCAGCACCATCTTGAAGCCGTTGTAGTCCTTGGGGTTGTGGCTGCCCGTGACCTGTATGCCCGAGCCGGCCAGTGTGCTGGCGGCAAAGTACAGCATGGGCGTGGTCACCATGCCCACGTCGATCACCTCGATGCCGGTGGCGGCCAGGCCGCGCATCAGCGCAGCGCTAAGCGCAGGCCCGCTGAGCCGGCCGTCGCGGCCCACGGCCACGGCTTTCTCGCCCTCGGCCAGCGCCGCCATGCCAAAGGCCTTGCCCAGCGCCTCGGCCATCTCCTCATGGATGGTGGACGGCACGATGCCGCGAATGTCGTAGGCCTTGAAAATAGACGGGTTGATGTGCATCAGGGTCGGTTCCTGGGGATGGGGAAGTAGAGGGACACAGCCGGGATGGGCCGGGAAAGCGCATTCATTGTAGGTGGCGGCCCCGCCGCTTCCTGTAGGCGGCAGCCGTTTCCGGCCAGTCCGTTCAGACTATTGCAGGCCCCGTTTTGGCCCCCAGGAGGCGCAAAGGGACATGTCCGAAAACGGCCAGTCGAAACCGTCCTGCGGCGTATCATTTCTTCCATGGACCGCGACAACACCCCCCTGGCCGACAACGACTGCTACCTCGCACTCAAAGCGCGGGACGCGCGTTTTGACGGCAGCTTTTTCACCGGCGTGACCTCCACCGGCATTTACTGCCGGCCGGTCTGCAGCGTGAAAACCCCCAAGCGCGAGAACTGCCGTTTCTTCCACCATGCAGCCCAGGCCGAGAACGCGGGCTTTCGCCCCTGCCTGCGCTGCCGGCCCGAGTTGGCCCCGCACTCGGTCGTGTGGTCGATACAGGACGCCTCCTACATCCTCGCCCACCAGGCCGCCCGCCTGCTGGACGAGCCCGAAGTCTGGGCTGGTGAAGCGCCCTCGGTCGAAAAACTCGCGGCACGGCTGGGCGTGAGCGACCGCCACGTGCGGCGCATCTTCGAGGCGCAGTTCGGCGTCTCGCCCATGCAGTATCTGCAGACGCACCGGCTGCACACCGCCAAGCAGCTGCTGGCCGACACCGACCTGCCTATCACGCAGATCGCGCTGATCAGCGGCTTTGCCAGTGTGCGCCGCTTCAATGCCGCCTTTGTCGAGCATTACAAGCTCAACCCCACGCAGCTGCGGCGCCAGGGCGCGGCGCGCTGCGGCGACGTGGGCGAAGGCGCGACCATACGGCTGGGCTACCGCCCGCCTTATGACGTGCAGGCCATGCTGGCCTTCTTCAGCAAGCGCTGCATCAGCGCCATCGAATTCATTGACGCCGAAGCGGCACAGCCCTGCCTGGGCCGCACCCTGCGCATGGAGTCCGGCGGTAAGCAGCACACCGGCTGGCTGCTGGCGAGTTTTGAGGAAGACCGTTCGCGGCTGGTGCTGCGTGTGAGCGATTCGCTGCGCGAGGTGCTGCCGCTGGTGATACGCCGCGTGCGCACCACCTTCGACCTGGACGCCGACCCGACCGCCATCAACGGCGTGCTGCACGATGCCTTCCCCGACGGTGACGGCCTGCGCGTGCCCGGCGCGCTGGACGGCTATGAACTCGCGGTGCGCGCCGTGCTGGGCCAGCAGATCACCGTGGCCGCCGCGCGCACCCTGGCCCAGCGCATGGTGGACCGCTTTGGCGAGCCGATTGAAACGCCCTGGCCCCAGCTGACGCGGCTCTTTCCCACACCGGCCGTGCTGGCCGCCGCGAGTGGCGACGCGCTGGGGCAGCTGGGCATCGTCAGGCAGCGCCAGGCCGCGATTGTGGGCATTGCCCAGGCCGTGGCCGACAAGCGCCTGCAGCTGCACAGCGGCGCCGACGTGAATGCCACGCTGGCCACGCTCAAGGAACTGCCCGGCATAGGCGACTGGACCGCGCAGTACATCGCCATGCGCGCGCTGCGCTGGCCCGACGCCTTTCCGGCGGGCGACGTGGCGCTGCACAAGGCCCTGGGCGTGCAGGGCCTGAAGAACCCGGCGCGCGAGGCGGAAGCAGCCTCCTCAGCCTGGAAACCCTGGCGCAGTTACGCCGTGATACGCGCCTGGAGCGGCACGCGGGAGCGCCCCGGCTGAGGGCGATACAGCGGCGCATGACAGCGATTCATGCGCGAGCGGAATGAATGCGGAGCTTCGATTTCATTGGACGGCAAGGCGCCCAAGGGTGAACATCGCCGGTGAATGATCGAGGCAAGCTTGGCCCGCGATTGAACCGCAAGAATTCGCAAAAATGAGAAGCCAGCAAAGCGCCTTTTCAGGACCCAAAAAGACCTGATCAGGCAGACACTCGAAACCATTCAAAAGGTGAACAAGATGAAATTCGACAACTCCATCGTCCAGACCACTTTTCACAGCCCCTTGGGCGAAATGATCATTGCCGCCACCGACAAAGGCCTGGCCGGCGTCTGGTTTGAAGGCCAGCGGCATCTGCCCCCGCAACTCGTGAAGCCCTATGTGTGGCGCGAGGACCCGCAGCACCCGGTGCTCAGGCAAGCCATCACGCAGCTGAGCGAATACTATGCCGGCACCCGCACGGTGTTTGACCTGCCGCTGGACCTGGGCCACGGCACGGCCTTCCAGCAGTCGGTGTGGCAGGCGCTGCTGGCTATACCGCAAGGCGGCACCCTGAGCTATGGCCAGGTCAGCCAGCGCATCGGCAAGCCCGAGGCGGTGCGCGCTGTGGGCGCCGCGGTCGGCCGCAATCCGCTCAGCGTCATCGTGCCCTGCCACCGTGTGCTGGGTTCCAACGGCTCGCTCACGGGTTATGCCGGCGGGCTGCATCGCAAGACGGCCTTGCTTAAACTCGAGGGCGCACTTCAGGAGAGCATGCTTTGAGTTCCACCCCTTCCGGCATCGCCGCCCCCATGGGCGCGGCCGCCAAACCCAAAAGCTGGGTCGCCGATTTTGTGATGCTGGCCGCCATCTGGGGCTCGTCCTTTTTGTTCATGCGCATCAGCACGGTGGAGTTCGGCCCGCTGCCGACCGCAGCCTTGCGCGTGGCCATCGCCGCGCTCTTCCTGCTACCCATCGTGTGGCTGCGCGGGCTGCTGCCCGAACTCAAGGCCCACTGGAAGAAGATTTTCTTCATCGGCGTACTCAATTCGGGCATTCCGTTCGCGTGCTTTTCCTTCGCGCTGCTGTCCATCACCACCGGGCTCTCGGCCATCCTCAACGCCACCGTGCCCATGTTCGGCGCACTGATCGCCTGGCTGTGGCTCAAGGACAAACCCAACGGCTCGCGCATCCTGGGCCTCATCGTCGGCTTTGCCGGCGTCGCCATGCTGGCCTGGGACAAGGCCACCTTCAAGCCCGACGCCTCGGGCGTGGCGCCTGGCTGGGCCGTGCTGGCCTGCCTGTTTGCCTGCCTGTGCTACGGCATCTCGGCCAGCTACACCAAACGCTACCTCTCCGGCATGCCGCCCCTGGTCACCGCCGCCGGCAGCCAGATAGGCGCGACCCTGGGCCTGGCCCTGCCCGCCGCCTGGCTATGGCCGGCGCAGATGCCCGGCGCGCACGCCTGGCTGGCATTGCTGGCCGTGGGCGTGCTCTGCACCGGCGTGGCCTACATCCTGTTCTTCCGCCTGATTGAAAACGCCGGCCCGCCGCGCGCGCTCTCGGTCACCTTCATGGTGCCGGTGTTCGCCGTCATCTATGGCGTGATCTTCCTCGGCGAGCACGTGACGGCCTGGATGCTGATCTGCGCCGTGGTGATTGTGTGCGGCACGGCGCTCTCAACCGGGCTGCTCAAGCTGGGCCGCAAAAACCCGGCGCAGCCATGACCTCGGCCCGCAAGGCCAAGCTCAAAATCAAGCTGGCCGCGCCCAAACCCCGCAACCCGCTGGTGGCAGCCGCGGCCCAGCGCAAGGCCGGCTCGCATCGCAAATCCGAAGCAAGCCTGCGCAGGAAAGAAAAAGTCGCCCTCAAGAAGCAGCTGTTTCAGCTGTAATACGCCCTTTGCAGCGGCTGGGTGAGAATCACGGTTCCCATCCATCTGACTCACTCACGCAAGGGCGATCCACATGCTGCAGCTCCATGCCCCTGGCCAAACGGCCGGGCGCCGCACCACTTCCAAGACTTCCCCAACGGCGCTGCGCACCTTGCTTGCCGGCGTCTGCCTGCTCGCGTCCCTGGGCAGCGCGCAAGCCCAGGCATCACTCGATGCGATGGTGAAAAAAGAAGCGCAGCAGGCGGGCTTTCCCGCCATGGCGGCTGCGGTGGTGAGCAAGGGCAAGCTGCTGGCCGTGGGCACCGGCGGCACGCGCCGCGCCGGCGCCAGCATTGCCGTTAAGCACGACGATCGTTTCCACATCGGCTCCGACACCAAGGCCATGACGGCGCTGATGGCCGCCATGATGGTTGAGGAAGGCAAGCTGCGCTGGGACAGCACGCTGGCCGAGGTCTTCCCTGAACTAGCCGCCGGCATGGACGCCGGCGTGCGCCGCGTGACCATCCACCAGCTGCTGTCGCACACCAGCGGCTTTCCTTCCGACAATGCCGACTTCGAAGCGCTGCTGGCGAAAATTCCCGCCCAGCCCGGCAACCTCATCGACCAGCGCTACTGGATGATGCAGCAGGTCGCCGGCAAGGCCCTGGCCAGCGAGCCCGGCGCCAGCTTTGCGTATTCCAACCTCGGCTACACCCTGGCCGGCGCCGTGATTGAACGCGCCAGCGGCATCTCGTGGGAAGAGATGATCGTGCAGCGCGTCTTCACGCCCCTGGGCCTGAAGACCGCCGGCATAGGCCCGCAGGCCAGCGTCGGCCGGGTCGATGCGCCACTGGGTCACACACTGGAGGGCGGCCAACTCAAGGCCATGCTGAGCAGCCCGCAGGCCGACAACCCGCTCGTCATCAGCCCGGCAGGCACCGTGCACATGTCGGTGCAAGACTTCGCCCGCTGGGGCGGCTGGATGGCCGGCCAGGGCAAGCGCCCGCCGCACCTGGTCAAGCCCGATACCATGAAGAAACTGGTGACGCCCGTGATCTCCATGGCCGCCACAGCCACAGCCTCCACCACCGTCGCGGGCGCCGCGGAATACGCCCTGGGCTGGGCCAGCAAAGACATGCCTTGGACCAGCTACCCGCTGGCTTTCCACGGCGGCTCTAACGGCATGAACAAGGCCTATATCTGGATAGACACCCGGCGCGACGCCTCCATCGTGGTCATGACCAATGTGGCCCTTCCCAGCACCGATGAGGTCATGCTCAAGCTGGGCGGCAAGCTTTATGGGCGTTATGTGGGTTCGGTGAAATAAAACCCCAGGCGAAGAAAGCTATATTCGACACCACCCCACCAAGGAGCCAAGCATGAGCGACACCATCTGGGTACGCAGAAAATCCCAAGCCGGCACCGATGATTCAGGCGACGACTACGACCACTCGCTTTTCTGCAAGCTCTCTGAAGAACTGGACAAACTCGCCGAAAGCCTGCGGGTGCGTCCGCTTTCAGACTTCATCGACACCACCGATATGCAATTCAATTTCTCCGAAGAAGACCTTCCGGAGTCGTGGATTGCCGAGAACGAAAAGTGGTTTGCACCCGCGGATGCATTGCCTTCGCTCACCAGGATCGTCGAGCGTCTCAAGGAAGGCGAAGTCAAAGGCATCAAGGAAAAGCTGCGCCCCGAACTCATTGAAGAACTGGAAGACTGCCTGGCCAAGGTGTCCGAGGCCGGGAAAGAGGCGGACCAGTTTCATTTCTGCCTGGTGATGTGAGGCCCTGGAGCACACGAATGCCATCGTACTCACCACCGCCCTTGCTTGAGCCCTCCCTGCGCGCCTTGCAAGACTACATGCATCGCTTCTACCCGGACCGCGCCGAGAACGATCCCATACCGATCGACTTTTGGTCCGTCGACGACGACGAACTGTTCCTCGAGATCCTGAGCTATATGCCTTTGCACATCAGCGAAGAAGCGCAAGCCAGATTCGCTGAGTGGCCCATTGCCTTTCAACTCGCCTATCCGATCTTCTGGCTGGAGGACGACTATGAAGTCAACGGATGGACTGCGCTGACGAACGCGGGTGAGAGTCTTCTTCAACGCGCGGTGGATGCCTATGAACGGATCGGCATGCGTTCTGAAGCGCTGGCTCTCGCCAAAGCGTTGGCGTCGGTTCGGAAGTCACCCACAGACGAAGAGGCGGCGGAGCGGGCATACAAATCTGTCCCGAATCCGTATGCGGACGATGAAGTTAAGTTCGAGGAGCTGCTGCGTTTCTTTCGAGGGAATCTCCGGCTTTGGCAGGCAGGGAATTTTCCCTAGCGTTTCATCAACAGGATCTATATCGCAATGCTCCGAGCCCCACGACGTTGCAACACTCTTTTGCCCTGAATGCAACCAGCACAAATGGGGCATTCTCGCTGGTCAGAAAATCGCTCCTGACGGCATTGCCGGGGAGGTGCCGGGAACGGCAGATCCGATGCAACCAAGCTCATCTCAATAACCGATAGTTATTGACGCCCTCGATGAAAGCCAACCACCGCCCTGGCCAGCGAGCCGCACGCTTCTTGCAAATCCTCGCAGTCCTGCGACCATCCGCCGTTTTTGCGACATATCTCTAAAACGTCTGCAGACTGATCAAGCAATGATCGAGCGAACATCTCAGGCGCAGCCTCTCCCAACTGCTGAGTGGCAAATCGACCAGCACCCGATTGGGAGATGAACTGAAGGCCACCGACGGGCAAGAGTGAAACCTCCACTTGGTAAGGTCCTTCCATGAATCGGACTACCTCCCTTGTACTGTCGCCAATAAGCAAGCGTCCCAACGCCGCCACCCACCACATAAGAACGACCACAACAAAGTCATTCCAATGGCGAGCGGGAAATTGAATGCTACTTGCGTCGATCCAGATGTCCCCGGTTGCCGAACCGTTTGGCCGGACCGATATGGAGGTCAACTGAACGACGAGGCAAACTTGATTCATCGCGGTATCACTGGGTATGCGGTCTCTATTATGGAGGTCGCCCGATTAAGCCACATCTCAACGGCCATCCCGGTCTTGGTGACCCCGTAAAGCAATACACGGTCTCCTTGTACGCTAATGGTAGTAGCTGCACTATAGGCCTGATGAACCGCTGCTTCGACACCTTTCTCGTTCAGGTTAACAAACACGGTTCTTCCCTCAATAAGTTTTCCTCCAGGCATGTGGCGTTCTGCAATGTGCGCCATATCAACTGTAACCTTCGCCCACCCCGGCAGGTTAATCGCCTTCGTAGCACGAACGCCTGTTGAGCACATCAAACCTAACATCTTTGCACTACCGCTTAGCGCACCAGCAGCCATCCCTTCACCAGGGATCGCTTGCAAACCACGCATTAGAGCTTCGCCTGGGCTCTCGGATTTAAATCCAGCGATAGAGGCGTCCCACCATTCCCGGAGGGAAAAAAGGCCCTGCGGATCCGATCTACTCAACGGATCGCTAGTGACGTAGACAAAGGTATTGGCCCCTCCAGCCAACCCAATCGGATCGCTCTGCATGTAACGCCCGATACGCGAGTTGTATTCCCGATTCCAGTTCTGAAACAACCCACTCTCAGCATCAAACACCTGACCAGGGAATCGCTGGTTAAAGCTGAAGGTTCCAAGGCTGCTCGGGTTCTGGTCCGGCGCCGTTGCACCAAATGCTTCCGCCGAATCCCAGCGCCACACAATCGCTTCGTCACTCTGCCGCGTGATGATGCGAGGCGCCCCGACCTGGTCGGTCGAAACGTTGTACAGGCTGATTGCGATATTGCTCGCACTTGCCGTGCCCGTCTGCTTGATCACACCAACCGGAACGCCCAGATAGATGGTTTCGTAGAGCGGAACGCCATTGGCGTCGTATTCACCCAGCAGCTTGCCTTCTTCGTCATAGACATAGTAAGCAGCACCTGTGGGTATCAAGGCCGTCGGTCCAGCCTTGCCAACGCGCATCTCCAAGGCGTTGTAGCTGTAGGTGACGGTGCCACCGGCATTGGTCATCGTGGCCATACGCCCACGGTCGCTGTAAGTAAAGGTATTGGTGCCGTCGCCGGTGATATTGCCGGCCGCATCGTGCTGTATCGTCGCTGTGCCGCCCACATCCTGCGTCTGCGTCAGCTTGTTGCTGGTAGTGGCGATGGTGTTGGTATAGGTCGTGGCGCCGATCACCTTGGTGCTTCGGTTGCCCGTGGCGTCGTAGCTGTATTGCGTGGTCGTGCTGCCCAGTGTGGCGCTGACCAGGCGGTTCAGGTTGTCATAGCCAAAGCCCTGGTCTGAGGATGAAACGGGTGTTCCGCTGTTGGTATGGGTATAAGCCGTGATGCGCCCGGCGTTGTCCCGGCCGACTGTGCGGCGGATACCTGCTGCGGAGCCCGTTCCTGTTGAATCACCCAGGTTGTAGGCGCTGATCTGCCCATAAGCGTCATAGCTGATGGCCTGCGTCTTGGTGCTGGCCCAGGTCCAGCCGGTCAGTTTGCTTTCGGCATTGCGGGTAATGGCGCTGAGCATTGGCAGGGTGCTGCCGGTGTTAGTACCTACGCCATTGGTGTTCGGTGGGTTGACAGTGATTCCGGACACGTCGCCGTAGCTGTCATAGCTGTAGTTGACCCTAGTTCCGCTGGGGTAGGTGATGGCAGTCAGCTTGTCGAGTGCACTCCCCGTGTCGCCCCAGGTGTAGCCAACCGTGAAAGTCCTGGTCCCCGTGACCTGGGTCTTGCCGGTCTTGCGGCCCATGCTGTCATAGCTGTAGGTCATCTGGCCGGATGCATCGGTGATCTTGGTGAGCTCGCCTATGACTGCTGGAGTTGGCGTGCTGCCGCCGTCGTATTCAAACGTGGTTCCCGTGCCGCTGGCATAGCTGATGGTTTTGAGGCGATTGAGGCTGTCGTAGGTGTACTGCGTCAGCTTGCCCCTGGCATCGGTCTTGGTCAGCATGTTGCCGAGCGCCTCGTAGGTGTACTGGCTCGCGCCGGTATCCGGGCTGGTTTGGCCGGTGACGTCACCCAGTCCATTGGGGCTGTACGTGGTGGCCAAGTTGCGCGGGTCGGTAACCTGGGTCAGGCCATCGGCGGCGTTGTAGCTAAAGCCGGTGACGGTCGGGCTGCTGCTGCCGGTGTTGGCCGGCTGCTGGGTCTGGATGGGCCGGCCCAGGCTGTCGTAGTAGGTGTAGCTGGCCTGGCCGTTGGGGTCGATCACCGTGGTAGGCCGGCCCATGGCGTCGTAGCCGTACTGCCAGGTCATGGACTGGGCTTGCGCCTGCATGGCGAAGACCAGCGTGGCCAGGCACAGCCCGGCCACGACAGGGGTTCTGAACATCCCGCGGGAAGTCTTGCTCTTTGATGGATGGGTTGTTGTTTTCAATTGCTGGCTCCCGTGACTTGTTGGACTCGGTTCAAAGCGTCATAGACGCGGGTGATGTTTCGTTGCAGGGTGTTCGACGAGTCCTTGACCTGCTCGCCCGTGCGGTTGCCCATGTTGTCCAGGGTGTAGGTCACTGAGTTGCCCTTGGCATCCATCACGCCGGTCAAGCGATGTGCATCGTCATAGCTGTAGCCCAGGGTGGTGCCGTCGGGCAACGCTGCACCAGTGAGCTGGCCTGCATTGTCGTAGGTGTAGGTCGTGGTGCGGGTGGTGCCGCCTGGGGGCGTGACACTGGTACTGCTGATCCAGCCTCTGGGGGTGTAGTCCGTATCTGTCACTACGCCTTTGGGATCGACCATCCGGCGTACGCGTCCCATTCCGTCGTAAAGGGGAAATTGCGTCACGTGTCCTGCCGGATTGGTGATCGATTGCAGGTCGCCTGCCGTGTGGCCTGTGGCAGCAGGGTCAATGACAGGGCCGGTACTTGCAAACGCTTGGGCGGGAGGCGTGAAATTGGCTGTGTAGCGGGCCATGCCTTTGGTGACACGAACATCATCCAGATAACCATCGAATTCCCGGTCACCCGCGATATAGGATCCGCCAATGCGAAGCAGGCTGGGTGAATCCGTCTTGGACCATGTGGCACGCGAAGCTTGCAGCACTCCGTTAATGAACAGCCGCGCCGTTGTCCCGTCATCCGCAAGTGCCACGTGACTCCAAGTGGCAAGCGGCAGGGACGTCGGGCTTTTAAACCCATCCGTAAACAGCCAGGACACGTTGTCGGATGATCCATAGATCCAAATGAGGCCCTCCGGAGACAGGTTGATCTGCAAGGGAGCCGGCACCGACCCGGTGGTCTGATTGGCCTGAAAGAACAGCCATGCATTGGCTTTGAAGCTTGATGGCCGTATCCAGAACTCAACGGTATAAGCCCCAGGAAAATGGAAGTCAGGGCTGTCGGCCAGCGTGATTGCGGTATTGGATGCATCGACCCCATCAAAGAACAGGGAAGAGCCTCCGAATTTGCTCTGAGCGGTCCCTATGCGCGCGCCCCCTACCACCGTCACGGCTTTGGGATTCGGACTACTGTCAACAATGGTGGTCGACCCATCGGCACCGTCGCCATGCAGCAGCAGGCTGACCTTGTCATAGTTCGAGTCACCACTTACGCCGAAATTAGTGTCAGCGTAATAGGCATATATGGTGCTCGGGCCAAGAGTCTGACTGGCATTTAAAAATGCCTGGGCGGGCGGGGTGAAGTTGGCGGTATAGCGGGCTACGCCTTTGGTGACACGAACATCGTCCATATATCCATCGAACTCGCGATCACCCGATGCATAGCCCCCGCCGATGCGAAGCGCGGTGGCCGAATCCGCCTTGAGCCATGTCGCACGCGTAGCCTGCAGCACACCGTTGATGAAGAGCCTTGCGTTCGTCCCGTCGTCCGTGAGCGCCACATGGCTCCAGCTGCCAATCTGCAATGCCGTCGTACTTGTTAATCCGGTGGTAAACAACCAGTTCGTGTTGTCCGATGAACCAAGGACGTTGACAAGTCCGGTAGACGGGGCGATATCAATCCGGACCGGCGCCAGCCCGGTCTGGAGGATCTGCCCGAACAACCATGTATTGATGGCCTTGAAGCTGGACGGGCGCACCCAGAACTCAACGGTGTAAGCCCCGGGGAAATGAAAATCGGGGCTGTCGGCCACCGTGATCGAAGTATCGGATGCATCAACGCCGTCAAAGAATAATGAAGAGCCGCCGAATTTGCTCTGGGCGGTCCCTATGCGCGCGCCACCTACCACCGTCACGGTTTTAGGGTTCGGGCTGCTGTCAACAAGGGTGGTCGATCCATTGGCGCCATCACCGTGCAGCAGCAAGATGACTTTGTCATAGTTCAGGTCCCCATTGACCCCCGCACTGGTATCGGAGTAGTAGCCGCTCGCATCCGTGCTGCTGAGGAGACGGCCTGCGGCGTCATAGCTAAACACGGTAGCCCGCCCTGGAGCGGCGGGGTCCGGTGTGCCATTGTCCAAGGTGGCCTGTACAACCTGCTTGCACACCAAAGGCATGGCTTTGCCGTTGGGCAAAGCCGGCGCGCTGGTGCAGTTTGCGGTGATGTTGCTATTAAACGGATCAGGCTGGC
>Ga0307408_100002563_pt1 | contig 12691 bp, 12 predicted proteins | sample 322Cmetagenome_FD_202116 | JGI IMG/M metagenome (GOLD analysis project Ga0307408, IMG submission 202116) | Maize rhizosphere microbial communities from greenhouse at UC Davis, California, United States - 322HYB-C-3 | ecosystem: Host-associated > Plants > Roots > Rhizosphere > Soil | place... | reverse complement strand
TACAGCGCGATCAGCTTGTTCAGCTTCCGGGCGCCTGCCAGCGAAATCGCTTCCTGGCTGATGCCCTCCATCAGGCAGCCATCGCCCAGGAACACATAGGTGTTGTGGTCCACCACGGCGTGGCCTTCGCGGTTGAACTCGGCAGCCAGCAGCTTTTCGGCCAGCGCAAAGCCCACCGCATTGGTGATGCCCTGGCCCAACGGGCCGGTAGTGGTTTCCACGCCGGGGGTGATGCCCACTTCGGGGTGGCCGGCGGTCTTGCTGTGCAGCTGGCGGAAGTTCTTGAGTTCGCCGATGGGCAGGTCGTAGCCCGTGAGGTGCAGCAGCGAATAGATCAGCATCGAGCCGTGGCCGTTGGAGAGCACGAAACGGTCGCGGTCAAACCACTGGGGGTTGGTGGGGTTGTGCTTGAGGTGGCGAGCCCACAGGCCCACGGCCATGTCGGCCATGCCCATCGGGGCGCCGGGGTGGCCGGAGTTGGCTTGTTGAACGGCGTCCATGGCCAATGCGCGGATCGCATTGGCCATCTGTTGGGATTGCTGGGTGTTGGCCATGGGGGAGGGGCTCGGGTGGGTGGTTCGGGGAAAACCCGGCATTTTACCGGGGCGGCTTTCGGGCACCTGAATCGGCCGGAACGCAGGCGGAGGGCCACTGCGATGCACTACAGTGCTGCCCCATGCAAGGCCTGCACCTCACCGCCGATCTCCATGGCTGCCGTTGCGCCGCCGTGTGGCTGCTGGACGCTGCCGCCCTGGGCGCGGCCTGCGCGGACGCAGTGCGCGCCGCAGGGCTGCAGGCCGTGGGGCAGTTGTTCCATTCCTTTCCTGCGACAGCGCACGGCCCCGGCGGGGTGACAGCTACTATTTTGCTAGCGGAGTCGCACCTTTGCGTGCACACCTGGCCCGAACACCGCGCCGTGACGCTCGATGTCTACGTCTGCAATTTCGGGGCCGACCATTCCGGCCGGGCGCGCGCGCTGATGGACGCACTGCTTGCCCTGTTCGACCCCGCCACGGTGCAGCACCACGCCCTGCAGCGCGGCGCCGTGAAAGCGCCCGCCGCATGATCCCAAGCACCCCGCAACGCCCACAGGTTCCCGCGCTGCTGCTGGCCGCAGGCCGCGGCGAACGCATGCGCCCGCTGACCGACACCACCCCCAAGCCGCTGCTGGCCGTGCAGGACCAGCCGCTGCTGCAGTGGCATTTGCAGGCATTGCACGCGGCGGGAGTGGAGCGGGTGGTGATCAACACCGCGTGGCTGGGGGAGCAGATCAGCGACCGGTTTTCCAATGTTTTTGGCCTCCAGCGCTTGCTGGACAAGCGCGGAAGGCTATCAATTTCATACTCCCACGAGGGACTGGACTTTGGTGGCGCGCTGGAAACCGCCGGCGGCATTGCCCGCGCGCTGCCCCAGCTGGGTCCGGTGTTCTGGCTGGCGGCCGGCGACGTGTTTGCGCCGGACTTCGTGTTCGACAGCGCCGCCGTAAAGGCCTTTGAAGCCAGCGGCCACCTGGCCCACCTGTGGCTGGTGCCCAATCCTGCCCATAACCCAAAGGGCGACTTTGGCCTGTCGGACCAGGGCCTGGCGCTGAACCTGCCCGCAGGCGATCCCGCGCCGCGCTACACCTACAGCACCATTGCCCTGCTTCGCGCCGAGCTGTTTGCGCCGCCCTGGTGCGACATCCCGCCAGGCAACCCCGGCGGGATCAAAGCCCCGCTGGCGCCGTTGCTTCGCCGCGCGATGGACAATGGCCGCGTCAGCGCCGAGATCTATGCCGGCCGCTGGACGGATGTCGGTACGCCCGAGCGGTTGGCAGAGCTCAACCGTTGACGGCTTGACGCCTTGCCGAAGGGTTGCCGCGCGGACGATCCTCCTGTGGCACGTGCAGGCTCGTGGGCCTATTCGGTAGGCTGCCGTGGGGTGTTTTCTACCGCCGCCGGTTGCCCGCCCAGCATGCCGGCCAGACTTTGCGCCATGCCGGTGATGCCTTCGTTCGACAGGCCCGCATCCTTCATCACTGCATCCACGATGGGTTTGGCGATCTGGTATTGAAGGGCTGAGTTCATGACCTGCTCCGGAAAGGTGCCGCCGGCAGCGGGGCTGCCTGCTTGGCCCGTCCCCTGGCCGGCGCTGCCGCCGGGCATGCCGCCGACCTGCACGATACGGATCGAGTCGATTTTCTCCATGGGGCGGACCGCCTGCTCGATGATCTGGGGTAGCTGCTGCAGCAGCAGGCTACGCACCTGCAAGTCCACCTGCGCTGCCGACAAGGTGTTCAGCGCCTCGTTCAATGCGCGCTTGCCCTCGGCTTCGGCCAGCGCCGCGGCTTGGCGGGCGCGGGCCTCAATGGTGATGGCCTCGGCGCGGTCGAGCGCTGCTTCCTTTTCGGCCGACGCCGAGACCCGGATCGCGATGGCGTTTTGCTCGGCGTCCTTGGAGGCCTCGATCAGCTGGATGTTCTTGTCGCGCTCGGCCACCGCCACTTGGCGTGCGGTGTTCACGGCTTCTTCGGCCTTCACGGCCTCGGCGCGCGCCAAGTTGGCGGCGGCGTCGGCGTCGGATTGCTCGCGCGATTTCGTGGCAATCGCGATCTGCGTATCCTGACGCGCGATTTCCACCTGCTTGCGTTGCTCGGCGCGCTTGGTCTCGGTGTGGCGCTCCAGTTCGATCTCGCGCGTCTGGATCACTAGGTTCTTCTCGATTTCGGCGGCCTTGATCTCGCGCTCGGCCTCAATGCGCTTCTGGCTCACCTGGCGCTCGGCCTCGATCTTGGCGGCCTCGGCCTCGCGGTTGCGCTCGGCCTGCTGCATTGCGATCAGTGCGGCCTGCTCGGCACGGGTGGTCTCGATCTCGCGCTTTTGCGACAGCGAGGCGAACTCCTGGTCCTTCTCTATGGTGAGCTTCTGGCGTGTGGCCTCCAAGTCCTTGGTGCGCACCTGCACCTCGGTGTCCTGCTCCACATCGTTGCGCTGCTTGCGGCGTGCTTCCGTTTGCTCGGTCAGGCGCGTCAAGCCTTCGGCGTCAAAGGCGTTGTTGGGGTTGAAGAACTGCTTTTCGGTCTGATCCAGGCTCGTCAGCGATACGGATTCAAGCTCCAGGCCGTTCTTCTCCAGGTCCTCGGCCACGGCGTTCTGCACCGCCTGCACGAAGTCGCGGCGCTTGTCCTGCAGCTCCTGGATGGTCATGGTGGCGGCCGTGGCGCGCAGCGAGTCGACGAACTTGTCTTCCACCAGGGCCTTGAGTTCCTCGGGGCTCATGGTGCGCGCGCCCAGGGTCTGGGCGGCGATGCTCACGGCTTCCTCGGTCTGCTTGACGCGCACGAAGAAGGCGGCCGTCACGTCCACCCGCATGCGGTCTTTGGTGATCAGGCTTTCCTTGGCGCGGCGCACGACTTCCAGTTTCAGCGTGTTCATGTTCACCAGCACGCGTTCGTGGAACACCGGCAGCAGGATGGCACCACCATCCATGATGACCTTCTGGCCCCCGAGGCCGGTGCGCACGAAGGCGGTTTCCTTGGTGGAGCGCTTGTACAGGCGCGAGAAAACGATGCCGATGGTCAGCAGCGCCAAAAGGGCGATGCCGGCAATGCTGCCCACTTCGATCAGGTTGTTCATCTCTTGGTTTCTCCCTCGGTTGAATGTTGTGCGGTCGGATTTATTGCGGGCTACATGAGCCCGGGGTGCGGGTTGGCGATGCACCGGTAGAAGGCGCCGACCTTGCGCACGATGAGGATCTGCGCCCCCTCGTCAAACACTTCGTCGTCCACGTCCGGTTCCACCATCAGGAAGTGGGTGCGGCCATGGGTGTCGCGCACCCGGGCCTGGGCGGCCAGGCCCCGGCGTGCCGCGCCAGCCGAGACCACGCCCGGGCGGCCGATGAGCGACATCTCGCTCACGGCCGATGTCTCGTCGCGTGGAATGATGTGAGCGATCAGCGCGCCCAGGCTGCGCACGGTGGCCATGCCCGGCGCAATCGCGGCTAGGCCGGCGAGCCAGACCGGCAGGTAAAAGCCCAGCAGGCCGTGCGCGACCTTCTGCAAGCTGTAGCCGAACACGGCGTAGCCCATGAGGAACAGCACCAGCAGCACCAGCGACGGCACCCTGCCGAGGTGCAGCCAGCCCAGCACCCGGTCCAGGCCGCTGTCGCCATGAACGTCCGGCAGCAGGTCATCGATCCAGTTGCTGGGACTCAGCGAGATCAACATGCCCAGCCCTTCGACCAGCGCAATGCCGACGATGAGCGCAAACGCCACGCCGAAGGGCCAGGTCTCCGGAGCGGTGAACAGGCCCACGATCACGGCTTGACGGCCTTGAGTTGCGCCATACGCTCGGCGATCTTGTTGTCGCGCACTAGGTCGTCCAGCTCCTTGAGCTTGGCCGCCTGGTCCAGCGTATTGGTGCGGTCTGTGCCCGACAGGCCCGTCTGTCGGGCATAGATGCGGTCGAACGCGCCTGCCACGGCGTCCATGCGCTCGGCGGGATTGGGGCCACCGCCCTGCGCGGCGGACGGTGCAGCGCTCGCGCGGCTCTTGCGGAAGGCTTCTAGTGCCTCCGTCATCTCGCGCTGCTTGGCCAGCAGAGCGGCCATATAGCCGGTGAGCTCGCTCTCCTGCCGGGCTAGCTCGGCCAAAGTGGTTTCCAGCACCGGGATCTGCGCCTCGATATCGAGCTGGCGTGCCACCGCAGCGCGCGCCAGGTCTTCGCGGCCGGCGACCAGGGCCTGCTCAATCTGCTCGGCCAGCTTGCCGTGCTGGCCGTTGAGGTTGGCGTGCTGCTGCTGGGCGAGATGCCGGTTGGCGCTGGACAGGCCCAGTTCATGGCGTACGTCGCCGATGACGGCGTCAGCCTCGCGCAGCGACTGCTCCATCACGGCGACAGGGGCCTGGTTTTCCAGGTGGTCCACCAGCGCGTGCACGCTCCCGGTGATCACGCGTCCGACGCGGGTCTTGAGGGAATCTGCCATCTCAGGCTCCTTTCGAGGGTTGAAGGGTATGGGCCAGCTCCAGGGTGGCCGCTGCATGCCGCTGAACGACGGCCGGATCGTAGGCGCTGGCTTGGCTTGTGGTGGCCTGGCGCAGCAGCATGTCACTGAGCGCGAATCCGCGGCGCACCAGCAGGTCTTCGAGTTTGGCGGCCTCTTGTTCGGATGTGGGAGCGTTGCTCACAACGATCGCCATGCAGGTCGTGACATGGTCCAGCATGGCGTTGAGCACGTCGGAGTGCCGGCCCGTCTGGCCTTCCATTCGGACCAGCGCATCGCGCAGCCGCCCCGTGATGTCCCGCGCCCACGCATGGGCCGCGACATAGTCCAGCGCTCCGTCGTGGTGGCGCTTGAGCTGACCCAAGAGCACGCGCAGCTTGTCGCTGTTGGTCGTGGCGCCCTCGACCTGGAGCTGCGCCAGCCACAGGTACAGCTCGCTCGGGATGCGCGCGGAGAGAGGCTCCATCGTGGTGGACGTGGCAGTCATGGTGCAACCTGTGATGTGTTGAATTTGATTGTATTCGTTTGAATTCGTTTGTCAACGTGCAATTTAACCCGTGGGTTTTCGGGGATTCTCTGGTTGGCAGATGCCACCATTCCACTTGCCGCGATCGAATCGCGATAAGAATAGCGAATGAGCTCAATGTCCTCGCACTCCTTTTACGCCCAGCGCCGCGCGCGCCTTGCTGCCCAGTTGGGCGCGGGGGGCATCGCCATCATCCCCACGGCGCCCGAATACCCGCGCAACCGGGACACCGACTTCCTGTACAGGCACGACAGCTACTTCTACTACCTCACGGGCTTCACCGAGGCGGGCGCATGCCTCGTGGTCACGGCCGAAGGGCAGAGCACGCTGTTCTGCCGCCCCAAGGACCTCGAACGGGAGATCTGGGATGGCTACCGCCTGGGGCCGGCCGCAGCGCCTGCGGCGCTGGGGGTCGACGCCGCGCACTCGGCGGCCGAGCTCGACGCCAAGCTGCCACGCCTGCTCGAGAACCGCAGTTGCGTGTGGTACCCCTTCGCCACGCACGCCGGCCTGGCGGCGCGGGTGGAGGGCTGGCTGAACACGGTGCGAGCAAGGGTGCGCTACGGCGTGCTGTGCCCAGCCGCGCAGAACGACGTGTGCACGCTGCTCGACGAAATGCGGCTCATCAAGGACGCGCACGAGCAGGACATCATGCGCCGTGCCAGCGACATCAGCGCGCGCGCCCATATCCGCGCCATGCAGCGCTCTGCCCGCATGCTGCGCGCAGGCGAGGATGTGCGCGAATACCACCTCGACGCCGAGCTGCTGCACGCGTTCCGCGAGGGCGGCTCGCAGTACCCGGCCTATGGCTCCATCGTGGCAGCGGGTGCCAACGCCTGCGTGCTGCACTACCGCGCGGACGCGGCGCCGGTGCGCGATGGCGAGCTGGTCCTCATCGATGCGGGCTGCGAGCTCGATGGCTACGCGAGCGACATTACCCGTACCTTCCCGGCCAACGGCACCTTCACCGGGCCGCAGCGCGCGCTGTACGACCTGGTGCTGGCCAGCCAGGACGCGGCCGTGGCGGCCACCAAGGCCGGCGCGCGCTTCAATGACCCGCACGACGCCACCGTGGCCGTGCTGGCGCAGGGCATGCTCGACCTGGGCCTTCTCGACAAGAACAAGGTCGGCACCGTGCAGGACGTGATCGAAAAGCGCGCCTACTTCCAGTTCTACATGCACCGCACCGGCCACTGGCTGGGCATGGACGTGCACGACTGCGGCAGCTACGTGGAGCCCGGCGAGGTGGGCCAGTTGAGCGAACGCAAGGACCCGCTGTCCGGCGAGACCATCACCAACCGCCCCAGCCGCGTGCTGCGCCCGGGCATGGTGCTCACCATCGAGCCCGGTATCTATGTGCGTCCCGCCGAAGGGGTGCCGGAGCAGTTCCACCACATCGGCATCCGCATCGAGGACGATGCCATCGTCACCGATGGCGGGTGTGAGCTGATCACGCGCGGCGTGCCGGTGAAGGCCGACGAGATCGAAGCGCTGATGCGCGGCTGAGCGTGGACGTGCAACCTCGCCACGGGACCCAGGGCAGCCCTGCGCCGGCAGATGTGCCGGTCTCGCCCCGGCCCGTTTCCAGATGGCGGCTTGTCCTGGCCTTGTGGTTGCTGGGCATGCCCGGCGTGGTGGCCGTGGTGTGGGCGCTGCTGCCGCTGTTGGCTGCCAACGCGGCCTTGTTCCCGCTGCCGCTCTGGGCCATCGTGCTGCTCAGCGGGCTGCAGACGGCGGTGCTGCTTGTGCTGGCGGCGGTGGTCGGTGCGTGGCTGGCGCCGCGCGTCGGCCTCCAGGCGCCGGCGGTCTCCGCTTGGCTGAGCGGGCGGCCGGTGGGCCCGGCGCTGCGCCCGCAGTGGCTGCCCGGTGTGTGCGGTGGCGTGGCTGGGGCGGCGTGGCTGTGGGTGCTGTCGCGCCTGGCGCCCGAGGCACTGCGGCCATCGGACCCTGCGAGCGCCATGCCCCTGGTGGTCAAGGTGCTGTACGGCGGTGTGACCGAGGAACTGCTCATGCGCTGGGGCGTCATGACGCTGCTGCTGTGGCTGGCCTGGCGCATCGCCCGGCGCGGCCAGGGGCGGCCCGGCGGCGGCCTGGTGGCGATGGCCGTGGTGCTCAGCGCGCTGCTGTTTGCGCTGGGGCATCTGCCTGCGGCCCAGGCCATGGCGGGCGCGCTGACCGCGCCGGTGGTGGCCTTCGTGCTGGTGGGCAACACGGCGTTTGGCCTGGTGGCGGGGTGGCTGTTTGCGCGGCGGGGGCTGGAGGCCGCCATCATCGCGCACGGGCTGGCCCACCTGCTCTCGCATCCCCTGCTGTAACCCGGCCCGCTCCGCCAGGGCCCGCTCCGCCAGGGCTAGCTCACGAAGTAACCCGCATGTAACTGCGTGGTGCGGGCTTCGTGTGAGAATCGAAACTCGATTACATCCCTGACCACCAAAGAAAGAGACAAGCCCATGCCAACCCGCCGCGCCACCAAGATCGTTGCCACCCTGGGCCCCGCTTCCAGCGACCCGGCGCTGCTGGAAGCGATGATCCGGGCGGGGGTGAACGTGGTGCGGCTGAACTTCAGCCACGGCAAGGCGCAGGACCACATCGACCGCGCCGCCACGGTGCGCGCCGCAGCGCAGCGGGCCGGGCGCGAGGTGGCCATCATGGCCGACCTGCAGGGCCCCAAGATCCGCGTGGGCAAGTTTGCCGAGGGCAAGGTGCAGCTCACCTCCGGCGCCAAGTTCGTTCTGGACGCGTCGCGCACGGAGCCCGGCGACATCGACGGCGTCGGGCTTGACTACAAGGAGCTGCCCCGCGACGTGAAAGCGGGCGACCTGTTGCTGCTCAACGATGGCCTGATCGTGCTGAGCGTCGATGCCGTGCGGGGCGAAGAGGTCCATACCACCGTCAAAGTGGGCGGCGAGCTGTCCAACAACAAGGGCATCAACAAGAAGGGCGGGGGCCTCACGGCGCCGGCCCTCACGGCCAAGGACATGGAAGACATCCGCACGGCGATGAGCTTCCAGGCCGACTACGTGGCGGTGAGCTTTCCGAAGAACGCGACCGACATGGAGATGGCGCGCCAGCTGTGCAACGTGGCTGCGCAGGAGTTCCGCCACCGCCCCGGGCTGATCGCCAAGATCGAGCGGGCTGAGGCAATTCCCCACCTCGAGTCCATCCTGCGTGTCTCCGACGGCATCATGGTGGCGCGCGGCGATCTGGCCGTGGAAGTGGGCAACGCGGCTGTGCCCGCGCTGCAGAAGAAGATGATCCGCATGGCGCGCGACCTGGACAAGGTCGTCATCACCGCCACGCAGATGATGGAAAGCATGATCACCAACCCGGTGCCCACGCGCGCCGAGGTGAGCGACGTGGCCAACGCCGTTCTGGACGGTACCGACGCGGTGATGCTCAGCGCCGAGACGGCCGCCGGCCGCTACCCGCTCGAAACCGTGGAGGAAATGGCCACCATCTGCGCCGCGGCCGAGGCGGCCGAGGACCACCAGCTGGACGCCGATTTCACAGGCCAGACCTTCCGCCGCATCGACCAGTCCATCGCCATGGGCGCGCTGTTCACGGCGCACCACCTGGGCGCCAAGGCCATCGTGGCGATGACGGACAGCGGCGCCACGGCGCTGTGGATGAGCCGCCACCGCATCCACATTCCCATCTATGCCCTCACGCCCAAGGTGGCAACCCAGCGCAAGATGGCCATGTACCGCAATGTGCGCCCGCTGCTCATGGACACCAGTGCCGACCGCGATACCGCGCTGGAGCAGGCCGAAGGCCACCTCAAGAGCCGCAACATCGTGCAAAAGGGCGATGTCTACGCCATCACCTGTGGTGAGCCCATGGGGGCCCCGGGCGGAACCAACATGCTGAAGATCTGCGTCGCCAGCTGATCTGGACGGGAGCGGCGCTCACGCCGTCTCAACCGGCCGCGCGCGGCGGTTCGCCTGCAACGGCAGCGGACAGGCCCGCCAGACGGGGCCTCAGGGCCGACGCGCCCAGGTCGCACAGCCAGCCTACCGTCCAGCACAGCCAGCCCGTCCACAGCGTGTGGCTCATGAAGTGGGCGCCACGCACCTGCTGGGCACCGCCCAGCACCAGTCCCGCCAGGACTGCTGCCGCCAGCCACCAGCGTGCCGCAGCCGGTGCGTTGTGGCGCAGTGCAAAGTAGCCCCCCACGAAGGCAAAACCGGCCGAGGCATGGCCTGCCGGAAAGCACCGCCCGCCCCCCCCATCGATCACCCCCAGCGCCCAGTGGGACGCATAGCGGGCCACGCCCCCAAACTCGGCCAGGTCCCAGGGGCAGCTGGTGGTGCTCAGGTTCTTGACCATGCTCACGGCCGCCAGTGCCAGCAGGGCGCTCAGGGCCATCTGCAGGCGTCCGCCCGCATCCAGCCGCCGCAGCACCCCCAGGGGCCACCACACCCCCAGCGCCAGCAGCAGCACAAGCAACCATCCCAGGCGGCGGGCCCCTTCGTGCAGCACCTGTACGAAGAACCATTGCTCCCGCATCGGAAAGCCGCTGGCCGAGCCAAACGCACGCGCGAGGGGGATGTCCTGCCCGCCGGCATCCCAGGCCACCACGGCCGCCAGGATGCCGAGCGTCCACAGGAGGAGGGTACGGTGCTGGGCGGCGAAGCGAGGGCGCGAGGACGGCACGGACGGCATGGACGGCATGCCGCGCACCATAGGCCGCGCCACTTAACGCCGCCTTAATCCCGCCCGCAGTCCGCCCCGTCCGGCGACAATGGCTGCATGCGAATACTCGTGGTCGAAGACGACGCCGGCATTGCCGCAGGCCTGCGCACCAACTTGCAGCAGCGCGGCTATGCGGTGGATGTGTGCGATGGCGTCGCCAGTGCCTGGGGCGCGCTGCGTTCTGAGCGCTTCGATGCGGTGCTGCTCGATCTGGGGCTGGCCGATGGTGACGGCGGCGATCTGCTGCGGCGGTTGCGGCTGAGCCCGGCACCCCCGCCAGGAGCTGTGCACGCCTTGCCCGACCCTTCCACGCCGGTGCTCATCGTCACGGCACGCGATCAGGTCCACCAGCGTGTGGCCGGGTTGGACCAGGGAGCCGACGACTACCTTGCCAAGCCCTTTGACATGGATGAGCTGGATGCCCGCTTGCGCGCCCTGCTGCGCCGGGCTGCCGGCCGCGCCTCACCCACCATCCGCCACGGCGACATCGAACTGGACCCGGCTGCGCGCACCGTGCGCCAGGGCGGCAAGGTGGTGGAAATGTCGCCCCGCGAGTTCTCGGTGCTGCTGGTGCTGCTGGAGGCGCGCGGGCGTGTGCTTTCGCGCCAGCAGATCGAAGAGCGCCTGTACAGCTGGGACGCGGCCATTGAGAGCAACGCGGTGGAGGTCCACATCCACCATTTGCGGCGAAAGCTGGGCAGCGCGGCCATCCAGACGATGCGCGGCGTAGGCTACTTCATGCCCCAGGAGCCCGCCGCGTGAAGCCGGCTCCTGCTGCTTCCCCGGAGCGCCGGCCCCGGCGGGCGTCCCTCACGCGCCAGCTGCTGCTATGGTCGCTGGGCGCGCTGGCCGTGGTGTGGGGTAGTTTCGTCGTCATGGGCTACCAGACGGGCGTGCACGAGGCCGATGAGCTGACCGATGGGCATCTGGCCAGCGTGGCGGCGCTGTTGCTGAACCTGCGCGCCCACGAGGCGGCCGAGGGCACGCAAATCACGCAGCGGGTGAACCCCCCGGGGCTCAAGTCGCATGACTACCAGCAGTCGCTCAGCGTGTTCCAGTGGGATGCCCAGGGCCGCATGCTCCACCACATCGGAAGCGCTCCCGTGCCGCCCTTCAACAGCAGCGAAGGGTTTGCCGACCTCGTCCTGGGGCCGGAGGGCGTGGTGTGGCGCAGCTTCTCGCAGTGGGATGCGGCACGGTCCCGCAGGATCACGGTGCTGCTGGAACTGCGCGAACGCGATGCGCTGGCAGAGGACATTGCCGAGCAGATGATCGAGCCCGGACTTTGGTTGCTGCCGGTGGTCTCGCTGGCGCTCGGGCTTGCGCTGTGGCGGGGGCTGCGCCCACTGTATGCCCTGTCCGCCGATGTCGCGGCGCTGGATCCGGCCAGCACCCAGCGCCTCGCCTCGCGCCATGCGTGGGCCGAGTTCGAGTCGGTCGTGGCATCCATCAATACGCTGCTCGACCGGCAGCAGGCGGCGATGGTGCGCGAGCGCAGGCTGGCCAATGAAGTGGCGCACGAGTTGCGCACGCCGCTGTCGTCCATCGCGCTGCAGGCCAGCGCCCTGGGTGGCGAGCTCGACGACACCGCCCGCCATCAGGCCATCGAGCGCATCGGCCAGGATGCCTTGCGAGCGGGCCATGTGCTCAACCAGTTGCTCGCCTTGGCCCGTGCAAGCCGCGCCGAGCTGCACGAAGCGACGGCCCCGGTCGACCTGTGCGCCGTGGCACGCGAGGTCTGCGGCGATTACGCCCAGATGGCCTGGCAGCGGGGGGATGAGATCGCCCTCTCCGCGCCCGCCGAGCTCTGGGTGCCCGGGCATGCCGTGCTGCTCGATATCGCCGCGCGCAACTTGGTGGAAAACGCGCTCAAGCACACACCGCGAGGCACGCGCATCGCGGTGCAGGTGGGTGCCTCGGACGGCAACGCGGGTGACACGGGGGGGGGCACCGGGGCCTGGCTGCAGGTGTGCGACGACGGCGCACGCCGCCAGCCCGCCGGGGCGGCCAGCGCGGGCGCCGCGAGCCCTGTGGACAGCTTGCACCTGGGGCACGAAATCCTGCGGCGTGTCGCCGACATCCACGGGGGGCGATTTGGGGCGGCGTTGGCATCGCCGCCCTTTACCACCTGTTATCGCTTGGATTTGCCGACCTCGCCTGTGGCAGCCCCCGGTTAAAATTGCGAGTTACCAAGCGGTTACCACCGCACCGCCCGGCTTGTCTGCCTCCCGGGCAGCTCCTACCAACCCTTCAACGGACTCCACGACCATGCCCCTCGTTTCGATGCGCGAACTGCTCGACCATGCTGCCGCTCACAGCTATGGCATCCCAGCCTTCAACGTCAACAACCTGGAACAGGTCCAGGCCGTGATGGCCGCCGCCGACGAAGTGGGCGCTCCCGTCATCCTGCAGGCCAGCGCTGGTGCACGCAAGTACGCGGGCGAGCCCTTCATCAAGCACCTGATCCAGGCGGCGGTCGAGGCCTTCCCCCAC
>Ga0307408_100002562_pt1 | contig 12696 bp, 10 predicted proteins | sample 322Cmetagenome_FD_202116 | JGI IMG/M metagenome (GOLD analysis project Ga0307408, IMG submission 202116) | Maize rhizosphere microbial communities from greenhouse at UC Davis, California, United States - 322HYB-C-3 | ecosystem: Host-associated > Plants > Roots > Rhizosphere > Soil | place... | reverse complement strand
ATTTTTTCTCGCTGCTTTTCTCCCGCTTTTCATTGCTCCGGACAGCTTCGCGCTGTCTGTTTTTCTGAGCTCCCTGTTTGTTTTGGGACTGCAAAGGTGAGGGTTTTCAGGCGCTTTTGCAAATGGTTTGGGAATGTTTTGTTTAACTTACTAGTGGTGTGGGGGTTATTTTTCGTTTGGGCTTGTATTTTATGCTGTCCGGTGGTTTAGAAGGGACGGCTCTAATGAAAACGGGGATCTGCAATCCAGCTTTATTTAGTGTTCGGGGATTGCAAATCCCTTTTATCTATTATCCGACATGACCTGGCGGAACATGTCGAACAGCTATAAGAAGCTGAAAACGTGCAGGTTATTTTTCGTTTGGGCGGTATTTTATGCTGTTCGACGGATTTGGAAGGGACGACATTAATGAAAACGGGGATCTGCAATCCAGCTCTATTTATTGTTCGGGGATTGCAAATCCCTTTGATCTGTTATTCGACATGGCCTGCGGAACCTGTCGAACAGCTGTTGTCGAACTGCTATAACGAACAGCCATAACAGCTTGCTCAATCATTAAGAAACCGCCCGGTCCTGGGCCTGTCTTTCCACCATCCAACCCGGATATTCTTTTGAAAGTGCACTTACAGCGTCTATCCTTTCCAGATCATCCGCCGACAAGCTAATATCAATTGAACGAATATTATCCCGCAACTGCTCAAGGCTCTTTGCGCCGATAATGGTGCTTGTTATATTTTTCTGCTGCCTTACCCAGGCCAGGGCAATCTGCGCAGGCGACACCTCGTATTTCTTTCCAATTTCGCTGAGCACATCTATGATATCGTACGCCTTTTCTTTATTGATAGGTGGGAAATCAAACTTGTCACGCCTGTTATCACCAGTAGATTCGCTATTCCGGGTAAATTTACCTGAAAGAAAACCGCCGGCTAAAGGACTCCAGGGCATAACTGCCAGTTTCTGATCTTCTGCTAGAGGCAGAACTTCCCGCTCTATGTCGCGTCCGGCAAGTGAATAGAAATACTGCAAGCCAACAAACTTGTTCCAGCCATGCTTCTCGGCAATTCCCAGCGCTTTCATAACCAACCAGGCTGGCCAGTTACATACGGCAATGTATCTCACTTTTCCTGTTAACACAACATCATTCAAAGCCCGCATTGTTTCGTCAACAGGAGTTTTTGGATCAACGCCATGGACGTACAGAATATCAACATGATCGAGCTGCAGGCGCTGCAGACTTTCGTCGATGGATTGAAAAATATGATAACGCGACAAACCAACATTGTTCTTGCCCTCTCCCATTTTGCCCCGGACTTTGGTTGCGATAACTAACTCGCTACGATTCAGGCCGAGATCTATTATGGATTGCCCCAGCAGTTTCTCCGACTCGCCATAAGAATAGACATTTGCTGTATCTATAAAATTTATTCCCGAGTCAACAACTTCCTTCATTAGGCTGTTCACCTCTTCCTGTTGTGCTTCTCCGATTGCTTCCCACATTCCTTTTCCTCCGAAGGTCATTGTACCGAAACAAATTTCGGACACCAGCAAACCTGTGTTTCCTAAAAAATTGTATTTCATAAAATATGGTGATTGATTTACACTTTAGGAGCCAACGTAAACAGCGAAATTTTGATTGACGCAAAGATGAAATTGACGCAAAGAAGAGAAATGAACATTAGCCCTCAAATAATTCCAGAGATACCAAACAGATAGGCCATGCAGAAAAAGAAGTGAAATCGTTCTAAGAGAATAATTAGAATCGAACCGGTCAATAGGATTAATTACTAAAAATGAAAAGGCCCGGAGTTTATATTTCCGAGCCCATTTCTTTAGTATTCGCCTTTTTAATTTATAACGATCTTCTCTTTATAAATGCCGCTATTGGTTACCAGGCTTACAATATACTGCCCGTGAGAGAGTGCGGAAAGATTAAGTTCCGCTTTATTTGATGCACCGGCGGTTTTACCTCCCAAGACTTGCTTACCTGTGTTATCAAAAACAGAATAGCTTAGAATTACATCCGCCGGGTTGCTCAGGCTTAGATTAACTACATCTTTCACCGGATTTGGATAGAATGAAACCGCTTTAAGACTATTTAAAGTTTGGATTTTAACCGACTTCACATCCGAGTAATCGAACTTACCATCAACATCTACTTGTTTGATACGATAATATAAGGTACCACTTACCGAGGCCGATGTTAAATCGCTGAAAGCATAAGAGTGCTCGGCTTCGCTGCTTCCGACTCCTTTTACGGATCCGATTGAGTAAAACTCGTTTCCGTTTTCGCTCTTCTCAATAATGTACAAAGCGTTGTTAAATTCGGTGGCTGTGCTCCAACTAAGAAACACCTTTGAATCTCTGTAAGATGCAGTGAAATCAATAAAATCAACCGGTAGCACACCGGAATTGTAAACGCTTTGGGCATAGATATCCTGATTGGTTGTACTACCACCGCGACTATCACTCCAAACAACAACTACTTTATCACCGGTTGCAACTATTCCTCCATTTTTAGTGCTACTTGCGGTAGAAACCGCCACCCCTGTTGCCGGATATTGCAAATTTCCTGAGGCGTCAACTTTCTGTACGTAATAATGCTCGGCCGTTGCAACTGATTTGCTTGCCAGTATTACAAATTCGCCCAACGTGGTTTTAGCTACGGAGAAATCTCCGTTCAAATCTACCGCATCAGAGAAGAGTTTAACATCAGCTGCATTCCAAAGTTTAGTGCCCGCGGAATTAAACCGCTGCAGATACATTCCCAGTGTTGCCGAACGCACATCTGTCCAGCCCAGAACAACACCTCCGTTATTATCGGTTTCCATTCCAACGGAATAGTCTACTGAACTACCGCCTGCACCGTTTGAGGCTACTCCGATAGAAGCATCCACCTCTATACCATAGGTGGTAGTATTAAAAGTGGAAGTTCCATTAGCCAGCACATGCTGCAGGTATAGCTTCGCTGTCGCATTATCATCAGATACTACTGCGAAGTACAAGCCTCCATTACCATCGGGTGCCCAACCGTTAACAAATGAATAGGCGCTGGTACCTGGATATTCGAGAATAAGCGTGTTTGATGGGGTTTTACGGGTACCATCGGCATTTAGCTTTTGCCAGTACATTTTTGTCGAGTTAAACGGAGTTCCGGCAATGTCTTCTTCGAAAAGAACGGTGTATCCACCAGTCGGATCATCAAAAACAGAGCCGAAGTACTCGCCCTCATGATCGGTTATAAGCAGGCCGTTTGTTGTCCATTGTGGGGCGCCGCTGGAGTTGAGTTTTTGCACAAAAATTTTGGATTTGTTTTCTTCAAACTCCATCCAGCTTAACACGAAATTGCCAGAGCTATCGGTTATTATATTGCTAAGAAACTGAAGACCATCGGCCACGCAAACCGGGGCTCCAGTATTTCCCCATAAACGCGTTCCTGCTGCGTTTATACGCTGAGCATAAATGTTGTCGGCAAAAATGAATCCTGAAGCACTCTCGTCCCAGGCAACTACTACGCCGCCATTGCCATCAGATGTGAGGATGGGGAATTGCAAAGAATTAGGCGAATCGCTAACCAGCACGCCGTCGTTCCCCCACTGTTTAATGCCTGCGGAGTTTAACTTCTGTACATAAATCTTTGAAACAAAACCACCCGATTCAGCCCAGGCGATGATAGTTCCGCCGGAGCCATCACTTATTGCTATTTCCTGCGACTCCTGATTTGCCTTTACCGATACAGGCGTATTAACTGCCGGGTTGCTACTCCATTGGGCATTTGCGAAAAGCCCGCACAAGAATAGAAGAGCGAAGAGTAGATGTTTTTTCATGATATAGAATTTTGAAAAGTTTGTTTTTTGAGGTTAGATGAGGAATTAGAAGAACAAATGAATTCCCGAAAGGGTTTATTCCTAACAGTAAAAACTTGCATTGAATTTGATTTATTTTTAGACTATAATTAACTGACGATAAAATGGTTATATTAATTCTTATACAGATAGTAATAAATCGAATTAAGCTTCCCGTCTGTAAGATTAACTGATATATGATAAGTGTGGGAGGAATCGCTAATGGCAACGAATTGCCACTGGCGGGAAAGCGTCATTCCAGGGTCGTAGGGCTTCTTCAGGTTCTTACTAAAAATGGATATCCTTTCAAATTTTTTAGAATATCCAGGAAACTGTCTGATTCGAAGAAGCTTTTGGTAGATTCCTTCTGTGGCATCGCCGGTTTTAATGTTTATCAAGGAGCTTTCTGAAGGCCAACGGTTCAGTTTCACCCCGCTGTTGGTGTAAATAGTACTTACTTTATCGTCTGCAAATGCGATCTGGATGCCGGTTGAAGTTCCAAAAGATTCATCAAGATAAATAGCATGGTACAGCGAGATTTTGTTTTCCAGATCCTCAATCTTTGAAAAGAAGTTTCCTATTACTTGTACGTTAGTAACCGGTTGCTGAAAGGATAACGTCTTAATTTTATTATACAAATCTTCTGCCGGCATTCCAATTGTCAATCCCCATTTTTCTCCGGTGGTGAGCGTATCTGATGATACAAGAACAGGAAAAACAGGTTCAATAATAATTTCCGGTTCGTCGTCTTTAAGGCAGGCTGTTAGTAAAAAAAGTGGCAGACTAAGGATCAACAGACGTTTCATATCGTTACATTTTAATAACCTTACGGATAAGGAATAGCGAACGTAACTGCCAGCAATTTTTTTATTTGCTCGTTAGGCAACAACTAATGGTGGGCGCTACAATTTTATTGTGATGTTTGGTATAGTGGGCTAAAGATACGCTCCCCTATAATTGTTCTTGACTCAAGGAACCGAAACAGACTTAGCGCTCTTAAACTTTAGGTAGGATTCCTTAATGTAAGCATACAATTCAACATCGTTCCAGACACTTACCTGCTCTGGTTTGGGCCAGAATTGATCTTTAAAGTCAAGCAGTTCATCATCTCCAATCGGAACAACTCTTTTTATAGTTAAATCATTAAAACGGGAGGCTACTTTATAAAAAGCCAGTTGTTGGTCAGCGTACTTACTCCATCTCCGGGCCCGCTTCCCATCTTTGCTCAGTAGCTCATGAAAGAAGGTTAAGGGGCTTCCGCCCACTGGTAATAATAAGCGTAAAGGTGGCTTTCCTTTATAGTAAATGCCCTTTTTCCTGAAACTATTCTCTACTTCCTTTAACTCATCTTTCATGGAGGTAGCCCGGATGGTAACTTCGGCAATTTCACTGGATTGCTGGAGATACACAATCTGGTCTTGCAAATCCTTCAGCACAATATTCTTTTTTAAATAACCCAGCACACTAAAGGAAATTGTATCAGCGGGAAGCGCCATAATGCTGAATAAACCGAGGCTATTGGTTCTTACTGTACTGTTCGTTCGTTTATTTAAAACGGTAACACCTGCCAGCCGCACACTGCTAGCTTTGCGAAGGACGGCTCCATGAACAGGACTTACAGCCTGGCCATATACTTCTATACCTAAACCGAAGTAAAGAATTAAAAGGGCAACAAATCGCAAAGGCATGGTCGAAGCTAAGTACATTTAGCGCTGAAAGTGGATTTTTAACAGAGTTTAACCTAGGGATTACAATTCCTGGCTCTTAATTAAATTAAATAGGCAGGTTCTGTGGTAAGGAACCTGCCTATTTTAATTTAATTTTTCTCGACTTCAACCCGTCGATCAGGCCAAAACAGTGTTTGATTCTGCAAGCTCTCTCAACTTATTTAATGCCCGCGGCCATGTTTCATCGAAATAAGTCAAATAGTCGGCATTCGCATCCACATCAACTGTTAGAACTGTTTCTCCGTTTTCTTCAGCAAACGAATAATTTTCTAAGGCGCCAGCCCAGCCTTCAACTTGCGGACCCTCAGTTATTTTGTTATCACCATCGACAATTCCTAAATGCTGAATAGATATAAATCGTCCGGGATCGTTTTCCTTTATAGTAGCAACCATGCCCTCCTTTTTTCCTTCTTTGTTTGTTCCGATAAAGAGAATCTCGGCCCCCTTATCCCAACTGCCTTCAAAATCAGAAGTTGGGTTAAACTCAGCCGTCCACTTTTTGTAGGTTTCTTTGCCAAGCATAGTACGGTAAACATGATCTGCACTGGCTTTAATCCGGGTTTTAAACTGTAGCTTTTCCATGGGTTTTCTTTTTTGTTTTAACAAAGGTAAGCAGGTTTTGCTTTGCTGGAGATGGTGTGATCTGACAAAATAAGGGGCTGGATGCGACATTGCAAACTCGTTTTCAACTTAATCAATTAATTGGATTTTCCTTTAAAAGGATTCCGTTGCTGCCATGGAGTTTGCTTAATATAATTAAATACGGGTTTGCATATTCTGTTTAATACCGGGCCGGAATGACGAATGTAACAGTACATTTCTGAAGGCTCTGCACCTATGTTGCTTTTCATTTCCATTGCCGTTCTGCCCAAAATTAAATTGCTCTTTCCAGCAGCAATCGCCCTTTTAACATCATCATATAAAATATTCTGATAAATGGCCAGCTGCGTGTTAAACTCGTAGTTGATTCCGAGTGCGTGAGCTTCGCAATTATCGCCCCAAAAAATAAGCGTTGAAAAAGCCACCATTTCGTTATCAAAAAAGTAAGCTATTAATTCAAAGCCATCCTTTAAATTCTGTTTTAGCTGAAACAAATAAGAAGCATCAAAATGATTTATCCTCACCTTAGCCTTATTGGCAACGTTTAGATACAAAGCCTGAATTTGATCAATATTGCTTCGAATTTCCTCTTCGGTTAAGCTTCTTCTTTCAAGGGAGGCTCCTTTATTAATTACACTTTGTGCATTCTTTCTATATTTAGAGCTCATCGCGTTTAGATAATCGTCTAAACAAGTCCATTCCGGGCGGATTTTTAAGATCATATTCGGATCGACCTTAAACTGCCGGTACTTGAATACTTTCAGGTATCGTGTCGCATTTACTTCGTCGTCATAGAAATCCTTTATCAAATTCAGGGATACTTTACCCTGCGAACTTCCCTGCTGTCTGATCTGATAGCAGGCATCAGCCAGTGCATGATATGCTTCTTCAGATGAGATTGATGAAGAATAAACAAACCCATGATTGCCACTAATATGTGTATGGCCACAAACCAGCACACGAACCTTGGCTTTATCTTTTACCGAAGTGGTTAACTTTTTGAGCTTACTTTGTCCAACAGAAGAGATTCTGTAATCCTCGCCACTTATCAAAACAATATGAATAATTGCAGCGGCAACAGGTTCTCCCCTCTTGCGAATAAGAACATAGCGGGATTGATCATTATCTTCCAAGGTATATTCAATTGCCCTTAAATAAGGATGCCGCATTAGTCCACGCGCTTCAGGTACAGCCTTGTTCCATTCCTCTTCGGGAACAGAGTCTATCGAGCGAAATATGGTAATCTCTAAGCTGGATGCGCTCCAACGGGTTTTAAAATTATCTTTTTCTTCTTTTATAGATCTGATGATCTTGCTTATTCTTTTCAAGGTTTAATAGTTTTTATTTCATCAATTTTGAATATTCTTCCAAACGTTTACGTTCAGCAGACGTCAGCCCTTCTATGCCGCTTTTGCTTATTTTATCCAGTAATCGATCAATCTCCTTCTGCCGATCAACCTTTTCTTCATTGTATTTATGATCTACCGAATAATATTTCTTGTGGGTTTTGAAGTAGAAGTTATCAATAAGAAGGAAATGTGGTTTGGTAATGATCAGGTAAATGAAAACCAATGAAGGGGTTAGGATTAAAAGAACAGGCAGGTAGTTACTTTTTATAGATTCGGGATAAAGCATAACAGCTGTTAGCATACCAATTAACGCACCTCCTAAATGTGCTTCGTGCCCAATATTATCCCTTTTCGACTTTACGCCATACATGGAATACAGGATGTACACTACGCCGTAAATCCAACCGGGGATATGTGCAGGAATTCCGAACATTCCAATTTCAATTCCCGGAAAAAGTGCAATCGAGGCGAAGATTATCCCAGATACGGCGCCTGAAGCTCCAACTGCACTATAGTCGCTATGATGTCGGTGAATATATAATGCGAGGAGATTCCCCCCTATCAAACTTGCAAAATAGATTAACAGGTAGGTTCCTGAACCGAAGATAATTTCGATGGGTCCAGAAAATGCATAAAGACTTAGCATATTAAACAGCAGGTGTAACCAATCGACATGCAAGAATCCGGATGTAATCAATACCTTATAGTCTTTGTCTAAGGTTAATTTTTCGATCTCAAATTTATACTTCTCAAAAAAAGTCCGGTCTGTAAATCCTTTGTAAGAAAAAATGCAGTTGATCAAAATGATCAGTACTCCGATAATTTCATTGTTAGCCATAGTTTAAATTGCAATAATCCCCTTTCTTAATATTCGATGCGTTTTCTTGCCGAGGCAGTTCGTAAAAAACGGCAAGGAAGGCTATTTCAAATGTAAAGAGCTTTAATCAATTTTTCGAACATTTTAAGCAGATACACAGCTCGGTTGAACCTATAAGCTTCTGGTTCTTATAGATTTTTACTTTTTCCAATTTTGACTTCTCCGGACCTGTAAAGATTTAAAGCCTTTTGAATAACGGCTACAATCCGGCTTAATGGAAGATCTTCGTCAGGATCTAACAACATAATCTTCATTCGGGAACGGGCTTCCTGAATAAGAAATGGCTCATTAAAATATTTACCTTCTACAATGCCTATATAAGGCTGCTTGTACTTTTTGTGTACCCATAAATAGCAAAACATCTTATCCTTATAACAGAAAAAGGGCATGCCATATTTCCATGTGGCGGTAACATGCGGGTCTTGCCGGAGGATAATTTCCCGCAATGCCAATAATGTGCCTTTTGTGGGCTCTTGCTGTTTAAAATAAAAGCTGTCGGGCTCTTGCATATTCTGTGAGAATCAAATGAGAATCGTCGTATCAAACTCAATCGCTCATGCTTCAATCCCACAAAATACACCTTTACCTCGAAGTATGCCAACTAATAACAATCATTAATTAGACCATTTCCGCTCCTCCTTAAAGCTGTTATCTTTGGGAATTTACAACCTGGAAGTTCATGACCGCCGAAACCGCAATAACTGCTTATATCAACAAATTTGTTCCTTTAACTGATGAGGAAGCCACCCTGTTTTATGCTGCGTTTAAGGAGATGCGAATTAAAAAAAGGGCGTTCGTTATTCAGCCTGGCTTCCCGGTTCCTTCTCGCTATTATGTATTGAAAGGATGTTTAAGAGCTTTTGCAGTAACCGAAGACGGCACAGAGCATACTATTTCTTTTGCTATTGAGGATTGGTGGATAACAGATTACAACAGCTATTTGTATCAGCAGAATGCCACTATGTTTGTTGCGGCACTGGAAGATTGCATCGTTTTACGACTTGACTTTGCCACAGAACAAGAATTAAAAGCATCTAACCCAAAGTTCGAGCGATTTTTCCGCATCATTGCCGAACGGGGGCTCGCCTATCAGCAACGACGGGTAATTTCTAACCTTACGCTTAGCGCCGAAAAACGATACGCCCAGTTTCTCGAAAGATATTCAGCCATAGCCCAGCGAGTGCCTCAATATACGCTGGCATCTTTCCTCGGCATCACTACCGAATATCTTTCAAAACTCAGAAATAATAAGGTTAGCACGAAAGTTCGGCCGAAGAAAACTTGAAGTAGTTCAATCAAATTTCCTAAACCAGTTCATTGAAAGAGGGCTTTTCGTCTACCGATCTTTGATTCGTTGCCATAGAGAAAAAAGTAACCGACATCAACTCATTGCAGAAAAAAGATTTAATTATGGAAAGCTATCAAAAACCTCAGTTAACAACTTCAATATTGTGGCTAATGGCCATATCTTCCGGTTTGGTTGTTGCCAACATTTACTATAATCAGCCACTTCTTTCCTTAATAGCTTCAGAGTTTCGTACTTCCCAAGCCGCCGTGAGCAAAATTGCCATGCTTACCCAGGTAGGCTATGCCGCCGGATTATTACTTATTGTTCCGCTTGGCGATCTTTTGCCTCGTAAACGTTTAATTGTAATTGATTTTGTGCTTATTATCGTATCCGTTTTAGGGATGGCGACTAGTAATTCGCTGATTTTACTTTATGTATTCAGCTTCTTAATTGGTTTAACGGGAGTTATTCCGCAGGTATTTATTCCACTTACGGCAAGTCTGACTCATGCTGAAAAACGGACGCAGGCCATTGGATTGGTGATGAGTGGCTTATTAATAGGAATTTTAGGATCGAGGGTAATAAGTGGATGGATAGGTAATTTGTATGGCTGGAGAACAGTATTTTATGTTGCCGCATCGCTGATGCTTATTCTTTGGTTGCTTATAATCCGGAAATTACCAGAGGTACAACCCGGATACAAGGGCAAATACTCTTCGCTGATGAAATCAGTTTTTCATTATGCGAGAACAGAACCTCTGCTTCAGGCGGCTTCACTTAGGGGCGGATTGCTGTTTGCGTCCTTCAGCGCTTTCTGGACTTCGCTAATATTTCTACTAGCGGAGGCTCCCTTTCATGGAGGAAGTGCACTTGCTGGCTCCTTCGGCATATTAGGAATATTGGGAGCCATAATGGCCGTTTTTGTAGGAAAGCTTAGCAAGAAATTTCGAGCAAACAACTTTCTAACGGCTTTGCTGCTGGTTTTTATTCTTTCCTGGCTGATCTTCGGATTATACGGACATACTTACACCGGACTAGTTATCGGTATTATTGTATTGGATGTTGCTTTGCAGGGCGCTCATATCATGAACCAGTCATCTATATTTTCTCTCCACCCGCAGGCAAACAATCGCATAAATACGGTTTATATGACTACCTATTTTCTTGGTGGCGCACTTGGCACTTTCCTGGCTGGCTTGGGCTGGCAGTGTATGGGTTGGAACGGCGTTATTGCAACTGGAGTTGGATTAAGTTTATTAGCACTCTTCGTTCATCTAACTTATTATAAAAAACAAGAAAAGGTATTAGTTCCCGACTTAGAAGTTGTCTGATTAAAGGCTCTTAACAGCACTTGGCTCCCTGTACGATTCGGCTGCTGAGAAGCGGGTCGACATAATCCTTCGATCAGCGCGGGGTTAAAGGAGATGATTCCACGGGGAACTGTTGCTCCAATAATTGAGATTCTATTAGAGGCATTGTATGTGCGCAGCAATGAATCCAGGCGGAATCTATCTGCAAAAAAATAGCGCTAGCATCCGGCATAACCAGACGCTGCGCTTTCTACAACATGCTAAGCTCGTTAGATCAGCCTAAAGCTTGATTACTTTGTGTATATAAGTGTCTGATGCATTTTTAACTGTAAGAAAATACGTACCGGCATTTAAGCCCTGAAGGTTTACTTCTGTGGTTTGGGTGTTGATGCTTCCCATACTTTGAACCTTGCCCGTAATATCAGCAATTGAATAAGATGCTGCTGAAAGATTGGCAACGTTAATGATCACTTTTTCTGCAGCCGGATTTGGGAACACATTAAATGCGATTCCCATCTTAGCCGTTCTCACGGTTAAAATAGCAGAAAACGAAGGCTCGCCATTTTTATCCACCTGCTTTAAGCGGTAGTAAACCTGAGAGTAGCTTTCGGAAATATTAACATCTGAATAGGTATAGTAATTTACAGAAGTGCTATTTCCTTTGCCAGCCACATCAGCGATCGATTTAAAGGTAATGCCATCTTCGCTTTTAAGGATTTCGAAATGATCGTTATTAAGTTCGGATAAGGTTTTCCAGCTCAATAACACTTTTCCATTGCTGTAAGATGCATTGAAATCGCTCAGCTCGACAGGTAAAGTTGTACCGTTCGGAGAGATCACCTGCTGGAAAAGATCTGTTTGAGAATTATTTATTCCACTCCAGAAAACATTGATCGTGTTATTTACGGCCACAACGGAAATTTCATCTTTATAGCCACTTCCTGCCGTATTGTCTACCAAAACACCATCAGTTGGCCACTGAACAATACCTGTTGAGTTTATTTTTTGTGCATACAGCGAATTTCCATTGCTCATTACACCAGAGACCACAAAAATAAAATTACCACTCTGATCTCTCGTACCTGCCACTCCCCCAATGGGAGAAACGCCGCTTGGTTTGATAACAGCATCGTTAGTCCACAATTTTGTTCCGGCCGAATTATAATGTTGCGCATAAAAGCCATAATCTACCGCTGCAATCTGGCTTATTCCTTTCTGGCGTACGTTTGAAATCTGCGACTGGGAGCTTCTGCTGTCTTTCCAGCCTACCACAACTCCACCCGCATTATCCGATAGTAGCATTGCTCCTCCTGCTGTTTGTGCATCCACAATCTGCCCGTATGGCAAACTAAATGCTAAGGTTCCGTTGCTTAAAACATGCTGTAAATAAAGCTTGTTGCTGTCGCCTTCGTCGGTAAATAAAATATAAATGCCTCCGTTTGCATCATTAACAATCTGCTCAGAACCTATATAAATACTCGCAGCCGAACCAAATGTGTAGATCTTGGTACCGGCAGTATCCAAAAGCGCTTGCCCTGATCCATCCAAACGTTGAATATAAATATCATCTACGGAGGTGAAAGCTGTATCTAGCGGAACTTTTTTTCTTGCAGAAAAAAGCAAGGTTACTTCGCCGTTATCCGCCGAAAAAATTTTTCCAAGGGAAGCCTGCGGTTTACCTGTTATACGGATAGGGTTGCCTT
>Ga0307408_100002560_pt1 | contig 12698 bp, 10 predicted proteins | sample 322Cmetagenome_FD_202116 | JGI IMG/M metagenome (GOLD analysis project Ga0307408, IMG submission 202116) | Maize rhizosphere microbial communities from greenhouse at UC Davis, California, United States - 322HYB-C-3 | ecosystem: Host-associated > Plants > Roots > Rhizosphere > Soil | place... | reverse complement strand
ACTGACCAGCAAGGTGATCAGCCAGGACAACTTCGCTCAGCTGAAAGTCACGGCCCAGAGCGTTCAGGTAACGTTTCATGACCGTGACGGCGCTCCGTTGGAGGTCGTCGATATACCGCTGCGCTGACCGGCGGCAGGCCAATGAAGACCTCTGATCGGTTGGCAACTGGAGAAATCCCTTTGTCGGCCGATAAAAGGTTTATAGCACTTGGCCTTCATGTCTCTTGTCAGCCAGTGCCGCAATGATGCAACCTTGCGGCAATCCGTAATGACGAGGGCGTCAGCCCGGCGCGATCAGCATTTTCGAAGCGAGTTTCCCCCATGAAAAGCCAACCCGATGCCGCCAGCCGTATGGCGGCCGAGGTAGTGACGCAGTTACCGGTGCCCTCGCGGCTCGGTATGCTGCGTTTCGAACGGCTGAATGAAGCAAGCTGGGCGCTGCTGTTCCTCGACCCCAACTGCGAACGCTACTTCGGCCTGCCGGCCGTGGAACTGTGCTCACTGGTCAGTTCGCCATACGCCAGCCTGATGGAGCCGGAAGCGCGCTATCAGTTGCATGACGCAATCCAGCAGCAACTGGCCCAGGCGTCCCACTACCTGATCCGCTATACGTTGCACACAGCCAAGGGCCCGATGAACCTGCTGGAGACCGGTGAGGCCTACAGGCAGCACAATCGTCACCTGCTGCGCGGCTATCTGTTGGTCGTCGACGACCTGCTGCAAGACGAGCCGTCCTTGCCGGCCGTCGATCTGGAAACCCAGAACTCGCGACTGCAGATTGCCCTGGAACTGAACCAGCGCGCCCAGCAGGAACAGCTCCAGCACCTGGACCGGGTCCGCGCCCAACAAGACTTGATCCTGCTGCTGACCCGCCAGCGCTACAGCGCCAACAACTCGCTGCAAGAAGCCGCCGAACTGATCACCCGCAGCGCCTGTGACATCTATCAGATCGACTGCGCAAGCATCTGGAACCTGGAAGACGGCAAACTGGTGCCGATCTCGGCCTATAACCGCGCCTCCCAGGGCTACTTCCTTCCGGACGTGATCAACGCCGACGAATTTCCGAATTACATGGAAGCACTGCAGACCTGCCGAGCCATCGATGCGCACAATGCGATGCGCGACCCACGCACCCGGGAAATGGCCGAGAACCTGCGGGCCCGCGACGTCAACGCCATTCTCGACGCCAGCATCCGGATCGATGGCCAGGTGGTCGGCGTCCTGTGCCTGGAACAAGTGGGCGTCACCCGCGCCTGGCAGTCGGACGAAATCGCCTTCGCCGGTGAACTGGCGGACCAATTCGCCCAAGTCATCAACAACCACAACCGCCGCACCGCCACCAGCGCCCTGCATCTGTTCCAGCGCGCCGTGGAACAGAGCGCCAACGCGTTCCTGCTGGTCAACTGCGACGGCGTGGTGGAATACGTCAACCCGAGCTTCACCGCCATCACCCAGTACACCACCGAGGAAGTGCACGGCCAACGGCTGTCCGAGCTGCCAGCCCTGGAGAACCTCAGCGAGCTGCTGTTCGATGCGCCCTCAGCCCTGGCCCAGAGCAACAGCTGGCAGGGCGAATTCAAGAGTCGGCGCAAGAACCTCGAACCCTACTGGGGCCAGCTGTCGATTTCCAAGGTCTATGGCGACAATCGCGAACTGACGCACTACATCGGCATCTACGAAGACATCACCCAGACCAAACTGGCCCAGCAGCGCATCGAGCGCCTGGCCTATACCGACAACCTGACCAACCTGGGCAACCGACCGGCGTTCATTCGCAACCTCGATGAGCGCTTCGCCCGGGACAGCGACTCGCCCATCAGCCTGCTGCTGGTGGACATCGACAACTTCAAGCGCATCAACGACAGCCTCGGCCACCAGACCGGCGACAAACTGCTGATCAGCCTGGCCCGGCGCCTGCGCAACAGCCTGAGCCCCAGCGGCAGCCTGGCGCGCTTCGCCAGTAACGAATTCGCGGTACTGCTGGACGACACCGACCTTGAGGCCGGGCAACAGATCGCCAGCCAGTTGCTGATGACACTCGATAAGCCGATGTTCGTCGATAACCAATTGATCAGCGTGACCGGCTCCGTGGGCCTGGCCTGCGCGCCGCTGCACGGTCGCGACCCGCAGACGCTGATGCGCAACGCCGGCCTTGCCCTGCACAAGGCCAAGGCCAACGGCAAGCATCAGGTCCAGGTGTTCACCGAGGCCCTGAACGCCGAGGCCAGCTACAAGCTGTTCGTGGAAAACAACCTGCGCCGGGCCCTGACCCAGAATGAACTGGATGTCTTCTACCAGCCCAAGCTCTGCCTGCGCAGCGGTCGCCTGCTGGGCATGGAGGCGCTGCTGCGCTGGAACCACCCCGAGAAGGGCATGATCCGCCCGGACCAGTTCATCAGCGTGGCCGAAGAAACCGGCCTGATCATCCCCATCGGCAAATGGATCGCCCGCCAGGCCTGCCGTATGAGCAAACAGCTGACCGCCGCCGGCCTGGGCAACCTGCAAGTGGCGATCAACTTGTCACCCAAGCAGTTTTCCGATCCGGACCTGGTGGCCTCGATTGCCAGCATCCTCAAGGAAGAACAATTGCCCGCGCGGTTGCTGGAGCTGGAACTGACCGAAGGCCTGCTGCTCGAAGCGACCGAAGACACCCACCTGCAGCTCGACCAGCTCAAGCGCCTGGGCCTGACCCTGGCGATGGATGACTTCGGCACCGGTTATTCGTCCTTGAGCTATCTGAAGAAATTCCCGATCGACATCATCAAGATCGATCGCAGCTTCATCCATGAGATCCCGGACAACCAGGACGACATGGAAATCACCTCCGCGGTGATCGCCATGGCCCACAACCTGAAACTCAAGGTCGTGGCCGAAGGCATCGAAACCGCCCAGCAGCTCGCCTTCTTGCGCCGCCATCGCTGCGACGTCGGCCAAGGCTACCTCTTCGACCGGCCGATCCCCGGCACAGAGCTTATCGAGAAGCTCAAGCGCTACCCGCGCGGCCCGCTGGTCTGACAGTCGCTTATAGCTTGCGGCGGCTTTTCTGAGGCACACTGACGGTCTATTTCGCTCAACTCAATCTGACTGAGAGGACTGATGATGGTCTTGCGCTCGGAAATCCTGGTGAACAAAAACGTGCTCCCTACTCCCGATCAAGCTCTTCCCGGCCGTGAAACCCCGATGGCCGTGCCGGAAAAACACTTCGTCCACGACGCGCCGCTGCTGGGCCCGTTTGCCATGGACGTGGATTTCGCCATCTTCGGCCTCGGCTGCTTCTGGGGCGCGGAGCGCAAGTTCTGGCAACGTGAAGGCGTGGTCAGTACGGCGGTGGGATATGCGGGCGGCTTTACGCCGAACCCGACCTATGAAGAGGTCTGCTCTGGCCTGACCGGCCACAGCGAAGTGGTGCTGGTGGTCTACGAGCCGGCGAAGGTCAGCTACGAGCAGCTTCTGAAAATGTTCTGGGAACTGCACAACCCGACCCAGGGCATGCGCCAGGGAAATGACATTGGCACCCAATATCGCTCGGTGATCTATTGCACCACGCCCGAGCAACTGGAAGCGGCGAAGAACAGCAAGGACGTGTTCCAGGCTGAGCTGAACAAGGCCGGTAAAGGTGAAATCACTACCGAAATCGACGAGGCGCCGACGTTCTACTTTGCCGAGGCGTATCACCAGCAATACCTGGCCAAGAACCCTGAGGGGTATTGCGGGATTGGCGGCACGGGCGTGACTTGCCCGATCTGACGTTCTGGTCCTGAAAAGCTTCGCGAGCAAGCCCGCTCCCACAGGTCCGGTGGCGTACACAACTCTTGCGTACGCCTCAGATCCCCATGTGGGAGCGAGCTTGCTCGCGATAGCGGTGGATCTGGGGCGGTGATGTTGGATGTGCCGCCGCCATCGCGAGCAAGCTCGCTCCCACAGGGGCCCGGGGCGGACACAGATGTTGCGTACACCTCGACACCCCATGTGGGAGCGGGCTTGCTCGCGAAGGCGTCCTGCCTGACGACCTGAATGCATCGGCTCAGCGATCAGCTTTCAGCGATCAACCAATCCATCTGCCAGCCACCCTGGGTCTGCCCAAGCTTCTTCGACAACCACGGCAGCAACTCACGCAACTCTTCCTCAAGCCCCCATGGCGGGTTGGCGATGGCCAGGCCGGAGCCGTTCAGGCTGTTGGGCGTGGCCAACGGATGCACGAGCAACTCCACCCGCAACAACTTCGGCGCGCCTGTGCCCGCCAGGTCCTGATAGAAACGACGCAACATGCGTTGGTCTTTCACGGGATACCAGATCGCCGCCACCGTCTGGCGCATCCGGCCGATGGCCTCCTTGAGCGAGGCGGCGCAACGCTGCATCTCGTCAAGCTGTTCGAACGGCGGATCGATCAGCATCAGCGCGCGCTTCTCTGCCACCGGCAGCAACGCACGAGGAACGTGCCAGCCTTCGCCCAGATGCACCGCCACGCGACGATCACCCTTCATGTTGTCCTTGAGCAGCACGCCGTCCTCCGGATGCTTCTCGTTGAGCAACACCCGATCCTGCGACCGGGTCAGGCGCCGCGCCAGCTCCGGTGAGCCAGGGTAATAGCGCAACTGGCCGTCCGGGTTCATCTCGTGCAGCACCTTCATGTAATCGGCGGTCAGGGGCGGCAGGTCGTCCTGATCCCATAACCGCGCGATGCCTTCCAGGTATTCACCGGTGCGATTGGCCTGGTCGCCCTGCAAATCGTAAAGCCCGATGCCCGCGTGGGTATCGAGGTAGGCGAAGGGCTGCTGCTTGCGCGACATCAAGGCGATGAGACGAGTCAAGGTCAGGTGTTTGAACACATCGGCGTGATTGCCGGCGTGGAAGGCGTGGCGATAATTCATGGCGGCTCCTGCGAAGGGCGACGAGTTTACCTCGAAGCGCGCCGAACGTCAGGGGTTCGCGGCCGAGCGGCAGAACCGCCCGCCGTGGCGAAGGAGCTTGCTCCCGCTGGGCTGCGCAGCAGCCCCTTTTCCATCCGGCCGCCCGCTACCGGTCCGAACCTACACCGTCCTACGCTCATCCCCTATCGGAACTACAACGGAAGGCTACAGTGCCTTGCGCCGTTGCCTACAACTAAGCCAGAATCCGCCGGCTTGTGCGCCTTGGAGGCCACCGGTACTTTGATTCCGTCACTGCCCATCAGTGATCGGGTTTAGTAGCTCGGTATTCCAAGGTGCTCACCGCTCCATTCAGCTGGGTGTTTTTTACCTGTGCTCAATGGTGGCTGTGCGCAGGGCGCCCTCGGGCGCGCCGGTTCCTTGGATCCCCGGTCTACTAACCTGCGTACAGCTGCCGCCCATCTCGTTTAGTAGCGGATTGGCAGTGGCTCCAACTTAAGGATCCAAGACTATGTCCAAGCCAACGCCGAATCCCCCGAAAGACCACATTTCCCGCACTCAATCGACCAACGCCAAGAAACTCGACGAAGCCGCCACCCGCGCCCTGGACTATTACCTGAAGCCAAAAGCTGAGAAAAAAATGTCCAACACCCCTGATACCCTTTTCGTCATCGCCCCTGACATCGACGCCGAATGCCTGCTCGCCAACCTCAGCGAAACCCTGGCCTCGGCCAACGCCATGGTCAGCGACCTGGCCTTCGACCTGGACGGTTCCCGACGACATATCGCGCTGGGGGTGCAACAGATGATCGAGTTGAGCCAGTTGCTGGCGAACCGGGCATTGGATGTGGTTGACCCGAGATAGGGTCTGCGGTCCTGGGTTTGCTCGATAACAAATGGACAAACCCGGGCAGCTATATGGCGCGAGTGGGATTCAGTGAATCGACACGTACCCGGACAGGAGCAACAAAAACCGAGCCCGCGCGTGATATAGAAATCGGATCGACACGGCAGCAAGCCCCCTCCCACCGAACCGAACTATCACCGAACCCAACCTACCCATTTGCCTAATCCGGTCATGGAAAACAGGAAAAAACCATTAACCAGCCCAACTAAATAAATAAACTGTATCTTTCGTCTCAATCGCGCTGAAAACTCCTTGTAATCCTCGCAATCCAACTCACCACTCTTCAAAGCGCGCGATGAGAACAGAAGAGTAGCACCCACGCTGATCATCAAAAAAAACCGGGAGCAAGGATCTCTACCATTAAATATCCTTCGCGACAAAAAGAACCTGCTCCGGCTAAAACCAGAAACGATCTCATCCATTCGAAAATATGTAAAATACAATAACAGGACGACGACTATAAGCTCTACCAACATAATTATTCCGACGCTCAGGAAATACAGCAATTCAATATCGCTTCTCACCAGTAAGTACCTCCCTGGGATCTGCCTGCTTCATCATCGAGCCCCTTCCTCACCCTGAGATACCAGTCACACCGGCTGGCCCAATGTCGTTATTCCATTACTCGCGCTTGGCATCGGATTATTTCAGCCAACCTGCCACTACCCCAACCACACCTACACCCAATAAAAATACGGCTCCCACCAACCCCACTGAGTAAAGAAACCTAACCACCCTGAGCAGGCTTTTTGGAAAATATATAAAATCCTCTCGACTCAACTCGCCTTGTTTGATCGCTCGCTCAGGAAACAGCAAGAAAGCACCGACACTTAACATCGTAAAGTAGTCACCAAGCACTCCTTCACCCACCGCCGTCCGCCTCCGCCTTAGACCGCTTGAGCTGTGCAGCGCCCCAAACACCTCATCCTTTCGAAAGAAAACCAAATATATTTGCCCAACGAAAAATACCGCACCCAGCAAAAAATCCCTCCTCCCGCGACAAGCAAAAAATTAGTTTCCTGCTCACTTCTCATTTGGTTATTCCATCGTAAATAATCTCTCCGGCGCCTTCTCCGACATCGGCCATCCACTTGATCTTTTGAATATACAAACTACGACTTAAATTCCTTAGCAACTCATTCATTCGAAAAAATATCAGATACAAGCCACAGAACACAACGACTAAAGTTGAAGCCAAAACAAACACCCAGAACAATGCATAAATTTCTTTTTTGCGCACTCATCCAGCCTCCACCCGCTACGTCTCCAAGTTTTTTCCAGCTTCCATAACTGAACAGCGGACGTTTATGGCTTTAATATCCAACCCATATTTTTCCCGACCTCAACTAATAGATACATCAATCCCAACAGGAAAATTGCACCCAACGTACCCCCCCTAAACAGCCAAACAATTTTTCTGGGCAACTCATTGAAATCTTGTTGGTCTAACAGTCCCTTTTTTATCTGTCCGCTCGGAAACGTCACCATTGCAGACATAATAGCCAGTATTAAAAAGCCCCCCCAGAACGTCCCCAAAAGCCAGCGCATGGAACTAATCGCTTTAGACCGCTTAAAAAAACACATAAAAACAGCCAGTCGAAATGCAGCCAAATAAAAATAGACACCTGCAACAAACAGAATAATAAAACCCACCAAAACGAGTGCAACCTTATAAGCATCAACCCAAAGAGCCATTACTTATTAGCCTCGTATATTATTTCGCCAATTCCTTCTCCTGCCATCGCCCCTATTTCTCCGCCCACTAATGTTGACGATCCAACAACGATGGCACAAATAACTCCTCCCCATCCAAGCGAGCCGGCCCCAATAGCAACACAAACGCCGGCTCCACCTAGAGTGCCTACAGCGCCACCCCCAAGCGCACCACTAAACTTCCCAGCCTCAGTAAACTTAACCCGCTCACATTCCTCCGCACTGCCCACCCGACACGTCTCCTTCACCTTCAACCCCCAAGCCGCCGCCCCCAACCCAATTCCAATCCACCCCCCAGCCTTGATGTACTTACTGGCCCGACTCACCCCCTCGATATGCGTTGCATACCCCGGAATCCCACCCGCCACCCCAGCCTTGCTCCAGTGATGCACCAGGCTGCGATTGGAAATTCCCAGCGCACTCTTGAGCTTTGGATGGCTGGGAATGCCCGTGCCCTTGCGCACCAACGGCCCGAGGCTGTTGTCGATTTGGCCCATCAGGCGTTTGCGTTCGGCGAAGAAGTCGGCGCCTTGCAACTTCCCGTGTTTGTCGAAGGTGCGCTGGTGCAGTTGTTCCAGCTCCACCATGTTGCTTTTCAAGCTGCCCAGGTGCTGGCCGAACATGGCTGCGCCGATGCCCACCGAGGTGGACCCTTTGGCGAGGAACGATTCGATTTCACCGTGGTGCTGCGCCATGAAATCCGCTTCGGCGTCGCTCATGGGCGCCAGCGCTTCGTTGACCTTCTGGGCGGCCTCCATCAGCAGCGCTTCTTCACGGGTGCATTGGGTGTTTTGTGGGTCGCTCAGGACGATGAGCTGACCGGGTTTGACCGCGTCGCCCAGTTGCGGATTCAAGCGGTTGAAGTTGGACGGGAGCGAGACACCTGACTCCATGAACAACCACCGCTCCAGTTCCGAGCGGGGCATGGCCCGTTCGACGATGTGGAAACCCGGTTCTACGCTTTTTGCCGAGTCCGGCGCTGGGGCCTGGCGCTTGGACTGCCCACCGGGCGGCGACAGGTCGCAGGCGCCATCCTTGCAACGCTCGCACTCCTCGCAGAACGGTGCGGGGCTTTTCAGGCTTTGGATCTGGGCATGGGAGAGGCGCGGGGCTGGGGCGGCGGTGAGTTTTTCCAGGGCACCCGGCGCAACGGGGTCGGCGCTCGTTGCGACCATCGGCGCTCCGCCGACCTGGATCGGCACGCTGCTGAAGATTCCGCCCGGGCCGATGTTGATCCAGTGCCCGCCGGCCTGGACGGTCGCGCTGGCACCCGCCTCCAGCACGACTTGCTGACCAGCGCTGACACTGAATCCCCCGGCGGCGTTGAGGGCCTGGTTGGCGACGCGGATGTGCCGATCGCCGGTCACCATCAGGTGATCGTCCTGGCGAACTTCAACCTGGCGTCGACCTTCAGTGGTGCGCTGCTCGCCGCCCTTGAGTTCGTGCCGGGACAAACCACTGACAACGATGCTGCGCTCATGATCGACCTGCACACGCTGGTCATGCAGCACATGCTGGGTCCAGTTGCGCTGCGCCCGCAGGTAGATTTCCTCGGCGCCCTTGCGGTCTTCGATGCGCAATTCGTTGTAGCCACCGCCGCCGGGGCTGCTCTGGCTGCGCAGGATACTGCGAGTCTTGTCCGCCGGCAGGTCGAGGGGCACCGGGTTGGCACCGTTTGGCAAGCAGCCCACCACCAACGGTTTGTCGACGTCGCCGTCCATGAACCCGACAAGGACCTCCATCCCTACCCGAGGGATCATCACACTGCCATAGCGATCGTGCGCCCAACCGGTCGCCACGCGTAGCCAACAACTGGAATGCTCGTCGCGCTCGCCGTCACGGTCCCAGACCAGTTGCACCTTGACCCGCCCGAACTCATCGCAATGGATCTCGCTGTCCACCGGTCCCGTCACCACCGCCGGCTGGAAACCGTTGACGGACGGCTTCTTGTGCTGCAACGGCGGACGAAAGAAAACCTCCCACGGCGTTGCGAGGAAGGCGTTGCGGTAGCCTTGGAACTCATCCCGGCCGGCGGAGGCGGTTTCTTCCAGCACTTGCGGTTGTCGACCATGGTGATCGACCTGCGTCAGCAACCACAGGTCGTTCCATTGCGTGCGCGGGTGCTCTTTGATGCGCATGAAATGCCCGCTGACAAAAGCGCTGTCATCGCAGTCGCCCTCTGCCAGATGCCCGTCGGCGCCATGCCGTTCGAGGGTCCGCCGGACCGAATGCTTGCCATCGTCGCGGTCGGTGAACTGACCTGGGTAGTGATAGTTTTCCAGCGTCGGAAGTCTCTGGCTGTCGAGATTGGCCTGCAATAGCAGGCCAGGCTTGCGAAAGTCATAGCCGCGCAATGTCACGGCCGTGGTGCCGGTCTGGAGCCGCACCGCCAAGCGCTTGATGGCCGGCTCGACGGCGGCCATGCCACTGCCAGGCAGATACAACGTGGATTCGGGCAAGCGCGAGAACACCGTCTGGTCATCACCGAACACCAGCAGATGGCCGTCAGGGCTGTGGCGGAAGTGGTAATGAATGCCGACTTCGGCGCAAAGACGCTCAATGAAAACCAGGTCGCTTTCGCCGTACTGCACGCAATATTCACGCTCGGGATATTGTCCGCCAAGGCTGAACAGGAAGGCATCGGCCAGGATGCCGTGGTCCTTCAGGACGAGGGCCACGATATCCGGCACGCTCAGGTGCTGGAAAATCCGTTGGTTGATGCGATGACGCAAGTACGCCAGGCGAGGCACCAGCGTGATTTGATAGCGGGTCAGCCGCTTGCCCGAGTCGCCTTGGGCCACAGCATAGACCTGGCCGTGAATGCCACCGCCCCGGTCATCGAAGCCCAGGAAAGCCTGGCGATGAAGCAGTTCCTCCAGCGGCAGGTCAGGCCGCTCGCTGACCAGCTCCAACTCGAAGCAGTAAGGCTGGCTGATGGCTTCCTTGCCTTTGAACTCAAGCACCTTGAGGTCGTTTGGCCCGCTGTCGAGCGTCAGCGTGAAACGCGGTAGGTTGGCAGGCGCGAACATCCGATGTGCCTCTGCGAAATAAAGGCGGGCGATTGTGCATGACTCATTGAGCGAGTTGACCGGATGTCATGAAAAACAGATTTCCCCTACATCCAAGAGGCTAAAAGCTGCGGAGCGCGTTGCAATTTCTGATAGACACGCCTGCCTAAAGTCTTCGTACGAAAGAATCAGCGGCTTCTTATAAGACAGCGGGCCTTGTATCGCGCAAAGCCGTGATAACGTCCCTCCGTCGTAAAAAGCCAAGGACGCACCCCATGACAATCCGCTACACGAAAATCGCAATGATCCTGGCACTTGCCGCTTTCGCCTTCCTGACTGTGTTCAACAATGTCACGGACTACAGCTCCAACTTCAATTTCGTCCAGCATGTGCTGAGCATGGACACCACCTTTCCCGACAATGCCGCCCGGTATCGCACCATCGACGAGCCCTGGATGTGGCACGGTGCTTATTGGCTGATCATCCTCGGCGAAGCGATGACCACGGTGTTGCTGGCCTACGGCGCGCTGAAACTCTGGCGGGCACGCAGGGCGGATGGCCTGGCTTTCAATCAAGCCAAGGGGTGCGCCGTCGTCGGGCTCACGGTGGGATTCTTCGTCTGGTTTTTCGGCTTCATGGTCGTCGGCGGCGAGTGGTTCCTGATGTGGCAATCCGAGACCTGGAATGGCCAGGATGCTGCGTTCAGGTTCTACATGGCGCTGTTGGGCGTGCTGATCTTTCTCAACCAACCCGACACCCTGGACCATCAGCCATAAAAAACGGCCCGTTTCCAATGGAGACGGGCCGTTTTCTAGTTCTTTGCGCAAGCCATCACAGGCTCGCCAAGAGCCTTACTGATTCAAGCGGAAATCTTTCTCAGCCGCTTCGAAGCGCTGCAGCATGCCGGTGGTAGGCGTGCCCATCTTGCTGACGAAATAGATGGCCAGGCTGGCGAAGATAAAGCCCGGGATGATTTCGTACAGGCCCAGCAGCTCGAAATGCTTCCAGACGACGACGGTGATCGCACCGACCAGGATACCGGCCAGGGCACCGTTGCGAGTCATGTTCTTCCAGACTACCGAGATCAGGACAACCGGACCGAAGGCGGCACCGAAACCGGCCCAGGCGTAGCTCACCAGGCCCAGAACGCGGTTTTGCGGGTTCGCGGCCAAGGCGATGGCGATCAGCGCCACCAGCAGCACCATGGCACGGCCGACCCAGACCAGCTCCACCTGGGATGCACTCTTGCGCAGGAAGGTCTTGTAGAAGTCTTCGGTCAGTGCGCTGGAGCACACCAGCAACTGGCAGCTCAGGGTGCTCATGACGGCCGCCAGGATGGCGGACAGCAGCACGCCTGCAACCCATGGGTTGAAGAGGATTTTCGCCAGTTCGATGAATACGCGCTCAGGGTTTTCAGTCACCGGACCGGCCAGGTCAGGATGCGCCGAGAAATACGCGATACCGAAGAAACCGACGGCCACGGTGCCGCCCAGGCACAGGATCATCCAGGTCATGGAGATGCGACGCGCCTTGGCGATCGACTTGACCGAGTCTGCCGCCATGAAGCGCGCCAGGATGTGCGGCTGGCCGAAGTAGCCCAGGCCCCAGCCCATCAGCGAGATGATGCCGATGAAGGTGGTGTTTTTCAGCATGTCGAACGAAGTCGGATCTTTCGCTTCGATGGCCAGGAACGTGGTATCGACGCCGCCAGTAGCCAGCAGCACGATGATCGGGGTGAGGATCAAGGCAAAGATCATCAACGTCGCTTGTACGGTATCGGTCCAGCTCACCGCCAGGAAACCACCGATGAAGGTGTAGGCGATGGTCGCGGCGGCACCGGCCCACAGCGCGGTCTCGTAGGACATGCCGAAGGTGCTTTCGAACAAGCGGGCACCGGCGACGATGCCGGACGCGCAATAGATGGTGAAGAACACCAGGATCACCACCGCAGAGATAATCCGCAGCAGGCCGCTGGTATCTTCAAAACGGCTGGAGAAATAGTCCGGCAGCGTCAACGCATCGCCGTTGTGCTCGGTCTGGACCCGCAGGCGACCGGCGACGAACAGCCAGTTCAAGTAGGCACCGATGATCAGGCCGATGGCGATCCAGCTTTCCGACAGGCCGGACATGTAGATTGCGCCAGGCAAACCCATCAACAACCAGCCGCTCATGTCGGAAGCGCCGGCAGAAAGCGCCGTCACG